>ERZ772974.1258-NODE-1258-length-16889-cov-3.255198_pt1 | contig 16889 bp, 15 predicted proteins | sample MGYA00580671_ERZ772974 | MGnify/ENA primary metagenome ERZ772974 (study PRJEB29015, sample SAMEA2738065) | human oral metagenome | biome: human oral; feature: human-associated habitat; material: saliva | place: China | collected 2218 ... | reverse complement strand
AAGCACATCAACCTCTAGGCCAGCATGGTTCGTTTCTTCCCATAAGCGCTCAGCTGCATCCGGCGCGGCAAGATCGCAGGGAAATACTGTTACTGTAACGCCATATTCTGTGCGTAGCTTTTTGGCAAGGGTTTCGAGTTTGCTTTCGGTTCGCGCTACTAAAATGAGGTCGTGTTTCTGCGCGGCATAACGGTATGCAAATTCCTCGCCAATACCCGATGATGCGCCCGTGATTAACGTGGCCATGACAGTCCTCCCTGTGAAAGTAATACCTTTAAATTTTCAGTATAGAAATTTTCATATCAGGGTGCAAATATAGCATTGAGGCAGACAATTATGCTGTTGGCATAGCCTTACTGCAACGCTGACGTCAACCGCATCGCATTGTCCACGTAGCGCCGGATGAAACCGCGTTTGTTCCATTCTTCGAGGGTGAGTTCGGTGGAAACGGACATGTACTCTTCGGCCAGGTCGTAGAGTGAATCAATCAGGTCGCCGCTGGCTACGAGCAGGGAGATTTCGTAGTTGAGGCCGAAGCTGCGCATGTCCATGTTGGAGGAGCCAACAACAGCGGCGGAAACTCCCAACGGGTCGGCAATCATGAACTTGCTATGCAGGACGTCGGGGGCGGGGTAGAGGAAGATACGCAATCCGGCTTCGAGGAGTCCCTGGTAGTAGCTGGATTGGGCGTGGCCGACCATGAATTGGTCAGATTCTTCGCTGACCAGCAGATCGACACGCACACCACGGTAGCAAGCGGTGGTGACGGCTTCGAGCAGGGACTCGTCAGGAATGAAGTAGGGGCTGCACAGGATGAGCCGGTCTTTGGCGTGGTGCACCACGGAATTGAACAGGCGCAGGTTGGGTTCTGTGCTGTATCCGGGTCCAGATGGGATGAGCTGGAGGACGTTTTCTGGTGCAGGGGAGTTGGGCAGACTATCGGCGTCGCCTATGAGGATTTCTTCGCTCTCCATGTACCAGTCCATGGCGAATACCATTTCCAGGGACGTGACTATCGGTCCGGTGAGCTCCACCATCACGTCAACCCAATGCCTGCCTTTTTTGATGTTGGTGGACATGAGGTAGGAGGAGTCAATGAGGTTTTGTGACCCCATGAAGCCGACGCGGCCGTCGATAACCAGGAGTTTGCGGTGATTGCGCAGGTCGGGGCGTCGGAACCTCCACCGCCAGGGTTGCAGCGGCAGCATGATGTGCCAGTCGACGCCGATGCTGGTGAGGCGTTTGCCTAACCCCCGGTAGCCGGGGTATTTCCAAGAGCCAACTTGATCGAAAAGCAGGCGCACTTTCACGCCGCGTTGCACAGCGCGTTCCATGGCGCGAAACACCTCGTCGGTGGCGTTGTCCCAGGCCACAATATAGATTTCCATGTGTACATAGGATGTCGCCGAGTCGATGGCTTCGGCCATGCGAAGCAGCGATTCGGTGTAGTCGGCGAGTACCCCGCGGCTTTCACCGCTGACAGCGGGCATGGAGGTGAGGGTGCGGTTCAAGCGGATGATGGATAGTAGCTCGTCTGTGACGCGCGCGTCGGGCGGAATGTCGGGGAAGTCGGCGTGCACGTCTTTGATCATGGCGTTGGCTTCGCGTTGCACGCGGTGTCTGCGGGCGTTGATGTGCTTACTGCCCATGAGCAGGAACAACGGTAGTCCGACCACAGGAACTACCAGGATGGCCAGCAACCAGGCGCTGGAGGAGCTGGGGCGGCGGCCTTCCGGGACGATGCCAATTGCCAGAAGCTTGATGGAGTATTCGAGGATGAGGCCAGTGGTTTGCCACCATTCGATATGAATCATGGCATATCGTCCCCGCTGGCCTTGCTAGTCCCGCTAGCCTCGCCGACCTCATAATCCACTACGACGGGTGCGTGATCTGAGGCGCCTTTAGTGGAGCGTTCCTCCACATCAATGAATCCGCCAATCGGCGTCAGTAAAGGGGTGGCAAGCTGGAAGTCGATGCGCATACCTTCGTTTTTGCCAAAGCGCCCGCTCTTGTAGTCCCAGTAGGTGTAGCCGCCCTCGGTAAATTGCCGTGTGGTTTCGCTAAGCCCAAGGTCAAGCAGGTCGTCGAAGGCTGCGCGTTCGGGTTCGGTCACGTGGGTTTTGCCTTCAAAAAACGCCATGTCCCACACGTCTTCATCACGGGGCGCGATGTTGTAGTCGCCGAGGAACACGGCGGGCACGTCTAGGCGAGTGGAGGCGTAATTACCCAGGGCGTAGAGCCAGCGGAGCTTGTAGTCGTAGTGTCGGTCGGCTATTTCCCGACCGTTGGGTACGTACAGGCTCCAGATGTCCACGCCGCCACAGAGGGCACCTATGGCGCGGGCCTCCACGTCTTGGGGTGCGGAGGGGTCTTTGGCAAAGCCAGGTTGCCCGGGGAAGCTAGTGCGCACGTCGTCAATGCCCACCCGGGAGATAATAGCTACACCGTTCCACTGGTTCAGCCCGTAGTGGGCCACCTCGTAGCCGAGTGTTTCAAAGGCCAGGTAGGGGAACTGGGCGTCGGTGCATTTGGTTTCCTGCACGGCCAGCACGTCAACGTCGTGACGTTTGAGGAAATCCGTCATGCGGTCCACCCGAGTGCGTGCGGAGTTGACGTTCCAGTTCACAATGCGCATGTCATCCACCCTAGCGGCTTAGGGAACTCCTCGGGGGAACTCATCACTGCTGCCAAACGTTTCTGTAGTGTGAACACGTCCATGCCGCACCAGCCGCGTCCTTCCCGCTTGAAGCAGCTTTCGGTGTCACTTTTCGACGCCCCGCGCCGCTACGGCACCATGGAACGCTACCGCGCCTTCACTCCTGGGCTTAACCCGGGTGCACCGGACGTGAGCAATGCGCCAGTGGGTAGCCGCATCGCGGCATTGACTATCGACGCCGCGCTGTACAGTGCCCTGCTGATCAGCGCCCTCATCGCCATCACCGTTGCAACTGGCAACGCTTGGTGGTGGTTCCTGCTCTTCGGTGGCGTGGTACCCGCCTATCTCCTGCAATCTGCCTTGGATGCGGGCGGCGGGAGTATTGGCAAGCGCATGATGGGCCTGCGGGTAGTCGGCCCCGCCGATGTTCCCGTGAGTTTCGGACAGGCCGCGCGCAGGAATTCCTGGCTGTTATTGCCGCTCATTCCTTTCGCGGGTCCGTTTATTACCGTGGGGGTCGCCGGTTGGTTTGCGGCCTCGGCCCGCACCGACGCGTTTGGCATGGGGCCACACGACCGCACGGCCCGCACGCGCGTTATCCAGTGCGGTACTCGGCGTAGCGGTGGCGGTGGTGCTCCGCAAATCCCAGCTTCTTATACAGACTAATCCCCGCCACATTGGTGTCGACCACCTGCAGGTAGGTGTGGTCCGCGCCTTGTTGCTTGCCCCAATGCAGCATGTGGATGCCCAGCTGGGTGCCCAGGCCGCGGCGTCGATACGCGGCATCAACCTCCACGGCGGAATAACCGAGCCAGGTGCGCCCATCGTCGGAGGTGGTGATGGTGCCCCGAGTGATGGCGACGGTGTGGCCATCACTGTCAATGAGTTGGCCGAAGCCCATGGTTCCGTCAATGCGGGTGCGCAGCAGATTGAGGGCGTGTTCGGGGAGCGCGGTGCCGCGGAAATGGTAAAGGTTCAGCCAATCCTTGGTGGGCTGGACGTCGAGACGGAACCGCACCTCAGGTGCCTCAGGGAGGTCGTTGAGGGTGCGTGTCATCACGCTGATCTCTGGGCCGTAGTGCCATGCCGGGCCTTGGCATAGGGTGCGCGCCGGGTTGCCGATGCGGTCCGGGATGAGGATGCGGACGGGGAGGTTGTGGCGCTGGTAGAACTCGAAAATCGCCTGGGTGGGCACTTCGCTGAGCCCGGCCGAATGCCCAAGCGGTGCGGCGGAGTTGGAGCGTTCGGTGATGCCGTCGCCTGCACGGAGCAGCCATTGCCCCTCCCAGCGGTGATCAATGCCGGGAAATGCTTTGGCGGTCGCGGTTTCCACAGCGCGAATGTCGGAGTTGCGGACTCGCTGCGGAGGAATGACCTTGAGGATCTGGATGAGTTCGGCGGGGATGGTGACCTCAGGGGTGCCGTCCTGCGGGCGTACCGTCAGCGGTTCGGTGGCCAGCACGTGGCCAATAATGTCCGATACTTTTCCCGGTTGGTCGGGCACGAATCGGCGAACCACCACGCGGTCGCCGATGCTGGGGGTGCTAATTTTCCGCATGGGGACCATCAGGAACGTCGTCGTGGCCAAAGGGGTCGGGGTCAACCCCAGGCATCCAGGTGCGGCCTGGTTCGGTCCAGCTGTTGGCTTTGATGGTTTTCTTTGCCATGCGCTTCCACCGCCCAGTAAGCACGTCGGTGTACAGGAACCCATCGAGGTGCCCAACCTCATGCTGCAGGCAGCGGGCGAAGAAGCCGTAGCCCTCAATGGTGACGGGGTTGCCATGTTCATCGGTGCCGGTGACCCGCGCCCAGTCAGCACGCCCGGTGGGGAAGGATTCACCTGGGACGGAGAGGCAGCCTTCGTCATCGTCGTCATCGGGCATGCCGGTGGGGATGGTCGAGGTTTCCAGGACTGGGTTGATCACGCAGCCGCGACGCATGGGGCCACCTTGTGCATCAATGTCTTCCTGGGATTTCTCGGTTCCTTCTGGCCCATCAACGTCGGGGCAGTCGTAGACGAAAAGACGTTTACCCACACCGATTTGGTTCGCGGCGAGGCCAACACCGTGGGCCGCATCCATTGTTTCGTACATGTCGGTGATTAGCTGGGCAAGCTCGGAGGGGCTTTCCGACACCGGTGACGTGGGATTATGTAACACAGGATCACCATGGATCACAATTGGCCGAACAGTCATAGTCGAACAGTCTAGTCTTATCCTCATGGCTGAGCTTTCCGACTTTGATTCACGCATCCTCCTGTTTGAGGAAAACGCGCCACGCTCGCTGGGACGCAAGGAGGAAGCCATCCGCGCGGAACTCGGGTTAAGCCCAACACGCTACTATCAGTGCCTCAACACGCTTATCGACGTCCCGGAGGCTAACGCCGCACATCCACTACTGATGGCACGACTTCGGCGGCGGCGTGACATGCGCGCCGAGGCACGAGATGCCGCTAATATCTATAACCGTGCCGAACAATGAAACCTCAGGTCTGCCGCTTCGCGGCCTCGCTATGATTCTCGCGGCCGTGGCCATACTTCTTGCTGGCTGGGGCGTATATTCTGCCACGAGAGATGATCCCAGTGAACCTGAACAAACGACGGACACGCCGGTTGCCGCCGTCACCAGCAATACGACACAACCATCCTCCACAACGGCTTCGGCCGCTGTGATTGTGCCCGTCCATGCATTGAATAATTCGACTGTGAAAGGACTTGCCCAGCAGGTAGCTGCGCAAGTCAAAGCCAAAGGGTGGACGATTGGCGAGGTGGGGAATTATCCCTACGAGGTGCTGCCCGCTTCCGTGGTGTTTTTCACCCAGGGCAATGCCGTTGAGGAGCGTGCTGCGCAGGCGCTCGCCGAGCAGTTGGGCATCACCGCAGCTCCACGCCCTGAGCGGCTAAACAGCACACCGCCCGGCATCATCCTTGTGATCACCGAAGACCTTAAATAATGGATTTGCTACCTTTTAACCGTTCTGACAAGCCAACGCTGGGACTCGAATGGGAGCTGGCGTTGGTGGACCCCGTGACACGAGACCTTGTTCCCCGAGCTCCTGAGATAGTTCAGCGTGTGGCGGAAACCCACCCAGATATTCATATCGAACGGGAGTTTCTGGCCAACACGGTGGAGCTTGTCACCTCCGTGTGCGAGACAGTTCCAGAGGCGGTGGAGGAGCTGCGACGCGGACTACATGCGGTGCGGTCCGCTGCGGCGGAGCTGGGATTGCGGGTGTGGACGGCAGGGTCCCACCCGTTTTCTGACTGGCAGACCCAGCCCGTGTCGGAGAAGGGCACCTACACCGAGATTATTGAGCGCACGCAGTTCTGGGGCCGCCAGATGCTGATCTGGGGGATTCACGCCCATGTGGGGATTCGGCATGAAGACCGCGTGTGGCCGTTGATCCATGCACTGATGACCTGCCACCCGCACATGTTGGCCTTGTCGTCCTCCTCGCCGGGATGGAATGGCCTTGACACCGGCTACGCGTCGAATCGCACCATGCTCTACCAGCAGCTGCCCACAGCCGGGTTGCCTCCGCAGATTCACAGCTGGGAAGAATGGTCTTCTTATATGAAGGACCAATCCCGGTCTGGTGTGATCAACCATACGGGTTCGATGCATCTGGATATCCGCCCAGCGGGTAAATGGGGCACAGTAGAGTTACGCGTCTGTGATTCTGTTAGCAGCACCATAGAACTTGCAGCGCTTTCCGCTTTTATGCACTGCCTCGTGGTGTATTTTGATGAAAAAATAGACCGTGGTGAACCCCTCCCGTCGCTGCAGCCGTGGCATGTGGAGGAAAATAAATGGCGTGCCGCACGCTACGGGATGGACGCGATTATCATCAAAAACCGTGACACAGATGAGATTTTGGTGAGAGAAGACCTTGAATGGTGGGTGCGTGAGCTGGGGGAAACTGCCCAAAAATTAGGGTGCTACCCACAATTGTGTGACGTGTCACAGATGATCTATCGGACCCCAAATTATGCCCGTCAGCGGGAACTTTATCGGGTAGCAAACAACTGGAATCCTGCGGTGGATGCTATCTGTGACGAAATTGAGCGCGACTAGATTTCAATTTTACTACCTAACAAGATAATATGTAGAAGGTAATATCCAATGAAGTAAGAAACGGTAGTAGACACCCATGGCGCTTCGTATCTTTTCTGCGCTTATGCTGGTGCTGGCGAGCATCTTCTATGTGCCCACCGCCAGCGCACAGACCACCAACAATGATGGTTACCGCGTTGACAACGTAACCTTGAAGCCTTACCCCCAGTCCGTTGATGCTGACGGGAACCTATACGAATGGTCCGGGCTGGAAGTTGAATTTGACTGGTCTGCACCCAAGGGTGGTGTGCAGGCGGGGGATGAGTTCACCATCAAATTCCCCAAGGGTGACAATGGTGCACCGCTGTTGGGCTTGAAGCAGAGTCGCGAGTTCGACCTCGTAGATACCAATGGTCAGTCCGGCGGTACCTGCGTTGCTCATGAAGCCAAAGGTGAAGTGACATGCCGCCCCGACGACCGCTTTGTTGACAAAGATGACGTGCACGGCACCATCCGTGTGGCTGCCGCCACCCGCGGGGGAAACGCCAACCTCACCTCCTACGCTTTTACCATTGGTAAGGGGTCTGTGGAAGCTTATGTTCCTGGTAACAAGGGCATTGTTGGCCGTGGTCAGAACTTCCCAGAGAACTCCTTTAAGAGTGGCTGGATGGAAAACGACGGCCGCACCCTCACCTGGGTCCTCTACGTGCCGGGTAAGTCTCTGCCCAGCAACCCCAGCATGCCTCTGCATATCACCGACGCTATTCCCGCTGATAGCAGCCCGCACACCTTCAAGTGTGCACCCGACCAGGGCTACATTGTTCCGCAGGGTCCAGGGAATTTCCGCGTTCAGGCACTGGGTTTCCGTAACTCCTCTGACGTGCTCAAAGACCTGGATAACAACGCAAAGTCGCATCTCGGCGTGACTGCGCAGACCTTTGAGAACAACAACAAGACCATGCACCTGACCGTCAATCCCCCAGAGGGTGGCTGGAAGTCTGATGAGGGCTACCGCATCAAGTACCACACCTGCGTGGACAGCCCAGTTGCTGAGGGCGTGTTCAAGAATGGTGCAAAGGCCGAGAACATTGACTTTGGCACCCACGTTGTGGACTACAAGGACGATGCCTCCGGCACCATCGGTGGTGTGTCCCGCAAGGGCTACCAGATCACCAAGAAGATCGCTGCTGACTCCGCTCCGATTGATGCCAACCAGGAATTTGAGGTGACCGTCAAGGTTGACGCTGACGACGACCGCTTCGACTCCACCGACACCATCAAGCTCAAGGCCGACAAGACCTACGTGAGCAAGAAGGAACTGCCCGCTGGTACCCGCGTCACCGTCTCTGAAGAGAACCTGCCCAAGGTTAGCGGTCTGACCTTCAAGGATCCGCAGTACTCTGCTGATGATGTTGATAATCCTGTTGTGAACGGCAACAGCGTGACCGTCAAGATCAGCAACGATAAGAACGCCGACATCAAGGTCACCAACTCCGCAACTGGTAAGCCGAAGACCACGGGTGGTGGACTCCTCATCACTGGTGGCGGCAGCAGCGGCGGAAGCAGCGAGGGTTCCTCCGTTGGGTCTTCTGACCTGCCGCTATGGGTTGGCTTGCTGGCTGTGCCGCTCCTTGCCGCTGGCGTAGTAGGAAGCTCTGCCGTGGGTAGTTCCGCAGTGGGTAGCTCCAACAACGGCCCAGCCGCAGCACCTGCCGCAGCCCCCGGCCCGAATAGGCCCGCAGGCCAGCAGCAGGCGGCCCCCGCCGGTAATGGTGGTGCCCCAGCGGCAGCACCGGCCAAGGGTATCCCCGCAGGCCAAGGTGGTGGCCAGCAGGCTACCCCGACCTCTGCAGCCCCAGTCGCTGCTCAGGCTGAAAAGACTCTGGCCAACACCGGTGTGCGTGTCATTGAAATTGTTGGCGCCGCCTTGGCAGTGCTGGTTCTCGGTGTGGTTCTCCTGGTGGTTCGTTCCCGTCGAGCACGCTAACCAGAAGGATTAATCCGCAGTAGTTTCAGTATGATCCCGGGAGAGAAAATCCCGGGCGTACAGGCCCTCCTTGAAAGCAGGCACGTTAGGTGCCCTGCCCACAAGGAGGGCCATTATTAATGCGAAAACGCGTGACGGGCGCTGGCCCCATGAGCATGCACGTTCCGTCATTACGAGGTTTGTATGCCCGTGCCAGTTGTATGTGGCGCTCAATCCTGCGTCGAAGATTAGCCGTGAAGGCGCTCAGCAGCGGCATTGAGGGCTGAAGCAGCAGCAAGTTCGGTGGTGGCACCGAATCCCATGGCCCATGCTTGCTTGTCGTGGTCGCAGGTGCGGATGAAGATGACGGTGGCTTCGAAAATCTCGTACTGGTGGAATTCCAGGATTTCGACGCGACGCCCGGCATCAGCTAACAGATTGGTGCAGGCCGAAATCGGACCCATGGCAATAATGTCTTTGTTTTCGCTGTGGCGGCATCCAGCATCGGTGCTGGTCAGTGTGGCGGTGTAATGGAATCTACCGGCGCGCAGTCGTTGGGATTCAATGTTGTGAATCCGCAGGGAACTGGCTGGAGAATAGGTGGCGGTAAAGGTGCGCCACTGCATTCCACGAGCTTCTTCACGCAACCCCGGTGGCAGTTGGTGGCCGAAGCGACTGCGGAAAGGATCGTCACTGAGTGTGCGGCAGGTGCTGCGGATCGGTGAGATGGGGTGAGGGGAGGTGCGGGTCCGGTGTGTGCGTGTCTGGGTGATGGTGGAGGTCTGCATGGTAGTGGTCCTTAGTAAATAAAGTGTGTGTGATGGGGCGGACCGACCATGGTTCTTGGTGAAGATTAACGACTACTGCCCCGTGCGAAGGGGTCAGTCCCGGTTATCCTTCGCAGAGGTACGTAGCCTGAAGCACTCGAAGCGCGGCTACGTCGGCCACAGGCGCCGCTACGGTGGCGGCGAGGGCCGTGTCGCGAAGGTTAACGGTGTATATCACGAAGCACATGTTAGCCAGATGTTGGGTGCGGGGGCAAATGCGGGGGCTAGCTTGGGTGCCCCCGCTGCCGGTGTAGATCCCAACTATATGTAGTTGAGCAGGAATAATGCCTCTGCAATGGCTATAGAGATGATTTCGTCCGGTGAGACGGATTCATCGGGAGAGTGAATAGTTGAGAGGGGTTCTTCTACACCAAAAAGCATGAGTTCCGCACTCGGGAAGCTCTCGGCGAGCAGTGTGGTTAGGGGAATGGATCCGCCTGTGCCGCTGAACACGGTGGGTGCACCGGAATAGGCGGCGCTCAGGGCGTCGGCAAGCGCGGCGAAGGCGGGGCCGTCGGTGTTGGCGCGGAAGGGGTCGTTCATTTCCTCAATGTCGACGGTGAGGTGGGCACCCCACGGGACGTGTGCCTTAAGGTGGGCGGTCAGGGCGTCGGCAAGATCGCTGGCTTTCATTCCTGGTGGGACACGTAGGTTGAGCTTGGCTGCGGCGCGGGCAGGTACGGCGTTGACGGCCTGGTCTACGGGGGTGGAGGTGAAGCCGATGATCGAGATGGCGGGGCGTGCCCACGCCAGATCGGCGGGGGTGTCGTCGGGGCCGCCCATGAGGTCAACGCCGTCAAGTACCCCGGCGTCGGTACGGAAGGTCTCGGGCGGGTAGGGTTCGCCCTCCCAGGTGGCGGAAAAGTCCACGTTGTCGATGGTGGTACGGCCGTGTTCGTCGCGCAGCGTATCCAGTAGGCGGACAAGCGCGGCGACGGCATCGGGTGCGGGGCCACCGAAACCACCTGAATGCACGGGTGCGCGCAAGGTGTCCACGGTCACGGTGGCCTGTACGGTTCCGCGGAGGGTGATGGTCAGGGTGGGGGTGCCTGCGGCGACATTTCCGGTGTCGGCAATGAAAATGATATCGGCCTGGAATAGGTCCGGTTGGGTGCGGATGAGTCGTTCCAGGCCTTCACCGCCCTGCTCCTCCGAGCCTTCAATGACCGCCTTTAGGTTCAGTTGGGTCCCGCCCAGCTCCTGAACGGTGCGCAGCGTGGCCAGGTGCATCACTAGGTTGCCTTTGCAGTCGGCGGTGCCGCGACCATACCAGCGGCCGTCGCGCTCGCTCAGAGCGAACGGGTCGGTGGTCCACAGGCTGGGGTCCCCGGCGGGCACGACATCGTAGTGCGAATAGAGCAGCACTGTTGGTGCGTCGGGCGACCCCGCGCGATTGCCGATCAGCGTTACCGAACCATCGTCGGTCACATGTTCATCGACGGCGAAATCCGCAGCCTGGAGCGCATTTTTCACCCACTCCTTGGCGGCCTGTGTGTCGGCCTTCGTGGATGAGTCGCCGTGTACGGAATTAAAGGACACAAGCTCGGTGAGGTCCTGCTTGATACGGTCCCTTTGCTTTTCGACGCTCGCGCGCACCGCGTCCGCAGGTATCTTTGCTGTAGTTATATGGTCGCTCATGCGTCTCAATTTTAGAGCACGTGCCTTGCACTCGACGGGGGAGACTGCTAGAACGGATTTAGCACTTGATACGTGAGAGTGCCAGGAAATGAAACATCGGATGCGGGTGAGGTTGGCACCACACTCACCAACCATGCCGTCGCGGGCGCCCGCTGAAGAAGACGCGAGTGTCGTCCTCTAATAACAAGGAGAAAACACCGACTATGGCAAAAATCATCGCCTTCGATGAAGAAGCACGCCGTGGCCTTGAAAACGGCCTGAATACCCTGGCCGATGCAGTGAAGGTTACTCTCGGCCCCAAGGGTCGTAACGTTGTGTTGGAAAAGTCATGGGGCGCCCCCACCATCACCAACGATGGCGTGTCCATCGCTCGCGAAATTGAGCTGGAAGACCCCTACGAAAAAATCGGCGCAGAACTGGTTAAAGAAGTAGCCAAGAAGACCGACGATGTCGCCGGTGACGGCACCACCACCGCCACCGTGCTGGCGCAGGCCCTGGTTCGCGAAGGTCTGCGCAACGTCGCCGCTGGCTCCAACCCCATGGGCATCAAGCGCGGCATTGAGCAGGCTGTGTCCAAGGTGACCGACCAGCTGCTCTCCGGCGCTAAGGAAGTAGAAACCGAAGAGCAGATTGCCGCTACCGCTGGTATTTCTGCTGCCGATCCGGCCATCGGCAAGAAAATCGCCGAGGCCATGTATGCCGTGGGCAACGGTCAGCTGAACAAAGAATCCGTAATCACCGTCGAAGAGTCCAACACCTTCGGTGTGGAACTGGAAGTCACCGAAGGTATGCGCTTTGACAAGGGCTACATCTCCGGTTACTTTGCCACCGACATGGAGCGCCTTGAGGCTGTGCTGGAGGATCCCTACGTCCTCCTCGTTTCCTCCAAGATCTCCAACATCAAGGACCTGCTTCCGCTGCTGGAGAAGGTCATGCAGACCGGCAAGCCGCTGCTGATTATTGCGGAAGACGTGGAAGGTGAAGCACTGTCCACCCTCGTGGTGAACAAGATCCGCGGCACCTTCAAGTCCGTGGCCGTCAAAGCTCCTGGCTTTGGTGAGCGCCGCAAGGCACAGCTGCAGGACATTGCCATCCTCACCGGTGGTCAGGTCATCTCCGAAGAAGTTGGCCTGTCCCTCGAAACCGCTGACCTGCCGATGCTGGGCCGCGCCCGCAAGGTCGTGGTGACCAAAGACGACACCACCATCGTCGAAGGCGCTGGCGATGCCCAGCAGATCGAAGGCCGCGTGAACCAGATCCGCGCTGAGATTGACAACTCCGACTCCGAGTACGACCGCGAGAAGCTGCAGGAACGCTTGGCCAAGCTGGCCGGCGGCGTGGCAGTGATCAAGGTTGGTGCTGCTACCGAGGTGGAACTGAAGGAGCGCAAGCACCGCATTGAGGACGCCGTGCGTAACGCCAAGGCAGCCGTTGAAGAAGGCATCGTTGCTGGTGGTGGCGTCGCCCTCCTGCAGGCTGCTCACGTGCTTAACGACGACCTTGGCCTCACCGGCGACGAGGCAACCGGCGTGAAGATCGTGCGTACCGCACTGTCCGCTCCGCTGAAGCAGATCGCCCTGAACGCTGGCTTCGAACCCGGCGTAGTGGCTGACAAGGTTGCCTCCCTGCCCGCAGGCGAGGGTCTGAACGCCGCTACCGGTGACTACGTGGACCTCATGGCCGCTGGCATCAACGATCCGGTGAAGGTGACCCGTTCTGCCCTGCAGAACGCAGCCTCCATCGCGGCACTGTTCCTGACCACCGAGGCTGTGGTGGCTGACAAGCCGCAGCCCGCCGGTGCCGCAACCCCGGGTGCCGACGAGATGGGCGGCATGGGCGGCTTCTAATCGGCCTCACATGCTTGGTGTCGCCCGCCAATTGCTTGGTGCGGCACAGGGTTTCGTATGCCCCGTGACAGATTCTGCTCAGGATTCTGAGCAGGCTGTTGCGGGGCATGCTTCTTTATTGCGGCTGTGTAGAGACGTCCGATTCGGCGCTCAGAGGCGCTTGCAGCACGTTCTTTACCCCCTTAATAGGGTATATTGGATAACGATTCTGATACAGATTCCCCCTAATCGCGCGTCCCGAACGCGATGTTACGGAATTATGAAAATTTTTTCCTTAAAACCCTTGACTGCCTGCCATGTGTGCAAAACTATCCACGCTCTGAAATGGAAAAATGCAGGTAAGTGACGCAAAATCCCAGGGCAGTGAAGGTGACACTTTTGTTGAAATAAGTGGGACACGCAAACGTGAGAAATTTCAAAACAGGTTGACTCAGCGCTGAAATGTGCTTAAATTTGCTCTAGGACGTCGTGAGCGGCGTCAGCAACTGGAAACACAACCAGCTTCATTGCTGGTGCCTCTCAAGGAGATACAACATGGACCTTTCCGTCCTGAAGACTCAGTTCGACAACTTTGCTACCTTCGTGAGCGCTTTCGGTGACCTTGTTACTTTCTTCCCGAAGGCAACACACAATGTGTTCTTCTCCGCTGAAGCCTTCCAGGGTTCTTCCCTGATCGGCAAGTAGCCTCTATCGGTCGATAATCATCCATACCAACTTTTTAAACCACTAGGAGTAGTTTCATGAGCAAGGCAGACGCTGTACACAGCATTGCAGGTTTCTCCACCGAAGGTTCCTTCCTGAACACCCTCGCAGGCTTCCTGCACCCCTTCGGCAAGGTTGCAGACGCCGTTGGTGACCTCCTCGGTCTGCTTCCGAAGGCCTAATTCGGTCATCTTTCAAAGATGTACAACCCCGGCCGTGCAAGGTGCGCGCCGGGGTTTTCTTTCTGTCTGCCTCACTGCATGGTGCTGCATATATGAGGATGGGGGGATGGGGGTATGCGGTGGTGTGGTCAAAAACCACATGTGGTTAATCATTTCCCCTAACAGGGCACCATTATGCGGGGTAGACTTAACCTATGGATGAAACGAATGAGCAGGATTTGCCCGTTGTTGACCTAGCGGCAACTCAGGGTTACATCGTTGATGATTCGGATGAGGATGACCCCGTCCTTATCCAACCGAACGGTGAGCCTGTGCAAACGTGGCGGGAAAACTACCCGTACCAGGAACGCATGAGCCGCGATGAGTACGAGCACATCAAGCGTGCTCTGCAAATTGAGCTGCTGAAGTGGCAGAACTGGACAAAGGACACGGGTCAACGCCATATCATTCTTTTCGAAGGTCGCGATGCCGCAGGAAAAGGCGGTACCATTAAACGCTTCAACGAACACCTGAATCCCCGTGGCGCGCGCACGGTGGCGTTGGAGAAGCCCTCGCCTAGAGAGTCCACCTCGTGGTATTTTCAGCGCTATATCCAGCATTTCCCTGCCGCGGGGGAGATCGTGTTCTTTGACCGCTCATGGTACAACCGCTCGGGGGTGGAGCGCGTCATGGGGTTCTGCACGGAGTCGCAGCACGCGGAGTTCCTGCGGGAAGTACCCATGCTGGAGAACATGATCATGGGGTCGGGTATCTCTTTGACTAAGTTCTGGTTCTCTGTCACCCAGAAGGAACAGCGTACTCGTTTCGCCATCCGCCAGGTAGACCCGGTGCGTCAGTGGAAGCTGTCGCCTATGGACCTGGCATCGTTGGACCGCTGGGATGACTACACCCGTGCCAAGGAGGAACAGTTCCGCTACACAGACACAGACGAGTCCCCATGGATCACCATTAAATCGAATGACAAGAAGCGGGCGCGCATCAACGCCATGAAGTATGTGCTCAGCAAGTTCGAGTACACCGGCAAGGATCATGACCTAGTAGGGGATCCTGACCCGAAGATTGTGCACCGCGGCAGGGACCAAATCGGCGACTAAACAGGATAACTACCCAACGCTGTTTCATCCCCATATTTCAATCGGATTGCCCTGCCAGCGCGTTGCCGAGGGAACATGGTCACCGCGCATTACTAGGGAACTTGGCCCTACCACAGCCCCCGTGCCGAGGACACTGCCGGGAAGCGCAACGGAATGCGGGGCGAGGGTTGCGGTGGCGTCGATACGCACCTGGTCGAGACTCATCACGCGGTCCTGGAATAGGTGGGTTTGCACGACGCAACCCCGTCCGATGGTGGCACCGACACCGATGCGGCACAGGTCGGCTTCGGGGAGCCAATAGCTTTCCAGCCAGGCACCTCTGCCGATGCGCGCGCCGAGAAAACGCAGGAAAACGTTCATTGCACTTGACCCGGCCACGTGATTGAGTAGCCAGGGCGCAGCCACGACTTCGATGAAGGTGTCTTGTAGCTCGTTCAGCCATACAAACCGCGACCACAGGGGGTGCGATCCTGCGCGTATCCGGCCCACACAGATCCATTTCATGGCTACAGTGATCGCCGCGGCGCAGGCACCCGCAGCCATGAGGAGCGGACCGCCGGAAAGTATTGTCCACCCAAGTCCGTGCCGCACATACACCCACTGCAGCGCGCCGAGCACGCAGACTCCCAGCACAGCAGAGGTCATGGGCGCGCACAGACGCACAGTTTCCACACAGCCGCGGGCCGCTTTGACCCGCCAGCCCGGCTCGTAGGTGCTGGATTCACCTGCCGCAGACTGCACCACAACTCGGCGCAGGCGTTCAGGGGGCGACCCCCACCAATTGCTACCCGACTGGGACTTCTTGGGGGTGGAAGACAGCACCGCAACCAGGGAATTCTTTGATAGTTTGCGGGTGGGGCCAGTCATACCGGAATTGCCCAGGAAGGAGCGCTTGCCAATTTTCGACACTCCCGTGAGCATCCACCCGCCGCCCAGCTCGTAGCCGCCGACCATCGTGTCATCGGCCAGGAACGCGCCATCGCGCACCACCGTGAACCGCGGAATCATGACCGCCGTGGAAATCTCCACGTTGCGGCCCACCTGTGCGCCCAGGCTCCGCAGCCACAGCGGGGTAAGCAGCGCGGCATACAGGGGAAACAGGTGCCTGCGTGCGTCGTCCATGAGGCGCTGCGTCGCCCACGCCTGCCATCCTCGGTGCGAGCGCACGGGCGTAATCCCTGGTCGCAAGCCGATGGCGAGTAGCCGCACCAGCAGCCACGTCAACCCAGCGTAGGTTGCCATCGCCACCAGCACCCCCAGCGGTGTCAGCGCCACCAACTGCAGGAAACTCCGGGCTCCGCTTATCGACGTCGCGCCTGCCACCACAGCCACCAGCGGCAGCGCACTGAGCAGCAGGGATGTCAGCCCGAATATCGGAACCCAATAGGTGGCGCGGGGCGGTGGATCGGTGGGGAATCGGTGCCGGGCACGACCCACCTTCGCTGCCGGGGATCCTGACCAGCGGGCCTGATCTTTCACTTTCTTCCGCCCGGTCACGCAGGATCCAGCCTCCACATGGGCGTTGTTGCCCACGCGTGTGCCGGGCAACAGCACGGATCTCGCGCCGATGCGGGCACCGTGGCCAATGTAAATCGCCCCCACGTGCAGGGTGTCTCCCTCCAGCCAGTAGCCTGATAAGTCAACTTCCGGTTCCACGGAGCAGTGGTCACCCAGTGTGAGCAGGCCCGTCACCGGCGGTAAGGAATGCAGATTCACAGCGCTGCCTACCTGCACGCCAAGAAGCCTGGCGTAATACAGCACCCACGTGGCGCTAGAGACATCGCGTCCCCCAAGGGTGTCGCTGAGACGTTCCGCAGCCCACAGTCGCAGATGCGTAGCACCACCGCGTGGGTAGTCACCCGGCGTGATACCCGCGGTGAGTACCCGCGCTGCTAGCGCCGACAGGGGAAGCCGACCCAGTGGG
>ERZ772974.1257-NODE-1257-length-16890-cov-9.367211_pt1 | contig 16890 bp, 9 predicted proteins | sample MGYA00580671_ERZ772974 | MGnify/ENA primary metagenome ERZ772974 (study PRJEB29015, sample SAMEA2738065) | human oral metagenome | biome: human oral; feature: human-associated habitat; material: saliva | place: China | collected 2218 ... | reverse complement strand
CTAAGAAGGATTATCGCAAATACAACATCAAGACTGTTGTAGGTCCTGATGACTACGCATCCATGCAGGAGGTTGTAAGACGACGTTACAGCCGTATGCAAGAGGAGGGGTCTCCACTACCCGACCTCATCATTACCGATGGTGGAAAGGGTCAAATGGAGGTGGTAAGAGAGGTTGTTGAAGACGAGCTCCACCTGAATATCCCTATTGCCGGACTGGCGAAAGACGACCGTCACCGCACAAATGAACTCCTCTTCGGCTTCCCTCAGCAGACAATAGCACTCGACATCAAGGGCGAACTATTCAAGGTTCTTACACAGATACAGGACGAAGTGCATCGTTTCGCTATCTCTTTCCATAGAGATAAACGCTCTAAATCACAACTACACAGTGAGTTGGACAATATAAAAGGTATCGGACCGAAGACTAAGGATGCATTATTAAAGGCTTTAAAGACCGTGAAAAGAATCAAAGAAGCTGATATTCAAGCACTTACAAACGCCATCGGAGCAAGTAAAGCAACCATTGTCTATAATTATTTCCATGCCAATCAGTAACTAATTAAAATAAATATTGTATATTTGCGATATGAGAACTGTAATACAACGGGTCACCCAAGCGTCTGTTACTATCAGTGGACAAGTAAAGTCTTCAATAGGGACAGGATTGCTGATTCTATTAGGCATTGGGAAAGACGATACTGAAGAAGATATAAACTGGCTGGTAAAGAAGATCATAGGTTTGCGTATTTTCGACGATGAAATGGGCGTAATGAACCGCAGCATCATGGATATTAATGGCGAAATTCTCGTTGTTTCACAGTTTACACTTATGGCAAGCTATAAGAAAGGGAACCGTCCAAGCTGGATTCATGCCGCCCCACACGAGCTCTCTATTCCACTCTATAATCGTTTCTGTGACGCTCTAAGCGAAGCTATAGGGAAACCAGTAGGCACAGGAGAGTTCGGTGCTGACATGAAGGTAGAACTGCTTAATGACGGTCCTGTAACCATCTGCATGGATACAAAGAACAAGGAATAGAAGGCAGATGCCTCATTCCCACACATTTAATAGATACTGATTAAAGTGCTTTGAAGGCAATATAACAGCCAAAAACAACGATGGATTCGATGATTTCTTATCGTTATTACCAACAAAGACTGCAAACCCTATGTTACCTTTCAAGTACAGAGAAGCTGCGTAAAACATTCAGCCAATAAACAAAGAAATCATAGACAATGACAATAGAAGAAGCACAACAAGCCGTTGACAAATGGATAAAAGAGAACGGCGTACGCTATTTTAGCGAACTGACAAACATGGCCTGCCTCACAGAAGAGGTTGGTGAATTGGCACGAGTAATGTCCCGTACCTACGGAGACCAGAGCTTCAAAGAGGGTGAAAAGGCTAACTTAGGAGAAGAAATGGCTGACGTTCTATGGGTACTTCTGTGCCTTGCCAATCAAACTAACGTCAATCTCACAGAGGAACTACGCAAGAGTTTCGACAAGAAAACCATCCGCGACAAAGATAGACACATAAACAATCCTAAGTTGAAATAGGTCTATTATAGCCAATAAAATAGACTATAATATAAATACTAAGGGTAATTTAGGGGAAAGAAAAGGCTGGTTTTGACAACAACAAAAGCTATCCTTAAACTCAAGCGACGGACACAAGGCACGTTAAAGAATGGAAGTACGCCTCTACCCCACCCTCATTTTATACGAAACTAAAAGTAAACAATATAATTAAAAAGAATCATGGGAACAATTAAAGACACTGTTTCAAAAGACATCCAGGCACAAAAAGCAGCTGGGATAGTCGAAAAGAGTGAGTACGAGCAAGCCTTATCTCAGTACAACCTTAACATCACTGACGAGGAAGTAAAGGCAGCTGTAACAAAGATAATAGCTGAGAAAGTATCAGAGAACGACAATCTCGAAGTAAAGAAATTCCTATTGGGTAGCGTTGAACTAACGACCCTCAGCACAACAGACACAGAAGAGAAAGTACTCGAAATGGTAGAGAAAGTGAACCGTTTCGACAGTGAGTACCCTGATCTTCCTCATGTTGCAGCCATCTGTGCCTACCCTTGTTTTACTAAATTAATAGCAGACAGCCTTGAAGTAGACGGTGTTGACATTACAAACGTGACGGGTAATTTCCCGTCTTCTCAAACCTTCTTAGAGGTAAAAACAATCGAGACAGCACTCGCAATAAAGGATGGAGCAACTCATATAGATATCGTTATGCCAGTCGGTAAGTTCCTTTCTGGTGATTACGAGGGCGTATGTGACACCATCAACGAGCTTAAACAAGTGTGCGGAGACGTACCGATGAAGGTCATTCTTGAGACTGGTGACCTTGGCAATGCACGCGCTATCAAGACCGCCTCCCTCCTCTCTATGTATGCTGGAGCAGACTATATAAAGACAAGTACAGGCAAGGAGAAGATTAGTGCAACGCCTGAGTCTGTTTATGTAATGTGCCAGGCTATTAAGGAGTATTACGATAAGACAGGCATACAGATTGGTTTAAAACCAGCCGGAGGCATAAATACTGTTATGGACGCAGTCATCTACTACACCATTGTTAAGGAAGTTCTCGGTGAGAAATGGCTCACCAACTATTGGTTTCGCATGGGTACCAGCCGCCTGACCAACCTACTACTAAGTGAGATTATCGGTACTGAGACCAAATTCTTCTAACCTTTTCTATCATCTTGTCTGTGCAAAGCAATAACATAGACAAGGATAAGCTAAAACAAAAAGAACTATCAAGGGGCATCCGCAAGGCATGCCCCTTTGTTGTATATAAGCATGAAAGAGAACGACAAATAAGCCAACCTTTAGAGAAGAGGAAATCTGATCTTATTTTACAATATAGTCTATAATATGATTATATATAATTTATATTATCGAAATAAGTCGTAAAAAAGACCATAGAAAACCGTCCGTAAAAGAGGAGAAAAAAACAAGAAAGTTACACAAAAATAGTAAGAACAACTATAAGAAATCATCTCCTTTACCCTTGTGTAGGATAAATAAGACAACACAGAAAAGCCTTATAGAACTCACTAAAGAACATTATTGAAATTAGATGATAGTCAAATAATATCATTATAAGCACATATCACTATCAACTAATCAATAGAATATATTGTAAAAGATGATGATCAGCACTGATGTTAAACCATCTGTCTCCTTATGTAAGGCTATTCTCCTTATCTTACAAAGTCCAAACACGTATATTATCAACAAATAGTCCTATAAATATTAGACAACAGCTACATCTATAAAAGCAATCAAAAGAAATTCTCTTTATGAGATGTATTACACATCAACATAAAGAGAATCCATTATAATCACCCAAAAAAATAACCTTATTAACGATGAAAAGGGACTTTTTAGTATTGCGATAGCCTAATTACTTCTTCCTTTTAATAACGTAATCAAGGTAAGCCTGCAGCGAAGACCGAATACTATCACTCTTCACATAGTTATCAATGAAGGTCTGAGCTTCAGCATGGAAGTCCCACATACGACGCTCTGCATATTCAATACCCCCATTTTCCTTCGCAAAACTCACCATTTTGTCGATTTCATCGCGTGTCACTTCACGTGACTTAACTTTACGAGCTAAATTCAACATATCCTCGTTTTTTGTCGAATTCAACGCATATATAATAGGTAGGGTAAGCTTCCCTTCCGCCATATCATTTCCCGTTGGCTTACCAATCTCAGCCTCAGAGTCATAATAATCAAAGATATCATCACGAATCTGGAACACTATTCCGAGGTGTTTACCAAATAGTCTTGCAGCTTCAACCTCCCCTTCAGAGGCATTGGCCGACTCAGCCCCGATAGCAGCACATGCTTCAAAAAGCGCAGCCGTCTTACGTTCAATAATCTTATAGTAGACCTCCTCCGTGATAGCCTTACTCTGAATATTAGAAAGCTGAAGAATTTCTCCATCACTCAACGTACGTCCTAACTCCGCCAAACGCCGTACGATAATCTCAGCATGCGTGTAACTAACATGTAACAAGGCCGTTGAGAGAACATAATCACCCACCAAGACAGCCACCTTATTATCATAGTCAGCATTCACACTTGCCTGTCCCCTGCGTGCATCAGCTTCGTCGACAACATCGTCATGAACAAGTGATGCTGTATGCAAAAGCTCCAATCCCACAGCTGCATGCTGTGTTGCTTGAGAGACCTTACCAAAGTTCTTAGCCATCAGGAGGATGAGAATAGGGCGCATACGCTTCCCAGCACGTTGCTTAATATGGTTAAGTACCGTCTGCAACAAGCCATCCTCATGGTCGAGAGCATGATTGAAAAGGTCGATGAAATCGGCTAATTCTGTCTCAATTGGCTGTTTTATGAGTGAAAGAGTATCCATTTTTGACTTGAAATTTGATACAAATTTACTCATTTTATCGGAGATTATGGAAGAAAATTAGTAATTTTACAGCATAAACAGAATAATTAGTTATGTCGAAACTCTTTCTTATTGATGCCTACGCGCTCATCTATCGTTCCTATTACGCATTCCTTAGGAACCCTCGTATAAACTCGAAAGGACTGAATACATCCGCTATCATGGGCTTTTGTAACACACTTAATGAAGTGCTTACAAAGGAGAGTCCAACGCATATCGGTGTAGCCTTCGACCATGGAAAGACTTTCCGCCACGAAGCCTTCCCTGAATATAAGGCACAACGAGAGGAGACACCAGAAGACATCAAGCTCTCTGTGCCCCTTATCAAGCAGATACTTGAAGCGATGCACATCCCTATTCTACAGGTAGATGGCTTTGAAGCTGATGATATCATCGGTACTGTAGCAAAACGTTTTGGCTCCGATGGAATCGAGACTTTTATGCTTACGCCCGATAAGGACTATGGTCAACTCATCGGTCCTAACGTCTTTATGTATCGTCCTCGCCATGGTGGCGGCTATGAGATAATAGGAGAAAAGGAGGTAGGAGACAAGTATGGCATCCCTACCCCAGCCCAGGTCATCGACCTCTTGGCGTTGATGGGCGACACAGCCGACAACTTTCCAGGTTGTCCGGGCGTCGGTGAGAAAACGGCAGCCAAGTTAATTAATCAGTTCGGAGGCATTGACAACATGCTTCAACACACCGACGAGATAAAAGGTAAACTACGTGAGAAAGTAGAGAATGCCGTTGAAGACATAAAGATGTCTAAGTTCCTCGCCACAATTCGAACTGATGTTCCGATGCAACTCGATTTGGATGAGCTCAAAGTAGAGCAACCCGACGAGGCTAAATTACGTACAATATTTGAAGAGTTAGAGTTTAGGACACTTATTAACAAGTTTCTTAATAAAGATGAAGTAAAGTCAAAAACCGACAACAGTCAGCTTGATTTATTTGCAGAAAACACGGCCAATGAGTCAAGTGAACCCAAATTTGCGAAATATGAGAGCATAAAAACAACTCAACATGAGTATCAACTCATTGAAAATGAGGATGAATTACGTCGATTATGTGACTTTTTTATTACAAAGGAGTTTGTTAGTATAGACACAGAGACGACCTCAACCAATGCTATTAGCGCCGAATTAGTAGGTTTAAGCTTCTCAGCTGAAGAAAGCAAGGCCTTTTATGTCCCCGTACCAGCTAATTACGAAGAAGCGTTAAAAGTCGTTGAAATATTCAAACCGCTGTATGAGAGCGACAAAATCATGAAAATCGGACAGAACATCAAGTATGACTATGAAGTGTTAACCCGATATGGCGTGACCATTCAAGGTAAGATGTTCGACACGATGATTGCCCACTACCTCATCCAACCAGAGTTACATCATAACATGGACTATCTGGCTGAGACCCTACTTGGTTATCAAACGATACACATAGAAGAGCTGCTCGGTCCGAAAGGAAAGAAGCAGAAGAATATGCGCGACGTCTCCCCTACCGACATCTATGAGTATGCAGCGGAGGACGCAGACATCACCTTGCGCTTGAAAAACGTACTTGAGCCTCGATTAAAGGAACTTGGCGTCGAAGAACTCTTCTGGAATATAGAGATGCCTTTGGTCCGTGTATTAGCAGATATGGAACTAAACGGCGTCTGCTTAGACACAGAAGCACTGCAAGATACGTCAAAGATATTCACTGAACGCATGAAAGAATACGAGCAGGAAATATACAAGGAGGCTGGTGAAGAGTTCAATATCTCAAGTCCAAAACAAGTGGGTGACATCCTCTTTGGTAAGTTGCAGATTATGGACAAACCTAAGAAGACAAAAACAGGACAATACGTGACGAGTGAGGAGGTGCTTCAGAGTCTTGAAAACAAAAGTCCTATCGTACGTAACATCCTTAATTACAGAGGAATGAAGAAACTTCTCAGTACGTATATTGACGCACTTCCTAAGTTGATAAACCCACGTACAGGACATATCCACACATCGTTCAATCAAGCGCTCACCGCTACTGGGCGTCTCTCATCAAGCGACCCAAATCTACAGAATATCCCAGTGCGTACAGATGATGGTAAGGAGATACGTAAGTGTTTCATCCCAGAAGAGGGCTGTCTGTTCTTTTCAGCAGATTATAGTCAGATTGAGTTACGCATCATGGCCCACCTTTCTGAGGACGAAAACATGATGGAGGCCTTCCGTGAGGGGCATGACATCCATCGTGCAACGGCTGCAAAGATATGGCATGAGGACATCGATAAGGTCACTGACGCACAGCGAAAGAAGGCAAAACAAGCCAATTTCGGTATTATTTATGGTATCACCACCTACGGACTTGCCCAGCGCATGGACATCTCAAATGCCGAGGCAAAAGACCTCATACAAGACTACTTCCGCACATTCCCAAAGGTTCAAGCCTATATGGAACATGCGAAAGAGGTGGCAAGAGCCAAAGGCTATGCCGAAACACTCTTCCATCGTCGTCGCTATCTGGCTGATATCAACAGCCGTAACGCCACCGTACGTGGGTTTGCTGAGCGTAATGCCATCAACGCACCGATACAGGGAACGGAGGCAGATATCATCAAAGTGGCAATGGTACGCATCTGGGAACGATTTAAGAAAGAAGGAATCCGCTCAAAGATGATTCTTCAGGTACATGATGAACTTAACTTCTCCGTCTACCCAGAAGAGCGCGAACAGGTGGAACGCATTGTTATCGAGGAGATGCAGAACGCATATCCACTGAACGTCCCACTGATAGCTGATGCCGGATGGGGCAAAAACTGGTTAGAAGCACATTAAAAAGAAAAGGCCTCCCCTTGTCCCTCTGAAGGCAGGGGGAGGCTTACAAAAAGAGGTATAAGGAGTATATAGGGAATCAAATAATGCTTCTTTTATAGACTATAATAAGTATAATAATAGACTATAATAGTCAACTAAGCATAAGAAAAGGCTTTATTACGTCCTTATAAAGCATCCCCATGAGTGGTGATAAGGCCAATTAGATAGCTAAAAAATAGGCTATACTGTCGCAAAAGAAAAGGATTAAGACCCTACCCTACCCCTTTCATCGAATTTTGTTCATGACAAGAAAGAATTATTTTCACGACAAGAAATATTTTTTTTCATGAAGAAAAATATTTTTTTTCATGAAAATAAATTAGAGAGGGGCGCTGAAAGATGAGAATAAAGGAGGACGAAAAGTCATCTTACTAATCATGCACAGAATACAAGGAAAGGCCCATCATGCAGCTTAAAAGCAGTGTTAAAATATAGAAAAAGGCTACTCGTTTAGCTTTTTTGGCGTAATTTTGCAATTTAATCAACCAGAGAAATTGAATGAGTCTTACTAATATAGTAAACAAGTTGTACTTCCATCCACGACGTAAGGAGCTTGAGCACTACCTCACGGATGGAGAGGCTATCCAGTGGGAAGTCATGCAATACCTCGTTGAACGAGCCAAGGACACCGAATACGGACGCAAACATCTCTTCTCAACGATAAAGTCATACGAAGATTTCACACAGAACATTCCAGTCAACACATACGAGGAATTGAAGGGTGACATCGACCGTATGCGCCATGGAGAACGCAATATTCTATGGCCAGGACAGGTGAGATGGTATGCTAAGTCGTCTGGTACAACAAACGATAAGAGTAAGTTCATTCCTGTTTCCCACGAAGGATTACAGACAATTCATTACCAAGGTGGAAAGGACGTTATCGCTTACTACCTTAGTAATCACCCAGAGAGTAGACTCTTCAACGGTAAGAGTCTTATCTTAGGTGGGAGCCATTCTCCAAACTACAACTTATACAACTCTCTTGTAGGCGACCTAAGTGCTATCCTCATAGAGAACATCAATCCACTCGCAAACCTGTGTCGTGTACCTAAGAAATCAACAGCTTTACTGAGCGATTTCGAGGTGAAACGCGACCGAATTGCACAGGAGACTCTCAAGCAGAACGTGACCAATCTATCCGGTGTTCCGTCTTGGATGCTCTCTGTCATAGTACGTGTTCTTGAATTGAGTGGTAAACAACACTTAGAAGAAGTATGGCCCAATTTAGAAGTGTTCTTCCATGGTGGCATTGCCTTCACACCCTATCGTGAGCAGTATGAACAGCTCATTACCAAGCAAGGGATGAACTATATGGAGACATACAACGCTTCTGAGGGTTTCTTCGGTATACAGGATGACCCAACAGACAGCAGTATGTCGCTCATGCTCGACTATGGTGTATTCTACGAGTTCTTGCCTATGGACGAGTTTGAAAGTGAACATCCTAATATCGTCCCACTGTCGGGTGTGGAGATAGGGCGCAACTATGCGATGCTGATTAGTACTGCTTGTGGACTTTGGAGATACGAGATTGGAGACACAGTACAGTTCACTTCGACTAATCCTTATAAGTTTGTTATCACTGGTAGAACCAAGTATTTCATCAATGCCTTTGGTGAAGAACTTATCATGGACAATGCTGAGAAGGGACTTGAAGCAGCCTGCAAGGCTACTGGTGCACAGATATCTGACTACACCGCAGCCCCAATGTATATGGATGCGAAGGCTAAATGTCGTCATCAGTGGCTCATTGAGTTTGCAAAAGAACCCTCTTCACTTGACGAGTTTGCCAAAGTTCTTGATGACAAACTACAAGAGGTTAACTCAGACTACGAGGCGAAACGTTTTCATAACATTACCCTTCAACCACTTGAGATAATAGTTGCACGCAAGGATCTCTTCAATGACTGGCTCAAAATAAAGGGTAAGCTCGGTGGTCAACATAAGATTCCTCGCCTTTCAAACAGCCGTAACAACCTTGAAGAACTACTGAGTATGAACCAGCAAAAGACTATAGAGTAAAAAGGATAAAACAACCTTTATGAGGTAAAAAGCAAAAGGGTAAACAAGTAAAACCAGCGATATGAAGAAACAACAACAGAGATATTGCCAAGAAGTTATGGGTGGAAGGGATGGCCTTTCAGCTAAGGTTAGTCCTTACCTTGCGGTGTTCTACCAACCTAAGGTTTTACTTCTTTTCCTTTTTACCATACTCCTTTTGACACTGTCGTCCTGCGCGAAGATGAGACAACCAGATGGTGGATGGTACGATGAGACCCCTCCAAGAGTGCTGGCTGCATCCCCTTCTGAACGAGCAACTGATGTAAACAGTAAGAAGGTGAACATCTATTTCAACGAGTTCATCAAGTTAGACAACGCATCTGAGAAGGTTGTCGTATCGCCTCCACAGATAGAAGCACCCGAAATAAAGGCTACAGGAAAGCATATCACAGTGAGTCTGCAAGACAAGCTACAGCCAAACACCACCTACACCATCGACTTCTCTGATGCTATCTCAGACAATAACGAGGGCAATCCATTAGGGAATTACACCTACAGCTTCTCTACTGGCGATCATATTGACACCCTTGAGGTGTCTGGCTACGTGTTAGAAGCAGAGAACCTGGAGCCTGTAAAGGGTATTCTCGTAGGTCTTTACAGTAATCAGAACGACTCTGCTTTCGAGAAACTACCTATGCTTCGCGTCTCACGTACCGATAGTCGTGGTCGCTTCAGCATACGAGGTGTTGCCAAGGGAGACTACCGCATTTACGCTTTACAGGACATGGACGGTAACTATAGGTACAATCAAAAGAGCGAGAAATTGGCCTTCACGCCCGAAGTCATTATGCCTTCATGGAAGCCAGACATACGACAAGACACACTCTGGATTGACTCTTTGCATATTAAAGACATCAAACAGGTGCCTTACACCCATTTCCTACCAGACGACGTTGTACTGAACTCGTTCACAGCTACGCAGACTGACCGTTTCTTCCTCAAGTCTGAACGCAAGGAGCCAAACCATTTCACGCTCTTTTATAGCTATGGTGATGCCGACCTCCCACAGCTTAAAGGACTCAATTTCAATGCTAAAGACGCGTTCATAACAGAGCCAAGTCTGAATCAAGACACCATCATCTATTGGCTTCGCGATACAGCCCTCGTCAATCAAGACACACTGCGAATGCAGATGACCTATAACATGACGGACAGTATGGGTAAACTTGTGCCTAAGACAGACACGCTGGAGATACTCTCAAAGGTGCCCTACGCAAAGCGTCTGAAGCGTCAACAAGAAGAGTACGACAAGTGGTTTAAGAAGCAGGAGAAGGCCAAAGAACGTGGAAAAGACTTCCAAACGGCTATGCCGGTCACACCTTTAGAGGTAAGATACAATGTCTCCTCGCAAATGGACCCAGACCAAAACCCAACGTTCGAGCTCCCTACTCCACTTGAAAAGACCGATACTTCCAAAATACATCTCTATGAAAAGATAGACTCTATGTGGTATCGAGCGAAATACACCTTCGGTGCCGAACCTGGTAGACCACGATTAATGAAACTCGTCAGCACCTGGGATCCAGGTCATGAATACAGTCTTGAGGTCGACTCAGCAGCCTTCACGGATATCTATGGAAAGGTGTCTGCAAAATATAAACAGGGCATCCGTATCCCGTCAATAGACGAGTATGGCACCTTGATGATGACCTTACAGGGCATGGAAGGTAAGAATTGCCTATTGCAACTACTCAATGAAAGCGACAAGCCAGTGAAGGAAACGTATGCAAAGAACAATCAAGCGACCTTCCACTACGTAAAGCCTGGGGTCTACTACCTACGTGTCATCGTCGATGAAAACGACAATGGTAGATGGGATACAGGTGATTATGCGACCCAGCGACAGCCCGAAGCCGTCTATTACTACCCCAAGTCTATCGAGTGTAAGGCCAAGCGTGACGTACAGGGTACGTGGAATCCACGTCTACTCCCACTCTACAAGCAGAAGCCGGGAGCCATAACAAAGCAGAAGGCTGATGCGCAACGAAAGATAAAGAGACGCAATGCTGAACGCGCTCGCAGTCTTGATATCCCACTACCTGCCGACCTCCTCAACACAGCTCAATAGAGACAATAAAAATAATAACGCACGATACGCAGGTTTATCACAACCTATCAATACCCATAAACGCCCTCGTCTATCCCCTACTCTATTAAGTTTTAGGGTCGACGAGGGCATTTTTAATTCTTATATATATCCCTGTGTAATGGTCAAAGCAATTATCTACATATCGTCCAAAGATAAACAACCAAGACTTAACTTATAGCCCCGAAGCTCTGAACAGTTCTGCAATAGATTATCTACCTTAGCCCGAAGGATAGCCTCGTCATATTTGTTAGCATTGCGTTTCACCTCATACACCCATGCAACCTTATCTATTTCGTTCACAGCAATAAGGTCTATTTCATTCTCACCCTTGCGGTCCCAGTACTTTCCTATCCGTGTATAATCACCTGTCTCACGCAGTTTACGCTCAAAATACCTCTCTAACATGAAGCCTTCAAGCATGTTGATATCACGTTCGATAAGGCGTGCAAGTTGCTTCAAAGCACCATTCTCAACGAAAGCCTGATACTTGAAGAAGAAACGAAACCACAATGTAAGGAAATTATCGCATAGTGTGTAGCGCACCTTCCGAGAATTACTCTTTGCGAAAATAGGCTGATGACGTTCTATCAAACCATAATACTTCTCCAGTCGTTCAAGGTAGCTTCCAATGCCACTGGCCTCCATTCCGATCTTATTCTCTATCTCTTTACGCGTAAGTTGACCCTCAGATATACAAATAAGAATAGAAAAGTAAATGGAGTAATCAGTCCCAAACTCCTCTATTAAAACGTTCTTACCCTCATTGATAAAAGGCGAATTGACCTCCGTAAGCATACTGTATATCGTCTTTCTTACCGTCCGCTTGTTATCCATCAGTAAACTGATATACCATGCTACCCCACCCGATACAGTGAAGAGTGCCAACAAGTCCTCTGCAGTATAGGATGGATTAAAGTCACGAAGAATCTCCTTTAAGGTGTCAGTAGTAAAAGGCTGCAGATTAATAATGCGTCCTGCACGTGAGAAAAGTGGCTCCTTACTATCCTCAAATAGCTTATGCATCATCGAATAAATCGAACCACTAACTATCAAATTAAGGTGACTTCCGCCCTTATTCAAGTCCCACTCACGTTGTAACTCACAAAAAATAGAGGAATTAACACGCCCGAAATCCTGAAACTCATCAATGATTAAAGTGAAAGCACGTGTCTTAGACAATTCCATCACATGATGAAAGAGCATTGAAAAAGATGTATATCGTCCAATAGGAACCTGCAGTGTCTCTTCTATCACAGCACGAAAATCATCACACAACAGTGCTTCCGACTTACGTGCTACGAAGAAATAAAGCAGCGTAAGGCGCTCTCCACTCTTCAAGGTAAGCTCGGTCTTGCCAATACGTCTACGACCAATCAGCACCGTCATTTGAGCCTCTTGGTGGCTCAATAGCTCTACATCAGAGAGCAGTTTTAGCTCATTTATTCTATCATAAAACCTCATAAACATCCTTTTTTAGTAATGGCTATTACCGTAATAGTCATTACTTTATTTTGCAAAGATAATCTCTTTTATTGATAAAAGCAAGGAAATCAGTTACTTTCAACCCTCATCAATATTGCATACAAGTATCAACAAACACCTCAAAACAGGCTTTTAGGTGTAATCAAAGAAAGGTAAACAACCCATAACATTTCTTTTCATGGATTTTTTTTCATGAAAAAAAATATTTTTCTTCATGAAAATAAATATTTCTTGTCATGAAAATAATTCTTTCCCTTCATGAAAATAATTCGAAAAAGCGTATCAGTTCAAGTTTATGTCACACTGTTCGGCTATTGAGTAAACATGGGGAAAGAGTCATCAAAAGACCTATAAGGAGTGCTTAGGAAGCCAAAGAATAAGACAGACAGTACTCAATAGGAACCATTAACATGGCGTTAAAAATAGAGAAACAACAACATATCCGTCCTTGTCAAGTGTTACCAAGGAGATAGCATACATACGAAGATAGCGATTTTCAGCTTTCTTTTGTCTTATTTCAAGCGTTTTATCTGTTCGCCTTCAGTATACCAAACACCATCACAACCGGTTTTCTCAGCCTTTAGAAGCAAAGCTTTCAACTGATTTCTGTTTGTTATCTCTTCGTTAAGGATAGTTTTTGGCCATTGATAAACAGTCTGTTGAGGGACAGAATAACCCCATCCAAAAGCCTCGAAGGGAATCACCCAGAAAGAAGAATATTTTGTTTCGCCTGTATTTAAATGTATCACCATCACCTTGTTTACTGGTCGGTCGCATTGACTAACGATACTCTTTGCCATCCGTTCGCCCGTATTTCCCGATAGCCAAGAGGCATAACCGTGATGGAGTAGGGTAAAGGTAGCTGTCAAAAGGTGGAGCAAAGCTGATAAAAACAGGGCTTGTCTGTTCTTAAAGCGTTCGCATAGTAGGGCTATCATCAGCGTTACAAAAGGCAGGACAGCATAACAGTGCATCATTGAGAAGACTGTCATAAGATTTACGAAAGCCCCAATAAAGAAAGATAAAAGCAGTACTACGAGTGTTTTCTGTAGCCTAAAAGAACGCAGTAGGAGCCAAAGAAAGGGTAGGGGGAGGAGCCCTGTGATTACAACAACTACAAGATGGCGATGTTGCGGATGGATAAGACTGGCATAATCGATAGGGTAGAAGGACATTCCTAACAGTAAACAAAGATTGCGTAATAGCTGTTTTGCAGTAAAAACCATGTACGCATTGTTCTCTAAATGAAAACTATCAGTCAGCAAAATACGGCAAACAAGATAAAAGACAAACACAAGACAGCCACAAAGAAGCTGCTTTAGCGTATGCTTAAAACAGTCTTTTCCTGTACTCCACACGACGAAGGGTGGGAAAGCAAACCAAATATAGCCTGACTCTTTAGCGAAAACAGATAGCAGAGAACAGAGTAGCCACAAGGCAAGCTTTCGATAGCCAGACTGACTGATGTAGCTATATAAGGCAAGAAGTCCCCATAGAAGCGAATAGACTTGATTGAGGGAATCGATATTCAAGACCGTACCTAAGGTTCCTGACGACAAATAAAAGAAAATAACAGATAGGTTACGTGACAGCTTACTAACCCTAAACCATCGCAAAATCTTATAGATCAACCATGTGTTTAGGATATGTCCCAATAGGATAAAAAGATGGTTTAAGAAGGGAAAAAGTCGGTAATTAAGTCCGAGAAGATGCCCAAAGAGTACATCAAAAGGGCGCCAATAATTGCCGTCAGGAAGTAGACTTTGAAGCGTAAGAGGCTCCGTCTGCGGTATGGTATAGTACGTCCAGTCGTCAAAAGTTGGCTGGAGTTGACAGAGTAACAGCAATGCCAACGGAGCAGTCAGTAGTATCCAAAAGATTGGGTTACGCCCTATCTGTCCTTTCATTGACATCATCAATTAACGATTGCGACCTTACAAACGGTTCCGTTATCGCCATTCTCATCGGCAGTCTGTACCATATAAACACCTGATGCAACACGCTTTCCGTTCCTATCCTTACCATCCCAAACGAAAGAACCACCATTGCTGGTACCTTCAGCAACGAGGACTCCATTCGTTGTTACAATCTTCACATTCGCATTCAACGACAAACCAACTATCGTGATGGGCCCTGTATAACCTGGTTTCACAGGGTTTGGATAGGCGTATGTAGTCTCATCATTAGGCGAGTCTACAGCCCTTGTAGCATCACTCATATAGGAACAGAGACCATTATCAGTAGCAAAGAACACCTCACCAGTGACATCATTGAGGGAAATAGACTGAATTGTGTTAGAGAGTAAAGGGCTGTTAGTAGTGGTAAAGTGCTGCAACTGCGTCATATTATCCGCACTGATAAGATAGACACCATTGCCCTTCGTACCAAACCACTTACGTCCTCCGCCATCAACAGCCATAGCAGTAATATCCAAGCCAGCAAGGAGATAGTCAGCAAGATTAGTCCCATCGTTACGCGGAACCTTAACTTGTATGAAGCGATAGTTCTCTTGGTCGTTCATTTGAGACCGCTGAAGGACCATCGGACCAGCCGTTGTTCCCACCCAGATATTGTGTTCTAAGTCCTCTGCCCAGCAATGAACAGCAGTAATATCGACGTTAGAACCGTCCTCATTGACAAATCGAGTATAAGCATTAAGTTTATCTTTTTTAGGATCATAAGAGAACAATCCCGGTTGAATCCAGTAGTCATTACAGAACCAAAGGAGGTTGTGACTGTCCAAACGCATCTGTGACAAGCCAGAGAGACCCACACCATCTTTCATCAGTTCAGGCTTACTGAAGGATGTCATCTGCCCATCTTTTGACACACGAATAAGGTTTTCTTTCTTCGTCTGGTTATTGAGTACCCATAGATTACCATCTCTATCGTAAGCCAGACCATAGACAAGTACATATTCATTCCCAAGCTGTTTACCTCTGTCTATGGCTCCTTGTAGAATGCTATTATCCTTGTTATAGAAGGCTACCATCTTACCCAATCTGAACTCATAGAGGCCTGTTCGTGTACCTACAAACACATGATTACCATCATGAGGGTCTATCGCCACGGCCTTTGTCCCTATATAGACATAACCCGTTCGGGTCGATAAGTTATCCTCGAAAAAGGTCCATTCATCACCCTCTAACACCTGTACTATACCTGGATTCTCCCAGTTATTAGCAGTAGGATTAAAGTTCCCTCCGGTACCATAAAGACGGTTATTAATGAAGGTAGTCCATACAAAGGTGTTACGCTCTGGACCGTCGGGACGAAGCGACTTAGCCTGTGCTAATAGGGTAGCATCAACACTTCGTGACTGCTCTACAAACCCTCCTACGTTCGTCCAGTTGTTTCTGTCGAGGAGATTAGCAGCCAAGTCAGCACGATAAAGTCCCTTACTACGACTGGCAGCATAGATATACTTGCCCTCAATATAGCTGTAATTAACAGGGAAAAAGAGCTTATAACTATCGCTTATCTCCGCCTTAGAAACATTGAGTTTGACAAGTCCAAAACCCGTAGAAAGGTAACAATAGCCACCATACATATCAATACCATTAACAGTCTTGTCCTCCATTGAGGTCTTTAAGTAGTAGTCTGGCACATTAAGAACATTCCCTCTCTCGTCCAGCAGGTCGATATTATTATCCGAATAGACGATAACCAACCTACGAGCAGACTTGTTCCAGCCTATAAACCGGATATCCGTATCGTTCAAACCATTGACCTTATCGTAGGTCTTTATACTCTGTTCGTTCTTGTTATAGGTATAGAGGCTATTGGAAGCAAGCACATAGAGTTTGCTACCTCCATCTTCTACCCATTGTACATCACTGTAAGCAAGAAAGTTCTTCCACGTTCCTACACCGCCAGCAAGGGCATTACAGTAAGCAAACAAGATGAAAGCTGCAACTAAGAGATATCGTTTTATTGTCATAGAGTATTCTT
>ERZ772974.1254-NODE-1254-length-16896-cov-5.841993_pt1 | contig 16896 bp, 9 predicted proteins | sample MGYA00580671_ERZ772974 | MGnify/ENA primary metagenome ERZ772974 (study PRJEB29015, sample SAMEA2738065) | human oral metagenome | biome: human oral; feature: human-associated habitat; material: saliva | place: China | collected 2218 ... | reverse complement strand
CTACCCTAACAACGTTAGAGTAAAATCTCAGACTATTGTCTCCCCACGCATCTCTGCCCTCAGGAAAGGTGTATCCTTCTACGGCCTCTTTAAACAGAGGCTTCCAAGCTGCCTCAGCCTCACGCATTGCGCGCTCTTCTTCAGCTCTTGTAGCCCTAGCCTCGGCTTTTGCCACCGCCTCTGCAGTGTAGAGATGGCGGATAGTACAAGCACCCCAGCCAGTCTCCTCCATGATGAAGAAGGTTTCGCCCAGCTGGTACTGGGTTTCACCACAGGCTTTAAGGCGAGAATTTATAGCCTCAAGTTCAGCTATAAATTTACCTCTCGCCTGGCGACTTGCCGCCTGCTCAACCCTCTTCGCCTTGCACTCTTCCAGATCGCTCTGGATAGTATCATGAGCCGCGAAGAGTGAGCCAGTATCAACTGCCGCTTCATATTCTTCGGTGTCCATACCGAAGTAGCCTCCCTTCCAGGAGTAAACTTCAGTATATCCGGAAGAACAACGACGACCCGTCTCTGTTCTGATATATCCGTCTGGTTCGCTAATACGCGCAATTATATGCGCGACAGGACAGCAGTGCATACTACTGCTGTTCTGCCACAGGATCTCAGCGCCGACCGCCTCGATCTTACCAAAGCCGCCACGGAAACCTCCACGGGCAGTAATGAGAAGAATTTTCTCATCATCCAGTTTTCCGCAAGGTACCAGAAGGCGTGTACCCTTCTTGGTATTTATTATCTTGCAGAAATCATCACTCATTGCCTTATTATCAGAAAGTGCAAATGAGTTAAACCATGGCGTAAATCCGCCCGCTACAGCCAAAAAGGCATTGTAGCGCTGTCCCGCACCCCTAAAGGCAGGGAATGGTGTTTCGCTCCAAGCCCATGGTTCAGGTCTATAGCTGTTTGTCTTCTCACTGCCATACAAAAATTTCAACATAATTTCTCCTTCTCTATATCAGAGCTTTATAAATTCAAGGGGATTTTCCCCACTCTGATTTCCACCTCCACGGCGACACTATCGTCCCGCTTCAGGTCGCCCCCACTTTGTGAGCAGCGCTAAGTCCACCATCAAGATAGATTTAACGCCACCCACAAAAGAGAGTTATGCCTTATCCTAGCTAATTATTAAGCTTCTATCACCACATTATAAAAGTGATAATCCATACTATTCGTCCGTTTTCTTATAATCTACGAACCTCTAATATCATAACACATTTTTGTCAGTTTATCAATATCACCGTTAAGGTCCTGGACCTTAACGAAGCACTTGACAAATAGCATTATATCTGCTGTAATATAGAAATACGGAAATTGTATAGATTAGATAAGGAGGAATTACTTATGGTACATTTAGAAAACATGGGCACAAGAAGCAAAGTTCGCGCTGGTATAATCGGTCATGCGATAGGTGACGCATTGGGGGTTCCCGTAGAGTTCACAGGCCGCAGCCAGTTAGCGCATCATCCAATTCGTGATATGGAGGGTTTTGGCACACATAACATGCCAGCCGGCACGTGGTCCGACGACACTTCGATGGAGATTGCTTTGTTGCAGTCATTAATTGATAAAAGAAGTTTCGACTACAAAGATATCATGGATAATTTCTATAAGTGGTGGAAGGATGACGAATTTACTGCTACTGGCAGAACTTTTGATATCGGCGGCACCTGCGCTGGAGCAATCAGCAATTATCGTATGGGAATGAACCCATCGGAGTGTGGCGAAAAAGGCGAGCGCAGTAATGGCAACGGATCATTAATGCGTATTTTGCCAGTAGCATACGTCTGTTACAATAATTCCATAGTAGGGAATGACAGATATGAGTTGGTACGCAAAGTTTCATCTCTTACTCACGCACACGAAATAAGTGTGCTGGGATGTTACTTTTACATTAATTTCGTTTGCTATCTGCTAGACGGCGATAACCCGCCAGTAGCCTATCGGAAAGCCCAACAAGAGGATTATTCAATGTTCTCAGATTTTGCTCGCGAGGCCTATCATCGCATACTTACCGATGATATTGCCAGCTATAACGAAGATGATATTTCTTCGAGCAGTTATGTTCTGAGCAGCCTCGAGGCATCGCTTTGGTGTTTACTGACTACTAAAGATTACAAGGAAGTCGTACTCAAAGCAGTTAATCTCGGAAGCGATACGGATACCGTGGGTGCTATTACCGGTTCAATGGCCGGCATCTATTATGGATATGACGCTATTCCTTGCGAATGGATTGAAAAGCTCCAACGCACCGAGTATCTACTGGATCTCTGTGATCAGTTTGCATCGACAAAAATTGAGGCGTAAACCTTGTGGCCCATGTCCAGACATTTAGAACAACCCCCGAACAATCGGGGGTTTAGCAGTTTAAACTTCATCTTCTGTTGTTGCTAGGAATGCCTTCATTAAATCTTCGTTATTTGTAAAGTCAGATCCTGCAGCTAGGTGCTGCTTAACTTTATTATTGTAAATATCTAAATCCATTGGCGTAAAATAATATAACCCACCACCTTCCTGGTCTATCCGCTTAAAGGCAAAACGGTCATCTTTTTGCCTTGTTTCTGATGCTGTCATGATGCGCTCATGCGAAGTATCATACCATCTAATTATAGAGATTTCTTGCTCGCCCATTCTATCATGATCTATAGTTACGTTTATGCCAACTAAGACCGTAGCGTCATTGGGAGATTCAATATAGTAAACTGACTTTGGTAATTTTTCCATAGAATCAACCTTTTCTATATTATTATCTTTACCATTAATATTCTCATTCTCTGAGTGCTTCATGATACTTTCAAATGGTCTCATCTTTTTCTCCTATATTAGGTTTAATATTATACATTACATCCAATCATCGACCGATTCCGATGGCGATTCTGGTGGCGATGTTGGAGTCAGAGTTGACCCTGGCTGTGAAGCTAAGGCTTCTTCGTAGAGTACACTGTAATCTATACCCAGTGTGCTTTGTAGGTATGAAAAATGTTCTTTAGCTTCATCTGAAAAGCCATCAAGTGTTTCACCCGATACTAGTGCTTTAAGTTCGTCTAAATTCATTTCTTTTTTAAGATATTCGGCCATATCATTCGATAATTGTTCTTTTCCACCATGTGCCACCACAGATTCGACCATAGACTTGAACGAGGTGTCAAAATTATATCCTGCGCTTGCGAGGTCAATCATTTCGTCAATCGATGTATAAGGTTCCTCTCCGCTAATCAAAGCTTGCATTTTCGCCTGCTTTTCAGATAGCTCCAGAGTCTTACGTAATATGACGACTTCTTCTATGGGTTTACCGTTTATTTCTTCTAGGCCCATAGATCGTAATTCTGTAATTATCCCATAGCGTGAATTGAAATCTACTTCTATGGATTCAACAAACCCAGCACCGATACCAGTTCTAAACATCTGTTCATTACATGATGAATAATAACTGTTAGGATTTGTAGTATTATCAAAGACAGTATCCGGAGAGAGCCGTCTAACAAAATCACTATCTTCTGTTGAGCCATATGAGTCACTATTATAGGAATACCAATCTGTGCGATCAAAAACTTCGGGCTTAAATACTACCACTGCACCGTTCATTTTTCCTCTTTGAGCTTCATTGGCAACTCTCGTAAAAACGCTGTCTGCTCCACCAGTATCTATATCGATAATGGACGACATACCGTTTTTCATAACACCTCTAGAATATCGTTCGGTCGTACACATCAAACCCTGCGTTAATATTCGGTAGATTGATTTAGCATTTCCGGTTAATAAGTGATGGATTGCACGTATATCTTCGCCATATCTTCCAAGATATTCTTCATGTTTGCCTCTCTCTACAAGTGTTGTATAGCCAGGGAAGACTTCTTCGCGATGTAACTTTTCCGCTTGCTCCATCTGCTCAGGTGTTAAATCTCCAGTAATCACATGTTGCCATTTATAGCGAGCCATCTTATATTCTCTTTCCGATTCTTCAGAGACTTCGCCAAGCGCATCTGGAATGCCTAAATCTTTTTCCAGAATTTCTCCCAAAATTTGTTCCGTTGCTTCGGGATCCGTTCCAGATGGAACTTCAACCTTAACTAAGCCCATAGCCGTTCGGACAAGATGCCTACAATTGTAACCACCTGTAATAGATTCGTTTACGCCGTTTCTATACGATGGATCTGCAATAAATACTCTTACTCCGTCTTTTTCAAAAACAGATGCATCACATAATTCGTATAAACTGTCGGAAGAAGCTCCTTCATAAATAATTTTTCCTCGTCGTAAAACTGCTCCACTTGGCGTGGTAATTTCAGCTTGCGCATCCTCTCCTTCGCTTTCCGGTTTTGTTGCCAATGCAGCTATTACTTCGGTTGGAGCCCGCAATTTAAAACTAAATTCCATCATACCGCGATCTCTTTTGTTTATTACATCGATTTTTTGCCCTTCAATATGATCATGATCGCATACAATTTCGGTTCGGGGACGAACTACTGTTTCCCCAGTACGTTCCATCTCTTTACCACTAAGCATTCTGATTGTTTCACTTATGCTTCTTCTCGGTCTACGCTCTCTAAATTCTGGATTTGATGGTTCCTCTGGTTCTCCATAAGTCTTAGCTAAATATTCACGACGTCCTAGCAATCCAGTCAATATCCTATCACGATCTTCGCCTTCTAGACCAGACTCATCTACGATAGCTCTTATATCTTCAGGGCTCAACTTGCTAACTAGTTCACGCGCTTGCTTACCAATTTCGTCTTCTGTTATGCCTGCAAAAACTTCTCCAGTAGGGCGTCCTGGTACACGCATTGACTGTAGCTCTGGAATAGAATCTGGCGAATAAGCCTTGTCTCCACCTTGTGCCCGGAAAATCAAAGAACCACCATTATCTATACGGTAAAAACCATCCTTTCCTTGAACTATATTGTCGTAGACGAGACCTACAACATCCCAGTTGGCTAGAAACGCGTCGGCAACAAAACCTTTTTGGACATCCTCACTTCCGCCTTGAGCCTCTCCATTAGCTGGCGTAGCCTCTGGCACAGCTGGCGAAGCAATAGCTTCACGACCGTCCAATTGGATAATTTCTGAACGTACCGCTTTGATCCCGAGTTTCGCATAAACAGCATTAGCCACGAACTCGGCTTGTCCTTGACTAGGATTTTCATAAAACTTAACATAGAATCTCTCGCCATTCGGTTTTTCATACCAACCACCCTCATTAGAGCCTAGCTGACCACTTACTTTTGTTAAATCCCACTTTTTGTCGCGTTCAATAGTACGCGTAGCAAGTCCAGCAACGCTTTCACCGCTAGGCAATATTACGCCTTCTTTGTGTAAAGTCTCTATAGATGCCATCAAATCAGGTTGAGCATCACTTTGGTTAAGTTCCAAAATAGGATTTTCTCCAGCAGACTGTTCCATGCCAGCTTCTTCCATAGCACCCTGCACTACTACGGACGAAACAGCTTCTTCAATTTTAGCAGCTTCTGCTTCAGTGCGAATACCATCTTTGTCGGCGGCGGTAATTGTCTCTTTCGCAACATAGACAAGTGCATGATCTGTCATTTTCACTAGTTTTTCGCTACTTTGTATTCCGAACTTACTTTTAATAAAATCTTTGACACCTTGGATTTTTCCAAGTAGTTTTTCCATCTTACTGACAGGTTTTTCATGAATTTCTGGGCCAGCCAGCGTGTCAGCCACTTCTTGGCCTACCGTGGAGACAGAAGCTTTACCTCCTTGAAACTCAACATCTTTCATAGCCTCCTGCCACTCTGTATAGCTATCATTTAGCTGGCTATCGTTTTCACTTTCATAATTTGATGGATATGAATTATGGTTCATTTTTTAGTTTTCCCGCGTCTAATAAAAATGCGACTATTTGCTTAGTTGCTAAATCACAGTTATTACTTATTGAGAATAACTAGTGTAAATAGCCACAGTTTACTTTCTATAAGTAGAAATCAACTGGATAATTATGATTTAACATTTCCATTTTACCATTTTTCGCACGAAAAAATAAACTTTTCCGTTAAAGATTCACAACCTTTGCAAAAAATATTGGCAAAATATTGCCAATAAAAAATAGGTAGATCCATACTTAAAAGTAAGCAAACCTAAATAGGAGATTTACCTATGGCATATTGTAAATTAAATCTATAGAAATTAAACGCATAAGGTATTAAAAGAGATTTTTCTTGAAGGTAGAAATATGTCATTTTCGGTCTATTTTTGAATATTTTTTAGCACCTCATTCTCGGTCTCTAAAGCACCATTTATCCGTATATCGGTATACCCATCCGTACTAACCTCCCCTATGGTGACGGAAGGAAAATGGTAGACTACTCGCTTAAAGGTTCGTATGAACTTATTGCTGGTATTATCTTGAATCCGATATTGTTCCTCTTGCCCGAGCCTTGCATGAGCCTGGAACCTCAGTGGGCAGAAATATGGTACGCGAATGTGGACGATTCCTTTGTCGGCCATCATTTTTAGGGCCGCCGACAGACTCAGCACAGAGGAAACAGTTACATCACTGATGTTTTCTGGATATGGGATACCGCCCATATCTTCTCCATTACTTCTACGTTCTCTGTATTCTTGGTACTCTAGTGATTCCGATCTCAATACCCCATCATTTATCTTATAGAAATAACGATTCATTTTCTTCGATAATCTAGAGCCTTCCTTTGTTGACTCAGTATTTTTTGGGGTTTGAATGGCAAAAATATATCCTGTTTTCTCTCCATTCTCTCCTTGTTCTATTGCACATCTAACACTGGGGATTTGGCATTTTGCCCCATCTGGGTCTTCCAGGGTAAAATTCATCATATAAGGTGTTTCATTGCTGCCACTCTGCTGGACCACATCAACTAATAACCTCGACCCCTTAAAATCGCCGCCGATGATCTGTCGCTGTTCGAGCAAATTACTGAATGTATCGTCCTCCATGAACGCAATTTGTCTCTCTATGAATATTGCAGGGCTACGGAAATCTTCTTCTGTAGCATTAAACCATATTTGAGCCAGTATATCCTCTCTTGTCTTTTCGGGTGCCTGGTCGGCTCGGCTCTTAATCCAAAACAGATGGGAATTATTGCTGGAAAACTCTAGCAATTTTCTCGTAGACGCTTCGAAAGCTTCCTTGTCGTCTATCTGGATAGTAGGTATGCTCTCTCCGAATGGAGTTGGCTCCGAGGCTTTTTCTTCTTGAGTAGCGTTAATTTTTAAATCGTAAATATGTTCATGATAGTACAATTTGCCCTCTGAAAGCTCGGCGATTGCCTTGTACTCTAATTTTTTAGGAATCGATCTCATTTTTTCAGATCCGACAAGCTCATCTATAACAGATGGCGCAAGAACCATCCCTAACATTTTATCTTTAGCGTCGACGCCGATTCTTAGCTTATCCATTAGTTCTTCGCCAGAAATCTCCAGTTGTTCGGCTGTAGCGTATATTTCATCCAAGTATTGCCCAAAATCTTCATCTAGCTTAATTCTCGTTGTAATCGGTACACCAGATTCCATATGCTTTAGTTTTATGCCATTTTTTCTGTAATCTACCGAGGCAGATGCTACCGCTTTACCGTCCTGATCGTATTTTGTAGTTCTAAATCCAGGTAACACCCTGAGAGCGTCAGGCGTAAATGCACGAGGGTTTTCCATCGCCGCGAATGGATCAAAATGAGCCTCATCTATTTTTCTATATTCTCCATCTTTTAGCTCTGAAATCTCAAGAGTGTAAGGGTTTTGCTTTTTACTATCATCATACGAAACACGATATTCTTTATTACCATAGGTAAACTCTTCAGAATTATCACGTGCCGGAAAAACTATCGGTTCGGTTAACGCTAGACCTTGGTCTACGAGTAGAAATTTCTGCTTATCTCCGTCTATAAATGGTGCAATGCAAGCCAGATGTCCGTATGGGTTATATTCATGACCAGCTTCGTTTATTTGACCAGCGGTTTCAAATGGGACAAAATGCGATTTTATACCATGTTCAGAATAAAATCTCTGCAAGCTTTTTGCCATCTGAATACAGGTACCGCCATTGGTTCTCCCGTAAATTGTCTCGTCATCTAACTCATGTAGTTGTTCTGGGGATGTCATGTTCTCGCGAATCCATTTTGCCAACGGAAAAGAATCATAGTTCCCAGATTGAATATTCTCCTGGACAAATGCAGCCGCACTATTTATTGATTCTTCGCCTATAGTTCCAGATGAGTTAAAATCTTCAAGAGTAATCTTCCGCATTTTTACCAGCTCACGTTGGATGTCTTCCATTTTCCCGAAGGTAGTTGTGTAGGTTTCCCCTTGGCGCAATGTCTCCCAGTTAGTAGTCTGTTGTCCGACACCTGTCGTATAGTTTTCCGTCTTGTTCATTATGGTTGCATCCCCCTCATGCTGTTATACATCTCGACGAGTTTGTCTCCGACTGCTACTCCACTTTCAGCAAGATTAATGGCCGTCTTCTGGCCAGAAGGATCATATTCGTATACTATTGTTTTAGCTTTTTGATGTTCGCCGTTAATAACTAAATCATAGTCACCATCAATAACCTCAGTAGGCACAAATCCACTTTTCTCAACAATTCGGCGCGAAGGAGCATTACTTTCGGTTACTCTTACCCTGAATCCCTTAAAACCAGGCATACTACTCGTTGCATACCTTTCTAGCGTGGTAATTGCATCGGTTGCGACCCCTCTGCCTCTAGTATTAGGAGTAAGGTACATACCGCTAATGTTATAAACGCCGTCTTCAGATACCTTATTAAGCGATGTGAACCCGATTGGGTTGCCGTCATTATCGCTCATCAACCACTTATAGTCCACACTCTTAGGATCTTTATTATTCAGACGTTGTTCTAAGGCAAAATATGGGTAGAATATATTTGAATTTTCTGCAGCAGTTTGCCTCAAATATGCAATCGTTTCTTCATCTGCATCACTAAAGTCGCTAAACGTGCCGAAACCAGCAGGGATTTCTCCAGTGCGATTTATCCCACCATAGCCGACCAGATCTGTCATATCTTCGACAATTATACTCGTCTCTGCCGATCCAGCAACCGTAAATGCGTTTGGTCGTGGCTCGCCACTATTATTAAATAATATTTCTCGATCGTTTCCAGTCGGTTCATTGCCTACTGTAACAATCGAATCTAATTCTATTCCATGGCGACTTGCGAACTCTTGCATACCAGACATTTTGTTCACACCGCTGCCCACTATGTCAATTTGACCAATTTCTTGATTAACGGTTGCTTCAAGGCCTAATCGTTCGGCATAATTAGTAAGGACATTTACGACCTGTTCGTCTAGGGAGCTCAGCGCAATATTGATTCGCTCCGCATTATTTCGAACTTGACCGCCAATATTTTGAGTGGTGATATACTGAGAAATCGCTGCGGAAATTTGTTCCACATTAGCAATAGTATGATCGGATACGATTTCGCCACTGGCTTCGTAGATTGCACCCTCATCTGAGACTACATCTATTTTTGACATATCAATACCATTAGCTCCGAGTGTGTTTTTGACGGCTTTAAGCCTTTTCCCAGAAATGATCGCGACCGGCGTACCACGACTAAGCAGACGATTTATGGATTCCACTGTTCTAGCATTAATAATTCCATCTTCTTCTAATGTGCCGTTCAAATCTACTGCTAGCGCCTGCGGCCGTCTAGCAAACTCGGTTCGTATTGAATTACTTTCGAGTCTTTCGCAAATACTCTTTATACCATCAAAGCTATGAGCAACATCTGACAGGGTTTTATTACCGATACCGTTTACTAATGCTCCTCTGAATATCTTTTGTAGCTCTGCATCTAGAAGTGGAGGTATGCCTCGAGATTCTCCGTCCAGTTCGTCTAGCGCGCCATCAGGATAGCGGAGTGATCGCAATGTTTCGTTTTGATTACTAGATTTAACCCTGAGCGGGAATCTTTCTGATTTTGTATGATAAATCTTTTCTACTAGAACCCCCATAATACGAAGAACCTGTTTTGCTTCATAAACGTCAGGGTTGCCCTCGTATAATGGATCTATAATGCGGTATTCTCCAGAATCACTAATCATAACATTCCGTAGATTGAATTGCCCAGCATTCACGCCCTTCTTGTTTAACTCCGCAATGTCAGCCACAACATCGGAAATATTACCTAAGAACTTAGTCCAATCTTCTGGGTTATCAATCTGATGAATTATTTCTTCGGCAGGTTGACCCTCGATTAGCTCCATCGACAGTATATTACTTTCTCGATCATATTCGTAATATTGAGGGAATCTTGCTCCAATTTCTCCAGACTTTTCTTGTAAGTCCATGGCGTAATCAAATTCCTTGTCCAAATATTGCAAGCCGACTTTGATTGCGATCTTACGTCCTCCCTCATCTTCTGCTTCGTAGGCTTTTGATTCTTTCCCGAGACCAAGCAACTTTTTAACTTTGTAACCTCTACCGTTTACCAATACGGATTCCCCAGTCTCAATCGCCTTGTTTAGCTTGTTTTCGGATTCGGCAAACCCATGGAACAACTTATCACGACCATTTTCTGGAAAGTTTTGATCTTGCCATGCTTCGAGTATTTTATCATAAGATGCTTCGACAACCGCTTCGCCGTTCGCGTCTTTCATACCAGTATCGATGGTATCTACCCCATCTATAAGGTCGGTATTCGATAAGAAGCTCGTAATTGTGCCATCTTTTTTAATAGCATGAACTACGAATTGATTAAACATATGCGAAACAGAAAAGCCGTCGTAGCGTTTTTCTAGATACGCATCGAACATTTGACGTAACTTTTGGTTAGTCTCCGGTGAGTTGTAGCTTTCAACCGTTACGTTTTCACGCATGAGGTCAAAAATCGCACCATCAAACATACCATCCTCGCGGCCCTGGATTGCTTCGTTCAGAAGCATTGTGCCAATGAGATATGTACCTTCTTGCTGTTCTTCCGGTCTGCTAGCAAATACAGAGGCTATGTCTAGGGCTTCTAGCAATCTAATATTATCTAGCGTGTTTTCGGTTAAGAAAGGCTTCAGGTCCTCATTCTCTTGAAGTAACTGGAAGGCCTTTTCTCTTGCATTTAAAATTGCTTTTCCACGTTCGGTGTATTCAATATGATCATTGCCATTTTCATCCGTTTCGACACTATATTCTCCGTCTCGAATAATCTGACGATAATAACTTAGCATTAAACGTGATAACTCGAAGTCAACTGAGCAAACGTCTCTATTTGGGTTTCCATTAATATCAATCAGCTGGACGTCTCCATCTTTCATGAAGATATTGCCAAAATGCAAATCGCCATGCGTGAACTCTGGGCAAATAGAAGTGGCGAAGGTTTTGTCTAAGACGTCGCGTTTACCAGAAAGGATTTTTAGAATTGTCGGTAAGTTTAATTGGGCCTTGCCATCCACGTCAATAACGGAATCTGCGAGTGGTAGTAAGGCATTCTCATTCTTTTCGATCGACCCTAATCCTTTTTCTACCGAAGATAAATGATGATCGGTGAAGTAATGCTCAAAGCTACGGCTTTCTCCTTTAGCCCATAATTCTTGCGATAATTTTGATAATAGGGTCGGGAACATAGCTTCAGTGTTTTGGATTGGATCGCCGTCGAACATATTGCTATCCAACGACTCGCCATCAAGAAACGGAAGTAGATATTGTATACGGTCTCCTTTTACGTTAGCATCGACAATTTCCGGTATGATAGTTACGTTGGCTTCGCTCATTCTTCTCATTCTCGCAATCTGCCCGAGTAGATGATCGCCACCTTTTCCATATTCTGCGGTCTTTGCTACATATTTTTGTCCATTTTCTGATTGGAGAATTTGGACACCTGCGTGCATAGATGTTTTTTCGTCTAGATTACCTACTGGAGCCAGCTGTTCATAGTAAAACGGATAATCATGCTCTCCGACATATTGCGGCAAGAAAACAGCGTCAGACTCCTGCATTTCTTTTTGCATTAACGGAGTCCATTCATATTGTCCATTTTTTCCGATAGTGCGTGCCGTAAGACGATGATGTGGATAATAATTCCAACCTGGCACTAGCTGAATATTCATTTTTCGGTTAGTACCGTTGACTGTTATGGCTACTGGTTTTTCTGTGAAACCGAGGATACCATTGGCATAAACTCCGCCTTGGTACTTAATTTCGTTGAAAGCTTTATAATTAACGGCCATTCTTTGCGCGTATCCAGCTCGTTCACGCTCATCCCTAAACATTTCTGGAGACGTGGTCGTAAGGTAGAACTTCTTCCACGACTCGAGCTCCCCATACGTATCTAGACCATCAATTTTCTTATCAATGTCAGCTTCCGCCTCGGCCGTTAGGGAATCATCAAGTAGCATTGCTTCTTTCTGTGCCTTTAGTCCTTTAATTGTGTCTTTGAGTCTATGAAAAAGACCACCATCACGATCTAGATTATCGAGAACCTCTTGATCGCCAATTTCTTGATATGCTACTTGCTGACCAAATTCATGCCTGCTCTGAACTTCACGTCTTTGTTTAGCTGCTCGCCTTAGCCATTTTTCTTCGCTATAATCCTCTGGCTCTGTAAGTAAGCAAGAGTTAATCAGTGCGTTTGCATCTTCGACAATGACATGGTTTGGTAAATCCGAAGATTCTCCGTAAACGTTTCGGTGAGCCTCGTCATTAAGTCGGATAATCTCTTTTTTGGTGTCATCTACATCCTCGTTACTGTATTTACCAAGCTGTCGATAAATGGTACCCTCGTAACCAATGCATAAATCTACTCCACCAGGGTAAACCATATTGGCCCCTCTTGCTATTTGCTGGAGGTTTGACATGGCCAAATAATTTGCCATATCTGGCCTTAGTTGACCATCCGAGATGTCTGGATTACGAAATTTTGGGGAGAAAGAAAGCCCAAAAAGCGTTATAGGCTTGTTTTCGTGAATATGTGGCAGAATGGTTTCAAGGATTTTAGTGTCATAGCTTTCATTCCGATAAGTTGAGCCTGTTCGTCGTATTTTTCCAGGCTTACTGGAAAGAAATTCTAATAATGACGCGGCGGTCAACACTTCGTCTTCTGAGTACTGCTCTATCTGAGGATTTGTTTCTGAATTTATTCTTTGATGATTTAAAAAATGCTCTACAGTTTCCCTAATTCGCTTGGGCGGAAGTTGCCCTTTCTTCTCTCCGGGGATAAATTCAGGAACATATTCTCTGGTTGTAAAATGTTTCAATGTTTCATCTGAGGAGGTACGACGTTTTTCACCCGATTGCTGTCTTATGACCCTCATTAAGGCTTTGACGCTTAGGTCTGCCGCGGCCTGATCGGCATTTTCTACCGTTTCTGCCTGATTTTGGCTTAACTCATCTCTCTGGTCATAGTTTTCGCTCGAGTAGCTGATGTGATTACTCATATTGTTCCTCCACAATTAACCTTTTATCTAAAATGTTTATATCAATTATGCCATAAAAATTTAAAAAATGGAGAAGCCCAAGGACTTATTTTATGCCTCGGGCTATTGATAGTTTCTCCCAATATTCAGTTGTAGGTGAGCAGAACCCTTAGATTTTGTATCTAGTACGGATGAATTCCGTTGTAAGTGGGATAAATCCACGAACCTTGCGACTGATACGTTACTTTCTAAAGGATGCTCGTTGTCAAACTTAGTCGACGGTGTACTCCGAGAAGGAGAAAGTCGCTGCCGCGATTTCTTCCTCGGTATACTCGTGTCGATCAGTGAGGCGGGGAAGACCCCTGACTCCCATCACGATCACACTGTCGCCAGAGTTCACTACTGCGCGAGGCGGCTGCTCTGGAATCTCGACGTCGATTCCGAACCTGGAACGCATTGCGTTGATGATAGCCTCATGTGAAGGATTGAGACAAGGAGTAAGCTCCTTTTCCATCGCTTTGACCTCCTCGACACTCAACACCTTGCGGCGAATCACGCAATTCCCCTGAAACATACTGTCTGCGAGTGCAAATCCGAAATACTTTGCCATGATATACTCCTTTCCGGCCTTTGGCCTATAACATACATTGTTTTCGTTCTGCAACCTTACTGGGAGGTAAGGTTCGAAGCTTTTCGTACGACTGCTTTTTCGTTCTCAAGCTTATGATACCATTATATCGTTATACTCCAGGACCTTTGCAACAAAAAATTGGCGAAATCTTACCAATAAAAATAGGTAGATTCATACTTAAGGTCTATGGGTCTCAAGATGTTGCACTTGAGAAGTTAATTTAGAGTTCAATCTTGACAAAATAATATTCCATGCTATAATATAACAATATCGTCCACCATAGAGGAGGTGATAGCATGCATGACGATTTAACCTTTGAGGTGTGTAGTGATTATACTGAAGATGATCCTCTACCACCTAAAGAACCCCTTCTCCTTATAAGAGAGGTTGGTGACTTTGAGCTGAGATTTTTCTTTAATCCCAGCAGGTTCAATATCAAAAAAGTTGATATTATAACCTTAATAACCAGTTTGTCGCTGAGAGCCGGAATCAGCAAGCCTGATCTAGATAGGCTCCAGTATGGTGAGATTGTAATCAGATTAAATCCCATCATCACAGACAAAAGGGACGTCGAGTATATTAAGAATCTTTTTCTTGAATATTTCGACAATTTAGCACCAATCACTTTTTAAGTCATGGCTCCACATTTAGGTGGGGCCTATTTTTTTCTTGTGTTATAATCTGCATATGACGGAGAAGATAAATAATCCACCGCATAGCAATGAGCGCTATACTGAAAATGAGAAAAAAATAATAGCTATCGAAAAGGCAGTAGAAGCCGACAGGCCTCGGCTAATCGACTTTATTGGAAAGCGCTATTATAACAAAGAATATATTGATAAGGCTAATAAAGAATTAAGCGATAAACTTAGATTTGAACGTGGTCCCAGTGACGAGGCAGGTAAACTTGCCGAGTGGGAATTTACCTATGCACTCGGTCACGGAGAAACATTGCCTGGTTGCCGCGCAAGTCTTGCCTCCGAATACGACGATCATCTTAATGGTATCGATATCATCTGTAAACTTAGCGACGATACCAGCAAACCCCCTCACGTATTTGGCATAGATATATGTACCGCCACTTTGCCTGACGCCGTCAGTAAGAAATTCGCCCGTGGAGACCATGCGAGGGGTGATATCCCAGCCGGATGTTCTTTTATTAAATTCTACAAAGATAGTAGTTTTGTGGCATGCATGAATGGCGTGCCAAGATTTATTCTAGGCACAAGCCCCCTCTTCGTTGGTCACCAAAAATATCTTGATAATTTTCACCTGGATGAAGAAGGTTCAATTTATCATACCCCCGACCCTGACCTGCAGTTCAATATTCTATCTAGCTTATTCATACAGTCACATAACCTAGCCAACAAACTACGTAATGAAGTTAGCGGCAAAGATGAGATTATTAATCGTGCCATACAGACCTGTGATGCGGTTCGACTCGCATCTGCCCACGCATTAAATAAACTCATTAACTTAAAAGAAGGTGAAGATTTTATTAGTAATTTCAATACTGCACTTAACAAATTTCGTAAAATAAAAGTAAACGGCTATACGGATGAATGCTACTACAATATATTGAATCAAAGCCTAAAACGTCAAGAAAACTAGCTGAGCTTTGATTAAAAGTTTAGAATCATTTATTAGTCAAACTTATTCATTACATTAAAAAACGGCCAGAATATTCTGACCGTTTAAGATGCTAACAAGATCTAAGAATCAGCTATTGACTGCCTTTTCTGCAAGCCTAATAGCATCCTCCTTAGTTTTTGCAACTGCAAAGAATCCAGCCTTATGGCAGAATACAGCCGTGCCTACCCCAGAAGACTCTATAAGCTCTTCATCTTTCAGCCCACGCCAAGCATCTGGAAATGATTTTCTTTGCCCCATCATATCTTCTTTTGATGGAGGGATTGCCTGTATATTCCAGTCTCCGTTTGTGGCAGGAAAAACTGCAAACAGCAAACCTGCGGCTTTCGGACTATCGGCATTAAGAACTTCTTCAAGCCAACCGCCGATAAACTGATCCATAATAAGAATAGGTCCATCGACAGTATTAATCTTATCTGCAACCAACTTGCGGCCGCGAACAGTCGAAATCGCCACCTTAATTTCGCGCACAAGAATTGCCGTCGCTAGATCACATGCCCTTAAAAAACACGTATCAGCATCTTCATTCTCGTCCCAAAGGGAATTACATGCGGAAATCACCGAGGATACAGACATTGAATCTCCCTTCTCTCCCTGTCCGTTATCTCTTGCATCGATACCTCGGATCAGCGCCTCATCAACTAATGACACTACTTCCGCAGTCATTTCGTCATCAATTGCCCCAGTCTTGGCGATCGTTTTTACAATCGACGCCCCATACTCACGCCAAATTAAACCTGCAGAAGAATAATTAATTCCATCATCACGTATTTCAGAAAAACTCTTCTGGTGATGATCGAAACGCTTTTTACTTGGATCATATTCACTTCCCACATCATAAACAATGGCTTTTGTATTTTTTATAATCTCCTGGTCGCGCGTCCTAAGAAGCTCAACAGGGAATAATACAGAAAGCATCACAGTTGCGAATACCTCATCCGCATGATGCGGTGCCACATGTGTGATCGCATTAATCTTCTCGCTATAAAACTTATGAATATTTATCATATACCCCTCCTTTTTAATGTCCCATTTGTTTATAAATACATGAATACTATACAATATAATCATATAAAAATCAAGCTAAGCATTAAGGACGTGGTCCTTCCAATAAACATAGGAGGACTTAATAAAAATACTGCGACAAGTTAATAATCGCAGTATCAAAAATATAATAAATATTTTAATTCTTAGTTATATAACTCTTCCAAGATTGTTCTTATCTGCAGCCCAAGCTATAGTTGAACCTTCACCAGGCTG
>ERZ772974.1253-NODE-1253-length-16919-cov-8.797616_pt1 | contig 16919 bp, 8 predicted proteins | sample MGYA00580671_ERZ772974 | MGnify/ENA primary metagenome ERZ772974 (study PRJEB29015, sample SAMEA2738065) | human oral metagenome | biome: human oral; feature: human-associated habitat; material: saliva | place: China | collected 2218 ... | reverse complement strand
AAGCATCCGCAGACTTATATAAAGCTTTTAGGGCATCAACCAACGAGGGATCTACAGATTTAAGTCCTTGTATCCTAAGATAGGGAGGGTTGCCGATGACGATGTCGAAGCCATTGCGACCTGAGGGGCGATTGAACACTTCATCAAACCAAGTATGCCAAAGGAAGAAGTGTGTATTGGCCGAGATATTGATACCAGATAGGCCTACCGTATAGTGTTGCTCTTTGAGCTGCTCGTCGATAGCTTCACTGATCTCTTGATGTAACGTAGCCTTACGATCGTGATCCGTCTCGCCATAGTAAGCACTTATGGCCTGACGCAGTTGCCTCCTATAGACATCTGCTAGGTCATCAAATAGCTCAACACATCCATCCTCCTTCCTCTGCGTCAGAGTACTTAGGTCTACCCCTTCATACCACTCTAGCAGAGAATTGCCTTGCATGATCTTGTAGTCGAGGTTAGGGAGTGGTGTTGGTGTCGTTTCGTCAACGACAAGTGAGAGCCAGAAGCGAAGACGGGCAATATCTACAGCCCCCTGCTCAATGTCTACACCGTAGATATTACCCTTGATGATCTGGCTCTTAATCTCGGCGGGAGAGACGGACAAGTCTTCGAGCGAAATACGACAATAGTATAGCTCCCGTAGCATCCCCATGGGGAATGCCCCCGAGCCAATGGCTGGGTCACAGACCTTGACCTCCTTGAGTCGCTCTAGCACCTTCGTACCCAGCTCCACACCCTCTAGCTCAAGCCCCGTGAGTAGCTCTGCATTATAGTTCTTTACGAACTTTGAGATGGCTTGGTGCTCTGGGGTACCCTGATCGATCCCAGTACATAGGTAGGCGATGAGGGACTCTCGGCACATATACTGTACGATCTCCTTGGGCGTATAATAGGCACCCTTCTCCTTGTTGTCCTCCAGCAGGCTCTCGAAGATCCGCCCTAGCATCTCGGGGTCTACCCCCACTTGGGCATCAGTAGGATCATTCTCATCGATGGTGAAGTTGTATTGGGCGAAGAAGTCAAGGAGATCCTTAAAGAACTCAGGGGGAAACTTTATCAGAAGCGTAGCATTCTCATCACGGTCGAATAGGCCTCCATTCAAGTAAGGGATACGTAGCTTATTTCCTCTCTTAGGGAATTTCACCCTAGTGTCAAAGAGGTCATTGTCGGCTCTACGATCGGTATTGAGTGCTTCGTAGAAGAGGGGGGATAGGACGGAGGTGATGAAGTCCGACTGCTGAGCCTCCGTAGCATACTCATAGAGGTGCTGTATGAAGGATCTATCCCCATCTCCCCAAGCCTTGTCCGAGGGGACACCGAGCCACCCCTTACGTTGCAGATAGTGGAGGAATACGATGCGCCCTAATAACTTCTTGACATAATCACGTACACGCTTCTCATCGCCACAGAACTGCTCCCGTAGCTGGGCATTGGGCTCGGAGACTTGCTTCTCTTCCCACTTACCCCCTTGCTTGACGTATCGCTTACCCGTGATGTACTCTACAAAGGTCGCATAGTGCTGACGGTACTTATCGAAGAACTCCTTATTCAGTGCCTCGACGGAGAAGGCATCTTCGATGTCCTTGACCTCTACAGCACCTCGCTTGTCGATGAGCCTCTGGAAGTTGTCCGTAGCCGTACAGCAGTGTTGTCCTGGGCCGAGGAGGAAGGTGAAGCGCTTGCTACTCGTAGTGTCGGTCTGACTAGCGCCCTTGTGGCAGAAGGTGAAACGCCACTCCCAGGACTCCTGGCTCTCCGCACCTCCATCCTCGTAGTGGAAGAGCATGAAGGCTAGGGAATGAGTATCCATGATCCGACGTATCAGCTGCTGGATGCCCACCCGATTACGAGCCATCTGGACCTGACTCCCTACCGTGATGTCAAATATCTGTAGAGGCTCTACTCCCACATAGACCTTACCCACCTGCTTGATACTCTGGATCCCAGCGGCTGTCGCTAGACTCTCATACTCGGGCTGGTTCGTGAGTATCTCAGCCTCGTATTCATCTACGAAATGCTCCTCCCCGAAGATGGGATAGATGATGTGCTCTAGGAATGATTGAGCTCCTTGATAGCTACTACTTAGATACGTCCTGAGAGAATTCTTATTCACGCTCCTTGCTGATGATTACTTAATGGTTCCTAGTATGATTGAGGCTTCCCCCTGCCTGCTCTCGACCTTGGCGACGAGCTTGCCGACCCCCTCTTCGAGCAGATGATCGATGTCGTGCTGCTCTAGGGCAAACAAACGACTCTCCTTTGCCTCCAGCTCCTCATCAATGAATATGATCCTCTTGATGATATCGATACTTCCCTTATCGACAAGCATTCTCGCACGCCGTAATAGACTTTGCGACGCAGGGGAGAGACCGTTGCGCTCCTGAAGCTTCACGATGATACCCTGTGCCTTTGTCCGCAGATCTCCCGTACGGGACTGTCTGATACGGACGAAGTATTGGTTGTATACTCTACAGGCTCTCTTGGATAGTTCGTCCCATGAGCTAGGCAGAGGCACACTGGGGGTAGTGGGCTCTACCTGCATCTCCTCCAGCGCCTCAAGTGGAGATATGATCTTTGCCTCAGTACTTGTAGCACTATCGGTCTTGACTACAAGGCGGGCACTATACGGAGCCTTCACGACGAAGTAGGCCGTACCGTGAGCAGCCTGTGCGATCTGCCAGCACGCTCCCGCCGCTGACTCGATCTCAGTATATCGCTTGGGATGATCCGCCTTGTACTGCTTTAGCTTAGATATATAGGGCTGTAGGGGAGACTCCTCTCCATCGATTGCCTTCACCATATCGTAGTGTACGATACTCTCCTCATCCGAGAAGATCTTGCTATCCTCGCCAAACAGTATGTGGAAGGACTGAAGCTTGGTATGCGCCTTATGCACGAGTTGTATCTCGGCATCCCCTTCGGCACTCGGCATGAAGTTATAGACATAGACCTTGGGCTCCCGACTCCCGATACGATTGACACGTCCAATACGCTGCATCAGGCGGGTCGAGTTCCAGGGGGTATCATAGTTTAGGATGACATTAGCTCGGTGTAGGTTTACTCCTTCGGCGAGGACCTCTGTCGTGATGATGACATCATAGTCACTCTTCTGCTCGCCATCGTAGTTGGCGTCGAAGTTCTCCATGATCATCTGCTCCTTTTCATCCCGGTTGACCGAGGTGATGACGAGTGGCTTATGCCCCTTAGCCTTGACCGCCCTAGCGAGCGCCTCAACGGTATCGATCGCCTCGGAGAAGATGACGAGCTTGCCTGAAGTGTTCTTCTCTGGATCAAATAGCTTTGTCACGAGGCTCTCCTTGAAGGCGTCGAACTTGGGATCCTGTGAGTTCCTTGCCCAGCGGTCGCAGTATCGGGCTATGAGATCTCGGTCTCTCTTGAGCTCTTCATAGTACGCTACCTTGAAGTCCGCTCGGCTGTATTCGGCATTCTGTCCCTGGGAATTCTTCCCCTGTGCTGTTAGCTTCTGGATCTTGGCTCGGATCTCTTCTATACAGTCCTCGAAGGTGACGGGCTCGCCTTGTCGCTTCTGACTCTTAGCCTCGTAATCCAGTTCCTTGTTGACATCGATCTGTGGGCAGACAAAGATGGTATCGTTCTCCCACATCCGGATCATGTTCTCGGTATAGCGACGGAGGTTCTGTAGCGATCTGGTGAAGGCGGAGAAGGAGCTCTCCAGACGCTTCACCAGCTGTATCTGCATGATGGTCGCGAGCTGCTTGGATACAATGCTGACGTCGCGGTTACCTCGGCCTGCATACTTACGCCCATGCGCTGGATCTATAAAGTATTCTATAGCTCGATAGCGTGCATACCGGAGCCACTCTTCCGTCCGACCCTTGTCCTCCTGGGTGGGAGCTAGGAGGGTCATCGTCTCGTAGAAGAGCTGGGCTAGCTCGTCATCCATCACGTACTCTAAGCTCTGCGGCCCCATGATCTCCGGGAAGACTATGCCTTGGGATGCTATATCATCCTTGTAGTACTTCTTGATATCGGTACGTGTCCGACGCTCGAGGATATCACATAGGATGCAGTCACGTAGCTTACGAGACACCTCATCTAACCTACGGTGTCTCTCCTCTTTCGGGAGGTCTGTATTGCGCTTGAGGAGCTGGTCGTACTCCTTATTGATCTTAGAGAAGAACAGTTCAAGGTTACCCCCCTCGGCCTTCTTCAGTGTGCTCTCCCTACGATTGCGCTCGAAGAGATAGATCTGGTTCATCAAGTCCCTGGGGCCGTTATTCTGAGGTGTCGCTGAGAGCAAGCCCACGTAGGGATATACGCCCGTATCAGTACCGATATGCCTGATTAGCTCGTCCAGCGACTTGTACATCTGCGTGTTGTTATTGCGAAACTTGTGGCTCTCATCGATGATGATCAGTCCATAGTCCCTCTTCTGTAGCGCATCAGCAAAGTCTCCCGAGTCATAGGCATCGTCATCTCCGTCTGCCTCGTACTCATCATCCTCACCCTCGCTGTACAGCTGGTCTATACGACCTGTGGTGATGAAATCGATATAGGGAGACATCTTATCGCTCGGCTCTCTCTCGAAGGCTTCCACAGTCCTCTTCCAGCTAGACTGGATAGCTGGTGGAGAGATGATAAGTACCTTGCTGCCCCGTCCTTCTTCTTGGGGCACAGATAGGAAGTACTTGATGATAAGACAACCCACGATGGTCTTCCCTAGCCCGACGACGTCGCCCAGCATGAAGCCTCCATGCTCACGCATGATACTGATACAGCGCTTGACGGCCTCGAGCTGATAGTCTAGTTTCTTGACGCTAGTAGGCAGATAGCTCGCTAGCTGATCCCCGAGCGCCTTGTCTACGACTTCGCCAAACTGGAGCTGGAGCAACTTGATATACTGCTCATAGGGGGTGAAGGACTGGGGCTGTGCGTGAGGATAGAGCTTGGAGGGCTTGATAATCTGCTCTAGGAATTCCCTACTCCACTCTTGGGAGAGCGCCCACTTTTCTTCGAACCAGTAGATATGCCCCTTCGCAGTAGATCCCACCTGGGGGCACGCGGTGACACGTGCTGGGTCGGTCTCTAGGTAGTTCAGCTCAGAGTTGCCCGAGAGTCCTTTCTTCGTGAAGTTGGAGCTACCTATTATCCCTAGGGAACGCTTCTCCCCAGAAAATATATAGCACTTAGAGTGCAAGAATTCCACCTCTTCATTTACATTCTTCTGGTAGATACGTACCTGGATCTTACCCGTCTGTAGATGCTCGGCTAGGAGCTGGATCACCTGCGCATATTCGGGCTTGAGCTCTAGCTCGTCGATATCGGTACGGATATAGTCTGCTGGATAGGTCGCATCCTTGTATTTAGGATTTTGAAGCAATGAAGTATATACGTAGGGATCTCTACCGATCAGTAGCTGAAGGAGTGTCCCCTTCCGACCAAGGAAGGCCGAGAGCTCCGAGAGCACCATAGACATCCCGAGGACATCCCAGTAGCCCGTGGCGATACGCACCCTATCCATCCCCTCTAGTGAGATGCACTGCTTGAGGTATGTCTCCATTGAGAGGATATCAGACGAATTATCTATCAGCAAATTATGCATATCATCAACTTTAAATCTATTTATAAAGATACTAAAGTTATCAGAAGCAGGATAAAGTAGTACTCTGCACATTCTACTCGTAGGTATAATTCTGCCTCTAGGAGACCATTGCGCAAGCCGATTTCTTCACAGCTTGCACTTTCCTCCACCGAACTTCGGAGTCTTTAAGCTGAGAAGTGAGACTGACATCTCACTTCTCAGCCTAAAGATCCCGGTTTTCAAGGCAAGAAGGCGAAAGCTGTAAAGAGGTGGGCTTGCGCAATGGTCTCCATATAGACCTGTGATACGAACCTATATTGGTCGCTGCTCTGACCTATATTGGTCTACACTCCGAGCTATATTGGTTTGTGCTCGGACCAGTATAGGTTCACTCGTGGACCAATATAGGTTCATATCCCTTACCACTATTGGTTGGGAGAACTCCCTCCAAGAGTCGGTCATTCATCTCCCCCATGCATCCCGCTTGAAGGAAGGGTAGTTGCATCTCTCTCAAACGAAAGCCCCCGCTTAGAGTTCGGCTTCTAAGCGGGGGCTATTCTATGCTAATAGTCGTGGTGAATGAAAGAACTATTCCTCGTCCTTTCCTGCGAACTCCATCAAGTAGGCCTTGATGAACTCGTCGATATCTCCGTCCATGACAGCGGTGACATTTGAGGTCTGGTAGCCTGTGCGGTGGTCCTTCACGCGGCGGTCATCGAAGACGTAGCTGCGGATCTGGGCACCCCATTCGATTTTCTTCTTACCAGCCTCGACCTCGGCCTGCGCCTTGCGGCGGCGCTCAAGCTCCTTGTCATAGAGCTGCGAGCGAAGGAGGCGAAGGGCATTCTCTCTATTGTCGGTTTGCGAGCGGGTCTCGGTATTCTCGATGATGATCTCCTCTTCCTCGCCCGTGTCGGGGTCCTTGTACTTATATCGTAGGCGCACCCCAGTCTCGACCTTGTTGACGTTCTGCCCACCGGCACCACTGGAGCGGAAGGTGTCCCAACTCATATTGGCCGGATTGACCTCCACCTCGATGGTATCGTCTACCAGAGGTACGACGAAGACGGAGGCAAAGCTCGTCATACGCTTCCCCTGCGCATTGTAGGGGGAGATACGTACGAGGCGGTGTACGCCCGTCTCGCTCTTGAGGAAGCCATAAGCCTGATCACCCTCGACCTGCATAGTCATGGTCTTGATGCCGGCTTCATCGCCGTCCTGCCAGTTGGTGATCGTGGTCTTATACCCCTGCTTGTCGCACCAGCGGGCATACATACGGGCAAGCATTGAAGCCCAGTCTTGGCTCTCGGTACCGCCAGCTCCAGCATTGATCTTGAGTACGGCCCCAAGGTTGTCTTCCTCGGCACGGAGCATATTCTTAAGCTCGACCTCTTCGAAGAAGTGAATGGCACGCCCGTAGGCATCATCAACTTCCTCTTCGGTGGTGATCTCCTCCTTATAATACTCGAGGGCGAGGGCTACCTCCTCGACGAGGCGCTCAGCTTCGTCATAGTAGGCGATCCACTTGCGAAGGTCCTTGACCTTGCGCATCTGGGCTTCGGCGCGAGTGCGATCTTCCCAGAAGGAAGGGTCTGCCGTGCGAAGCTCTTCTTCTTCTAATTGGATACGTCGGCTATCGACGTCAAAGATACCTCCTCAGCGCAGTCTTGCGCTCCAGCAGGGCATTGAGCTGGTCTGTCGTTATCATAGACTTCTATGTGATTGGTGAATAAATAGTCGGGTATGTTAGGCCTCCTTCTCCTCCAGCTCGAGCTGGCGCAGAGTAAGCAGGTCCATCTCTTCGATGAGCTCACCGATACGCTCCGAGGCCTTCATCAGGTCTTCGTGTGAGAGCGTGCCTGTGGAGAGCTTGGCCTCGAGGGATGTCTTCTCCTCATCAAGCTGGGGAATACGCGCGGTGATCTCCTCAAGCTCTCGTCGCTCTGCATAGGTGAGGCGTGCAGGGCGGTTTGCTGTGCGACGTGATTCTGCTGGCTGGGGGGCTGCTTTACGGGGCTGTGAAGCCTCAGCCTTTTGGCGCTCTTCCTCCTCACGTTTCATACGATAGAGGGTGTAGCTCCCAGGGAAGTCACGTACGATGCCTGCCCCCTCGAAGGTAAAGAGGTGGTTCACGACCTTGTCCATAAAGAAGCGGTCGTGGCTGACAATGAGCACGCAGCCTGCGAAGTCCGCGAGATACTCCTCGAGTGCTTGTAAGGTGAGGATATCGAGGTCGTTCGTTGGTTCGTCAAGGACGAGGAAGTTCGGGCACGTGACGAGCACGGTGCACAGATAGAGTCTGCGCAGCTCGCCACCACTGAGTTTCTCGACGGGGGTATATTGGCGCTCGGGAGGGAAGAGGAAGCGCGTAAGTATCTGGGAGGCGGAGAGGCGTTCTACTTGGGTGCTTCCTGCGGGAAGCTCGAAGTTCTCAGCGATCTCCTGCACGATGTCGATGACGCGCTTCTCGGGAGCGAAGGTCGGAGGCTCCTGGCTGTAGTAGCCGAAGCGTATAGTCTCTCCGATGTCGAAGTGCCCCGAGTCTGGCTCGATCTCGCCGAGGAGCATACGGAGGAAGGTGGTCTTCCCGACACCGTTCTCGCCGATGATACCGACCTTGTCATAGCGGCTGAAGACGTAGTTGAAGTCCTGCAGGAGCACCTTATCGCCAAAGCGCTTATTGACGTGGTGCGCCTCGAAGATCTTCTTCCCGATGCGGGTCGATGAGGCGCCGAGTTGTACTTCATCTGTGCGCTGAGCAGGGCGAGTCTTGGCCTCTAATTCGTGGAAGGCATCGATGCGGTACTGTGCCTTCGTCCCGCGAGCTTGGGGCTGACGGCGCATCCACTCGAGCTCTCGTCGGTAGAGGTTGAGTGCACGCTGACGGGACTGCTCCTCCTGCTCGTGGCGCTCTTCGCGCTTGGCGAGGTAGTAGTCGTAGTTCCCCTTGTAGCGGTATAGATGACCGCCGTCGAGCTCGATGATCTGGTTGCAGACGCGGTCGAGGAAGTAGCGGTCGTGAGTGATGAGTAAGAGCCCCATCGTGGAGCGGGCAAGGTAGCTCTCGAGCCACTCGATGCTCTTGAGGTCAAGGTGGTTCGTAGGCTCATCGAGGAAGAGCAGGTCGGGCTGGCTGATGAGCGTGCTCCCGAGGGCGATACGCTTAGCTTCTCCACCAGAGAGCCCCTTGACGGAGCGCTGGTAGTCGTGGATGCCGAGTGCACCCAGGATCTCCTTAGCACGCTGCTCATAGTGCCATGCTCCCTTGGCCTCCATCTCGGGTAGGAGGCGCTCCATCGTCTGGCTATCTCCCGACTCCACGGCTATCTCCCAAGCGAGGGTGAGCTGTGCTACGGGATCGTAGGGGCTGAAGCACGCCTCGAGTATCGTCCCTGTCTCGGGGAGATCGGGGAGCTGTGGTAGGAAGGCTTGCTTGATGTCACGCTCGTAGGTGATGGTTCCTGAGTCCTGAGGCTCTCTACCGAGCAGGATGCGCATGAGGGTGGACTTACCCGTACCATTGGGTGCGATGAGTCCGACCTTCTGCCCACGCTCGATGGAAAAGGAGATGTCAGAGAAGAGGATGCGGTCCCCGAAGCTCTTGGTGAGTTGCTCGACCTGAAGCATACTTAGTCTAAGGATTCAGGGGCCATGGGGACACCCTTCCAGTGCTCCTTGACTTCGGGTAGACGGCCAGCGCCTACATAGCGTGAGGTGTAGTAGGCGTTGTTGTTGAGGTTCTCGATGACGATACCACGGCTACAGCTGCTGTGCATCATCTTGATGTTGCCGTCCTCATTGCTGACGACCATAGCCACGTGACCTACACGGTTGGCACTACGGTTACGCCCCTTGAAGAAGAGGAGGTCGCCGGGCTGAGGGTCCTTGATGTTATTTGCATAGACAGCGAGACCACTCGAGGAGCGGGGGATCTTGATGCCTTCGAGGAAATAGATGTAGCTGACGAAGCCAGAGCAGTCGAGGGGCCACTTAGCGACGCCTGAGGTGCGATAGCGTAGACCTAAGAGCTTCTGTCCGTGGTCTACGACGGACTTGATGATAGCGGGGGTATAGGAGGCTATCTCCATCTTCTCATAGGAGAAACCGCTACCACCACTGCGGCGGCGATAGTGTGAGCCATAGCTACGGCTTCGTCCTGCGGAGTAGCTTCTGCTGGAGCGCTTATATCGATGTCTTCTGGGAGCAGGGGCTGGAGCAGGAGCTTGTAGCTCTGTGGTGAGCTCTAAGAGTGAAGCCTCCGTGTGTTGGGTGTGTGTCTCTGTGGTCAGAGCTCCGTCGTGGGTGGAGCTGAGGTCGGTGGCTCCTGCGGGTAGGGCAAGGAGGGTAGTGAGGGCTGCTACTACGAGTGTAGTGCATGACTTCTTGAATCGAATCATCCTGTCTTAACTTAGGTGAGGCAGGCTATCTCCCCCGTGTGGGAAGGACCTTAAACACCCGAGGTGGAGGGAGTCAGTACTTGACTTTGACTCCCTCCACGTCGGATGGGCTGTAGGCAAAAGATGTCTACAAGCAGAGAACGCTTTCGTCAGCAAAGATAGTATAATCTGCTGAAATAGACTTTGTTCGCTGCTTGAGCTGCTTGGTGAGGTACCCTATCGGCGCTTGCTGATGATGATGGAGAAGTAGGGGAACTCCCGCTGGAGAATCTCATCCGTAGAGGAGGTGATGTACTCCTTCGGCATGCCTACGAACTCGAAGTAATGCCACTTGCGATCGGGATGCTGGGCGATAGCTGACTTGATCTCCGCTTCACAGAGCGAGCCCTTCATCACGACGATGGTATGACGGCTCTGCCAAGCGCGATCCCACTCCTCACGAGTGGCTTCGCCTGGGATGACTGTGCACTGCTCCTCGAGCTGCACGAGCTGACCACCGAGGCGGCCATTGCAGGCGATGAAGGCAGGTACTCCGCAGATCTGCTCTGTGGTGAAGCCCTCTTGCTCGATATGCTCTCCGATATAGGCGGAGGAGGAGTAGAAGCCACAGTCGCCCTCAGCGACGATGGCGATACGGGCACTGGGCTCGACCTTTTGCTTCTCGCAGGCCTCTCGGGCTACGATCTCGTAGGCCTCGAGGGCACCATCACGATCCTTGCTCATCGGGAGGTCGTAGAGCTGGATCTGCTCCTCGCGTATGCCAAGTGAGAGCATCATCTCGGCAGCCTTCGAGGCATGACGGCCCTTGCGTGAGACGGGGACGGGCGTGTAGATATAGTCGGCCTCGCGCAGGGTGCGAAGGGCCTTGAGGGTGATGAGCTCTGGATCTCCAGGGCCCAGCGATACGAAGTGAATCATAGTTTGGGTAATGGGATGCTATTGTCTGTAAGTAATCCAGCGCCATACCTCACGCATTGATGGCTTCTTGCCATACATGAGGATGCCGGTACGATAAATCTTCCCTGCGAGGGCACTCGTCAGGAAGACGGTGATATATAGTATAGCGAGGCTCAGAAGGGGCTGCCAGAGAGGTACATCGTAAGGCAGTCGTACCATCATCACCACGGGGGACGTTAAGGGGCAGAATGAAGCCCAGAAGGCGAGGGTGCCATCAGGATTGTCTACACTCCCCATACCTGCATACATAGAGAGGATGAGGAGGAGGACGACAGGCATCATCATCTGTGATGCCTCTTCATCTGAGCTTACCAGCGAACTCAGAGCCGCGAGGATGGATGCATAGAAGAGGTAGCCACCCACGAAGAAGAGGATGAAGAATATCAGAATCTTTGCGAAGTTCACACCCTGCAGTACAGCGAAGAAGGTCGTGGCCTGGCTAAGGAATGAAGTTCCTCCTATGACTTCTGATTGGAAGAAAGCCTGGGCGATCTGTGCTCCTACAAAGAACAAGATGGCCCAAATGGCGATCTGTACGATACCCAAGAGACCTATCCCGATGATCTTGCCCAGCATAAGCTCTTGAGGGCGTACCGAGGAGATGATGACCTCGACGATACGATTCTTCTTCTCCTCCAGGACTCCCTGTAGCACCATACCTCCATAGGTCATCATGAAGAGGTAACTGAAGAATGAAAGGGCTACGCCGATGATGCTGGCTACAGTACTGGACGACGCATCGACATCACCAGATTCGCCCCACTTATACGTGGAGACACGGAGCTGGACTTGGCTCTCCTGTATAGCTTCTTGTAGCTGGGGGATGTTGTACGAGCGGATCTTTTCCTCGGTGAGGTGTCGAGAGAGCACCTCATTGATATAAGTTTCCAGCCCTTGTGGTAGCTGCTTGAAAGAGAAGAGGCTGATAGCTTTCGGGTCCTTCAAGAGATCGTCTCGGATCTCGAGTATAGCGGTAATGGACTCTTGGGAGGCCTCGCTGCGTAGGCTGTCTAAGGGGCGGTCTACACGGACGAAGCGGTAGCTGTCGCTGTCGTTGCCTTCAAAGAGGGAGGCATAGCGTCCTGTATGGTCGAGGATAGCCACCTGCTGCTGGTCCACCTCGTTGATCGAGGATACAGCGGCTGGGACGAAGCCGAGACCAATCATCAGGATAGGCATGACGAAGGTCATCACCCAGAAGGACTTCTTGCGGAGGCGCGTGGTGAATTCGCGCTCGATGACGAGGTGTAGCTTATTCATACCCGATACTATTTAGCTTGGACTGTTTCGAGGAAGATCTCATGCATCGAGGGGTATTCCAGCTCGACACTCTGGAGCTGGATGGTAGAGGGGAGCTGGGCGATGATCGAGCGAAGCTCCTCCTCGGGCTGTAGCTGTACTCGCAGGATCTTGGAGTACTCGCGCTCTTCATGCTCCAGTATATTCAGACGAGATAGGTCAGTAGGGGAGATCTCTCCTTCATAGACGACACGTGCGGTATGAGAGCCGTGTGCTCGGCGTATCTCAGCTGTCTGACCCGAGAGGACGACTTCGGCACGGTTGATGAGCGTGATGTCATCACAGAGCTCCTCGACGCTCTGCATGTTGTGGGTGGAGAGCATGAGGGTCGTTCCCTTGGCCTTGAGGGCAAGGATCTCACGCTTGAGTACCTCGGCATTTACGGGGTCAAAGCCACTGAATGGCTCATCGAAGATCAGCAGGCGGGGCTCATGCACGACGGTCGTGACGAACTGGACCTTCTGCTGCATCCCCTTCGAGAGCTCTTCGACGCGCTTGTCCCACCATGACGTGATCTCCAGACGCTCAAACCATTCCTTGACTCGCTGCTGGGCATCTGACTTGCTAAGCCCCTTGAGGCGTGCTAAGTAAATGGCCTGTTCGCCGACCTTCATCTTGGGGTAGAGACCACGCTCCTCGGGGAGGTATCCGATATGGAAGAGGTCTTCCTCTCGCAGGGGGCGACCTTCGAGACGCACCTCTCCACTGTCGGGGGCTGTGATGCGATTGATGACACGGATGAGCGAACTCTTGCCTGCACCATTCGGCCCTAATAGCCCGAAGATGCGTCCTTCGTGGGCACTCAGCGAGACCTCATTGAGGGCGGTATGCTCGCTGTAGCGCTTCGTCACGTGATCTACTTCTAAGTATGCCATAGTATACTGGGTTGTGTGTAAGAGGGGAGGAGCTTTGAATCCTCGAGGCTCCATGGTCCGATAGCAAAGATACGATATATCAATATACGGTATAGACCGAAGGTTGAGAAGATCATAGTAGGGGTGCTCATGTCGCGATTCTCAGCATGCGGTATAGCTCTTTCGGTGTGTAGTACGCCCCGTCCTCCCATAGTAGCACCTCTTACCTGTGGTAGCGTGAGCCCCTCACTTCAGCACGAGGATTTTTCTTATCCAGCAGAGGAAAAATGGTCTTTCTGTGAATAAAAAAGTAGCCGCCCACAGTGGTTTCCCTTCGTCTACGTACGTAGTCTTAAAGACCACGTACGCAAATCCAAATGTCCACGCACGTAGATATTAGAGCCACGCACGTAGATCGAACTTATCAGCTATTCGTCCGCAACTAATTCTTGTACTCATAGGAGGTCATACCACTACTGCTTTCAGCTTTTCACTCCGAAGGAATGATCCTCTGACAGCCCCAATAGGGGGTAGGGATTTCGAGGCGGTAGCTTCGTCCGCCTATTCTAATCAGTGATTAGCGCGCTAATAATTCGTATTTTTGTAAGAATAGTTAAGCGTCCTTTGCGAGGGGTAGAAGCCCCTCCTTCGCCCCGTATATTGCCTATTACTCAGCTTCGATGGCCCGTAAACTAAATAAGAAGACTTCTCCCACCACACCCGCCGACCGCCAAGATACGGCCGAGCATATCCTCCTGCACCACGTACGTGTCAATAATCTCAAGGATATAGACCTCGAGATCCCCCGCGGGCAGCTTGTCGTCGTCACAGGCGTGAGTGGCTCGGGGAAGAGTTCGCTGGCCTTCGATACACTCTATGCCGAGGGGCAACGCCGCTATGTAGAGAGCCTCTCCTCGTATGCGCGTCAGTTCGTCGGGCGTATGGCAAAGCCCGAGGCCGACTGGATACGTGGTCTGCCACCCGCAATCGCTATCGAGCAGCGTGTCGTCAGCCGTAACCCCCGCTCGACCGTGGCTACCTCGACGGAGATCTACGAGTATCTCCGTCTGCTCTATGCTCGCGTAGGGCATACAATCTCCCCCACGACAGGAGAAGAGGTGCGCAAGCATACGGTGAAGGATGTGCTGACCTACATCAAGTCACTCCCCATAGGGAGTCGCGTCTATCTCATCGTCCCTCTGCATATCCCCTCAGGGCGCTCACTCACAGCTCATCTGGAGATCCAGCTGCAGCAGGGGTATAGTCGTCTCTGGACGGAGGACGGCATCGTAGCTATTGAGGATGCGCTGCTGTGGAAGGATGATCGTGCCGAAGGGCTCTACCTGCTCATCGACCGCTTGGCGCTCAGTGAAGAGCTGGAGGCCGTGGATCGCCTTGGCGAATCCGTAGAGACCGCTTTCTTCGAGGGGCGAGGTATCTGCTCGCTGGCTATCGAAGAGATGAAGGATGGCGTGCGTCAGCCTGTACGCTTGCAGGAGTTCAGCAATATCTTCGAGGCCGACGGGCGAGTCTTCCAAGAGCCCAGCCCCGAGATGTTCAGCTTCAACAATCCTATCGGCGCTTGCCCCGAGTGCGAAGGCTTCGGGAAGGTCGTGGGTATTGACCACCGCTTAGTAATTCCCGACCCTACACTCTCGGTCTATGATGATGCCGTCGCCTGCTGGCGTGGGGTCGTCTCGTCGGAGTGGAAGCAGTTCTTCATTCGCTATGCTGAGAAGCTACACTTCCCCATCCATCGCCCCTATGAGGAGCTGACAGAGGAGCAGAAGACCCAGCTGTGGGAGGGCATCCCATCGAAGGAGTATGGTCCTATCGGGATCACTCCCTATTTTGACTACCTGCGTAGCCAGCTCCATAAGATTCAGAACCGAGTGCGTATCGCGCACTTCACGGGGAAGACGGTCTGCCCCTCTTGCCGTGGTGGCCGACTCAAGCCCGATGCCCTCTGTGTCCAGGTCGGAGGGAAGAATATCTCCGAGGTTGTCTCGATGACGCTCTGGGAAGCCCGTGACTTCTTCGATAATCTCCAGCTCCCCGAAGGAGACGCTTTCATAGCAAAGCGCCTACTTCATGAGATCCGCTCTCGCTTGACCTTCCTCGATGAGGTCGGCTTGGGTTATCTGACCCTTGACCGACTCTCCAGCACCCTCTCCGGTGGGGAGAGCCAGCGCGTGACCCTCGCGACGCAGCTCGGAAGTAGCCTCGTAGGCTCGCTCTACGTCTTGGACGAACCGAGTATCGGCCTCCACCAGCGTGATACCGAGCGCCTCATCCGTGTCGTTCACCGTCTGAGAGACTTGGGCAATACAGTTGTCGTCGTCGAGCATGATGAGGAGATGATGCGTGCTGCCGACTACATCATCGACATCGGTCCCGATGCAGGGCGCTATGGTGGTGAGGTCGTCTATGCTGGCCCTGCCTCCGAAATAACTAAGGAAACACCAGGCTATACGGCTGCCTACCTCACGGGGCGTGAGACCATTCCTCTGCCCTCGGTGCGCCGTCCATGGAATAGCTATATCGAGGTCGAGGGTGCGACGATGCACAACCTCAAGGACCTCACTGTGCGCTTCCCCCTACATACACTCACTGTCGTCAGTGGGGTCAGTGGCTCGGGGAAGAGTACCCTGATGCGTGAGCTCTTCTACGAAGGTGTCTCTCGCCTGCTGAACAAGGAGCCGATGGACAACCTCGAGCTGCGTGGTATCTCGGGAGACCTGAGTGCCATCAGCCAGATTGAGTACGTCGACCAGAATAATATCGGCCGTAGCTCCCGCTCCAATCCCGTCACTTACGTCGGTGCCTTTGATACGATTCGTGAGCTGTACGCAGGCCTTCCCCTCTCGAAGCAGATGGGCTTCAAGCCCTATTACTTCTCCTTCAATAAGGAAGGCGGGCGATGCGAGACGTGCCAAGGGGCTGGCGTCATCACTATCGAGATGCAGTTCATGGCGGACATCACCCTGCCCTGTGAGGCTTGCCGTGGCTTGCGCTTCCGCAAGGAGCTCTTGGAAGCCGAGTACTGCGGTGTGAATATCTCCCAGCTCCTGGATATGAGCGTCGATGAGGCGGTAGAGTTCTTCGAGGCGAATAGTGCGTCCTCCAAGCTGACGGCGAAGATCATCGATCAGCTCCGTCCCCTGCAGCGTGTAGGCTTAGGCTATATCAAGCTGGGGCAGTCGGGCTCTACGCTTTCTGGTGGGGAGAACCAGCGTGTCAAGCTCGCTTACTACCTCGGGAAGGGGAAGAAGCAGCCCACGCTCTTCATCTTCGACGAACCGACGACAGGGCTACACTTCCACGATATCCGTACCCTGCTGGATGCTCTGCAGGCTCTCATTGATCAGGGGCACTCGGTGATCGTCGTCGAGCACAACCTCGAGGTCATCCAAGCTGCCGACTGGGTCATCGATATGGGCCCAGAGGGAGGTAAGGCGGGTGGCTACATCGTCGCCGAAGGCACACCCGAGGAGGTCGCTTCTTGCCCTGAGTCCGCTACGGGTATGTATCTCAAGGAACTCCTCAAGCAGAAGGTGAAGCAACACACTCGCAAGAAGTAGCGCTCTGCTCCGTAAAAGCAAAAAAGGCTCGCCCCCTATCTCAGGTCACCGTATGGATGCCTCAGATCGGGGGCGAGCCTTTATGGATGTGTGGTTAGTTAGAGCTTGCCGCCCATAGATCTCGCAAGCTTTTCGAGGGTATCCTCGGCATCCTCTCGGGGTACATTGGTGTTGATGCAGTTTCCCTTAGGGTCGAAGAGGATCAGGCGTGGGATATACTTGACCCCGTCTACACGCTGATACTTATCGAGGAATACTTGAGGCC
>ERZ772974.1239-NODE-1239-length-17011-cov-2.367186_pt1 | contig 17011 bp, 26 predicted proteins | sample MGYA00580671_ERZ772974 | MGnify/ENA primary metagenome ERZ772974 (study PRJEB29015, sample SAMEA2738065) | human oral metagenome | biome: human oral; feature: human-associated habitat; material: saliva | place: China | collected 2218 ... | reverse complement strand
TCAGCCTTGCGCTGGAAGAAGCGTGCGAAAAGGGAAGGAAGGTTCATAGCTATACGATTGTTTTGAAGTGGTTGAAGAGCCAAAAGCCCATAAGGCACGTTATCGCACCGTCAATCTTGTCCGAAGCTACCGCCTTGACGGGCTTTCTATTCTCTAATCTATCCTCATCGATTACCGCATTGCCAAAACAGTAAGACGTGATGGGATTAGGCTCAAAGGTTATTTTGTCCTGAGATAAAGCGAGCTCAAAGGACATTACCGCAGTATTGAAAGAGCCATTTGTCTGCGGTATTGCCTCCAAATACTCTTTGCCTACCTTAGGAGTAGAGCGCAGTAGATTGGTGAACTCGAGTGCCTTGTACGGGTCGTAGCCTATTTTGAGCGTAGAGAGTGGCTGGCGAAGGATGGTATCCACGATAAGAGGATAGTCAATGCTGTCGCCCTTACAGAGCGTCAAATACCCCTCGTCAGCCCACCGCTTGTACAGCTCTCGGTTGACGTGTGTGGAGAGCATCCCTTCGGGGAAGAAGTAATGCGTAATAGCGTGGAAGGGGCACACCGTGGTGCGACCCTCTGGGACACGACTGGGAGTGTAGACAAGGAACGTAAGTGCGCTAAAGTCGTCACGAACGGACAAGTCCACAGCGCACATCGCACGCATCTTGCGAAGCGACTCCATAGGGACGTGCAGAAAAGCCTTCTCAATGGTCTCACGTGGTATCCATAGCTCTCTCTCGTCACGGGCAAATATGTTGAGTAGCTTGTTGCGGAAGGCTTTCATATCCCCAGCGGTGAGCTGAGCCTTCGCATACTCAGCTTCGTAGTATTCGGGGCGTACGGTGACACCTAAGTGCGGTTGCACCTTCTGCCACGTATTTGGGTCGCTCTCTTCATCATCCACATCGGGCTCAAAGATGTGTGCGAAGATGCTATCATTCGAGACCTCACCACGGAGTATCGACTTATACGCCTCGAGCATCTCCGTGAAAGGCGTATCGAGCTTATCGCTGGCGGTGGTAATAACGAAGGTCAGGGGATTGCGCCTTGCACCCATCGAAGACGTTAGCACGCTTTTCAGTGCATCGCTCTCCGCTTGTGCGTACTCATCGATAATCACCAGCGAAGCGTTAAGCCCATCCAATCGGTCAGCTGCAGAGGACAAGCATCGAGCAATGGACATCTTCCCTGGCATTCGGTTAAAGACCTGCTCACGGTTGATTTTGAATCGTCTAAGCTGAGGGTCAAGCGCACGCAGTATCTTCGATATTACACCGAAGCACACCTGCGACTGCTGGTAGCTATTACTCCCCACGTAGCTCTCTGCGTTGGCATCGCCATACAGAAGGTCGTACACCGATAGCGTAGCGATAGAAGTCGTCTTGCTGAACTTTCGGGGAACGAAAAGCAGTACATCTCGCACCAGCCTTCGCTCTCCGTCCTCGTGGTAGAACCAAAAAATATTGGTGAATTGGAATACCTGCACTGGAGTGAGCTCAAAAAGCACCATACCCTCAGCAGATGGAAGTCGAATGTGTTCGTAGAAGGTAATGAAGTGCAATACCTTCTCATCTCGCAGGACGTAACGCTCTACTTTGTGCAGGAAACGCTCAATCGACAAAAGCTCATACACATTGTGCTTCTTCGGGTGCTTGATGCACTCACGTATATAAGCAGAGAGCCTCTTATCGAGCTTGTCAAAGCGTCTGTAGGGTATCTTAGCCCGCTGCAGACGCTCTACGACTCCGCTTTTGAGTGCGTTCGCTTCGCTTGGACTTAGTTGCTTGCTCATATACCTGCTGAAGGATATAGTTTAGCTTGTCTACTTCATCGCCACTGGTGAATTTGGCGGTGCGCACCGTCATCTGTAGCTCAGATAACTGCGCACGAAGCTCTTTTGAAGATTCTAAGAAGACAGACCAAGCTGGATTAGCACGCTTGCGAGAGTCGCCCTCACGGCTGAACTCTTCCACCACGACACCATCAGACATCAGCACCGCATACGCCTCAGCGCATACCCCCGACATCTGCGCTGTGACCGTTATCATCGGCTCGAACGCTGGAGAGTATGCGCCAAGGGCTTTTAGCCCCTCACGAAGGAAGTTTGCAATTTCGTCTTGGGTCATTGCTTGCGTGAAATCTATACATACACGCATAGATTTTCCGCATTTTGACCCCACTTTACCCCCAAAATCTTTTGACCGCACCAATACCCCCACACAACTCCAGCACCTCACGCATGAAAAAGAGAGCGAGGTGTGGTATGCAGGGGGTCGCTTTCCTCTGAAAAATCACCGCCCCCCTTTGGCTGAATTTATTGACGAAAAATATAGGTAAATAGAGATACAGGGCGGTCAAAAAAGTGGCTAATTTATTGGAAAATAGTGCTTTATGTTTGGCTGTATCGGATATTTGTTGTATCTTTGTAGTACAAAAGGAAGAGGAAAGCGTCCTACCTTTTGGACGGTGTTAGGGATCGTCCCTACCATTAAGAGGAAAGGGGCAAAGCCCTAAAGCTTTGCCCCTTTAACTAAAATTCCTAATACTTCCAAGGTATGAAAAGTAGCTTAAGTATTAGGGTGAAGATAGGAAAGTGGACGGTAACGTTTACCGTCTCAAAGTCCTAAACTTTGCCTAATGTAGTGTAGTGGTTGCAGCCGCTACACTACAGGGGCAAAGATAGGGATAATATCCAACAACGCCAAAGGAACGAACGTCAAAAGCCCCGCGCTCGTTTCTCAACGAACAACGGGGCAAACTTTAAAAATCAGTACAAAGGTATGGAAACTATCAAGACCAACCAAAAGAGCTACCAAACAACCTGCTTAGATGGTAGCTTCTTCGAAGCAAACGACATGGAAGCAAAGCGTCAAGCCCTCTACGATGAAGCTTCTAACTACCTTATACAAAAGGTAGGCTACACGGGTGACCTTGTCAGCTATGCAGATATATACGTTGACGACAAGAAGCTAAACGACTACACAGCTGAACGCCTGGCAGAATCCTACCTATCCGATGAGATAGGTGAATTTGCAACCGCTGAAGAGGTAGCTACCTATCTAAAAGAGGAGTACGATATTTGGGCTGAAGAAGATCCCAAAGATATAGCGACGCGCCTTAAGTGGCGGGGGGATATCATCCAGATAGACGGCGTATGGTATTGGAATATGTAACAACCTACAACGGATAAGCCTCCACCTATGCCATGCAGGTGGAGGCTTCTTCTTTTACCCCTATACATCTGAATAGGGCTGGTCTTTGTTTTGCCCGTCAATAGATAGGCAAACCTATGCACTGCTGTACAAGTCAATGCAATTGTCATTGCATTCAAGCCTGCAACGGCGGTGGCGTGTATAGGTAGCACATTTCATCTACTGTACAGCTGTACACGTATATAGCTGTTATCCTTTGTCGCTCTGACAAAAGCGACAAGGGGCAAAGCCTATGTACACATAGGCGTTAGATCTTTGACGTGCTTTATTTACAGCTTTCACCCAAAGAGGTGCAAGGTGCAAAATTCATTCATCTGAGAGGTATGCACGTGCAAACGCTTCCAATTCGTGTGCTTTGCGCTTGTTAGCGACTTCCAAAGATGATGAATGTAGTATCCTATGTGCTTCAACGTGACAAGCCTTACACAGGGCTTTAAGGTTGTTAGGGTCAAATGCAAGGGCTTCCATATCATCCGACCGCCCTGCTTTGCTCTCAATAGGTACAACGTGGTGCACTTCAGTAGCAGGCGTTGTACGCCCGCTAATTTCACACGATTCACAAAGAGGGTGCAAAGATAGGTAGGCTGCTCGGAGCTTCTTCCAACGCCTTGAGTTCATTAGCTTACTGTACTCTTTAGTCCTGTGGCGCATCGTGATTGTCGTGGTTAATAGCTCCCGTATGATGAGGCTCTCCAGAGAGCGTATGATGAGGCTCGTGATGAAGCTCTCCAGCGTGCTCGTGATGAGGCAAGCGTGATTCTCCGAACTTACTCAAAGCCCAACGTTCGTATGATGCGTAGCTCGTGACGTGCGAAGGCGGAGACTGAAGGCGTAAGAGCGATTCGTGAAGCAGGTCACGAGGCGCAAGCGTGTCACCAGTGAGACGCTCAGAGCGAGAAGCGTACTTGTCGTAAAGCATTTGATAGTGCACTTGCACGAAGCGAGCGTACCACTTCGGAGCATCGTAGTGCGAAGCGTTCGCCTGCTCTGCAACTGTTTCCTTTTCGGAAATGGTTGGAGCTTGGTTGTCGAAGAGCTTGCGCAGTACGACTTCCTCACGTTTAATGGTCTTGCGCTTGCGGTTGCGCCTTCCGAACTCGGGAGACTCCCATTCGGTGAGTATCTTAAAGGTGTCCTGTATGGTCGTATCTTCGGGGTCGTTGTTCCTGCGCTCCGCCTCTTGGAGCAGATGGATCGTCATAAGCACCGAAGCCTTAAACAGCTGGTGGTCGCTCTTAAAGCCAAAGAGCTTGCGTAGCCTCCTTGCCTCTAAGGCTTCTTCTGCGCTTAGCCACGTGCGCACACGTCTCTGAGTTTGTGCTTCGTCTTTCATATAGCTTGTATGATGCTGGTGGAGTGGTAGCACCGCCACTGCGGCCTGCCACGGAAAAGTTCATTTAGAATTCGGGGAAAGTCCAACGAAAATAAAACCGCCCCCCCCCTTAAATGAATAAGGGAGGGCGGTAGTAAAGTCCTTAGCGTCTGCGTGGCGGTGCTGAATAGCGAGGATAATCTATTCGCCTCGGGAGAGGAAGACCGCCCCCATCAAAGTAGTTAAGCGGTCGCTCCCCTTCGAGCACTTCGGGGGTAAGCATATGCTCCGTCACTGAAGAGTATGGGCGTATCTGATGGTACGTTCCTCGCTCCGTGCCTTGCTGGATGTCGATCTCTCTATTCACGGGTATCCACTCCATGTCCATGTACTGGCGGTTCTTCGGGAAGACCTCCCAGGCAAACGTACCCGAAAGCTCATACCCCCGAGAAGGTAGCGAACCGTAGACACGCCCGAAGCGTTGAGCCATATAGGCACTGAGCATATAGTCTGTGGGGAATGCTCTATCCTTGCCTATGGTATTGGGCATCGTACCATCGGGGTAGTAGATAATCGATGGGGAAACCGCTGGTATGCGGTAGCCCGAAGAGAAATGAATATCTAAGTCCTGCGACTCCCTTGTAGCGTCACTGAATGTAAACCGCTCACTGCGCTCCTTGCTTAGCTCGGAGACCTTCCTGCCTTGTCTGTCACTCAGCCAAATCTTCGGGGCTTGGATAAGCACTGCGCTTGGTACGTTCCACAGCTTCCAGTCGGTAAACTTATCATTCCCTGCATAGAAGGATACAGAGCCATTCACATACACCGTTATTTTCGTGAAGCCCTTAGGGGGCATCGGCATCCTCATACCTTCGCCTTCATTCTTGGAGGACTTAGCGTGGTTTAGGCCATTCCACCTGAGCTTGCCATCTCCTCCATAGGTGAGAGAGCATACGTTGTTGTGCTCATCCTTCGACCATTCGAAGCCGCTCAAGTACTCTTTCAGGTAAAGCTCTTCGCCTGCTGCTACATTCTCTGCCTTCATGGAGAAGTCAACACGCACCCCAGTGAACTTGTCGGTGAAGGTGCGAATGAATTCGATTGACTTCTCGACTTTCTTACGCTGACGTTCATCCTGTATTCTACCACTTGCTGAGCTATTCGCCCCGTGGCTGTATATGTTAATACCGACAGCCTCTAAAAACACAGCACTATCCACGCTGAACTCTTGATAGATGTCCGAATTGAACGACAGATACAGCGGTGCATCCAGACGCAAGTCAAAGCCTCCTTCTTCGGAGAAGTTAGGCATATGAAACTCCCAAGGATCATGCTTGAGGTCGCTTGCTGGAGTATTCCCCTTGAGCATCTCGATGTACCACTTGAGCATCTTCACATACTTGTCTGCCATCACAGCGTCACCAAGCATACACTCCTGATCGAAGCTACGCGTCTGGCTGTAGTTGAATTCATACCCGTAGAACATGCCTAACTCCATGGGAGTACCTGCATCATCATATACACGCATACCAAGGTTTTTGAATGCACCACTGCTTATATGCTTCCAGTAGTCCCCTTTGATACGAAAGACATTATACTCGCCAGAGGTTATGCCACCAGGCATTTGAAGGCTAAGCCTACCGTGTATGCTCTTGGGATTCCACACCAGCGCATAGGAGTCGTTATCTTCTCCTGTTGACTCGGCTTTGGTCTCTAAGAGTGCTGGATGCTTGTATTCACCTACAACGTCTGTCGTGCGGTAGCTCCATGCCCCGACCTTGTCTCCATTACTGAGGGTGCGAAGTACACGCTTCCACGGCACGGAGCTATCCATCTTCGGTAGCTCCATCTCCCAGCTGAGGGCATCGAGGTAGGTGCGTGTGTTTACTACTAAGCTGGAGTAGCTCGAGTGCAGGGAAAGCTCCCCGTCATCGCCCTTTACCTCCATCGGAGAAGCCACCAAAGAAGCCTGCCCAATGGGATTGTTGATATTCGGTCTACGTACCTTGTCCGTTCCCCCACCGTCAAGTGCCTGCATGTCGGTGATGAAGAATGTACCAGCGGCCTGCTCGATGCGCAATCCTAAGGCGGATAGCACACGCTCGAGGGCTTCCAGCACGCTGATGGGCTCTTCCTTATCCATAAAGAACTGCGAGGTGTCGAAGAGAAGACTCCACTCGTTGAAGGCGGTAGGTGTCTGCTCTGCTCCCATGTATAGCGTCCCCGTATAGCGTGTGTAGCAGTGCACCACGTTGCCTGCCATCAGCTTGTATCGGTTGACCCTGTACTCTTTGTACTTCTCTGCCACCCATCCAGAGAGCCCTCGCTTGAGGAGCTTCTGCACAAGCTCAAAGAGGCTTTCACGGGGCTTCAGGTCGCACCTGTCGTCATAGGCAAATTCTTTGGTCAAGGGTACTCGAGACATATACCCAAAGTCGCTTGCCTCGAAGGAAACGAGATACCCCGTGTCTTGGCTGGCTGGCTCTTTGTAGCTTTCTGGGTCGAGTGTTCCCGCCCAGAAGGCGTTGCCTGTCGCCTGAGCTGGATAGAGATGTTCGTGGAGATGCACCACGCCATCGCCTTCGGGGATACCCCCTTGTACCTCGGTGAGATAAACGGATACCGTGCCTTCGGGGGCTTGCGCCAAGTGTCGGTAACGCTCTGTGGCACGCTCCTCCAAAAGCGAGAAGGACAATCGTCCCTTGACGATGGGGGAGATAGCGTCTTCGCTCTCGGTGGTGAGCGTCACGGGAGGCATCCCAAGGCGCACCATCTTGTTGTCGGGGTAGTCCTTCGTCTCTTCGGTGTCGGGGTAGGATATTACCAGCCCCCACGCCTTCCCATTCACGTCTGTGAAGAGGGAAGTATAGTGCTTGTACTTCGTTTCCATTAGGCCTGCTTTGCTTTATTGATTAGTTCGTCTATTGCTTGCTCTGCTTCCTCCCAGTGTCTACGTACTACGTGCATCAGTATCATATAGACTTCGTAGTCCAGATTATTCTGCTTGACGAAGTCCCATACATCATCGATTGCCTCAGAGAGGTACACTGCATCGGGGGATTGATTATTCCCAAGCTCATCAGACATCTGGCAATAGTGCTTCGCCTTCTCGAGGTCACGCACTCCGTCTTTGAGCTTGTACCTGCTTACATACTTGACTACGTTGCCTTGGCAGAAGTCGAGGCCGAGCATACCGATAAGGCTGATAGGCTGGTAGGGCATCATCTTGTAGTGACTGCCTCCGACTTGCTGGCTTAATGCGTCGTGTTGGTTCGTTTCCATACGTTAATCGTTTGCGTTTTTCGTTAACCTATTGTGTGGGATATGTTAAGCAAAGGGGCGTTTCGTTAACCTATTCCGCCCCTTTACTCCTTGATTTTTACTCCTTGTGTTCGTGGTGCTACTCCCTGAGGTTACTCCTTGACTCCGAGCAGTCGGCATATGAGGTCGAGGCGGTGGTCTTCGGCGATTTCCTTTATGTCATCCACGCTAATATTATCGTAGACGCTCAGCACTACTTCATACGGGGAGTACATGTGCTGTACGACATCAATTGTAGTTAGATACAGCACGGCACGTGTTCGACTTCCATTATCGTCAAACATCTCTCGAATTGTGTAGTATATATCTGCATCTGCTGATAATTCCACAATCTCAGCGTAGCGGTCTATCACGCTCTCTCCGTACATCTCAAATGGGTCTGTGCAGTTCCACTCCAGTGGGTTCTTCGCCAGCTGTTGCCTTACTTCTTCTCGTGTCATAGCGCAGACTCTTCTTTTATCCTACCTATCGCCTTGGTAAACTCATCCACCGCTTCGCTTAGGTCGGTGAGCTTGTCGTACAGCTCGTTATACTCTTCTTGTATTTTGTCTATAACCCTGCATATATACTTTACAGGCTCCTCGTCAAGGTCTTTGATGCGGTCATCTATATCTTCGTATTTATCCGTAACCTCTTCCAGGCGTGAGTTCAAGATGGCTGCGAAGCGCTCCATCGATTTCAGTTCTTCTTGCGTCATAGTTCGTTGCGTTGTTTAGTGTTATAGTACATGCTCCAGATCCGCCTCGGTGACGCCCCATATTTCGCTGTAACTGCCTCTGTGCTTTGACACCTTGAAATAGTCATTTAGGTGTATGAACCTGTCAGTGTGGCTTTCAACGAAATAGCCCTTTCGGAGAAAAGGCTTCAGTAGTTCGTAGAGCTCTCCATCGTTGAGATTGAGACCCTCATACCCCTTGTCTGTTTTTCTGTCAAACCTGTACACCCCCTTCTCTTTGAGCGCTTGGGTGATCTCGGCTCTGAGCTTCTTGAGGCGCTCCTCATTGATCTCCCACTTTCGGTCGTTTTGCTCTATGTCGGGGGCTTCGTCCGCTGGCTTACTCTTCTTCTTGCTTATTGCTCCTATGGTATGGCCTACGAGGAAGGCTATCACGAGCATTGCTACTATTGCTATTGCGTCCATATCTCTTGCGTTTTGTAGAGTGCGCCCCGCACTGATCTATCCAAGGAGGTGTATAGCAGGGTAGGCTTGACCCAAGCAGGGCGCACTCGTGGTTGTTATCTACTTAGAGAGTAGCAAGAAGTCAAAGGGAGAGCAATACTCTGGAGTATCGGGAGAGATCCCTTTGTTCTGTTCGTGGGTGTATTCTTCTACCCACTTGCCAGCCTGCCCGTAGGTTTCAAACTCACCGCAGATAGATCCAGTGAGCCTGTTCTTTACGATGTACTTCATTTTCTTTTCGTTTTGGTAGTTAGTTCTGTTCGTTGCGTTCGTTCTTTAGCTTGTCGAGGGCTTCGATGGCTTCCTCCCAGTCCCCACCGAATACATGAGTTATTGCGGTCTGTGCTTCGTTGCTTAGTGGCACCTCTTTTGCTATCTGTCGTAGCTCTCGGAGTAGTTCGGTATAGTCCTTCTGATCGGGCTCAAAGCGGAGATTGGATACTTCACGACAGCTCTCTATCGCTGTCTCTATTCGGTCTGGGTCTCCCGTGGTAAAGAAGTTCACCGTATCCGATAGTACTAATCCTCGGAAGAAGTCGATACGATAGGTGACAAACAGGTTGAGGCACCACGCTGTCAGTCTCTCTTTTTGTTCTCTGTTCATAGCTTTATTTCTGTTTTGATGAATTTGCACGTATGGCGGACAGCTCACCCTCGAGGTCGGCTACCTTCTTGGTCAGTCGTTCTATGTCCGCAGTCTTTGTCGTACGCTGGAACTCCGCATCTCGCTCCGCTTTCCTTCGTGATCTTAGTGCTTTGCTGAGTTCGTCCATCAGTCGCTCTTCCCTCTCTCTGTAGTAGCTACGCACGGCGATGATATGGTGCACCGATAGAGGTACAGAAATGAGGGCAGCAACGATTGAGACGGAGCCCATATAATGCACGAAGAACGAGAGGAAGTCCGTAGTCAGCTTATCCATTAGTACTTCTTCCCGTGGAGGGCTGGTCGCGTGGCGTTATACTTCATCTTGAGCTCGATGTGCTTCATAAGGTCGAACTCGTAGCGTTCGGCTACTGCCCGAAGCAGACAGAGAGGCAAGACGGTGCGGTAGCCAATAGGCTTGCTGTCGTGGAGCGAGCTGCAGACGCGGAATAGTGTCTTCGTGAGCGGATCCATCTCCGAAGGTGGTCGCACATCTATCACACACAACTCTTCGTCTTCCGTTGCCTTTGACCCGATGAGGTCAAGTAGGCGAATGCAAGCGTCTGCGATTTCATCTTCCACGGTATCCTTGACTTCTCGGAGGAACATTTGGGCGTAGGGTGCGCCTCCGATACGCTCCAGCGTGTCGATGGTATCGTGGTCAAGCTTCGCCCACTTGCCTTTGCGGTCTGCTTCTACAGCTTCTGCCAGCTCCGTAAGCACCAGCATAAGGTAGTGGTCTTCGTGGTGAGGCTCCTCCCAGAAGCCTTTAGCTTCCGCCTGCTGGTGAGCGTAGATGGCGAGGGGCACGATATTGTCCCAGCGGTAGATGTTTTCTTCGTTGTTCATTGTTCGTTTCGGTTAGTCGTTGTTGTTGTCGTTCGTCTGCTTGGTACGCAGGGGGCGTGGAATGCGAGGCGTAGCCTTCGTGGCTTGCGCCTTAGGCTTGTAGGTGCGCTTGTCCTCGAGGCGGTCGATGCGCTTGTTCGCCTCAGCGATGAGGTCAATTACCTCAGCTTGGTTCTTGCCATTGCGCTCAAGGAGCGAACGCAGGGTTTCGTAGGCGGTCGCCAACGTGGAGATGTCTGATCTCGCACCCGAAAGCTTTCGGTCGAGATAGCGTTGGTCGTGGCGCATCAGCCAAAAGAGGTAGGTAGCTACCAGCGAGTAGGCAACCAGAGATACCACGATGAGGAAGAGGATGTTTATAGAGTTCATTGGTCAAAGAGTTTGATGGGGGTAGCTATGTGGTGGAGGGCAAGCAGAAGGGCATCGCGCTCTTCTTGGTTGGTCTGCTTCTGCTTGGAGGGAGGTAGAATAAGGTCGTGCTTTTCGCAAAGCTCGAGAAGCTCGGGATGGGATATTTTTCCGTCTATCCCACGCCACACCTTGCGGAGCGGTGGCTGTGCGATGCGAGGAAAGAAGTGCGCCCCGATAGCTTCGTAGATGAGTTGCCCGACCATGGAGCAACGCCCTATATGATAGCTTTTCTTAGAGATGGTCTGGCGGTTGTCCCTTGCGGAGACGTGCCAGTTGTGCGCTACCGTCCAGATGTCTTCTACGACAAAGCGGTAGGGGTACTCCTTCTTGCCTCGATATTCGTTTAAGCTGCATAAGATTGCAAAGAAGTCGAGTTGATCTAAGATTCTAAGGAAGGGGAGCGTCTCGAGATGCACGGTGCGGTCGGATAGGTCAATCACTGCCCATCCCGAAGCCTTTGTATCGGGGTCGATACCGACAAGGAGGGTGCGTGGTTCGTTATGTTGTCTTCTCATACCTTAGAAGGGTAGTTCGTCAGCGGCCTGCGGTGCTGGTTGTGGTTGGGTCGGGGTTGGCTGTACCACTGGAGACTGAGGTGCTGATTGGGGTGCTTGCGCTTGTAGCTGTGGTTGCTGGGAAGCGTACGCCACATTCCATGCTCGCACCTCGGTGTACCATCGTGAGTTCCATTCACGGCTCTCAATATCGATGGATACCGTCACGTCTTGTCCTACCTGTAGGGGGAACTTCGTAATGCTCTCCCCGAAGAGCGAGAAGCAGACTTTCTTCGGGTACTGTCCGCCCGTGTCGAGGATGTATTCTTGCTTCTGCCAAGGCTTGCCTGCCTTGCTTTCCCCATGCTGGAGAGGGAGGATGAGGGCAATTCGCCCCGAGATGGTTAGTTCGTTTGCCATTGCTGTATTGTTGGTTTATTTGATTAATCCTCTGCGCTTCCATTCGTCGAGCGACCAGAAGTTTGTGTACTCCGTCTTGTCCCATCCAGCCCCTGGCTTGCTGGCGTTCACCCTTGCGTTTGACTGGCTTTGCTTCTTGACTTCTTCGTATAGCTCTGGATATCTTCCTTGAAACTTTTTGCGAAACGTGTTCGGAGTGAAGCCTGTCGACATCTTTACGGCATATTCCATCGAATACCCCTCTTCCATCACCAAACGAACGACTTTATCAATGTCCTCCTTGGTTAGTATGTATCGCTCTTTTTCCGCTGCTCTACCTCTTAGAGGCACTTGGTTGTTGTCCATTGTCATGCGTAGAAGCTCTTGTTTTGTGCGTTAAGGAGGTCTGCGGTGTAGTAGGCTACTCGTCCGCTCTCGGCTCTACGAGCTTCCAATAGCCCACGCTTGCACCATCTCTCCACATTAGCACGCCCGAACATTGAGTAGGCTTGGCTCTGAGTCATCGTAGGCTTAGAGAAGGTATCTGCTACTGCCTTCTCCATTATCTCAGCGAGCTTACGCTGGAGAGTGGTGCTGGAGGCGATAGCCTCCCGTATCTCTTCGGCTGTGGGCGTTCGCTTTGTCTTTACGGTCTTCATCATCGTGCATATTGTGCCACGAGGGCGTTTATCTGCTTTTCGTAGGCTGTTGTGCCTCGTTGGTCGCTCTCTTTCATCGAGAGGTGTCGTGCGTAGCTCTCTTCCTCCATCGCTATCTGTCTGTCGCTCCAATAGAGGCGCAGCCATTCCATCATCACCGCTGGGGTGAATGCCCCGTATACCTTGCCAAAGCTGGAGGCTCTCGCCTTTTCTGCGAAGATGCGCAGGTCATCGAGGTACATATTGGGGTAGGAGGCTATGATTTGCCTTACCAGCTGAGGAGCAAGTCGCACGCTGTCGTTAGCCCCAAACCAAAGCCACAGTTCGGAGACTATGATTGTCACCTCAGCCTCCATCAGCTCACGAGCTTCGGGGTCGTGCCTTAGAGCGCAGAGAGGTCGGATAAGACCTTCATCCATAGCACGGGAGAGCTGGGGGAGCGTTGTAACATCATCCCTGTTGTCTGACAGATAAAGCCCCAGCTCTAAGTGCTTCGAGAGCATCAGTTGCTCTCTGCTTTGCGTCTGTTGGGGAAGGTGTGCGCTGTCGCTGGTTATATGAGGCAATGATTTCATTGTACTTGCTGTTTATGATTGACGGGGAGAAGTGTCCGAGTATCCAAGGGTCATGAATGCTGTCGAGGAAGGTCGGGAAGGCGTTTGCCACGCTATTATCGTCATCGGGTCGCCCTTTGCTTTTGAGCGAGAAGGCTATCTGCTTTCCTAAGCCTTTGAGTCCTGCCATCTCTTTGACACTCCACACGAATGCCATCCCACCCGAACGCTCCATAAAGGAAGCATCAAAGAGGGGCTTTAAGAGGCTGGTGAGTGTCGGAGTTTTTGTCCCATCGGGTGTCCCATTGAGTGTCCCATCGGGTGTCCCACGCTTTGCAGGTTTGCCCTTTGCTCGTAAGGGTTTTGCTGTCCCATTGGGTGTCCCATCGGGTGTCCCATCAACCTCAAAAAATCGGTGTACTTGCGTCTTCGATAGCCCCACTCTTTTTGCCACCTCTCGGATACTCATCTCGGGGAAATGTTGTCTGTAAGCTCGGACAAGGAAGCTCTTAGGGTCTTTGTCAAGCAGGGCAATATCTTCTTTCGTGAGCTTCATAGGTCGGGAATGGTGAAATACTCTCCATTGATCGTTTTGCCAAAGCTCAGAAGACCACTGCGGTAGAGCTCAACAAGCACGGGACGCAATGCCACAAAGGGCAAGCCCGTTACTTCTGGTAGCTCCTTCTTGAGGATAATAAGCGGTCGCCTGCCTTCTGCCTGCATCTCTGTGAGCTTGCGGTGTATATCAGATAGCACCGATTGACTGGAGATGCTCTTCGATGCTTCGCCTGTCGTAGTATACGCGTGTTCCATTGTGCATCACGTAGTTGTATCGTCCGTTCCTCCGACCTGCAAGCAACGTAGGGCGTGATACCCCAAGCAGCTCGCATGCTTCCTTAGCGGTAAGCCAGTTAGACGGGTGGGTATTGTTGGCTTTGGCTATTGCCTCCTTCGCCCTGTCAATACCGAGATGGGCGTAGTCTTGTCGCTGTTCTGTAGATAGGTCTGAAAGGTTCATCATCCAGCTGGGATAAGTATGTTTGTTAGTGGTTTTCCGTTAGAGCGTATCTGCCATAGTCCTCTGTGGTCGGGGGAGGTGTCTACCATCTCCAAATCTTCCACCTTGCCGAAGAGTCGGTACGTGCCACAGAGGTCTACCACCCACGAAGTCTCTTTGCTGGCGTGGGGGCGTATCGCTCTACCGACAATCTGATACCATAGTGAAAGGGAGCGAGTAGGTCGGGCTACTACAATCGTATCAAGTTCGGGGTAGTCAAAGCCCGTGGTTAGCGTGCCTACATTGGCTACTACCTTGAGCTTACCTGCCTTGAATTTTGCAAGTATATCCTCTCGCTCTTTCTTCGGGGTTTCACCCGTCACCATTGCAGAGATGTCGGGGAAGTGCTGGATAAGCTCTTCGCTCTCTTTGGTGAACTGGGTGAAGACAAGTACGCCCCTGCGTGGCACTTGGGAGTTGTAGAGTAGTCGTTCTACTACGTTGGCGAGCTTACCCGAGAAGCCCGAGCGTCTATATTCATCACGTATGCTCTTTTCGGTGTATCCTTGCCCTGTTCTATTGACCTTGAGACGGTCAATGCGTATCGCCTGTATGTCGTAGTAGTTAGTCTTAGCAAGGAAGCCTGCCTGCAGAAGCTCGTCTACCTCTGTCGAGTGCAGGACGGTGGTGAAGAATCGTCCTTGTAAGCGTGTGAGGAAACGGAGTATAGAACCGAAGTTGCCTTGTCCATCCGAGGTGCTGTAAAGGCGGTAAGGCGTAGCTGTAAGCCCCACACACCGCACGCCTCCAAGTGCCTTAAAGAACTTCATGTACATGCTACATGGCCTTTCATTGACCTGATGAGCCTCGTCAACTATCACGTAGCGGAAGTGCTTAAAGGCTTCGGGCTTCTTGTACACACTCCCAATAGTGGCGAAGGTCGCTTTGCTGATGCGCTTCTTACCACAGCTTGCTGAGTAGATGGAGCAGAATATATATCCATAGGATACCAGCTTCTGAAAGTTCTGCTCGAGTATCTCTTTTGAGGGCTGGAGTATAAGTACATGGTCGTCTAAGCGGTTGACGATGTCTGCTATCACAAGGCTCTTACCCGAGCCTGTGGGAAGGACGATAAGCCCTGCGCCCTTGGTCACTGCCTTATTCTCGAGATAGCGGACGGCTGCGTCTGAGGCTTGTTGCTGATATGGGCGAAGTGAGTACTGCATAGTCTCTATATCCAGCGTTTGTTCATCTCTACCTCTCGCTCCATCTCACCCAGTAAACCGTGTTCCTCAGGGGTGGGTAAGTAGATACCTACCTCTTTGGAAGCCCAGTCACGAAAGCGGTCTATAGCAGTGGTCATCTCTTTGCTATCCAGCTCTGCACTGGAGCGCAAGATGTAGTAGCGTCCGATGCCCTTGCCTTCCTTCTCTCGGAGGAAGAGGTCTGCGTTGACGTGGCGTTTGAAGAAGTCCTGTTTGATGTACTCCATGCGCTCTCCATATTGCAGAGCGAAGTAGGATAGCAGAAGGTGGAGATAGCTGTTTTGCTTGAGGGTGCGCTTGCCTCTCTTCTCCGTGAGCTCAACAAGTGATCCCTGTCGGTAGAGAAAGTTGCATCGCTCTTTGAATTGCATCCTGTCAAGCTCACGGGAGAGGTCGTAGGTCATCGCAGTGTAATTTTTACGTATCCTTTCCTTGTCGTCTGCTTGAGGTACTGCGTGGCAAGTTCTGGATGCTCTTCTTTGAATCGCTTGCTATCAAAGGTGCTACTGGTGCTATCTGCCACCAGCGTCACAAGTAGTCGGGGGGTCTCCAGCTTCTTGATGCCTTCTCGCTCCATCTTCTCCTTGAGTAGGCTGAGGCTTTCCTGCTTCTTCGCTTCGTGGTAGTCAAGCATCTGCTTGAGCTTGATGATAGCTTCTTCTTGCTCGCTAATCTTGGCAAGTGCAGCCTCTTCTGGAGAGCTGTATTCTATAGGCTTAGGTGCTATTACCTCTCCATTGGAATAGGCTTTCAGCACCGCCTCAATTTCTGCATCTGTCTTTCTCTCTACTTCTACCAGCTTCGCTATTTCTCCACGAAGCCAAATACCGTAGAGCTTAGAGGAAGGTCGCTCGAGGAAGATGTTCTGAGCTGTAAATAGGTAGTCGCAGATGGACAACTGCCACGACAAGCTCTCTACATCGAGCTGGCTTGTCGTCTTGATGTCGTACAAGTTGCCTTGACTATCAATGCAGTCAATCATCGTTGCTACCATCTCATTGTCGCTTACGAGGTATTCGTTGGCGATCATCTCGATGCCTTCAGCTGTGATTAGCTTGTGGTAGTTGTGTGCTTCTTCGCTGGAGGCATCTGTAAGCACTCCAGCACCGAAGAGGTTGACATCTTCGCATTCGTTGTGAATAGCTGTACCTCGCTCAGCTGCTTTGGCAAGCACCGCTTCGGGTATTCCTTTGTACTTGTCGGGGAAAAGCACCTGCTTGATGATGGTTGTCACACCAGTAAGCTGTCTCCCGTCAGGGGCGGTATATGTGTGGCTTCGCTCGTCAAATAGGACAGACGAGCGAACGAGGTCTAACACGTTCATCTTGTTCTTGCGTTTTGATTGAAAATTCCTTTGAGTCGCTCTGTTTCAGCCTTGACGCTTCGGTCGTTTTTCAAGTCTGGAGGAAGGCGCAGGTATATATCCTTGAGCTCGCCCATAGTAGAAGCCCGTGCGAGTTCGTTAAACGTTGCCTCTACTCGACTTTGATAAGCGGTGTCTACTGGTGTAGCCTCAGACTGCTGAGGCACTATTTCGTAGATTGTTGCATCGGGGTCTTTATCTTCCTTGGTGGGGATAGTAAAGAGCTGGAATAAGGCGTATTTGAGTGCTATGCTCATCGCCTTGTTCATCTAATTAAAGCTTCTGGCGCTAAGGCAGGTATTTCGCTTTGCCCAGGAACTCCTGTAAGCGTTCTTGAGGATCTTATCGAAGATCT
>ERZ772974.1235-NODE-1235-length-17046-cov-42.808781_pt1 | contig 17046 bp, 16 predicted proteins | sample MGYA00580671_ERZ772974 | MGnify/ENA primary metagenome ERZ772974 (study PRJEB29015, sample SAMEA2738065) | human oral metagenome | biome: human oral; feature: human-associated habitat; material: saliva | place: China | collected 2218 ... | reverse complement strand
TATTGAGGATATACGCAATCTAGCTGGTAGGAGTGGAGTTACAAGCTTGTATTTTCCTGTGGATAACGTGGGGTTATCCACATGTTGTGGGCTAGTGTTTTACGCAGGTGTGGAGAAGAAAATGGGTAAAATCACCCCAGGATGTAGGCAGCCTCACGGCAAAGATGCTTTGACCGGTGGGTGTAAGACCATATAACGTTAATTAGTCGTACGTGTACATGCGGGTTCCGCTCAGAGGATCCAGTGCACGTGACCTCATCAAAACGGTGAGGTGCCACAAACTTTCGTGCGGCCATCCGGGCGCGCGATATAGACCTAGCAGGAGTACCCCGTGAGCAAGCGGACCTTTCAGCCGAACAACCGTCGCCGCGCCAAGGTGCACGGCTTCCGCCACCGTATGAGCACCCGCGCCGGTCGCGCCGTCCTGGCTGCGCGTCGTCGCAAGGGTCGCGCTCGCCTCGCTGCCTGAGACATGCTCAGTGCGCCGCATCGGATGCTGCGCAGCGAAGACTTCGCGGCTGCAGTTAAAGGCGGCGTGCGCAGCGGTAACCGCGCGCTGGTGGTTCATTTGAACGCCGACGATGACGGAGGTAACTCTCCTGCACTCGTCGGCGTTGTTGTGCCCAAAAAGCAGGTTGCCCGCGCCACCCACCGTAATCGGATTAAGCGGCGTCTGCGCGCCCTGTTAGCTGCCCGAGTGGACTTACTGCCTGCTGGTTCGCGCCTGGTGGTACGTGGTTTGGCAGGTGCCGACGGCGCCTCTAGCCAGCAGTTAGCCCGCCAGCTTGATCGGGCCTTGGCCCGGGTGGGAGTAGTGGTGCCGCAGTCTGTGCCGGGCCAGTTAGCACCAGGCGGTGAAAGTGTTTAAGCGTTTGGTGCTGGCCCCCATTGGCTGGTACCGCAAGTACATTTCCCCAGCTATAGCGCCGCGTTGCCGCTACTATCCCAGCTGTTCCACCTACGCCGTCGAGGCTATTGAGGTACACGGAGTTTTTAAGGGATTAGCGTTGAGCGCGTGGCGCATTTTGCGTTGCAATCCCTATAGCCGTGGCGGCGTGGATCATGTGCCCGAGGTGGGGCACTGGCGTTACGCCTACCCCAAAGATGTAGCCCGCTTCCAGGTGCCTAGTGCAGCTGCGGGCCAAGATGCGCCGCAGACGCGGCAAGGCCAGCTTGGCTGACCATAAAAGGAGAATTTAATGGACGGACTGCTAATGCCACTGAAGGTGGCCGAAGCTTGGGTGATGGTTACCATCCACAAGCTGCTGGTTGCCATCGGTATGAGTGATGGACCCGGCCCTGCCTGGGTGCTGTCAATCGTAGGTCTAACCGTAGCGGTGCGAGTGCTGATCATGCCGCTGTTTGTGAAGCAGATTCGCTCTTCACGCGGTATGCAAGCCATGCAGCCTGAGCTGCGCGCCCTGCAGAACAAGTACAAGGGTAAGAAAGACCCCGCATCGCAGGAGCGTATGCGTGAAGAAATGATGGCGCTGTACCGCAAGCACGGTACCAACCCGCTGTCTTCATGCTTGCCAATGCTGATCCAGATACCGATCTTCTTCGCTCTATTCCGTGTGCTGGCTCGCCTGCAGGAAGTGGCTAACTCTGCCGGTAGCGCCCACCCGGTAAAAATTGGTCCGCTAACTCCCGCCTTGGCGGCGGATGTACAGGCCTCCAGCCTGTTTGGGGCGCCGCTGAGCTCTTCCTTTATGAATGGCGGCTCTGCCACCGTAAAGATCGTGACCATGGTACTGATCGTGCTGATGACTGCCACGCAGTTCTACACCATGCACCAGCTGACCATGAAGAACATGCCTAAGTCGGTTACCGAATCCGACAACCCGGCTATGCGTACTCAGCGCATGATGATGTACGGTATGCCGCTGATCTTCTTCATTACCGGCCCTCAGTTCCAGGTTGGTGTGTTGATTTACTGGCTGGTTTCCAACGTATGGACCATGGGTCAGCAGTGGTGGACTATCCGCAACATGCCCGCAGTGGGCTCTGAAGCCTACAAGAAGCGCCAGGAGCGCCGTCGTCGCAAGGGCCTGCCGCCTGACGACGAAAAGAAGCCCGCAGCCGCAGCTGGCAGCGAGGATGAAGCGGCGTCGTCGGGGCCTGGGCAGCGAGTCCAGCCGGTACGTAACAACCGCAAGAAAAAGAAGAACCGCACCGCCTCCACCGCTGAGCAGCGCTACGCTGAGCGCGCCCGCGAACGCCAGCAGGCTTTTGACGCCAGCGGCAATAAGTCCGGCGGCTCCAAGAAGAAAAAGGGCTCTAAGGGCGGTAACTCCGCTAAGAAGTAGTTCTTATAAAACTAATAAGACTTAGTTATAACTAGTGGAAGGAGTTTTCTGGTGAGCCAGGAAACCGTCAAGCAGCTTGAGGAAGAAGGCGAAGTCGGCGCTGACTACCTAGAAGAGCTACTAGATATTGCCGATCTAGGCGGGGATATCGACATCGATGTGGATCACGGGCGCGCCTCCGTGGCCATCATCCCCGGCGAGGACGGCGATGAACGTGAGTTAGCCACCCTAGTGGGCCGCGACGGTGAGGTGCTTGAAGCCCTCCAGGAGCTGACCCGCCTGGCCGTACAGGCCCGCACTGGTTCGCGTTCGCGCCTAATGCTGGACATCGCTGGTTACCGCGAGGAGCGCCGCCAGCAGCTGACTGCTATCGCCGCCGAGGCGGTTAAGTCCGTGTTGGCTAGCGGCAAGCCGGTAGCGCTGGAGGCCATGAACCCCTTCGAGCGCAAGGTCTGCCACGACGTGGTTGCTAACGCCGGCCTGGTCTCTGAGTCTGAGGGGGTAGAGCCGCACCGTCACGTGGTGGTTCTGCCTGTCGACGACGCCGAAGACGAGGTTGAAGAGGCTGAAGAGGGCACTGAGCTTGCGGCTGCTGAGGCCGACGCGGCTGCTGAAGCCGAGACCGTCGAGGCCAAGGCTGGCGAGACCGTAGACAGCCCGGCCGACGCCGTCGAGGAAGCCTGAAATGAGCCATAACGCGGGCGAGCTAGCGGGCCTGCAGGATCTGGAAGTACCCACCGCCGAAATGCGCGACATGTTCGGCATGGCCTGGTCTGGCCTGGAGCACTACGCCCAGATGCTGGCTGAGGAGGGGCAACTGCGGGGGCTGATTGGCCCGCGCGAGCTACCGCGTCTCTACTCGCGCCACCTGGTTAACAGTGCGGCGGTGGTGCCTTTCCTGCCCAGGCACGGTAGCGTGGCGGATCTAGGTTCAGGTGCGGGGCTGCCCGGAGTGGTGGTGGCCTTGTCTCGTCCGGATCTGGAAGTGACCCTGATTGAGCCGATGGAGCGCCGCTGCGCTTGGCTGGAGCTGGTGGCTGAAGAGCTAGACCTGGACAATGTGCGGGTGTGGCGGGGTCGGGCTGAAGAAATGCGCGAGCGTTTCGATGTGGTGACCGCCCGGGCTGTGGCCAACTTGAGCAAGCTGACCCGCATGGCTTCCCCGCTGATCGCCCCCGGTGGCGTGTTGCTAGCCCTGAAGGGGGAGCAGGCTCAGCGCGAGATTGATGACGCCAAGTACGTCATTAAGAAGGCCAAGCTGCTGCCGGCAGTGCTGCATGAAGTGGTTACTAGCGACGACGACGTCACCCGCGTGGTGGAGGTGCGTCGGCCCCGCTAAGGCTGGCTCAGGCTGAGTTCAAGCTAAAGCTGGACCCGGCCAAGGGTGGTCAAACAACGTGAGCGAGGCTCGGGAAACCGGGCCTCGCTTTTATTTAAATGTTGTAGAACTATTTGAATGCTGTAGAACGTAGTGCGATGAGGCCCTTTTGTCTTGTATTTAAAATTTAATTAGTTAAAACTTTACTTAAAAATCTAGTAAGTATAATAATTAATATGTGTTCTATGTCATAGTTGCTTGAATTGACACGGTTTCGCGGGGGGGGGGCATACTCAATTTGCCGAATTGCGAAAACAGGTAGGGGGCTATCTAATTTTTGTAATTCGTAAAATTTAAGCGATGACGCCGAAAGGTCGATAATGACAACCCCTCAAGTTCCCTCTAAACCCAAGAAGCCGATTTACAAGCGCTGGTGGTTTATTGCAATTGTTGCCATTTTTGTGATTGGTGGAATCTCAAAGGCGACGGGTGGTGGCTCCAGCACCCAGGAAGCCTCTGGTTCTGCTTCGCAATCGGCGTCGTCGCAGTCTGCAGACAAGAGTTCGGGAGAGTCCAAAGCTGCCAAGAAGGAAGAGGCTTCCAAGAAGGAAGAGTCTTCCAAAAAGGAAGAAGCTCCCAAGGCTCAGCAGGAAGAAGCTGTTGAGGTAAGTGCTGACACGTTGCTTGAGGATTACAAGAACAACGAGCTTGCTGCTGATAAGAAGTACAAGGGTAAGACCCTCAGGGTTTCCGGAACTGTTTCGCAGGTTACCGACGTACTTGGCCAAAAGGCCTTGAGCGTAGATAATGGCGGCGAGTATGAGCTGAACTCTGTGTACTGCATTCTTAAGAAGGATCAGCTGGACAAAGCTGCCTCACTGAACAAAGGTGATCAGGTCACCGTCGTTGGCAAGAATGACGGTTACAACCAGATCAATGTGACTCTTAAGAACTGCACTATCAGCCAGTGATTTAACTGATTGCTAACTAGTGGGGCCCGGCACTGCCGGGCCCCACTAGTTTTATGTGCGCAGTGAAGTGGCTGCTCTCGTCTAGGCGTGGCTTTTATGTCTGTGCTCCAGCAGTTCTACTTGTTAACTGTGTGACTGGTGTGACTGGGGAGCTCAGTCTGTTGCATGTTGTTTCACGTGAAACAACTGTATTATTTTTTGGTGCGCCTGACCTTTGTGAGGGCGTCGATCGCGTAAACTTTAGTCCTGATCTGATCGCACTCGTGAGGAGCAAAGTGTCCGGCTCATCCATTTTCGACCAACTCAAGGCTGATACCACCGCCCTGGAGAAGGTGCGTGAGCTAGGCTTTGCTGCACCCACCCAGACCCGAGTTATCGCCGTCGCTAATCAAAAAGGTGGCGTCGGCAAAACCTCAACTGCGGTAAACGTAGCTGCGGCACTAGCCGAAGCGGGCCTAAGGGTACTGCTTATTGACGCTGACCCGCAGGGTAACGCCTCCACCGCATTCGGGCTGGAACACCCCGAGGGTGAACCTTCCGTCTATGACGTGATAGTGGAAGGTAAACCCATTAGTCAGGTAGCGAAGGTTACCGAGCTAGGGGAGAACCTACAGGTAGTGGTGTCCAATATTGATCTTTCTTCAGTGGAGATTGATCTACTAGAGGCGGTCGGGCGCCAATCACGACTACGCGAAGCAGTTCGCAACTACCTCATTGAGGTAAACCGTAGTGGCGGCAAGCGCGTGGACTACGTGATTATCGACTGCCCGCCCTCACTTGGCATTATCACCATTAACGCTTTCGTGGCCGCCGGTGAAGTGCTAATCCCCATGCAGGCCGAGTACTACGCCCTTGAAGGCTTGGCCCTGCTTACCCGTTCTATCGATCGTATTGCCAAGGTTTACAACCCAGCTCTGCACGTATCGATGATCGCCCTTACCATGTTCGACAAGCGCACCATGTTGGCGCGCGACGTCGAATCCGAGGTGAAAACCTACTTCCCCCACGCCACGCTAGAAACCAAGATTCCTAGGTCGGTTCGTATTGCCGAGGCCCCTTCCTACGGCGAACCGGTGGTCACCTGGGACCCGCGCTCAACCGGCGCGGTGGCATACAAACGACTGGCACAAGAAATTTCAATGCGCGGGATTACCCAGCCCGGCGTCGCTCCTAAGGAAAACTGACATGGCTAAAAACCGTCGAGGGCTAGGTCGTGGCCTCGCCTCATTGATCCCAGAACCCGCCGAGCAAGAAGTTGTTTCCCGTCCTGCACACAACACCGCTGAGGCTACTGGCACTGATGGTCAGCGCCCCACGGATCTGTTCTTCGCGGGCAGTTCGGAAACTTCCGAGATTGTCACCTCCCTGCTAGCCCCCGCCCCGCGCCGTGATCGCGGCTCCCGTAAGAAGAGTGTTTCACGTGAAACGGTCACGGGTGGGACCCTCTCGTTGGCTAGTGGGTCCGCTGTTTCTAACGACGACGCCGCTGCCGCTGCTGTCGCTGAGGGTGCGGAGCCGGTTGAGCTGGTGGATGTGCCCGGCACTAGCTTTGCTGAGATTCCGGTTGACGCGATTGTGCCCAACCGGCGTCAGCCACGGACTTATTTTGATCAGGCAGAGATTGCCGAGTTGTCAGCTTCAATTAAAGAAGTTGGTTTGCTGCAGCCGATCGTGGTGCGCCCCTGGCCTGAAAGCGAGCCACTGCCCGATGGTGTTTCACGTGAAACGCTGCCCGGCGGACGCGCCTACGAGCTGGTTATGGGCGAGCGGCGTCTGCGTGCCTCGCGCGAGGCTGGCCTGGAAACCATTCCCGCAATTGTGCGTACAACCGCAGATGATGATCTGCTGCGCGATGCCCTGCTGGAAAACCTGCACCGCGTCCAGCTGAACCCGCTGGAAGAAGCTGCTGCCTACCAGCAGTTGCTAGACGACTTTGGTTGCACCCAAAGTGAGCTAGCTGAGCGCATTGCCCGCTCCCGCTCCCAGATTGCTAATACATTGCGTTTAATGAAGCTGCCGCCGTCGGTACAAAACCAACTCACTGACGGCTCCCTGTCTGCTGGTCACGCCCGTGCTTTGCTGGGGCTGCCCGACGCTGAGGCTATGGAAAAGCTGGCTGAGCGCATCGTTAATGAGGGCCTGTCAGTGCGCAATACTGAAGAGCAGGTGGCCTTGCAGGTGGACGCCACTGAGGCGGGGGAGACCAAGGTTAAGGCCCGTAACCGCGCAGTGCTTAACCGTGAGCTTTCCACCAAACTCTCGGGTATTTTCGATGCGCGCGTGAAGGTCACCCAGGGTGCCAAGAAGGGAAAAATCGTCATCGAATTTAGCGGCGGCGAAGACCTAGACCGAATTATCGGCTCGCTAACTTCAGCCTCCAAAAACTAGCGCCAGCGCCCAGCTGCGGCCTTCTCACACCTGCGCTGGGTGCTAAGGCGCTAGCACAGCAGGTAGCGTGGGGGGCGTTTACAAGCTAGCAAGCCGCTGACAAAAGGGGCGGCCAAGTTCTAACGAACTTGGCCGCCCCTACGTTTTGGTTATTGCCGCTAAACCTTAGTTCGCGAAAATTTAGCGCTTGTGCAGTTCTAGCAGCTTGCGAAGTTTTAGTGGCTCGTACAGATTTGGCTAGATCCACAATCAGGCTCCTTGTCACTGGCACTTAGGTGCCGATGCAAGCTAAGAGTGGCTATGCATAGCGTCATTTAGAAAAGCGCAGATAAAGGGCTAAAAGTCTCATGCGAAAACCTCAAAACAGGGTAACCTAACTTAGGTTATATAAACCTTATCTTCGTGAAGGGTCACGATAATGTCTCAGGTTACTGGGTCGGGTGTTACTAAGGCACGCTCGGCCGTCACGATCGGTGCATTCACAGCTGTTTACTTCGTCCTCATGTGGTGCTCGGGAATGCTGGGTTTCTTCGGCCCCGCATTCATGTTTGTTGGCTGGATCATCGGGCTTATCCTCAATGGGCCGGTCATCATGCTGATGCTGGTTCGCTCACGCATGTTTGGCACGCTCACGATCATGGGAAGCATCGTTGCGCTCCTGATGGTCCTAACCGGCCACTCATGGGTTACCTTGCCGGTTACCCTGGTGCTTGGTTTCCTAGCTGACCTTGTTGCTCGCAGCGGCGGCTACCTAAGCGCATCTCGCAACATCGCGGCATACGTGCTGGTCTCCCTGTGGATGATTGGCCCGCTTGCGCCAATCTTTTTCGCCCCTGACTCCTACTATGCAGATGTTGCCTCCTCAATGGGGCAAGACTACGCCGATAGTATGCGCGCACTCTTTAGCCCCGCAGTGATTGGGGGATGGCTCGTTGCCGCCATGATCATCGCGTTCATCGGCGGGCTCATCGGCCGCTTCCTGCTACGCAAGCACTTCGCTAAGGCCGGCGTTGCCTGAGATTTCGCCGGCCGAGTCCGCCCCCGGTGAGTCGCCAAGCCGGCTGGATCCGCGCACAAAGCTGCTGGCCCTGCTGGTGCTTAACGCGCTGGTTATGCGGGCAAGTCCCACGACGACGCTCATCGCCGTGCAGGTGCTGGTTGTGGCCGCCCTGGCCTGGGAGGTAAGTACCAAGTCTGCGCTGCGTATAGGTTTTGGATGCCTCATCTGCGACGTGATCTACCTGGGCTCTCCCCTCCTGGTTACCTGGATGCAGTCAGCAGCTTGGCCGCATCCCGTGGCGCTTACAATCGGCACCTGCGCGGCAATCATGTACTGGTTTGCGCGTTTCTTCGCGGGCTTCGGCCTGGCCCTGTACGTGTACCGCACCACCAGGATCGGACAGATGAAAGCCGCCCTGCGCGCTGCCCACCTACCACGCATATTCGTTGATGCTCTGGTGGTTGCCTTCCGGGTAATCCCCACAGTAGGGGCGGAGGCGGTCGCTATCCGTGAAGCGATGCAGATGCGCGGCGTCGACCTGAGCACACGTGGCGTGCTACGCCACCCACTCGTGATCGCTGAGCAATTCCTAGTGCCACTGCTTTCGTCTATCGCGCGCGTGGCCGACGACCTAGCGGCCTCCAGTGTGGTTCGCGGCCTAGGCAGCTCTACGCGCCCCACCAGCCTTACGCAGCTACGCGCTACAGGCTGGGACGCACTAGCCCTGGTATGCGTCGCCGCTGTAATTGCCCTTGAATACTGCTGCTACCTGGGAATCCTGCCATGATTGACGTTGCATCCCTATCTTTCTCCTACGTAAGTGAACTAACGGGAGACCGCGTCGAAGCCTTGAAAGACGTGGACCTGTCAGCTGACGCCGGCAGCCTCACCCTGGTCTGCGGGGCCTCAGGCTGCGGCAAATCAACCCTCATGAAGGCACTAACCGGCCTGGTCCCACAAATGACTCCAGGGGAGTTAGACGGGGTGGTGCGTATCAACGGACGCAACCTCGCCGACGTCGCCCTAACCGACGTCGGACACCTATGCTCCTCAGTCTTTCAAAACCCCCGCACCCAGTTCTTCTGCGACACAGTTGCCGAAGAACTAGCCTTCTGCGGAGAAAACTATGGACGCGAGCGCGCCACACTGCGCCAGCAAAGCGAACGCGCCGCCAAACTCATGGGCATCAGCCACCTGATGGAGCGCAAGCTTACAACCCTCTCGGGTGGGCAGCTGCAGAAGGTGGCGTTGGCCTGCGCACTGGCCAGCGGCGCCCCCGTACTGCTGGCAGATGAGCCCACCTCAAACCTGGACCCCGCCGCGATTAGTGAGGTGCGAGCGGCCCTGAAAGTACTTAAAGAGCAGGGCCTAACGATTGTTGTCGTTGAGCACCGCCTGCACTTCCTACGCGGCCTGGCCGATCAGGTGCTGCTCATGGAAAGCGGTAGGGTGACGCGGCACTGGAATGGCGCAGAGTTCTTCTCCATGGGACAGGCGCAGCGTCGCTCGCTGGGGCTACGCACGCTTGTGGACCCTGGCCCGCCCGAAACCTGGGTCGGGCAGGTTAAGGAGGGCCGCCAGGAAAAACAGGCGGGCTGCCAGGAAAACAGGGAAGCCGCCGCAAACCCGGTGCGCCTGTCATGCCGGGGGCTGAGCTTTACCTACGGTGCCAGCCCGGTTTTTGAAGGGCTCGACGCCGACTTCCCAGCCGGGCAAATCACCTGCATTGCGGGAGCCAACGGCGTCGGCAAAACCACCCTAGTGCGGGTGCTGTGCGGGCTAGCCGCCCCCAGCTCAGGCAACATCAGCATGGATGGCGTGCCCGCCTCACGCAAAACCCGGCGCTCGGCCTGCGCCCTAGTCATGCAAGACACCGGCCGCCAACTTTTCTCCGACACCCTCGCCGGGGAGCTAACAATTGGCGCCTCACACGCCAGCGGACAAAGTGGGGAACAACTACTGGCTGATTTCGACCTAGCTAACCTAGGTGAGCGCCACCCACTGAGCCTATCGGGTGGGCAAAAACAGCGCCTGGTTATCGCCGCCGCCCGCGCAACCGGTAGACCCATCGTCATCCTCGACGAACCCACCTCAGGGGTGGACGCCAGGCACCTAGATTCAATCACCGCCACCCTGCGGCGCATCGCGGACGAGGGGGCCGCCGTCGTCGTTGTTACCCACGACGGCGAGTTTGCCGCAGCCTGCGCAGACCGACTAATCACGCTCACAGCGACGGGCATCAACTGCGCCCGCGAAGGAGACCAACAATGACCACCAACCAAGACGAGAGCAAGGCAGCGCAAACTGCCTGCCTATGTGAAGCGCAGGGCAGTGCACAAAACAGCCAGGGCACGCAGGACGACGATCCGCGCGCCGCCTACCTGGCAGGCAAACGCGCCTTCAAAGAGCTAACCGCCCCAATTCGTAAATCCATGATCTTTGCTCAGGTACTCGGGGTTCTCTATGGAGCGCTCGCGGTAGCTCCCTACGTCATCCTTGTTCAACTTGGCCAGGTGTTGCTAGCTGCCGCTCGGGCGGGCGTATCACCCGATCGCGGTGAGGTTATGGGCCTACTGATGTGGCTTATCAGTGCCTTTGGGGCCCGCTACGGAATCTACTTTGTGGCCGTAAGCATCACCCACTTCGCGGACCTGCGTTTTGGGCACATCGTGCGCTCTCGCATGGTTAAAGTTTTATCCGGTGCCCCCCTAGCCTGGTTTACCTCCACTAACTCAGGGACCGTGCGCAAAGCCATCCAGGACGACACACACGACGTACACACTGTTATCGCCCACGCGCCCGTCGAATCCACCGCTGCCATCAGCGCGCCGATCTCTTTAGTTATCTACGCCTTCATTGTTGACTGGCGACTTGGACTCCTCTCGATTGCCACCATCCCCATCTATGGCCTCATATATGCCTGGATGCTGGCAGGTATGGGGGATAAGACGGCGCAGATGGACCGTCACCTCACGCGCGTGTCAGCCACCATGGTTGAGTTCGTCTCTGGCATTAGCGTGGTTAAAGCCTTCGGGACTGTGGGGCGTTCACACCAGCGTTTCACCCAGGCTGCTGAGGAATATTCACGCTTCTACCGCGAGTGGTGCGACCCCATGTTGAAGGGATCCGCATTGGGGCAGGCCAGTGTGTCTCCCTCCTTGATTCTGCTTATTTCGACGGCGGGAGGGGCTGCGCTGGCGGCCACGGGTGCAGTCAGCCCGGTTCAGGTCATCACCTGCGCGCTTATCGCCCTGGTTATCCCGGCGGCTATCGAGGTGCTGGGAACAACGGCCTGGGCCTACCAGATTGCCGGCGCGGCTGCGCTGCGTATCGTTAACCTGCTTTCTGTGAATCCTCTGCCTGCCACTGGCACTTTGGTGCCTGAAGCGGCGGATATTGAGATCGACGACGTCTGCTTCTCCTACGGCCCTACGCTCGCCTTAGACCATGTAAGTTTGCGCGTGCCCGAAGGTAGTATCACTGCGCTGGTGGGTTCTTCTGGCTCTGGTAAGTCCACCCTGGCCACACTGGTTGCGCGCTTTGCTGACCCGGACCAAGGCAGGATCCGTATTGGGGGAGTAGATCTGCGTGACGTCGACCCAAATGCTCTCTACAAGCATGTCTCGTTTGTACTTCAAGACCCGCAACTTCTTGATATTTCCGTACGTGACAATATTGCGCTCGGTATGCCCGAGGCCAGCGATGAGGAAATCTGGGCTGCTGCGAAAGCTGCCTGCATAGATGATTATGTGCGCGGCCTACCTCAAGGTCTTAACGCTGTCATCGGTCAGGATGCGCATCCTTCAGGCGGCCAAGCTCAGCGTATTGCGATTGCCCGCGCCCTGCTTGTAGACGCCCCCATCCTTGTACTTGATGAGGCCACAGCCTTCACAGACCCGGAAGCTGAAGCCGATATCCAAGCAGCCCTGACCCGACTGGTCCAAGGCAAGACAGTCCTGGTGATCGCCCACCGTGCTACCTCAATTGCCGGCGTCGATCAGATTGCCATCCTTGAGGCGGGCCGTCTCATTGCGCAAGGCACCCCCAAGCAACTCGCCGACCACCCATACATGCGTCGCATGAGCTCAGTGAAAGGACACTGACATGTTTGAGCTTATATCACGACTACGTGAACCACTGTCTGCTGCGGGACGCACTAATTTCAGGCAGGTGACGGCGCTTTCCTGCATTGTTGGCGTGGTTAGAGGTTTATCCTTGATCGCGTTCATCCCGGCCGCAATTGCCTTAACTTCAGGGCGGCCAGCCTGGGGCATGAACCTAACTGCCTGGCTCATCGTACTGGCGCTGTGTGCTCTAGCTTCTTTCATCACTGAATACCTGCTAGCTATGCGCTCCTATATGGTCTCCTTCGACTTCCTGTCCAACATGCACCGCGCAATCGGCGATAAGGTAGCCTCCCTGCCGCTGGGCTCTTTCCGGGCGGACACGGCCGGAAAGATGTCACGCCTGGTTTCACGTGAACTAATGCTGTTAGGCGAGATGTTCGCGCACATGTATTCGCCCTTCATCGCTGCGATCGTCACTTCACTGACGATGCTTGTGGGTATCACTGTGTTCTCTCCGGCTCTGGGGCTGGTGTGTGTGCTAGCTATTCCCGTCATCGCTGGGGGAGTGTGGGTGGCCCGCACCTGCCTGAATTCCGGATCTGCACTTAAAGAACCTCCCGCCCAAGAGCTGTCTCACCGCATCGTAGAGTATGCAACCAAGCAGGGAGCCCTGCGCGCGTGCGGGCGCTCCAGCTCCTATGATCCGCTTGAGCGGGCCGAGGACACCTATGGGAAAGCCGCGCGGCGCTCACTGATACGTGAAACCATCGGTCAGGTTGTCAACGGGATGGCCGCTCAGGTGGTCGTGGTTTCACTGATTATTGTGATTGGGCTGCTGGCGGTGGACGGTAGCGTCAGCCCTGTGGAGGCGATCGTCTCGATTGGTCTGCTTTTACGTTTTACGCAGATCCTCGTCGATATTGGGATGCTAGCCTCCGCCTTTGAAACCCGCCGCCCAGTGTTGGATCTAAGCCACGAGGTCCTTAGCGCCCCCGAACTGCCAATCCTTCCAGCCAGCTCCGATCAAAACCCGGCCAGTTCCAATCATGATCCGTCCAGCTCCGATCAAAACCCGGCCTGCTCTGGTTCCGCTGTGGCCCTTACTGACGTGTCCTTCGCCTACGAAGCCGACCACCCCGTCCTGCGCGGCGTTTCCTTCCAGGTTGCGCCGGGCACCATGACGGCGATCGTAGGCCCCTCAGGTTGCGGCAAGACCACTATCGCGCGCCTGGTTGCTCGCTTCTACGACGTCGACGCCGGCAGCGTGAGTGTGGGGGGACGCGACGTGCGTCAATGGGACACTGCCCAGCTCATGGCCCAGCTGTCGCTGGTCTTCCAGGATGTATATCTTTTCGACGACACACTCGAAGCTAACGTACGCATTGGTAGAGCCGATGCTAGCGACGACGACGTTAAAGAAGTAGCCCGCCTAAGCGGCGTCGACGAAATCGTTGAGCGTCTACCACTAGGGTGGAACACCCGTGTAGGTGAAGGGGGCCGCGCCCTATCGGGCGGCGAACGTCAACGTGTCTCCATTGCCCGCGCCCTGCTCAAAGCCGCCCCCATTGTTCTCTTCGACGAGGCCACCAGCGCACTGGACCCCGAAAACGAAAACCACATCACCGACGCCATGGATGCGCTGCGACGCAACGCCACCCTCATTGTCATCGCCCATAAACTCGACACCATTACCGCTGCAGACCAGATCATTGTGCTTGACCACTCTGGCCGCGTAGCCCAGGTAGGCACACACGCCGAGCTCTATAGCCAAAGTGATGGACAATACCGGGCCTTCTGGCAGGCCCGCAGCCGGGCAGCCGGATGGAAGCTGGTCTAAACCGGGCGGAGACTGCTCTAAACCGAATGGAGGCTGGTCTAAAACCAGCTCCAATTGAGGCTGAAACTACTCCCGCGAGCCATGGCTCGCGGGAGTTTGTCTTAGGCTTTAGCGCGCGATAGATCCACAATCAGCCCCAAGCCTGCCACCAATGCCGTAGGCAGGATCCAGCCCAGCTGCGCACCCTGGCCGGGGGAGAGAGCTAGAAAATCATTTAGCGCCGGCACGTCTTTAACATGCTCGCTGACAAAGGTGAGTGCCGACCACAAGGTTGCGCCCCACGCAGCGAAAGTGAACATGAAATTACTGCGCAGACGCAAAGCATGGCTGAGCAAAGTCGCAAACACCAAAGCAATCGCAATGGGGTACAGGAAAGTAATCAGCGGAGCTGAGATCTTAAGCAGAGTCTCCAAACCATAGCTAGCAAAGGCGAAACCAATCACCGCAAAAACAATCAGCAACACCCGGTAACTAAGCTTTGGAATAAGCCGATTAAAGAACTCAGCTGAGGCTGCCAACAAGCCCACCGCCGTCGTCATACAAGCCAACAACACCGTCAAACCATAGGCATACCTACCAACCGAGCCCATAGTCAGTGCCGACGCATCCGAAAGCAGGGCGGCGCCGTCGCTATAACTAGCCCCATTAGGCATCAACTGACCCACAAAACCCAAGCCCACATAAACTGTGGCCAGCAGGGCGCCAGCGATCAGTGCGGCAATGCCGGTGTGGGTGGTGGCCCCCGAGCGGGAAATGCCGGTGCGGCCAAAAGTGAAGGCGTTAACCACCACGATACCGAAAGCCAAGGCAGCTACCGAGTCCATCGTCATATAGCCGGATAACAAACCGGCATTAATCGGCTGCGTGGTGTAATCACCCTGGGGAGCGGTAGGGCTGGTCTCAAAGACACTCAGCGCGCGCGTCACCAGCAGAACCAGCAGTAGCAGCAAGGCCGGGGTGAGGATCTTACCCAAGTAATTAACCACCTTGCCTTCACGCCAGCAAAGCAGCACTGCCACGGTGAAAAACACAGCGTTGAAAATTATCGAAGGCAAAATACCTTCGCTATTAATAATCGGTTTTATAGCGGTTGAATAGCTAACCGCACCAGTACGCGGCACGCCGTAAATAGCGCCAATCGACAAATACACTGCCGAAGGGAAAATAACCCCAAACACCTTACCGGCGCGCGAGGAAAGATCACGCAGGTCAGCTCCGGCCACCGCAATAGCAAAAACAGAGATAACCGGTAGTAGTACACCGCCGATCAAAAAGCCGGTAATTGCGGGAGTGAAGGCAGTGCCCGCCTGGGCGCCCATCACCGGCGGGAAGATCAGGTTTCCGGCTCCGAAGAACATCGAAAACAGAGTCAGTGACACGGCAATGAGTGAAACTTTGCCAGCCTGCTTATGCGGTTCACTGCTAGACGTTGAAGTTTTAGCTGATTTAGCTGCCATAGCGTTTAGGTCTTTCGTCTAGAAGATATTCGATAGGACAAGTCTTGCAGTCTAGACAAATATCTACCAGGGCCTACCTTGCTAAATACCGAATTTCAGGAGGGTTGGGGTGCGGGCAAAAAATGTTGGGGGTGAGTGTTTCACGTGAAACACTCACCCCCAACGCAGGCTATGTAGTCGGTATTTTGCTGCGCTAGCGGCTACTGGGCGTCCTGACCCTCGCCCTGATAGTTGTTGTAGGCGGCTAGCACCAGCTGCTGGCACAGCTGTGTGAAGTTACCATCCACCTCAGCTGCCAGCGGCAGCAGCGAAGTCTCAGTCATGCCCGGCACCACGTTCACGTCAATGAACCAAGGCGTACCCTCGGCGTCGACAATAAAGTCAGAGCGCGAAAGCGCCCCTAAACCTAAAGTCTCGTGAACCTTCACCGCCGCCTCACGCACGGCGTCGTCACGCGCCTGATCCAAACGCGCAGGCACAAAAAACTCACTACGCCCAGGGTTATAGCGGGCATCGTAGTCGTAGGAGCCGTCAGTAACAATCTCCACCGTCGGCAGGGCCCGAGCTACGCCGTCGCCGTCACGCACCACCGAAACGGAAGCCTCCACGCCCTCCACAAACACCTCAATCAAGGCGTTGTCAGAATAGGCGAAACACTCCACCATCGCAGAACGCAGCGAGTCGACGTCGTCGGCATAAGAAACCCCCAGCGCCGAGCCGCCCTGGAACGGCTTAACCACCAGCGGCAGACCCAGGTGCGCAATCACCAAATCCAGCAGCTCATTGGCGCCCAGCTGGTTGAAGAAAGACTGCGGCAGGGTCAGCGAATCAGGCGTGGCCACACCCGCCGTACGCACCCCAGCCTTAGCGGTGGGCTTGTAGCTGGCGCGCTGACAGCCATCAGAGTGCGTGCCCACAAACGGCACCTCCAGGGCCAACAGGATGTTTTGCAAACTGCCATCCTCTCCCGTGGAGCCGTGCACCAGCGGCCACACCACATCCGGGTTGTAGTTGCGTAAAGACGCCAGCATAGAGGCGTCAGGGCAGAAAGTATTAACTTCGTGGCCGGCCTCGCGCAGCGCCCTAGCTACGCGGTGAGCCGAGCGCAGCGAAACCTCGCGCTCGTGGTTGAGGCCGCCGGCGATGATGGCCACACGCAATTGCTGTGTCATGAAAGGCCTTTCTATACGGCTAAAAATTTAAATAGGGGTAAGCGGAGTCCGGGTGTCCGGTGACGGTCCCGCAGCTGAAGGGCGCCGGGGCTGGCGGGGCAACCCGGTGCCCAGGGACCCGGCGACTAGTGCTGTCCGGGAGCAGGGCGCTTGGTGGTGCCAAACAGCGAAACCAGCTCCAGGTCGCGGTTAACCACCTCAGAGATGCGGCGCACTCCCTCACGAATATCCTGCTCGTTGGGGTAGCAGTAGGACAGACGCATATGGTCGCGGCCCTCGCCGTTGGCATAGAAGGCGGTACCCGAAACATAAGCCACCAAGTTAGTTACCGCGCGCGGCAGCATGTCCTTGGCATCCAGGCCCTGCGGCAACTTAACCCAGGTGTAAAAACCGCCCTCGGGAACATTCCACTGGCACATGGGCAGGTAGTCGTTAAGCGCCTGAATCATGGCGTCACGTCGCGAGCGGTACATGCCTCGGAAAGTGGAAATCTGGTTGCGCCAGTCAAACTCGCTTAGGTACATGGAGAT
>ERZ772974.1227-NODE-1227-length-17066-cov-5.477750_pt1 | contig 17066 bp, 10 predicted proteins | sample MGYA00580671_ERZ772974 | MGnify/ENA primary metagenome ERZ772974 (study PRJEB29015, sample SAMEA2738065) | human oral metagenome | biome: human oral; feature: human-associated habitat; material: saliva | place: China | collected 2218 ... | reverse complement strand
GCATGTATTAGGCACGCCGCCAGCGTTCGTCCTGAGCCAGGATCAAACTCTCATTTAAGCGTTTGAGTCTTACTCATTTCTGTCCACTGACAGATTTATTTTTCGTTCTTTGACAGGTCACATATCTCTATGTCACCCTGCACTTGGTTCGTCTTGTTCAGTTTTCAAAGGTCTTTGCCTCCCTCGGAGACAACTATCTTAGTATATCATCTACTCGCTAAACTGTCAACTACTTTTTTAAACTTTTTTTATCTTTTTTTATCTTTTTTTATTCCGATTCTTTTCTTAGACTTTTTTGGAACGTGAAACGTGATTACAGACCGAAAGGGAGATTGCCTCTCCCTTCTTTTTAATCTAAACGAGGATTGAAATCCCTTAAGTGGTAGGACAAATCTTTGAGCATTGCCTTACGTCCTTTGAATCTTTCATCTGCCATCAACCTCTCGTATTGTTTTGCCTCTTCTGGGCTGAGACGGCTTCTATACTCTGACATGGCACTTCTAAAGGCTACCAGTTCATCCAGATACAGCTCTTTCATTCTTAAACGATGACCTATCTCGCTGACCTCTTCATAGGGTTGCCTGTCCAATTTTCGTTTTTGACTCTCTTGGCGACGAATCAAATCATGAATTCTGTTCCGAAACTTGGTCTTGAAGTAACGGTACAGGCGTGGATGATCTTCCAGTAGATTGGGGTGACTTTTTAACAATTCGTACAACACCAACATTCCTTCCTGCCTCCAATCTGCATACTCCCATAAGTGCAGATAATAATCTTTATAACATCGCTTGACTATCCCTTCAACTTGTTTGTATACCTCCTCAAATTTCATTGACTAGTCCTTTCTTTTCTTTTTTGAGGTTTATCCTCACCTATTAATCTATCAAAGATCCAGACTTTTGCGGACATTGGTGTCTGTTTGTAACTAATTTATTTTTATAATGATTTTAAAAATGCTTTTCACATACTCTTTGATGTATTTTTTAGCAAAAGAAAAACAAATCATCTTCAAGAATGATTTGTTTTTAGATATTAGAGTTCTTTTTTATAGTTCTCTACTTCAGTTTTGTTAGCCCAAACAAAGTGGCCAGGTTTAATTTCAACCATTTCAGGTTTTTCAACTGAATAGTCATGTTGATCCGGATCGTAGACTTTAAGTACTTTTTTACGTTCTAAGATTGGATCTGGAATTGGAACAGCTGATAATAACGATTTGGTATAAGGATGAATTGGATTGTTAAAGAGCTCTTCTGTTTCAGCAACCTCAACAATAACACCTTTATAGATAACTGCGATACGATCCGAAATGAAGCGTACCACTGACAAATCGTGAGCGATGAATAGGTAGGTCAACCCTAGCTCTTTTTGGAATTTCTTTAGAAGGTTTAGCACTTGAGCACGAACAGATACATCCAAAGCTGAAATTGGTTCATCAGCAATAACGAAATCTGGCTGCATGACTAGAGCCCGCGCTATCCCAATACGTTGACGTTGCCCACCTGAGAATTCATGCGGATAACGTGTCAAATGTTCGGAAAGCAATCCAACTTCATGAATAATATCTTTAACCTTTTGAACTCTTTCTTCTTCATTTTCAAACAAATGATAGTTGTACAAGCCCTCAGAAATGATATAGTCAACTGTTGCACGCTCGTTTAAGCTCGCAGCAGGATCCTGGAATATCATTTGAATCTTACGAATAATTTCCGAAGATTCTTTTCTAGACTTCTTCCCATTAATCTGCTTACCATCAAAGAAGATTTCCCCTTTACTCGTCTCATTCAAACCAATGATTGCACGACCGATAGTAGTCTTTCCTGAACCTGATTCGCCAACGAGCGAGAAAGTTTCACCTCTATTAATAAAGAAATTTGCATTTTTAACAGCGACAAATTTCTTCTTCCCTTCACCAAAGGAAATCTCCAAATCTTTAACTTCTACTAATTTTTCAGACATTTCCTTCCTCCTAGCCTTCTAAATGAGCAAAGCCCATATTCAAGCGAATTTTATCATGTAAATTTTCAATAATTTCAGGCTTGTGAACCTTTGGTGCATCTTCATGAAGCAACCAAGTTTTAGCCCAGTGAGTTTCTGTGACTTGGAATTGTGGTGCTTTTTCTTCGAAATCAATTTGCATAGCGTAATCCGAACGAAGAGCAAAGGCATCACCTTTCAACTCGGTATAAAGAGACGGAGGAGTTCCTGGGATAGAGAAGAGTTCACCATGATCATTGGCCAACTGTGGCAAGCTAGATAACAAGCTCCATGTATAAGGATGGCGTGGATCGTAAAAAATTTCTTCAACCGTTCCGTATTCAACAATCTCACCAGCATACATAACCGCTACTTTATCGGCAATGCTAGCAACAACACCCAAGTCATGAGTGATAAATATAGTTGTAAAGCGGTATTCGTTCTGCAATGATTTCAAAAGTTCGATAATTTGTGCTTGAATTGTCACATCTAAAGCTGTTGTTGGCTCATCACAAATTAGAATATCTGGACGACAGGCAAGAGCAATCGCGATAACAATACGTTGGCGCATTCCTCCAGAATATTGGAAAGGATACTCTTCAAACCGACGTTCTGCATCAGGTATTCCAACTTTTTTCATATAGTCGATTGCCATTTCTTTGGCTTCTTTTGCATCTTTGCCTTGGTGTTTGATAATAACTTCAGTAATTTGGCTTCCTATTGTATTGATTGGATCCAAACTAGTCATAGGATCTTGGAAAATCGTAGCGATCTTAGCACCACGAATTTTTTCCCAATCTTTATTTGATTTTAAAATTGTCAAATCTTGACCACGGTAGTTAATAACACCTTGCGCAACGCGCCCATTATCTTCCAACATCCCAGTGAATGTTTTAGTCAACACAGACTTACCTGATCCGGATTCTCCTACCAAAGCTAATACTTCCCCTTCAACCAAATCAAGGGAAACACCACGAATAGCTGTCAGGACTTTATCACGAACGTCAAATTCCACGACAATATCGCGAGCAGTCAATATTACATTTTTATTTTGTATCATATTTACTCCTATCTATGTGTACGTGGATCACTAGCATCCGCTAAATTTTGTCCGACGATGAAAAGGGACAAGGATACCAAAATCAAGGTTGTCAATGGAATCCAGAAAAGGTATGCATTGGTTGTAACGTTTTGTGAATAGTCAGAAATCAAACGCCCTAAACTTGGCACAGTTACTGGAAGCCCCAAACCAAAGAAAGAAAGGAAGGCTTCATAAGAGATAAAGCTTGGCAGCATTTGAGAGCTAGTTGTCATGATAACAGATACCAGTTGTGGCATAATGTTTCGAGCAACAATTTTAAAAGTAGACGTTCCCAAAGTACGGCTGGCAAGGTTGTACTCTAAATCACGATACCGCATGATTTGTACACGAATTAAGTAAGCAATCGAAATCCATGAAGTAATTGTCATGGCAAAGATTAGATTCCAGAATCCAGCTCCGATTGAATAAGTCAAAACAATAACGATCAACAATTGCGGAATATTTGAGATAACGTTATAGACTTCCATCATAACGCGGTCAACTGATTTGGAAATCCCCCAAATACCACCAACAACAATCCCAATGATCAAGTTAATGGCTGTCGCAATAACGGAAATCAAGATAGAATTACGAGCACCAAACCATACTCCATCAAAGAGAGATTTACCATTACTATCTGTACCAAACCAATATTTTCCATTTGGCGCAATATAACGAGCACTAAAATCATTAACTTTACTTACATCGTTATAATCAAAGTCAGACAACATTGGGTAAATAAAACTCATTAAAATAATGGTTAGCAAAATCGCCAACATGATAATAGTAGATTTCTTTTTCAAAAATTGACGAATAACAGATCTCCAGTATGAATAGGCTGGAGCATCAATTGCTTCAGAGGCAAAATCATCGCGTTTGACAAATTGGAATTTATTTTTATCAATAGAAGCCATTATTTACCTCCTTTTGTTGTTAATTTAATACGTGGGTCAAGCATTGTCATCAAAATATCACCTAATAGTAAGGCAAAGACTGATAAACCAGTGAAAATGAAGACCAAACCGACTACCATAGAGTTATTTGAAGCTTTAACTGAGTCGATCAACATTTTACCCATACCAGGGAAGGCGAAGACAGTCTCTGTCAAGGTCGCCCCTTGAATAACTCCGATAACAGCCCCTGGAATTCCTGATACCAATGGAACCATGGCATTTTTGAAAATGTGTTTATTTGAAATTTCTTTTTCAGATAATCCTTTAGCACGGGCAAAACGTACAAAGTCTTGGGATTGCAAGTCGATCATATAACGACGAATCCAGATAGCTGTGCTTGGCGCCCCCAAAAGTCCCAGAATAACTGCTGGAAGAACATACGAACGCCAGTCTCCTGCACCAAGAACTGGGAAAGAATCTGGAAGACCAACCGAAGAACCACCTAAGCGAATAATATAAACCAAGGCAATTGTTGGCAGGGCCAAAAGGAAGGTCAAGAGACCTGTTAATGAACTATCAATCCAAGTGTTTTTGAAGCGAGCCATGTAAGATCCTAATGGGACAGCAATCAGATAAGAGATCGCAATACCAATCAAACCAATAATTGCTGAGCTAACAAGCATGGACGGATATTGATAGTTGCTCTCTGTAGCTGTATATGGATCATCTTTTCCATAGTTTGCAATATCTCGCGAATCAGCTTTACTTGGTGACTTGTAAGTTCGTGAATAGATATTAACTGATGAAGTTTTCTTTCCTGTAGGGAATTGAACTTCAGATGATTTAGTTTGTCCTTGCCCTTGTGAAATAACCTGTAACACAGGGATATTTGCATAAGTTGGGTAAGAATTTCCTAGGTTCAAGGTCACAAAATTTTGATGAACAAACGGAAATTGAGCATTAAAGTATAGTAAATATTTATGCTTAGTCCCTGATCCAACTACAGACCAACCAATAGCAGGGTCGTTTTCAATACGAATATAACGTTTAAGTTTTGGATTCGTTTCATCTTTGACAAAACCAGTATGGTCAAATTGAATTAAATTCCCATAGAAGCCAAGAACACGTTCCAGAACTGGCACCTCACGAACAGCATAAAACTGCTTGCTTTCTTCAAATTGGTGAAGCTTCCAGCCATTACCTAATTTTTTGATATAAGCTTCGTAGATTTTTTTGTTTGCATCAGTTCCTTCAACCGTTACAGAGCTATCTTCCTTGCTAGCTTTCTCCTGTAACTCTTTCGTATCATAATAATCCACATAGCCCATACGTTCATAGATTGTGTTTTCGTAATTAGCTTTTTTATCTTTTGTGGTTGCTATCTTGTTATAGTTAGGGTCCTGTTTAAAAATCAATTTTCTTGGCACCATTGTATAAATAATGGTATAGGTCAAAGCCGTTACTAAGAAAATCGACACCAGGGAGCGTAAGATACGCATAAATATATATTTCTTCATTTATCGTTTCCTTTAAAATCCCAAAAGAACTTTCTCTCCTTTTAGAGAAAGTTCTAATGATTGGTTATTTCACGTGTTTTTCTAACTCTTCTTGTGCTTTTTTATTAGATTCTGCACGTTCTTTATTCCATTTTTCTTGAGCTTTCTGATATTCTTTGGCTGTGACAGCTTTATCTTGTAATTTCAGATATTTGTAGCTTGCCATGTCACGACCTTTAGCACCAGACCAAGCAAAAGGAGCTGTAAATGGTACAATCTTAGTTAAAACTGGACGTCCAGTCCTACTTGTTGTTGGTATCAACAAGGCGCTATCTGTTAGCCATGCTTGAGCAGCTGCATATTTTTCATAGCGTTTATTTACATCTGTCTTTTCAGCGGCAGCTTCATCAACTAGCTTAGCATACTCCTTCAAACCAACTTGGTCTGCAGCTGCATTTTCTTTACCATCAAACCCTAAGAATGTTTTGGTGTTTTCTCCACCAGGCTTGATAATTTCAAGATAAGTTGATGGATCTTGATAGTCAGGAGACCAACCAACATTATCAGAAATATCCCAATCTTCTTCGGCAGCTGAAGCAGCATAATAGGTGATGTTCAAAACATCATCAGTCTTCATTTGATGAATGTCAACAACCACATTGTCTGTCCCAAGCGAGCTTTCAATTGATTGTTTCAAAGATTGAACACGCTGAACTTTAGCAGTAGCAGTTTGGTCTACTGGCATATCCAAATGAATAGGGAATTCTACGCCTTCTTCTTGAAGAGCTTTTTTAGCCTTCGCAAATTCAGCCTTTGCTTTTTCTTTATTGTAAAGGCCATCTTGAGCATCGTCGAAGTTTACATCTTTCCACTCATCTCCATAGCTAGCCACTTTTTCTTTCACAAGTTCGCCGAAGCTCTTACCATCTGCCTGAACAAAAGTAGGTGGAATGTAGAGATTGCGGAGCATTTTCGTAGCTCCTTCTTTACCATTAACTTGTGAAGCATAGGCCGTTCTATCGAATGCAAAACTCAAAGCTTGACGGAAATCTTTGTTCATCAAAGCTTTCTTTGTTGACGCTTTTTGTGCATCACTTGTCTTAGCTGTGTGATTATATGATTGACGATCAATGTTCACCCCAACTAAATAGCTCGTAGAATCTTGAGGAGTATAAACGATATTATCTTTAAATTCTTTTTCTACTTTGGAGAAGGTAGCACTTGTAGGAGCTAGTCTAGCCGCACTGAGAGCACCTTTAGCAAATTGCTCAGCTGGTTTACCTTGATCTTGCCCGTCAAAGTATGTTAATTTAACATCGCTCACATGGACATTATCTTTATCCCAATAATTTGGATTTTTAGCAAATTCAATAGATGATTTAGATGTGATAGATTTAAGTAGGAATGGCCCGTTGTATAGAAGACTAGTTGGGTCAGCAGATTGAGCAAACTTGTCACCTTTAGACTTCAAGAACTCTTCATTGACTGGATAAAGGATACCCATTGTTGTTTTAGAGTTCCAGAAACTTTCTGGCTCATTTAAAGTATATTGAACTGTGTGGTCATCAACTGCTTTAACACCAACTGATGAGAAATCCTTTGTTTTACCATTAACGTAGTCATCCAAGCCCTTGATAGAATTTTGAACAAGGTAAAGAGTTTCAGACTTGTTGTCAGCAGCGTATTTTAGACCTGCCACAAAGTCTTGGGCCTTGACATCAGCATATTCTTCACCATCAGAAGTATACCATTTAGCATCCTTACGAAGTTTATAAGTATAGGTCAAGCCATCCTTAGACACTGTCCAATCTTCAGCCATCGATGGAACCAAGTTTCCATAGTTGTCATTTTCCAAAAGACCATCGATCAAGTTAGCTGTAAGGTCAGTTGTTGCTGCTTTACTAGAGATCAAATAATTCAAGTTTTCTGGATCAACTTCGTAGATATAGTTAAAAGCTTGATCTGCGCCAGAGCTTGATGAGTTTGATGAGTTTGATGTAGAATTTGAGCACGCTGCAAGAACGCCAGTAGCTAAGAGAGCAACTCCCGCAAGTGCAAGGATTTTACCTTTCTTCATCTATATTCTCCATTTCAATTTCAAATTTAGTTTTGTCTAAGATTATATCACATAATAATTTAAATGTAAACCAGAATTGTCAGAATATTTTGTGATATTGACCTACATAGCCCACAAATACAATGGTTCCTATAGGATATTCAACATGTGAAATATTGGCGATTTCAAAAAAACGGGTCTTATTATCCTCTTTTCGTTCTTAAAAAACAACTATCCTTCTTCTAACTTAATTACTAAAACACCCCTATCTCTCATTGAGATAGGGGGAATTATGAATTATTTTATATGCTTCTCAAGTTCTTCTTGAGCTTTTTTGTTAGATTCTTCTTTTTCTTTAATCCATTTCTTCTCAGCTTCTTGATACTCTTTCTTCGTTACTGGTTTATCTTGAAGCTTGATGTATTTGTAGAGGAAGGCACCATCTGATTTGTTACCTGTCCAACCAAAAGCAGCAGTGAATGGTACAACTCTAGTTACACCAGCTCCTCCACCATTTGAAGTACTTGGAAGTAAGATTGAACTATCTGTCAACCAAGCTTGAGCAGCTGCATATTTTTCATAGCGTTTTGTTGTATCTGTCTTTTCAGCAGCAGCTTCATCCAACAATTTTCCAAATTCATCCATGCCGATTTGTTTAGCAGCAGCATTTCCACTACCAGCTTCAAATCCAAGGAAAGACTTCGTGTTATCACCTGTTTCTGGGTGTAGAATCTCTAAGTAGGATGACGGATCTTGGAAGTCAGGAGTCCAACCAAGCTGGTCTGTGATATCCCAATCCAAAGCAGCTGCATTTGGAGCGTAGTAAGTGATGTTCTGAACATCTTCTTGTGATAACATTTGAATATCAACCACAACATTGTCTGTTCCTAAACTCTTTTCAATAGACTGTTTCAAAGATTGAGCCCGTTTTACAATAAGAGTATTGGTCTGGATTGTTGGTATGTCCAGATGAATTGGGAATTCCACGCCTTCTGCTTGAAGGGCTTCTTTTGCTTTGGCAAATTCCGCTTTGGCTTTCTCTGGATTGTAGAGACCGTTAGTCGCATCTGAGAAATCAACATCTTTCCACTCATCGCCGTATTTGACAACATCTTCTTTTACGACATCTCCGAAATTCTTATCACCAACTTGGACAAATGTTGGTGGAATATAGAGATTACGAACAGATTTAAGAGCTCCTTCTTCACCATTCACTTGGTCAGAATAGGCCTTGCGGTCATAAGCAAAGTTCAAAGCTTGACGGAAATCTTTGTTTAAGATAGCTTTTTTGGTAGATGTTTTTTGTGCATCTGTCGTTTTAGAGGTATGGTTGTAACTTTGGCGATCAATGTTTGTGAAAACAGTGAAAGTAGATGAACCCTGAGGACTAAAGATAATATTGTCTTTATACTCTTTCTCTACAGATGCATAGTTTGAACTACGAGGATAAACACGCGCCTTACTATAAGAGCCATCTTTAAAGCCACGAATTAGAGATTCTTGGTCTTGTCCATCATAGAAAGCTAATTTGACATTGTCTACATGGACATTGTCCTTATCCCAATAGTTCTGATTTTTCGCAAACTCGATAGAGGACTTCGAAGTTATACTTTTCAACAAGAATGGACCATTATAAAGGATACTTGTCGGATCAGTAGCTTGACCGAATTTATCACCTTTAGATTTCAAGAACTCTTCATTAACAGGGAATAGGACACCCATTGTTAATTTAGAATTCCAGAAGCTTTCTGGGTGTTCCAAAGTAAACTGTAAAGTATGATCATCGACAGCTTTAATCCCTACTGTAGAGAAGTCCTTTGTTTCCCCTTTGATATAGGCATCCAATCCTTTGATGGAATTTTCCACCATATAAAGAGCTTCTGATTTTTTATCTACAGCATGTTTCAAACCTGTCACAAAATCCTTAGCAGTTACATCTGCATATTCTTCGCCATCGGATGTATACCATTTAACTCCCTTACGCAATTTGTAAGTGTAAGTCAAGCCGTCCTTAGATACACTCCAGTCTTCTGCAAGAGATGGAACAAGATTACCATATTGGTCATTTTCAAGCAAACCATCAATGACATTGGATGTGATTTCATGGGTAGAGGTCTTATTTGATAAGGTATAGTCCAAAGTTTCTGGGTCTGTTTGATAAACATAAGTAAAATTAGTATTTGTGTTTGATGATCCAGACTTAGAACTAGAGCAGGCAGCTAAGACTCCAACAGCAAGTAAAGTAACACCTGCCATGGCTAAAACATTACGTTTTTTCATAAGATTCTCCTATTTAGGTTAGATTTATCTTAGATTATAACACTTCTCAAATAGAAATGAAAACCTTTTTATCAAAAAAAATCTATATTGTTATAATTATTTTTTATAGCTGGTTATAGCATATTGGGACGTGCCTGTGAAATCATCCAAAAGAGCTTATCAAACCAAGCAAAGACACTACTTGAGGCTTGATAATCTCACTCTTACTAAAAAAACGAGAAAGCCATTTAGCCTCCTCGTTAGGGTAATTGTTATTTTACATGTTTTTCTAACTCTTTTTGAGCTTTTTCATTAGATGATTCTTTTTCTTTCATCCAGGTTTTAAACGCCTTCTCATAATCCTTAGACGTCAAGACATCGTCTTGAAGTTGCATGTATTTATAATTTGTAGCAGTCCCCTTGCTTCCAATCCAAGAGTAGGCTCTAGTAAATGGAACTGATTTTTGAACCAGCGGATTGGCACCGTTTGAGATGCTTGGAAGGGTCAAACCACTATCTGTCAACCAAGCTTGAGAATTTGCATATTTTTCATAACGCACACTCGTATCAGACGTTTCCTTATTAGCATCATCATTCAGAGCTTTATAATCATTTAAACCTAACGCTGACACAACATCTTGATTTTGACCTGGTTCAATTCCAATTGCTTGCAGCAATCCACCATTTGTCGGATCAAAAACATCTAAATATGTAGAAGGATCTTGATAATCAGGAGTCCAACCACTGGTTGAAAGATCATAATCTTTTTGAGCAGCCGAGTTGGCGAAATAACCCGTATTATTAAAGTCATCTTCGGACATCTGTTGGAGATCAACTACTACATTATCTTTTCCTAGAGCTGACTCAACAGACTGCTTAAAGGAACTAGCTTGTTGAATTCCGGCCTTATCAGACTGACTCACTGGCAAATCTAGATGAATTGGGAAATTCACACCTTGAGCCTGCAGTGCTTCTTTAGCTTTTGCAAACTCTGTTTTAGCTTTTTCAGCATTATATAGACCGTCTTGGGCATCCTCTAACTTGACATCAGACCACTCTTGACCGTAGCTCGCTAGTTTTTCTTTTACGACATCTCCAAAATTCCGATCCTTAATCTGCACAAATGTCGGTGGTACTGCAAGATTGCGCAAGACCATTGATGCTCCGTCTTCGCCATTTGTTTGAGCTGCGTAAGCTTTTCTGTCAAAGGCAAAACCGATTGCCTGACGGAAGTCTTTGTTTAAAATAGCAGCCTTAGTATCTGATTTTTGCTTGTCATCTTTCTTAGAAGTATGGTTATAAGACTGACGATTTACGTTAAAGACATAGAAAAATGAAGTTCCACCTTGTTGAGAATAAGTAATATTATCCGCATATTTCTTTTTAACAGAAGCATAGTTCGAACTATTTGGGAATACACGAGCCAGGGTATAAGCACCATCGCTAAAATTACGAACTAAGGATTCTTGATCGGATCCATCATAATAAGATAGTTTTACATCTTCAATCGGAACATTTTCTTTATCCCAATAATGTTCGTTTTTCTTATATTCAATAGAAGATTTTGCCGTTAAAGACTTCAAAATATAAGGACCATTGTATAAAATACTAGACGGTTTAGCTGATCCAAAACCACTTCCTTGGGAAGCTAAGAAATCAGCATTTATTGGGAATAAGATACCACTAGTTGTCTTCGAATTCCAGTAACTTTCTGGCTTATTCAAAGTATACTGCACTGTATAATCATCCAGTGCTTTTACACCTACAGTTGAAAAGTCTTTAGTTTCCCCTTTGATATAAGCATCCAATCCTTTGATAGAATTTTGAACAAGGTAAAGAGCTTCAGATTTGCCATCGGCTGCGTGCTTCAATCCTGTCACAAAATCTTGAGCTTTTACCTCAGCATACTCTTCGCCATCTGAGGTATACCACTTAGCACCTTTACGAAGCTTGTAAGTATAGGTCAAACCATCCTTAGATACGGTCCAATCTTCAGCAAGAGACGGAATTAAGTTCCCATACTTATCATTTTCAAGCAAACCATCAATCAAGTTTCCGGTTACGTCTGAAGTAGTAGCACGATTAGCAACTACATAGTCCAAAGAATCTGGATCATTACTATATACATAAGAATATACCTTTGTATTAGATGCTGTTGAACTACAAGCAGCTAAAATCACAGAAGATAAAACTGCAAGTCCAACTCCAACGAGTCTTTTTTTCTTATTCATGAAATACTCCTTTCAAAATAAGAGATATCCAAATTATCCATGAGAGGTTTTCTCTGAAATATCACTCTGTTTTTTTACCATTTTGTCCATTATACCCTATTTCTCTGAAAAAATAAATCGTTTTAAGTAAAAATTGACTATTTTTTCGCTTTTTATGTTAGAAAAAATAACATAAAAACAAACTCTACATCACAAAGATGTAGAGTTTTAGATCTATTTCACATGATCAGCCAATTCTTCTTGAGCTTTGGCATTTGATTTTTCTTTTTCTTTCTTCCATTTTTTCTCTGCAGCCTTATAGTCTTTTGCAGTTACAATGTCATTTTGAACTTCTCTGTACTTAAAGACATAGGCATCACCTTTGATACCAACCAGAGAGTATGGTTTTGTGAACGGAACTGCCTTCATAACGATTGGATTACCACCATTAGACTGAATCGGAATCACTAATGAACTATCTGACAACCAAGCTTGAGCTGCCGCATATTTTGTATAACGAGCTACTGTGTCTTGTTTCTCAGCGTCAGCCGCTTCATTTAATTTCTTAAATTCATTCAAGCCCAGTTTGTCTGCTAAATCAGCATTTTGTCCCGGTTCCAAACCAATATTTTGGAGCATATCTCCTTTATCTGGATCAAAGATATTTAGATATGTTGATGGATCTTGGAAGTCAGGCCCCCAACCAGCAATGTTGACATCGTAGTCTTTTTGAGCTGCAGTCTCTGCAAAGTACGTTACATTATTTTTGTTTTCTGTAGACATTTGCTGTACATCAATAACAACATTATCTTTACCAAGTGCTTCTTCAACTGATTGTTTAAATGAATTAGCCTGTTGCACCAAGAGGTTGTTTGTTTGGTCAACAGGAAGATCTAGGTGAATAGGGAATTCGACGCCTTGCGCTTGGAGAGCTTCTTTTGCTTTGGCAAATTCAGCCTTGGCTTTCTCAGCGTTGAAAATGCCATCTTGAGCATCATCTAATTTGACATCTTTCCACTCGTCGCCATAACTAACCAAATCTTTTTCAACTACATCTCCAAAGCTCTTTTCGCCAATTTGCACAAATGTAGGTGGAACTAGGCTATTTCTAAGTGAGCTAGTTGCTCCCTCTTGACCGTTTTGTTGCGCCCCATAAGCTGTCCGATTGAAAGCGAAGTTGATAGCCTGACGGAAATCTTTATTTAAGAGAGCAGCTGTTGTAGATGTCTTTTGAGCATCTGTTGTCTTGGCTGTGAAATTGTAGGCTTTACGGTTGTAGTTAAAGGCATAGAAGAATGTCGTTGCATCTTGAGGAGAGTATACAATATTGTCTTTGTATTGTTTTTGCACTGAAGCATAACTTGAACTATTTGGATACAAACGAGCTTGTGTGTATGTACCATCTTTAAAGTTACGAACAAGCGCTTCTTGATCAGAACCATCAAAGTAAGTCAACTTGACGTCTGAAATCTTCACATTGTTCTTATCCCAATAGTTGTCATTTTTTGTATATTCAATAGATGATTTAGATGTGAAGGACTTCAGGAAATATGGACCGTTATAGAGAATTCCTGAAGGTTTTACAGTACCGAAATCTTTACCAGATGATTTTAAAAATTCTTCGTTAATTGGGAAAAGAATACCCATTGTGGTTTTAGAATTCCAATAACTTTCTGGCTTGTTGAGTGTATATTGGACTGTGTAATCGTCAACCGCCTTAACTCCAACTGTTGAGAAATCCTTACTTTCACCTTTTACATAAGCATCCAAGCCTTTGATAGAGCTTTGAACAATTGGAAGCGCATCTGAATTGCTGTCAGCCGCGTGCTTCAAACCAGTAACAAAGTCCTGTGCTTTGACTTCTGCATACTCTTCACCCTCAGAAGTGTACCATTTAGCACCCTTCCGAAGCTTATATGTATAAGTCAAACCATCTTTCGACACTGTCCAATCTTCTGCCAGAGATGGCACAAGATTTCCGTATCTATCATTTTCTAATAGTCCATCCACTAAGTTTGCAATAACATCGGACGTAGTTGAACGATTAGTATTTGTATAATCCAAGGTATCTGGGTCTGTTGAATAGACATAAGAATAAGTTTTTGAAGCCCCTGAGTTAGAATTTCCACATGCTGCTAAGGTAAAAACAGAAGCAAGCGTTAGCCCTAAAACAGCTAATTTTTTCACTGGTTTCATTGTCGCATCTCCTTTTAATGTTATTTGTATTATTATACTCTATTATTTTATAAAAACAAGTATTTTTTAAAAAATTTTTAAGCATTATATTGTTTTTTGTTCCTCAAACGCCTACACATTCACTTTTGTTCGTCTTTTTGTTTAAAACAAAAATAATGTAAAAAGATCATTAAAAAAACGTTCATATTCACAAAGTATATTTATTCATAATGCTCATTTTACAAAGAAGCCAAACCTCTACAATAGCCTTTTTTATGGTACAATAGGATTATCCCTACTCAAAGGAAGAGATATGAAAAAAATTATAGTACTTTTATTTACTTGTTTATTATGCAGCTTCTGTCCTCTTGTTTCCGCAGATGACTTTGATGTTGCCGCCAAAAATGCTATCGCTTTTGACTTAAATACTGGAAAAATTCTCTATGAAAAAGAGGCTACTAGCCCTGTACCAATCGGAAGTCTAACCAAACTGCTATCAGCCTATCTGGTCTATGACGCCATAAAAGCCGAAAAAATTACCATGGACAGCCAGGTAGAGATTTCCGAATATGCTCTAAAGCTGACAACTAATTATGATATCAGCAACCTCCCTCTAGACAAGGGAAGTTACTCTGTAGAAGAATTATTAGAAGCTTCTCTTATCGCTAATGCTAACAGCGCCACCATCGCCCTAGCTGAAAAAATTTCTGGAAGCGAAAAAAAGTTTGTCGATCTTATGAAAGCCAAACTAAAAGAATGGGGAATTTCTGATGCAAAAATTGTCAATTCAACTGGTTTAAACAACTCTCATCTCGGAGATAATATCTATCCTAATTCCAAAAAAGATGAAGAAAATCAGCTAAGCGCCTATGATATGGCCCTTATATCTTATCATCTCATTAAAGATTATCCGCAAGTTTTAAATATTACCGAAAAAACTAGCTTCAACTTTGACGGATTAGAAGTCAATAGTTCGAATTATATGTTAAAAGACATGCCTTCTTATCGCAAGGGGGTGGATGGATTAAAGATCGGAATCTCCGACCAAGGTGGCCTCTCCTTCATCGCTTCTGCTAACGAAAGAGATATGAGACTCATTACAGTCGTTTTAAATGTCGAAAATGCTGAAGAAGATATAAAAGCTCTTTTCCTAGCCACTGCTAGCATCATGGACTATATCGCTAATAACTTCGTAGTAACTACATTAGCCGAAAAGGGAACCCCTTATGAAGACAGTCACATTTCAGTCATCAACGGAAATGAAGATCAAATCAAGGCTATTGCATCAAAAAAATTGAATATTATCCAGAGAATTGGGAGCGACCTAGAACCAAAAGTCACTTTCAAAAAAAATAAACAGGAGTTCAAAGCTCCTCTCGCAGCTCATACACCAATCGGAACTTTAAGCTACAAAGATACTGATTTAATTGGAAAGGGCTACTTAAAAGAACAACCCAGCATTACAATGGAAACGGAAAAGGAAGTTGCGCAAGGCTTTTTCTTGAAAGTCTGGTGGAATAACTTTGTAGAATATGTTAATCAAAAATTATAGAAACATCAGGAAGGAAAACTTCCTGATGTTTTTTGAATAAAAAAATCAATTGAAGCGACTTTTTCACCTCTTATTTTATTCTAAACTGCAACTTAAACATCACCAAATCTTAAAGGAAACAAAGTATCTACTAGAACTTCTTAGTCGCTCAATCCACCACAAGACAGAGCCAGAAGAAATACATGAACAACTTCTATTAGCTTAATTGTTCATTCCCACCCTGCTGATTTTTAAAAGCACACACTTCATCCACACTAAAAAAGGCTGAGATAGTTTTATCTCAGCCTGGCTTTTTCATATTCAAAAGATTCTTTAACAAAAAATCTTAATAGTCTTCTAAACCTAAGTTTAGAAACAAGAGGAACAATCTTTGTTTTAAAAATTATTTACTTTTGTTCCACAGCTTTTATCCAACTGACCCTTCCATTTCATAGCTGATCAAGCGATTCAGCTCAACAGCGTATTCCATAGGCAGTTCTTTGGTGAATGGCTCAACAAAGCCCATGACAATCATTTCAGTTGCTTCAGATTCAGACAGACCACGACTCATAAGATAGTAGAGTTGCTCCTCAGAAATCTTAGAAACCTTGGCCTCATGCTCCAGAGCAACTTGAGAATTGTGAATTTCATTAAATGGAATGGTGTCTGATGCCGAAAGGTCATCCATGATAATCGTATCACACTCGATATGGCTGACAGATTTCTTGGAATTTTTAGCAAAGGTTACCTGCCCGCGGTAATCCACTTTACCCCCGCCTTTAGCAATTGATTTGGAAACAATAGAGGAGCTTGTATGAGGTGCATTGTGGATCATCTTAGCCCCAGTATCTTGGTGCTGATTGGTATTGGCAAAGGCAATGGAAAGCATAGTTCCACGCGCTCCAGGCCCATCAAGATAAACAGACGGATATTTCATGGTCGTTTTCGCACCGAGGTTACCGTCAATCCACTCAACCGTTGCATCTTTCATGGCCCGCGCCCGCTTGGTCACGAGGTTGTAGACATTGTCAGACCAATTTTGAATAGTAGTGTAGCGCATATAGGCACCATCGAGGGCAAAAATTTCAACAATCGCTGCATGCAAGCTATTGCTAGAATAAGTCGGAGCTGTACATCCTTCTACGTAGTGGACACTTGCTCCTTCATCAACGATAATCAGGGTCCGCTCAAACTGACCGGAATTTTCATTGTTAATTCGGAAATAGGTTTGCAGAGGGATGTCTACCTTGACACCTTTTGGAACATAGATAAAGGTACCACCAGACCAGACAGCAGAGTTGAGAGCTGCTAGCTTATTATCTGTCGGAGGAACCAGCTTAGCAAAATACTGTTTGAAAAGCTCTGGGTATTCCTTAAGAGCTGAGTCGGTA
>ERZ772974.1219-NODE-1219-length-17136-cov-39.474211_pt1 | contig 17136 bp, 15 predicted proteins | sample MGYA00580671_ERZ772974 | MGnify/ENA primary metagenome ERZ772974 (study PRJEB29015, sample SAMEA2738065) | human oral metagenome | biome: human oral; feature: human-associated habitat; material: saliva | place: China | collected 2218 ... | reverse complement strand
TGTTCAGCCAGAACTGGTAGAAAGCGTACGGCGAGCACATCTGCGGGTTCAGCCAAATAGCGTTACCCTCGCTCTTACCGAACTTAGTGCCATCAGAGTTAGTAATCAGCGGAGTACCAATAGCGTGAACGCTCTTACCCTCCACCTTACGAATCAGCTCAGTACCGCTCGTCAGGTTACCCCACTGATCAGAACCACCGGTCTGCAGAGTACAACCAAAACGACGGTTCAGTTCCAAGAAGTCCAAGCCCTGCAGAATCTGGTAGGAAAACTCAGTGTACGAAATGCCCTCATCAGAATTCAGACGCTTCGCAACAATCTCCTTCTTCACCATGGTGCCCACGCGGAAATGCTTACCAACATCGCGCAGCAACTGGAGAGCAGACATCTGACCGCTCCAGTCCAAGTTATTCACCATGCGGGCAGCGTTCTCACCCTCGAAGGATAGAAAACGCTCAATCTGAGCACGCAGAGACTTAACCCACTCAGCAACAACCTCAGGTGAGTTCAGCACACGCTCAGAAGTCTGACGCGGATCACCAATCAAACCGGTGAAACCACCCACCAGACCCAGCGGCTTGTGACCAGCCAACTGCAGACGACGCATCACCAGCAGCTGCACCAAGTGACCCAGGTGCAAAGAAGCCGCAGTCGGATCATAACCCGTATAGAAAGTCAGGCTCTCCTCGCTCAGCGCCTTCTCCAGAGCAGCCTCATCAGTGCTCACGTGCACCAGGCCGCGCCACTTCAGCTCCTGCCAAATATTCTCGAAGGTATCGTCATTATGCTGCGCGTTGAGGATCTCGGCAGACATGCTTCTCCCATTCACAAGGTAACAACGCCCGAAGGCGCTCGAACAAAATATGTAACAAGCCTAGCACCGCAACAGCCCAAACACTCAGAAAAACCCAAGCGAGCGTCCAAACCGGTGCGGCACCGGCTCAAAGAAATAACAGATAGAGGCTCCACAAGCCGCAAGGCTACAGCCCCGCGGGCATCCGCGAACCCACCATGTGCAGGCGCTGAGTCGGACGAGTCATCGACACGTACAAGTCGCCCACAGCACCATCAGCATCATCAATCAGCTGCTGCGGCTCAACAATCACCACAACATCAAACTCCAGGCCCTTCGCCTCCCACGGAGTCAGAACCAGCACCTGGTTCTCCAACGCAGTCTGCGCAGTACCCGTACGATCAGCATGAGCACGAGCCACAGCCTGAGCAGTCTGAATATACAGGCTCGGCGGGCACACCACACCAATCAGAGCACCACCCGAATAAGCGACCTCCTCGCTGACCACGGCAACGGTCTGCTCCACAACAGACTCGGAGGCAACCTCATGAACCAGCGGAGCCCAACGTCCCTCACGCACCGCACGAGGCGCAGACACCTCATAACCAGCAGCCTGAGCAGCCGACACCGCCGCCTCAGCAATCTGAGCCGGAGTACGGTAATTCATCGTCAGCTCCTCCAGAGTGAAACGCTCACCCACAAACGGCTCCAACGCCTGCGACCACGACGAAGCAGCCGCAGCAGAAGAAGCCTGAGCAATATCACCCACAATCGTAAACGACTTCATCGGGCAACGACGCATCAGCAAACGCCACTGCATGGGTGAGAGCTCCTGAGCCTCATCCACCACAATATGGCCATACGCCCACGTACGATCAGCCGACGCCGCAGCCGCAGCAGTCATACGCTCGCCACGAACCTCATTCATCATCGCAATCTGCTCAGGAGTAATCACGCCATCAGCGCCAATATCCTCCAGCGACTGGTGAACATTCTCCAAAGCCTTCGCTGCATTCTCAATGTTCGCACGATGCTCCGCAGCTGCACGAGCCGCTGCAGCCGCACCGGTCACCTTCGAAAAATCACCCAAAAGCTCAGCAGCCTCATCCAACAGAGGAACATCAGCCTCCGTGAAGGGGGCATCCGCCGGGCGAGCCAGCAGCTCACGCTCAGCCATCGACAACTCACGAGTCGCAGACTCCAGATAGTGCGGCTTCGAAAACAGCGAGCGCAACAGAGTCTCCGGCGATAGCGGCATCCACGCCAGGTTCAAGGCACGGCGCACATCCATCGAGGCACGCACATCATCCTGCAGATACGGACGCTCCACCACACGACCCGCCGCACGGTTCAGTTGATCATCCAGCTTCGCGGTCAGTTCCTTCAACAGAATCTTCACGAACGTCTCACGAGCCTCATTATGCGGCTTGCCCGTCGAACGAGCACGAGAACGAGCCGAACGAACCATCTCCGGAGTCAGCTCAACATCAGTACCCTCAACATTCAGACGCTGAACCTGAGCCGGCACCTTCTGACGATCCGCCACCGCACGCTTAATAACCTTCACCATGCGCAAATCGCCCTTCAACGCGGCAACCGCGCGGTCCTTCTCAGGCACAGCACGCAAACCCGGGTACAGGGTCGCCAGCGAAGCCATCACCACGCCGGTCTCACCCAGCGAAGGAAGCACACGCTCGATATACCACATGAACGAATTCGACGGACCAACCACCAGCACGCCAGCCTTCGACAGGCGCTCACGGTTCGTGTACAGCAGGTACGCGGCACGATGCAGCGCCACAGCAGTCTTACCGGTGCCCGGACCACCCTGCACAACACGCACACCCGGCAGCTCCGAGCGGATAATCGTATCCTGCTCAGCCTGAATCGTCGCCACAATATCACCCATGCGGCCGGTACGCTTCTTATTCAACGCTGCCAACAGAGCGCCCTCACCATGGAGAGTGTTCTCATCCAGCAGCATCTCCGAATCGAAGACCTCATCCTCAATATTTACGACAGTGCGGCCCTCAAGCATCAGGTGACGGCGGCGGCGCACACCCATCGAGTGGAAAGCAGTCGCCTGATAGAACGTACCCGCCTCCGGGGCACGCCAGTCCATCAGCAGACGCTGCTGATTGCTATCCGTAATACCAATACGACCGATATAACGCACCGCATCAGCGCCCTCACGGTCCATATCCAGTCGGCCAAACGTCAGACGAGAATCCACAGCATTCAGCTGCGCCAAACGATCCTCATAGTGAGTAGCAAAAGAGTCACGCTCCGAACGGTTCTGATGACCGCCCACCGCCTGATTCTTACGCACAGCAGCCAGCTTCTCAGCCGTCTCCTCACGGAGCTCATCCAGACGAGCATACACGCGAGCAACATACTCACGCTCCGTAGCCATCTGCTCAGCAAATAGCTTCTCAGCCGCCGAAGAATCAGCAGACTGCTGGGGTAGAGATTCAGATGACACGTAAGCTCCTTAAACCTATGGTGTCTCAAAGACGGGGTGCGACAGACCCCCAAAAATACGGGTCACTATTTTACAGGACAGGCTCCGAAGGGCAGAAATATTACCCCCACAGAAAAGTGCCCCACCGGCTCAACCGGCGGGGCACCCCTCATCAATATCGGCTACACACCCAAAGGGCGGTACGCCTCAAACTCTATAAAACTACTTCGACGGCAGCGGGTACTCAGACACCAGGCTCAGCGTCTCAAGACGGTAACCGTCCAGCGCCTCACGACCGCCCAGGCCCTCCAGCTCCAGAAGAGCGCCAACGCCGGCGACCTTCAGGTTCGCTCGCTCCACCAGCTTCGCGGCGGCCACCAGGGTACCGCCAGTCGCCAGCAGATCATCCAGCAAAAGAACACGAGTGCCCGGCGCGAAATCACTACAGTGAATCTCAATCGCCGCGCTACCGTACTCCAGCGCATACTCCTCACGGTACGTCTCACGCGGAAGCTTACCCGCCTTACGAACCGTCATAATGCCGGTGCCCGTAGCGTACGCGAGCGCAGAAGCCAGCAAGAAACCGCGAGCCTCAACACCAGCCACCACATCAAACTGACCCTCAAAACGAGTAGCCAGCTCATCAATGCACGCCCTGAACACCTCAGCATTAGCGAAGAGAGTGGTCACATCGTAAAAGAGGATACCCTCATGCGGGTAATTCGGAATCGTAGCGCAAGCAGCCGGAATCAACTGCTCAATAGAGGTTCGCGAAGCCTCAGAAGCGGGAACGCTCATGCTCTCTCTTTCGTGAAGGGGATAGCCCCGGAAAAAACGCCCGGGAACAATAACGCGGTAGAAGCCGCCTACAAAATTCTACCCCTTTCACCCGCGGTTGTCCTCAGATGAGCGATAAGAACCATCTGCCGGGATTAGCCCCGCTGAATCAAAACCCGCAAGTCACGCTTAAGAATCTTGCCGGTCGGCCCCAGCGGCATACTCTCCACCATTACGTAGCGGCGAGGATACTTATACGCCGCCAAACGAGTACGCGCCAACGCATTCAACTCCGCCTGCAACACACCCTCATCAGCACCCGGACGCGGCATCACCACGGCGACAACCTCCTCACCCACGCGCACATCCGGCACACCCAACACAGCTACCGACTGCACCTGCGCATGAGTGTAGAGAACATCCTCAATCTCACGCGGATACACCGAATAGCCGTTACGCAGAACCATGTCCTTAATACGATCCACAATAAAAATATTGCCCTGCTCATCAACACGAGCAACGTCGCCGGTCGCAAACCACTCGCCGTCAAAAACCTCAGCAGTAGCCGCAGGATTATTCCAGTAGCCAGCCATCACATTCTCGCCACGTACCCACAGCTGACCGCTCACACCCGGCGCACACTCGGAACCCTGCGGGCGACGGACCTGCACCTGCACGCTCGGCAGCACCCGACCCACCGAACCGAGCACCATGCCGAACTCCGCCTGATTAAACGAAACCACCGGCGAAGTCTCACTCAAACCGTAGCCCTCATACACCGGGCACTCAATCAGCGTTTTCAACGCAGAATGCACCGGCGCAGGCAGCGGCGAACCACCCGAAATACCGAAACGGATGCGACCACGCAGCGAGCGCGCACGCTCAGGCTCAGCCTCCAGCGCCGCCGCCAACGACACATACATGCTCGGGACCGCAGCCAACACCGACACCCCGGCATGCTCCATCAGATTCAGAGCGCCATCAGGGGTAAAACGCGGCAGCAAAGCTACCTTAGCCGAAGCCGCAAACGCCGCGTTCATCGACACCGTCTGACCAAATGCATGGAACAGCGGAAGACCACCAAAAATAACGTCCTCAGCGGTGAAACCAAAAACGCTCACGCAGCTACGAGCATTCGAGAGGATATTCGCATGAGTCAGGGTCGCCCCCTTCGGTTTGCCCGTCGTACCCGAAGTGTACAGAATAATCGCCGGATCACTCGCCGCCACCGGGACAGGCTCCAGAACAGCAGCCGGCGGAACAGCAGTCGACGGAACAGCATCCGACAGCGCGCTATCGGCAGACGCCTCAAAAGGAGCCACCGGTGAGCCCTCTCCCCCGGTGAAAATCTCGCAACGAACCGAACCGTTCTTCACCGGCACCGTCGAGGTTGCCTCCGACGCCAGACGAGTACCCGCAAAAGCAAAAAGCACCTTCGCCCCGCTATCGCGCAAATGATACTCCAGCTCAGCACCCGACAACAGCGGATTCAACGGAACACAAATCGCACCCGCAGCCACAATGCCGTAATACAACGCCGGCATCAACGCCACATTCGGCATAGACAACGCCACACGGTCACCACGCTCAACACCAAGCGCCGCCAGATGACGCTGAACCTGCGCGGCAGCAGACGCCAGCTGCGCGTAACTCACCACCTGCACATCAGCAGAGTCAGAAGCCGGAATCGCCAAAGCCGCCCTAGTCCCAGAATCAGAAGCAGCCTCCGTCAAAAGGTAGGCAATATTGTTCGCTGAATCGTGCATTTCAGACATGATAGAAAACTCTCACCACAGAAAAATCGGTATATTTAGAAAAAGAGAAGCCAAGCTAGAAGCCCGCAAGAAGAGCCCGAAGACAGCAGAAGGGCGTACCTTCAACCGTTCCCCCAAAACATCAGAAGAACAGCGCAAGATACGCCCCAACTACTACTGACCAGCAGACCAATCCAAGAAGCTCTCGGCAAGCGCAGCCCCACCATTGGGGTCACGAGTAACCACTAGGACCGTATCGTCACCTGCAATAGTTCCCATAATTGCTTCAAGACCGCCCTGATCAATAGACGAAGCCAAGAACTGTGCAGCACCCGGAGGAGTACGCAGAACCGTAATATTCGCCGAACCCTCAGCGGTAATCAGCAGCTCCGTAAACAGGGAAATCATACGGGCATCAGGTGCAGTACCGCCGCCACGACGAGCAGGGTAATTCGGCACAGCATAAATCAAGCCGGCGCCTTCATCACGGATGCGCTCAGCGCCAATTTCAACAAGATCACGGGAAAGGGTCGCCTGAGTAACCTTCATACCATCATCGGTCAGGTACTGCGCCAGTTCAGCCTGGGAGCGGATACGTCGGGTCTGCAGCAATTCAACGATGCGTGCCTGACGCGCGATCTTGGTCGAGGGGAAAGGCATAATCTCTTCTTCCTACGGTGCCAATCACGAATTCAGAACGGAGCTGCCCAACGGTGGCGCAGCGCAACATTCTTTACTACCCAAGATAATACATATGCACATAAATATGCGCACCAAATATGGATTATTCCAAGATATGAGGGAATTTTCAGGGTTTATCTCACCAGCTGTCACACAAAACGCCCCGAATGTAGCGTGTATCTACCCATTCGGGCGCATAACCTCGCAATGAATGCATGGCGTGCAAGAACATTGTGGGCTGACGCGTTGCCCCGGTCAAGAGACCTTCCGGTAGGCGAGCGCGAAAAAGGAGCCCGCCTCCAGCAACACCACGTGCGCCAGAAACAGGCTCCCTCAACAAAATGTCAATCGGCCAATCCTCAAGATTCGAAAAACGCCTAGCGCTCATCCTCCACCAGACCATCCAGGTCCTCATACTCGATATCGCGCGAACGGCGGTTCAGCCACACAGCAAAACCCAGGCCCAGCAGAAGCACCAGCACCGCACCAACAATACTTGCGATACCGGCAAAACGCTCAGCATTCACGCTGTCCTCAGTGACAGGCTTCAACGTGCCCTTCTCAGCAGTGTAGACGACCTCAAGAGTGCCGCCCTTCTCCACCAACAGGCCATCCACCTCACGCGGGAACTCGGAAGGAACATCACCAGTCTGCGAACCACGGAACTCAATCGGAGCACCCGAAGTCACCTGATACTTATCCTTCAGGTTCGACACATACGTCTTACCATTCAGCGCGTCATCAGCCGGCAGGTTGCCCTTATAACGAGCCACATTACCCTTCGTAATCAGGTCAGGAGTCAAATCCTGGTAGGTGCCCTGAATGATCCAGCTCTTACCGGCATACTCGGCGTTATTATTCACCGACGCAAAAGCACGAACACCCGCAATAGCCAAAACAATGGAAAGAATAACCGCAACAGCAGCAGAAAGAACCGACAGCCAGTTCACGCCCGGACGGTCATCCAGCTCTTCCTCACTCATCGCGAAAAGAGAGGAGTTCTCTTCCTCATCGTCGTAATCCTCGTACTCCTCATACCCAGAATCCTCGTACTGGGATTCCTCAAAGTAGGTTTCTTCGACATCAGACTGCAAAAGCTCATCCTGTTCGCTCGAGTTCTCTCGATTAGCCATTACTCTCTCCCTCACTTCATCTATCTTCTAGGGTACCCATAACCACATGAGTTCACCAATGAAAGCGCTTATCAACGCTTCATTACCCAACCCAACAGGTAAACCCACCACGCAACGCCACAAGCTACGGGGTGGGAGCCAACAACTCCCACCCCGTCAGCACTAGGCATTACACCATAGGGTTAGACCCGGTTAGACACGCGGTTCCGCACCCAGCTGCTCAACAGTCGCAGCCACAGCAGCCTCACGAGCAGCCGACGCCTCATCAGCAGTCAGCGTACGATCCGGCGCGCGGAAACGCAGAGCAAACGCCAAAGACTTCTTCGACTCATCAATACCGACACCGCGGTAATCATCAAAGACGCGGATGTCCTCCAGCAGCTCGCCAGCGCCCTCACGCAGAACACGCTCCACCTCAGAAGCAGGCAGATCGCGGTCAACCAGAAGCGCCACATCCTGAGTAGCAGCCGGGAAAGTCAGCACCGGAGTAGCCTGACGCGCCTCAATACGACCAGCAAACAGCACCGAGAAATCCAACTCAAACGCGCAGGTACGCTCAGGCAGGTTCAGCTCCTGCAGCAGCTTCGGATGCAACTCACCAGCAAAACCAACACGCTCACCGGCAGCGTTCAGAACCTCAGCCACACGGCCCGGGTGGAACGCAGTATGCACACCATTACGCACCTGAATCTCAGCCGAAACAGCGTCAGCAACCAAACGCACAGCGTCCAGAGCGTCACGCCAATCGAAAGCGCGCGGAGCAGCGCCCGGCATCACCTCATGCTCAGTACCTGCAAACAGGCCAGCAATGAAAGTAGGCTGCTGCGGAATACCGGCATTCAAATCAGCCAGAACCTCATCCGAAGGACGAGCACCCAGCGGCGGAATAGACTCCGAACCCAGCTGCTCACCCGGAATGAACACGTGACCCGCCTCAAAAATAGCCAGGTTCTTGAAACCACGAGACAAGTTACGCTTCAGAACCTCAACCAGGCCCGGTAGCAGCGAACGGCGCATCCAGCCCTCAGCCGAAGAAATCGGGTTCTCCAGGCGAACCGAAGGAACCTCAGTCACCGGGTTCTCAGGGGTGCTCACCCACGGAGCCGACCACAGGTTGTTCGCATCAGCCGACACGAAGGGGTACGCGAAAACCTCAGTCAGACCCGAAGCCGCCAACGCATTCAGCGCACGACGCTTACCCGCCTGCTCCGGAGTGTAACCGCGGCCCGCGGGAGCCACCGGCAGAGTCGAGGGGATGTTCTCGTAACCGTCAATACGTGCGATTTCCTCAGTCAGGTCCTCCTTCGCACGCAGGTCAGTACGCCACGACGGAACAGTCACCGCGTAACCAGACTCAGTACGCTCCACCGAGCAACCAATCTCACGCAGGCAAGACTCAATCTGCACCGGCGAGTAATCCACGCCAATACGACCAGCAGTGTAATCAGCAGGCAGATCAATCACGACCGGCTCATAGCCAAGCGACACATCAGTAACACCCGGCTCAACCTGAGCACCAGCCAGCTCAACCAGCAGCTCAACCGCACGCTGAGCAGCCGCAGCCTGAATCTGCGGATCCACGCCACGCTCAAAACGCTTCGAAGACTCAGAAATCAGCTTGTGACGGCGCGCAGTACGAGCCACCGACACCTCATCAAAACGAGCAGACTCCACCAAAATACGGGTAGTCGAATCGGTCACCTCAGTCGAGGCGCCACCCATCACACCGGCAAGACCAATCACGCCGGAATCATCAGCAATGACAATATCCTCGGGGTGCAGAGTACGCTCAACATCATCCAGGGTCACCAGCTTCTCGCCAGCAACGGCGCGACGCACCACAATCTCACCCTGAACCTTGTCAGCATCGTAGAAGTGCAGCGGCTGACCGGTCTCCAGCATCACATAGTTCGAAATATCCACCGGCAGCGACAGCGAGCGCACACCCGCCAGACGCAGACGCGAAGACATCCACGTCGGAACCGGCGCATCCGCCTTCACGCCCGACACCCCACGCATCACGAAACGAGTGCATGCGGGGTTACCGTGAATCGGGGCGTCATCACGCAGAGAAACCGCGTGACCAGATTCGTTCGCCTCCGGGGCGCGCTCGCCGTATGCCAGCACAAAATCCTCAAAGGAAGAACCGGTAGCGTGGCACCACTCGCGAGCAATACCGCGCAGAGAGAACGCGTAACCGCGGTCCGGGGTCACGTTCACCTCAGCAGCCTGATCGTACAGGCCCAGCAGCTCCATCGCATCGGTGCCAAGCTCCGGGTCCAGGCCCAGAGTCGAAAGCACCAGAATGCCGTCGTGATCATCGCCAATACCCAGCTCACGAGTCGAAGCAATCATGCCAGCCGACTTGTGACCGTAAGTCTTACGGGCAGTAATCGCGAAACCACCGGGCAGAACAGCGCCGGGCAAGGTCACAACAACCTTGTCGCCGGGTACGAAATTGTGGGCACCACAAATAATGCCCTGAACACCGGAAGGCTCAATGCCCTTACCGGTCAGAGTCTGCTCCTGACCCTCCGGAACCACACGCACCTGGCACCAGTTCACGGTTTTGCCGTTCGAGTGGGTCTCCGGCTCCATAGAGAGCACCTGACCAACCACAATCGGGCCGGACAGCTCATCAGAGGGGCGGTGAACGTCTTCTTCTTCCAGGCCAACCTTCACCAGGGTCGCCATCAAATCTTCAGCCGAAGCATCCTCAGCTACAGGCACGAACTCGCGCAGCCATGACAGGGGTACACGCATAATTTAGATCTCCATCCCGAACTGCTCAGAGAAACGGATGTCGCCTTCAACCATGTCATGCATGTCAGCGACGTTGTTACGGAACATGAGGGTACGTTCAATACCCATACCGAAAGCGAAGCCCGAGTACTCCTCAGGATCAATACCCGCAGCACGCAGAACATTCGGGTTCACCATGCCGCAGCCACCCCACTCAATCCACTGCGGACCGCCCTTAGCGTTCGGGTGCCACAAATCCAGCTCAGCGGAAGGCTCAGTGAACGGGAAGAAGTTCGGGCGCAGGCGAATCTTAGCGTCCTCACCGAACATGGCGCGTGCCATGTATTCCAAGGTGCCCTTCAGGTCAGCCATCGTCAGGCCCTTATCCACGGCAAGGCCCTCAATCTGGTGGAAGACCGGGGTGTGGGTCGCGTCCAGCTCATCGGTGCGGTACACCTGGCCCGGGCACACAATGTACAGCGGCAAATCACGCGAAAGCAGCGAGCGCATCTGCACCGGCGACGTGTGAGTGCGCAACAGCAGGTGAGCGTTCTTCGGCTCAACGTAGAAAGTATCCTGCATTTCGCGTGCCGGGTGATCCGGCTTAATGTTCAGAGCGTCAAAGTTGTACCATTCAGACTCCAGCTCCGGGCCGTCAGCAACTTCCCAACCCATACCGACGAAAATATCAGTCAGGCGCTCCTGCATCAGAGCAATCGGGTGGCGGCCGCCCAGGGAACGGCGAGGCGAAGCAGCAGAAACATCCACAGCTTCCTCAGCCAGGATGCGAGCCTCACGCTCAGCCTCCAGCTCAGCAGTACGAGCCTCAATAGCCTCAGTCAGGGCTGCACGAGCCTGACCCATCAGCTTACCCACCGGGCCCTTGTGCTGGTTCTGAAGGTCACGCATCTGGCGGTTAGCGATGCTCATGATGCCCTTCTCCCCGAAGAAGCTCAGGCGCACCTCCTTGAGGCTGTCAAAGTCCTTAGCCTTCTCGCGAATCTCCTGGCGGGCGCGCTCACGCTCAGCCTCAAAAGCCTCACGGATAGCGTCCAAACCGTTCTCGGGGTTCTCCTCCAGAACCTGCGCAATGCGGGCGAGAACCTGAGCCGGGCCGTTAAGACCCTCGTGTTCCTGCACGGAATCGGTCATTGTCACTCTTCTCTGCATACCACCGGCACTATACCGGCTGGCTCGTTATACACCTTAGGTAGCACCGCCTGCTCTCCCCCGGCTACCCGCACAGGGGGCGGGACAAGGGGAAGGCGACGGGCGCATATCCTATCCATTTTAGACCAGAGAAGGGAGCGTAAACAGCAGAACGCCCGGATAGTCCATCCGGGCGTTCTAGAGTATATCTTTTCAACAACAGGGTTGAAGAGGGCGCTTCTACTTCAGAGCCTGCTTCACAGCCGGGTCAAAAGAAGCACGAATCCACAGCACGTTCGCAATGAACCATGCCGCGTACAGGGGCACGAAGCCGTAGCGCTGAGCGTCAATGACATTACCAATCAGAGACATAATCGCCACGAACGCACCCAGAATTGCAAAAATTAGACCGACAGTCAGGCCCAGACGCTTGCCCTTCTGAATCGTGAAGTACACCCAGATGTACACAACCGCAGAAACAACCAGCAGACCGATACCGCCTGCAACACCGACCTCCGGCAGACCCTGCAACGGGGACAGGTTACCCGGCACAAACGAGGAAATAACACCGTGGATAAAGCAGAGCAGCGCGGAGACAATCATAATCTCCTGCAGACGCAGAATCTTCGGGTGCTTGGTCGGCGAGTGGAACAGAATTCCGCGCGGCTCAGCACCGCCTTCCTGAATATAAATAGCTTGAGTGTCCGAGGGAACCGCGTCGGAGCGGTAGGCACCCGGATCAAACGGGGGTTGAGCAGTCATCATTGCCTCCCAATACGTATGTGATTTCTCCCTCAATACTACCCGCCTACCGATTGGTTTCCAAAGTATTCACCCGTGTCGAACCCATATATGACAAAAACCTTCCCCAACAAAAACCCCCAAAGAGACAACCCAAGCACCCCAACACCCGCAAAATAGCGGCTGCACACACCTCAACAAGAGAAAACAGGAGGTGACCCCACCTCCTGATTTCAACAACACAGACACGCCGCTCAGCAAGCCCAAGCAGGCGCTAGTTCCACACACCCACTAGCTGAAAAGACCCGAGCAGGTGTAGTCGTTCTCATCCTTCACACCCGGCGGCACAGCAAACAGCGCACTACCGGTATGCGGCTTAGCTTCCAGCGCATCACCGGTCATATGAGGGATGCGGACCAGCGCCTCCGGGAGCTTGCTCGCAAAGCCAAAGCGGTCCTTAGCCTCATCATCGACGAAGAAGCTGCGACCCAAACCAAAGGTGAGGGTCAGGTTCGCGGCAGACAGGTCCATCGCCTCGCCGGTGTCCTTAGGAGGCGCCTCATAGGAGCGGTCCTCCCCCACCAACTCGCCCGCCTGCAACTTCGCAGCAGCGGCACTCCACTCCTTGAACAGGGACTGGATTTCGTCACGGTCGGTAGTCTTCAAGTTCAGCGCCGCAAAATACATGCGGTCCTGCACCTCCGTAGAGATGCCACTCTGATGCTTGCCGTAGAAAGAGTGGGAATCCTTCACAGCGGTCGGGGAAGCGCTCGCAGAAGTCTGCGCACTGGAATTGGAGGAGCAACCGGCGAGCGCGCCGAGCGCACCCAGAGCACCGGCACCAGCTAGTGCGGCGCCGAGAGCACCGCGGCGGGAGGTGCCAGCAGGTAGGTGCGCTGCGTTTTGCGGATGTAGGCGAGCAGGACGCCGACAACCAGTGCCGCTTCGAGACCTTCGCGCAGGCCGATCAAAAAGTTTCCGAGAAAGGCTCCCCAAAAGTTCATCTCGGTATCACCAATTAGATAGTTTTTTCTTACCTAATAAACATACGGTGATTGGTGCAGGATTGCATCCCGGATTATGGGGCTGAGCACGCCTAAAATCGCCTATATCTTTACGGCGCAGGCTCTTAGACACGACCTGTCGCCATAACTTTACGTACTTTGAATAAACACCATAATAAACACACAAGTCAGGATTACCTGGCGCATAAATCACCCTCAAAATATGAATAAAGGCGGGACTCCCCACAGGGAATCCCGCCTTCAAACAGTGTCAAAAAAGATAGAGAAAATTTATCCTGTTACCGCCGCAAACTTGTCGCACAACGGCAAATTAGCCGCGCAACGAACTAACGCAGAGAACTAACACAGAGTCTTAGCGCCACGCCCCCAGGATTACGCCTCGCCAGTACCTGCATCCTGCACTTGCTGCAGAAGAGCCACAACAATCGGCAAATCCGCCGGAATCCACGGCAAACCCAGCAAATCATCGTACGCCTGCGCGTCATCCTTAGACTTCGGCAACGGCATCCACCGCAACGCGCTGTGATCTTCCAAAGTATCCGGAGCGCCCGAAAGAATCTCCGCAAAGAACACGCGCATCGCCAGACGCTCGCTCAGACGCCAGCCCTGCGGATACGAGCCGGGCACCTCAGCACCCAAACGCGCCTGCACGCCCAGCTCCTCCCTCAGCTCACGCACCAGCGCCTGCTCGCAGCTCTCCCCCGGCTCGACCTTACCGCCCGGGAACTCCCACATACCGGCAACAGTCTGCGGCGCAGAACGCTGAGCCACCAACATACGGGTCGGAGCCACCAAAGAATCAACCACGGCGGCGCCAACCACCTGAACCTCAAACGAGGGCGACACTTCACCCATTCTTTCTCTACCTTCTTCTACGCTTTAGAATCCATCATCGGATGCGCATCCTCAGCAGCGTGCTCCGCTACTTCGTTCTCGGCATCCTCAGTATCCTCAGGCTCAGGAGCTTCCTCCACGCCTTCCTGCCACTCTTCTTCCTCATCATTCATATTCGAGGCTTCTGCTACCTCACGGCGAATACTAGTGCCGTCATTCAGCAGAATCAGAAGGCGGTTACCCTTCTTGAACTCCATGAGGAAGACGTCCTCAAGCTCAACCTCAGCGGCACGCAACTGCAGGTACACCCAATCCTCGGTCTTGTGCGCATCCGCGATATCGCGAGTAACCAAGCTACCCTTCACAATCAGAGCAAAGTTCGGCACACCGTCACCCTTACGGATTACGCTCAGCGCACCGTTCGGCTCAATCTGAGCGAACTCAATTTCTTCCAGGTCGTAAATACCCTGCGCACGCAGGTCAGCAATCAGGCGCTTCGGATCAAGAACCACATCCGCATGATGGAAGCTCTTAATATCGATATCACCATCCGCAATGACCGGCACGCGCTGCTCACGCACCGCCATATGCAGAAAAGGAATCTTCGTCGTTGCCATGTTCAGCAGCTGAATCATGCACAGCGTAAACACCAGGTAGACGAGGAAGTAGAACAAGCTAATCTGCTCGCTATACAGCACACCACCAATCAGACCACCGATGACAAAGTTACCGATGGTATCAATCGGGGTCTGGTGACCCGCCTGAGAACGGTGAGTCAGGCGCAGGTACACCAAAATAATGATCAGGCCGAAGAAAATCTTCAGCAAACCATCAACAACTGTCTCAACGGTCATACCAAAAAATTTCCTAGAACTAAGCCCGGAAAATATCCGGTTCCAAATAAATGATGCGTGCCGCAGGAACAGCCTCGCGAATACGCACCTCGGCAGCATCAATCTCATCAGCTACCGCACAACCAGTGTCAGCATCATGAATACGAATCTTCGCCGCCACCAGAATCTCCTCAGGCCCCAAGTGTACGGTCTTAATGTGGATAATGCGCTCGCTATCGCCATCCTCAATCGCCGCACGAATCTTCGCCAAATCCTCCGGAGAAGCAGCCTCACCCAAAATCAGCGACTTCATCTCCACCGCAAGGAACACAGCAATAAAGACCAGCAGCACACCAATAGCCAGGGTACCGAACGCATCCCACAGACCATTACCGGTCAGCAGAGTCAGACCCACACCAAAGAGCGCAAAAATCAGACCCAGCAGCGCACCCGCATCCTCCAGCAGAAGTACCGGAAGCTCCGGATTCTTCGAAGTACGCAAGAAACGCGTCCAGCTCTGCTTGCCCTTCAAATCACGCGACTCCTTCACCGCCACGCGGAACGAATTACCCTCCAGCAGGATTGAACCCACCAGAACAGCCACCGGAACCCACTGCCACTCAGTAATACCGTGCGGGTCATGCAACTTCTCATAACCCTCATACAGAGCGAACAAGCCACCCAGGGCAAAGATAATAATCGAAACAATAAACGCGTAAATATAGCGGTTACGGCCATAACCAAACGGATGTTCCTCATCAGCCTGCTTCTGCGAAGCACGACCGCCCAAAAGAAGCAGAAGCTGATTACCTGAGTCAGCCACCGAGTGAATAGCCTCCGCCAACATCGACGAAGAACGAGTCAGCCCAAAAGCCAAAAACTTCAGCACCGCAATACCCAGGTTCGCACCCAGCGCGGCAATAATCGCGCCCGAACCCGAATGGCCAGAATGACCAGAAGGAGCAGACATAATTTCCCTTTCTCAGTCCTAAACTAAAACCTATGAGGCTAAAGCGGCCCACCGCTGTACCACAGCCGTTAACCGCCTAAAACCTAGCGAGAAAAGCCGCGCTGAGCCATCGCCGAAGCATACAGGCACACAGCAGCAGCCGTACCCACATTCAAAGACTCAGCCGAACCATAGACAGGAACAGCCACACGCATGGTCGCCGCTGCCTTCTCTTCAGCATTCAAGCCCTGCGCCTCATTCCCGAAAAGCCACATCGTCGGCTTCGAAAGATCAAAATTACCCTTCACGCCGGAAGGAGCACTCGCCTCCGCACCGGCACAACGAGCCGCAGTGTACTCACTCAGCTCCTGCAGATTCACCGCACCATAGCCGTCAGCAGCCAGCACAGCAGCGCCCTGAGACTTCACATCCTCCGCGAAATCCTCCAGCTGCACGCCCTGAATAATCGGCACGTGGAACAGCGAACCCGCCGTAGAACGCACCGTCTTCGGGTTATACAAATCCACCGAACCCTTAGTCGTAATCACCAGGTCAGCACCGGCCGCATCAGCCACGCGAAGAATAGTGCCCGCATTACCCGGATCCTGCACACGAGACAGCACAGCAATCAGCTTCGGGTTCAACGCGCCCTCACCCCACAGCAGCGAGAACGACGCATCCACCATAAAGGAAACCGCAATAATACCCTGCGGGCTCACCGAATCAGCCATCGCCTCCAGCACCTCATCGGTCACCACACGCATAAAGACGCGGCGACCCTCCTCCGGGGTGGAAGTGCCGTACACCTGCTCCAGCAGCTCAGCAATATCCTCATGACGGTCAAAAGCCGCCTCCGTAACGTAGACAGCATCCAGAATCGGCTTCTTCAGATGCGCCTTCAACGCCTCACGCACAGCCTGCGGGCCCTCCACCAGAAACTGGCCCTTCTTCGTGCGAGCAGCGCGGGTACGCAGCTTCGCAATATCGCGCACACGATCTGCCTGCGGATTGGACATCACAACGGGGGTACTAATACGTTCAAAAAAGTTCACCCTTAAAGGGTACAGGCAAAGGCACACCCAAAAACGCAGAACAGCCACAAGCGCAATCCCCAGATACGCAGAAAGCGGCCGCCCACACTCAAAAGTGCAGACGGCCGCTCACGACGCTTAAGCATCCTACCCCGAGCCTAAATCTTCGAGATAAGAACACAACCTAGGCTAATTAAGCCTTGGGAGCCGAGGTGTCCTCGGGCAGGTTGTTC
>ERZ772974.1212-NODE-1212-length-17211-cov-15.977326_pt1 | contig 17211 bp, 9 predicted proteins | sample MGYA00580671_ERZ772974 | MGnify/ENA primary metagenome ERZ772974 (study PRJEB29015, sample SAMEA2738065) | human oral metagenome | biome: human oral; feature: human-associated habitat; material: saliva | place: China | collected 2218 ... | reverse complement strand
CTGGGCAAACCAGCCGACGCCGAACCCTACTACCACCAGGCACTCACCCTCTACCAAGGCATCCCCAACACCGAGGAATATCAGGCCACCTGCCTAAACAACCTCGCCAACACACTACGTGAGCTGGGCAAACCAGCCGACGCCGAACCCTACTACCACCAGGCACTCACCCTCTACCGAGCGATCCCAGGAACGGAACAGAAACAAGCAGACTGCCTAGGCAACCTCGCCATCACACTACGTGATCTGGGCAAACCAGCCCAGGCCGAACCCTACTACCGCCAGGCACTCACCCTCTACCGAGGCGTCCCCAACACCGAGGAATATCAGGCCACCTGCCTAAACAACCTCGCATCCAGGCTTCCGACCTATAAAGAACTCTCCCATACCGAAGCCCTCTACCACCGGGCATTCACTCTGTTCCAAACGATCCCAGGGACAGAATACGAACAGGCCACGATCCTGTATAACTTGGCCCGTACCCCGCTTTCTCAGGGCAAACTGGACCAAGCTGAGTCCCTCTACCAAGACGCACTCAACCACGCCCTCCCCGCAGCCCTCTTCGACGACGAATACCGCTACCAGCTCTCCTCCCCCACCAAACGACGCGCCTGGATCACCAACCGCGCCCAACCTTCCATGAACCTGGCCCTCACCATCGCCGCGCGGCTGGGCGAGGCTGCCCTCGTGGCCGAACTGGTTGCCAAATGGCGCATGGTCGGCTCCCTCGCCACCACGCCCGCAGCTCGCAACAGCGATGATCCCCTACTCACATTGGTGCCCAACTCCACCCCAGAACCAGACGAAACCCTCACCCGCACACCCGGCCCCAACCTCGTCCTGCCCCACCCACGCACCACATCCCTCTACCAGCACCCTACAATCGCAGACCGGCCCCGCGCCTACTACCGGTAGGAATCACCAGGCACCGCATCAGGACCGATCGGATACAGCCGCATCTGAGTTCTGTGCGCGCTTCTCGAGCCACTCCTCCAAATAGGAGCGGGTACCCCGATCAGAGCCATACCCGCTATCGGAAACCGGCGCACCCCCCGCGCTCCTCTGATGCTCACGGGCATGACGTACCACGTCCTCGGCCTGCTTGGGCTGTATCCCTGCAAACGGATCCATCAGGCGGGCGCGCGACTGGGCACACACACGCTCCAAGCCGTGAACGACCGGAGCACCATTGATGGACCCGCGCTGCACCTGCTCATTGTGATCCACCAGCAGCGTGAACGCCTGTGTCTGACCGTGCCGCGTCGCCAGCGTCGCCGCCGCGCTCAGGTTCGGAAGCCTGCTCAACGACCCGCCCGACCAGGTCCCCAAACGCTCCGCGACCTCGATCGCGTCACGAATCGACGTCCTGAACGCGATCACCGAAGAGGCATTGCCATCCAACGCGTCACGCAAGCTCGGGGTGAGCTGCCCCATGTGCTGGTGTGCCAGCGCCAATGCCAGTCCAAACTTGCGTCCCTCCGCCAGCATCTCGCTCAACAGCGACTCCTGGAACAGGTGGGCCTCGTCAACCACGACGTGGAACGGCTTATCGCCCGGGCTACGCTCCGGCATAGCCAGCGCAATTTTGCTCAGCCACATCATTCCCAGCATCTGCGCCTGGTCTCGACCAATCCGAGGCGCCGATAAGTCCACGAGCACGATCCCGTTAGATGCCATGACCTCGCGAATATCCAGGGCATCAGCCCCCGTCCCCAGCACACCTCGCATCACGGGATGACGCACGAGCCTTTCAAACTTCGAAGCCGACCAGGCAATCACCTCAGCAAAGTCACTGGATTTATTTCCGAGCAGCTCCTTCCGGATGCTTTTTGCCAGAACCGGATCAACCTCCCAGACAGACTCCATGACAAGCTTCAGCAGCCCCTCGTCGGTGAGCAGCAGCGGAATCAGCGTGATCGGAAGATCCGCACCAAACAGATAGTGCAACGCCGAGGCGAGCTGACGGAAAATACGCTCGAAACGCGGCCCAACAATGCCGGTTCGCTTCGGATCCAGGATCAGGTAGAGCATCTCGAGAAACTCCGAACACACCGTGTCGAAGTCCCCGCAATGAAACAGGTTCACGGGCACAGGATGCGCCGCATCCGCGCAGTCGATAAACAGGCAACGATCCAGCGCCTCCTCGGGCAGCTCGTCCGCGATGCGACGCACCAATTGCCCGTGGGGGTCCAAGACAATACCTCCTCTACCCGACATCGCGAACGAATGGACTAGGGACGCCGCGAGCGTCGACTTCCCGGTCCCCGAACCCCCGACAATCTGAAGGTGCTGCAAGGACCCTTCAACACTCAACTGGACGTCGCTCATCGCACCCGTCGCAGTGATCGCGGCCCCCACGCGCATTCCTCCGACCTCGCACACCATCGCCTGGTCAGACAGAGGAACACTGTCGATCACGGCTTCCGCGACGGGGACACCGATAACCCGCGCGCTCGTGCCTGCCAGAGGAAGTCGCGCGAACGCCCGCACCAGTCCCTCGGGCTGAGCCGCACCGACCAGAGCATCCAGCCCACTCCACACACTCTGCGCGACGCACTCGTCCACGTCCCGACGCCGCGCGCCATTCACCCAGTCGCGCATCGCGATCCACAGGCGAGCGGGAATGCCCTGAAGATCGTCCGACCCGAGAAAGACACGCAGCCGCATAGGCCTACCCAGGTACGAGCCAACCTCGCCGCCGGCACGAAGACGCTCAGTAGAGGTAAAGATCTCCTCCACCATCGCAGCCTCCAAAGGACTGGCGTTAGCAAGACGCACTTTCACGTATCCACCGACTTCGTTGAGAATCCCCAGGAGAAGCTGCGAATCTGATGGCTTCGGGAAGGGCCACGTTGGCATCAGCTCACCCACAGGTAGACGCTCGGCTATGCGAGACGACCAGAGCGAAGATCCTCCTCTGGCGCAGTCCTCCTGGGCCGGGAGGGCCGCGAGAACCTCACACACGTGCGCGGGGCACGAGGCCTGGGATACCTCGGCCGACTCCCATTCGTGTACGTTACGGCCAACCCAGGCCAGGTCTGACCCGAAGGATGCTCCCACGCCCGTCGCCTCCAGCTCAATAGAAACCAGGCCATCAGCGTCCCCCCGCCAGGTAATCGACACGCTGGCATCCGCTGGCTGTGCCTGGATCAAAGCCAGTAGACGATTCGTAACGACCTGAGCGACCTCTTCAGAGTCCTCTGTGCGCCGCAACTGACGCAGACGCCAGACCTTGGGTTCCATATGGTGGCACGCCTCAATCTCAGGCTTGTCACCCCTGTGCATCCACTCAGATTCCGTGTTCACAACAGCTCCTTCCACTCGCTGTCCACCGATGACACTCGTGATACCTCACGCCAATCTATAGAGACGGAACAACCCGCCTCAATATGAGCACAGGCCTCATCCACTGAGTGTTTTTCCACCCTCCCTTCCGTCTATTCATGATGCGAACAGAAAGGAGGTTCATCATGGCTCAGCAGAAACCGTGCAAGTGGTGCCTTGGCACCGGACGATCGTGGTCCTCTTACGTCAAGGCCTACGTCGTCTGCGACGCCTGCAAGGGCAGCGGCAAGGCGTGAAACTCGGGTGGTGGGGGCTTGTCCCCCTCCACACGATCACAGTCGGGGCAGTGGGGCTGCTACTATTCGTGTAGTTTCATCTGCCGGAGGTCACCGATGATCGAACGCCGTTCTGATACCGAGGGATACCCCACGATCTACGAGTCCTGGCCAAAAAGAAGACCACGCCTGGACGAGGTCGTCACTCGCATCTTCAAGGAGAGCATCCTCCCGCAGTACCAGGAACGGTGCCGCATACTGAAGTTTGACCATCATGCTTCGATAGACACCTGGTTTGACGTGAAGAGGGACACCCTCAGGACTAGCTTTCGTCGTTCTATCTTGCCCCCAGTACTGGGCCAACTTCCTGATGGACTGACACAGAAAATGCTCGTCAAAGCAGACACACGTCTAAACAAGGAACATGGTGAGTACATCATCCACGGGATTTGTGATGCGCGACACCTAATCGTACGTATCATGATCTGGTCAGATTGCCTGTATGCCTACTGGCTCACTGAAATACCTCATGACAAAAGTGTACGAAAAGACGATCAGAAACGGCGAATCATCACCAGCGTGTTCCACGCCCTTAAAGAGCCGCAAGATGGCGTTGAGATCGTCCCGTGGCCAGATAACATCGAGGACTTCTCTGACGTGTACCACGAAGTCATGCGCGATGCTCCCGCCTTCTCGAAAGCAGATGTCGATAAGCGTATTGACGAACGAGAGGAAGAGTTGAACGTGCGGATCGAGCGCCAGTGGCGGCCTCTGCCGACTCATCCCCCCGCAAGCGAGCAGCCGATCCATCATTTCGTCACGCACTTCACCGATCAATCTGATTGTCAATTGACGATGGTCAACGATGCTCACTGGGAGAGCCAGTGGGTCATGCTCCAGTCAGATCCCACTCCTCTTCAGATCTACTTGGCCACCATTGCGGGGACTAAAGGATCAGGTCTGACCGACAATGTCGAGACCAGCTCGCTCGCCTGTCCCCCCGTGGCGAAACACGCATGGGCAGCACCAACGGATGTTCGTTCCACTGTGTTCCTGCGTGCCCCACTCAACGAATCCTTGCAGGAGCGGATCGGTCACGCGCTTCAAAACAAGACTCTTCCCATGTACTGGGAGAGGGTGGATGATCTACTGGACGCTAGCGCCGATCTTGCCTCCGCCTGGTGTGGGCTGACCAACGTTAAGTCGCTTCTGTGCCTGGCCACAGCATGCCGATTTGGCCCTATTATCAGCCAGTGCATTGAGGCAAAACTGCAAGGAACTAAAGAAAAGAAAAAAGGATACCCTCCATCAGCACTATCAATCGCCAGCAAATTCCTCAAGCAATGGAGATTACGGATGAATACCATCCGAGAGGTCAAGGATGGAGAAATGGATCCCGAGACACGAAAGAAGCTAAGCGTTACGAATTTCCCAATCACAGAGTATGTGGATTCCGGATTCGTCAAACACGTATGGAGGCGCCTGCATTTCAACGAACTCAAAGGTACGGAAGCGTATAATCTGGAAAATTTTGGCGCATTCATGTCGATTGCAATGGATCATTTTGTCAACCTTATCGTACGTCATAGGTTCACATTAGATAGGGCCGATTCTACACCCACTCGTAACGCCAAGAGGGCCAGCACCCGCACCCCCGATCAGAACTTCGAAACACTCAAGCAGTTGCGACAGAACGATGATCCAGAGGGAGTTGGCTCACAGGTGGACCGCCTTTTCCGCTCAGCTGTCGTATACGTGACATGCCCTTCGCAGGAACAGGCCGAGGCCCACAAACGGCTCGTCACAGCATGGGACGACGCTCTCGCACTGACAGAAACTCACAATTCACGTGCCCACGAGGCACTGTTGTCACAGGGAATGGACGGATTCATGAGCGCCGTTCAACAGCTTCAAGAGGACCACAATGTCTAACTCATGCACTCTACATACCGGCCAATCGACAGATGGTCGCCCAACCATCGGCACAACACAACGACCCCTCACAGAGTCGTTGTATACCGTTGCCATCGAACTCGATGGTGGCACCATGTTGATCACTACCACCATCAACGTTCCCCACACAACCGAGCGGCTCCCGCTACCCGACTTCACCGTGGTCTTCGATGAGGCTGAGCTGCCCACCTGGGTAGATGCCCTGTTCGGCGAAGATGTGGCTGACATCTTCTTCGAGACGCTCACAGCCCCTTCGTCGCAACCGAGAACCATACCCCTCACCCTGTCTGACCTCGCCGCAGATCACCTACGCGCAATGGCCCGTTACGCAGAAGGGCTGTGGATCCGACGCTACTGGCCAGCCACAAGAGAAATCCCCATCGAAGACGAGGATGAGTCGGCCCCCCAGACCCACACTGACCTCGGATACGAGGCACTCCCGGCAACCAGCACTTTCCTCACCGACCTCGAACTGGTTGCCCTCGCCGCAGACTCGCTCCTGAGTCCGATACTCGGCGATTCTCAGCTCATCGCCACCCTCATCAGTCTCCGGTTCGACGACGCAGCGTTTATCTTTGACAAACGCGACCGCATCGTCCCGCGATACCGCCCCCTCGTCCTGGAAATCCTCCGCCGATTCTTCGACCTCGCCTCCGACGAGGAGTACGATGCTTGCCTCGAAGATCCCACCGCACTGGCAATCGCTACTGAAGCACTCAACACTCTTGATGAGGAATTGGAGGGTCACCAACTCGTCGAGAGCACGCCCGCAAACGTCTTCTACATCGTCCCCTTCGAGCTCGGCTGTCCCCCCGACATCGCTGAGGATGATTTGGCGTTAGCCGCAGGCTCCAGCGACCAGCAACAAGGCACTTTCGACACCCAGGGTGCCTCATGGGAAACCGTCATCGATTGGACGAAGAACACTCATTGCCTGTTCGATCCCGCGCAACGCGCGCAATGCGTCTCAAGGTATACGCAGGGTAAGGGATTTGTGGTGACAGTTAGCGCGCCCCTCGTTGAAGCATTTCCTGAAGGGGTGGAACCCGAGCTCGCATATGCGCGCATCACATGGGAGGGCACCGCTGAACCCATAGTCTTCCCTCTCCATCTCAATGCTGATAGAACAAAGATGGAAGGTTCTGGACAGGTACCCGGACGCCCCACCTCGATCGACGTGGTTTCTGTGGATGACCCCGGCCCCGTAGCACACCCCAGCGAATGCTATGCCATCGAGGAAGACCAAGAGCATGCCCTTGATGGAGCCTCGGCACGCATTCGCGAATGCCGCCTCAGCGAGAACGCCGTCGACGAGTACTCATGGACACCGCCAGAGACTCCCTATAGCTTCCCGTGGCTATGCGAGCTGGTCGCAGCCTTCCAAAAGCCTTCAATTATGAGACCAACCAAACCAGAGGAGGGTGCTGGCCTCTGGGAGTAAGTGGTGATTCGGGAGGTATCGCTTCCGTCTATTCATAGTATGGACAGACACAAAGATTCCTCCAACTCCATCATCCTTATTCCCGGTGAATCATCCGCCACCGATTCCCCTTCCTGGTTGACAGCGACGACGGAACACGTCCTCACACGCTCACCCTCAAGCCTCGCACTTATCATCCCCGACGAGGCCTCGGTGCTCGACATTGCGCGAAAAATCGCCGACACTGCACAAACCCTCACCCAGGAGCGTCATGTTCGAACCGCTGCGGCGCTGCTGATCCGAAAAAACGCGAAGCGCGCCGACGCAATCCAAGCGATCCGCGCCATTCCGGGACGCATTGCGCTGATCTTCGAACCCCATGACGTCTACCTGCAATCGGACAGCATGACGAAGCCTCTGTGGCATGTTGCCACAGAAGAGGGCCTTCCCCTGATCATCGTGATTCCTCACAGCGAGTGGGAGGAGCTGTGCAGCGAAGAGCGTGATGAGAGCCTACCCGCCGGGACGACCGTCATCCACATGGCCCATTCGGTGTGCCACCACGAGATCCGCACCCACCTGCTTCGTGAAGCAAAAGAACTCGAAACCTTCCATGGGGTGACAATCCCCTCCGAGACGATCGACGCGGCGGCCGACGCCGTCCCACACGGACGAGACCAGGCCCAGCCTCTCCTCGGCACACACCTGCTCGATCTATGGTCAGCTAGGGCCTCCATGCACGGCCAGGACCTCGTCAAATCGCCCGAATCCTCCCGATCAGGCAGCCCCCACCTCGGCAGCCTCGTCGAACACCTGCGCAAAACGGTCAGGGGACAGGACGAGGCCATCCACACGCTCGCTCAACAGGTGTGCCTGGGGCGCAACGGCCTTCGCATGCGAGCAGACAGGGTATCGAGCGCGGTCTTGCTGACGGGAACCACCGGCACAGGAAAGACTCTCCTGGCACAGCAGCTAGCCTCGTTCCTGGGCACCGATCAACTGATTCGCGTCGACATGGCGGCACTCAACTCCGATCATCTCAGCGCGACGCTCCTGGGAGCGCCTCCGGGATACGTCGGCAGTCAGGAAAGGAACGGATGGCTCACAACGAGGATTCAGGAGACGCCCAGAGGAGTTCTCCTCTTTGACGAGGTAGAGAAGGCAAGCCCCGCCGTATGGATACCCCTCTTACTGGAGCTTCTCGGCAGTGGGACACTCACCGATTTTTCTGGGCGAACAGTCAATTGTCGGAGCTTAGACGTCATTCTCACGGCGAACATAGGCGCGGAAGAGATGACGAAGAATCCTACCGGATTCGGAGAACGCGTGGATCCCCTTCACGCGACACACAAGTCAGTCAGGGACTCAATGCCTCCCGAGATCTACAACCGCCTCGATGCCGTCGTCGTTATGAATACCCTCGATGACATCAGACTCGGAGCGATTCTCGATGACTGTCTCGCCCACGCGATCGAGACATCGGCGCAGATCGGCTATCAGCTACGTATCAGCGATGGGGCGCGCGAGCACATGCTGCGGCAGGCAGCCACATGGCCAGACGGGGCCCGACGCCTTCACCGAGAAATAGAAACGTCGATCTTTACACAGCTGCTCACCCTGACACCGGGCGCATACCGGCTCGATAGTGGAGAGAAGGGAGGATTCCACATGAATCTAGATCAATGACAACACTGCCCTGACACAACGACAACAAGGCTCGGGACTCGCCTGTTGGCGAGTCCCGAGCAACCTATGTGTCAGGCGCGTGCCGCGCGCTTTGCGCGGCTACCGCGCCGAGCACGCTTAGCCTTGCGCAACTCCTTCTCCTTCTCCACTTCTTGCTCCCACTTTTTCCAGTACGCTTCAAGCTCCTTCTTGCGCTCCTTATCAGCCTTTGCTTGATCCCACAGGAGGAGAGCTTCCTGGCGTGATTCCTCACCTGCTCCCATCACTGCCTCAACGGCAGCAACGAAGGCCCGCTTGCGCGACTCCTTCTTTCCGGCCCGCTTCAGCAGGGCAGTCACGTACGTCTCCCTCATCAGTTCCCTGATCAAGGTGCCGAGTTCCTGCTCATCACTAGCGTCACCCTCAAAGAAATCAGATTGTCCGAGACCCTCGTCGCATTCATCCCCGCTGTCGTCATCGTTTCCCAGTTCAACGTCGTCATCGTTTCCCAGTTCAACGTCGTCATCGTTTCCCTGTTCAATGGACAACTGCCGCTCGTTAATCGAGTCGCGACTCTTGTCGTAGTCCCGGGAAACATTCTCCTCCTTCATCCCATGAATGAAGAGGTTGCTCCAGATGAGCTCATTGAACTTCGGACTGGTGGCCCGCAGCTCACTGATACCGTTACGCACAGCAGCGCGAATCGCCGGAAGATCATCGTTCGACACACCTACTGCCTCGAGCCACTTATCATCCTCAGACAGGCTATTGCACACCTTGTCGAACTCAATATCCCAACGTCCGGGCTTAATGCCACCAACCTTGTATGCCAGCTCACGGACAATCGGCGTCAGGCGAGGATCATCAACTTTCACTTTTTTCACCAGGTCCTGTGGCCTCGTAGGAAGCTCCTGGGACTGGCGAACAGCGCGACCCCAATCAGAGATCATCGATGACTTGGAAGAATTGAAGAATTTTGTAGTAGCATCTTCAGACGCCGCATATTCGCGATTGAGCTTACACACCCATTGTACCCACACAGTGTAAAAGGGACCCTCGCAATCATTCCGAGACTCTTGGACCTTTTTAAACCCCTTCCACGACTCATCGTTCATCAACTCCCAGAAAATACTGGGATCCTGACACCCGCAGATACCACCATTGTGGGCCATCCTACGAGGATGAAATCCCCTCTTCCACATCGCCGACATCATCTTCGAGTAAAATTCGTAGCAACGCACCGGAATCATGGATCCATTCATAGTGAAACCGAGTCGACGCATCTGATCAACCTGTTCCTTCTTGACAACGAGCACCATCCGCACGGACTTTCCCTCGTCATCAACCGACGGGCACATCCAGAACGTTGCAGCGCATTCTTGCAGCAAGTAGTCGAAGCGCCGGGCTTCGCTCTCTTCGCTCTCTTCGCTCTTAGAATCCTCCTTGTCGCTCTTAGCGGCCTCCTTGTTGCGCTTGATTTCCTTCCACCATGCAGCGAGCTCGTCGATCACTTCCTGAACGCGCGCAACCAGCTCGTTCAGCTCTTCCTTGCCTGCCCGAGAGAGACATCCCGCCTCCTCCATCGCGGCCAGGTTCAGCATCCGCTCAATCTCCCGCGCGGTAATGATGTACTTGTTCATGATCGTCCTTCCAGTCGGGAGGGGAAGTTCCCTCATCTCTCCTGGGCGCTCCGCACAGGGATTGGAAGGGTGGCGATCAACAGGAAGCACGCGCGTGCCCCCGGGGATAGAACCCGGGGGCACGCATCTGATTACGCGTATTTTCCGCAGAAAATCAAGGCGCTTGGATGATGACGCGCCTGTTGACAGCCATCAGTTCTTCGATGGGAGTTCCATCTGCATTGGTGTCGACGACCTGATGCGGGCACTCATAACCACGACCAGTGATAGATGTCACTTTTACTCCGTTGTTCTCGAGGAGACCTGCAACGACCTCCGCTCGCCGTTCGGACAAGTCCTGCCGATGCTCCGCGGTTCCCCATGAACTCGTACAGCCAGTGACTCGTACCTCGCTCACGCCACTGCTTCGAATCTGTGCAGCAGCCTCCTGAATACGAGACTTCGCAACCTCCTCGTTACGCAGCACGTCGACGTCTGCCTCGAAACCAACCTCGGTATCCGGCAATGACATCTCAAGGGACGGTGCCGCGCCCAATTCGAAAGCGCCTACCGGAACGGGAGTCACCTCAGGAACAGCCGGCAGATCCTCGCCGGTAACCTTCATCATCGGCGCGTCATCGAAGACCACTTCTCCGTTGGCCGCTGTAATCAGCTTCGTCCACAGGTTCTTGAGACGGTTTTTTGCCGCCGTGTCGAGAAGCGGCTGAGGTTCCTCGACGCTACCAAGACCGAACCAACGGACGGTCACACCCGTCAAGTCGGGCAGTGTGCCAGCACTGCGCATGCGCTCGATCATCGCGTCGACGTCAGCATGCGGTTCAAGCAGACCCGTATTCTGGAAGGCCATTGCACCAGCCGTAGACACGCCGGAGTCCACAACCAAGATCGTACGATCACCAGACGCATGAGCCAACGAACTCGCCGCGAGGGACAGCGCGGACAACATATCCGACTCAGGCGTTTCTGCGGGGGTCAGCATGGCCGCCAGAACAGAAAGCTCGTACTTTCGCGGCTCCTTTTTTCGAGCGTTACTGTTCCGCGCCTTGCTGGTCGAGTCAATGCTGGCAACCAGGCGCGGAACCCCGTCAGCGCTAATGATGTAGAAGGTGCCGCCCATGTGGTCGTTGATCGCGGAGGTGATCTGCTCGGAGGACAGGAGGTCAAAACGCTGCTGGTTGGAACGATTCGATGCGATGATCGCGACGGAACCGCTAGTCGCACCGGAATTGGCGCTGTCGTCGCAGGCCGACAAAGTCAGACCAACGACAGAGCAGACAACGATAGACAGGACAGTGATGATGTATTGGCGCATGCGCCGCATGTGTGAGTTTCTCATACCAATAAGAGACGGAAGACGCTTCTCCGAATAATCACTCCCACATCCACCATGTGAGATCGCAACGAGGTGGCCGAGCACCCCAACAAGGGATGCCCGGCCACGATCACTCACGGACTAGTTCTGCGCCTTGCAGTGCGGGCAGACAACGGTCACGTAGTTCCAGCTACTGTCGGCCCAGAAGGCACGGCCGCAGCTCCGGCAGCGGTGAGCCTCAGTGTACGTACTCGTCCTACGCACGGACCCAATCTTGGTCGCCATGGTATTCACCTCCTTTCGATTCGTTTGTCTCGGAATGCCTCTACGGAAGCCAGTGATTCTCGTGGATCGGACACAGCCACCCCAGGAGACAGACGCCACATCCAGTTGCTCTCCAGTTACCCTTGCAGGAAGGACACAGGGTCATGGGAACATCGTCACACACCAGACACGAGGGACCGGGAGGATCCGGGCGCCTACGCTTCCACACCCACTCCCACAGGCGAATCATGGTCTTACACCACCCTCAGGGGACTAGGAGTGATACCCTCGTGACCCTGATCACGATACGTATCCGCGACCGCCGACGTCGCATCGGGTGCCCCCATATCCTCCAAGAGGGCAATATCGTATCGGCGGCTCCGTTCTTCCGCACAAGGCTGGACCGCATCGATGTCCGCCGCCGTCTCCAGCTCGTACAGATCCTCCTTGGCGAGCAGCGACTCACACCGACGACGAATAGAAACCTCCTTCTCGCGCGCCACCTCAAGGCTCTTGTGAAGCTTCTTGAGCTGGCCACGATACTTCAACAACTCGTCGTACAGAGGCTCGTAACCCGCTGCCAACACTGCGGTAAAACTGATCGGCACCAGGAACGATACGACAAACAACACGATCGTCACTACAGGCAAGTTCATTCCACCATCACTCAATCCCCCCGTATTCTCAAACAGTCGATACAAATATTGGGATGACGTTGCCGCATTCTGGCTCTGTTCTTCACTTAGATGAGAACTACGCAAATAAGCCAATAGAGCTGCGGTACTGCTTGCGAGAAGGATCGTGACAACATCCAGGACCACAGCCCTGCGAACGCGGTGCAGCGCGTGCATTTTCCCAGCCGGATGTGCTGACATCAAAGGAACACACACCAACAAGAGAGCGATCAACAGGGTAGAGAACTCATTCGCGTTAAGAACACCCAGCGCACTGTAATCGAATGCAATCTCAGCGAACAGGATCACCAAAAGCACAGCATAAGACCGCCACCGCCGCCATCGCGACAAGGTGCGCGCTTCAGCAAGTCCGTCTCGCCCTTTCTTTTCGATCACGCGCGCTTCGGTCTCGTTAATATTGGTGACGATCCGCTCTTCTTTGGCCTCCAGGTCAGCTACCTTCGCCTGCGCCTTGTCCCCCTCAGCCAACGAGTTGGCGCGCAAATCCAAGTCAATGGACAGCGCTTTGATATGGCGCTTCGGGAGCAGAGCATAGTGCAGTTTGACCCAACTGTCCTGAGCCCTGTCGGGCAGACCAGGGTCATTGACCGTGTCAACGTCATGACACCCTGCCCGCACCTGCCTGGCCGCAGCCTGCTCGATCTCATTCATACCCATCTCGGGATACAACACCTCCGGCACCAGCGACATGGCGCTCTGGTGTACGATGTCCTGACTGGATTCAAGAACGTCAGTCTTCTTCGAGGAATTCGGTCCCCGCGCCTTCCACTTGTTGCTCATGTCCTAGATAGACGGAAGGAATCTCCAAAAAAGACACAACCCTTGCCTACCTCACTCGCACACACACACTTTTCATTGTGCTGGCGCAGAAAAATCTGACTGTAAGAGCAAACACATCGGCTGTGAAGACCCCTTGTTCTCCTCGCATGAAGCACCCAGCACGCTCAGCTCCGACGCAGCAACCGCGTAGCCAGCCACCCGATTAGCGGCTCTTCGTATTTAAAGGGTGTAGGAGGTGTCGGAGTGGATCGAGGCCAGAGGAGAGATACCCGACACTCCCCGCTCACAGGAGGACCCTGAGCTAGCGACTCCGGGGCGGGTAGATGACTCCCACTCTTCCGACAGGCATCCAACAGATACGAGTGCGGGCCCCGAGGATTCTCCTCGGGGCCCGCGATGCATGTGCGCGCGTCAGGCGACAGCAGAGCTAGCGGCCGTTGTTACCACCGCCGTTGTTGTTTCCACCGTTGGCGCCGCCGTTATTGCCACCGTTGCCGCCACCGTGGTTTCCGCCGTTGCCACCGCCGTTACCGCCGCCGTTACCGCCGCCGTTGCCACCGCCGTTGCCACCGCCGTTGTTACCGCCGTTGCCACCGCCGTTATTGCCGCCGTTACCGCCGCCGTTATTGCCGCCGTTTCCATTGCCGTTGCCATTGTTGGAACCGCCGGTCGGCTCAGCGGAGGGCTCCGCGGAGGGGGTCTCCGAGGGGGTCTGGGTGGGCTCGGGGTTAGAGGCCGACTGCGGGGTCTCGATCGTCGCGGAGGGCAGCGGCGCGGGTCCGTAGTTCTGGGCACTGCGGTTCGACTCGACCTTCCAGGTGAAGTCGCTGCCCGGCAGGGTCTTCGCCACGGGCTTCATGTAGTCGATCCACACGTCGACCGGCCAGTCGCCGCCGTGGAACTGATCCAGGCCGCCCACGTCGTCCAGGGGCACCGAGTTACCAGCGTCGTCCGACTGGTACATGGACACGGTGGTCACCATGCCGGGCACGAAGCCCACGAACTGCGCGGACAGCTGGTCCGAGGAGGTACCGGTCTTACCGGCCGTCACCAGGCGCTCAATCTCCGGGTCGACCTTGTTGGCGGTGCCTTCGCCCTTCGTCACGGCCTCGAGGGCCGGCATGATGGAAGAGACTTCCTCGACGTCGAACGCGCGGACGGGCTCAACGTCGCCGCTGTACAGGAGCTTGTCCCTAGAATCCTCAACCTTCTTGACGATGTGCGGGGTGACGCGCTCGCCACCGTTCGCGATCGTCGAGTAGGCGGTCGTCAGGTCAATGTTGTGCGGGGAGGCAGAACCCAGAACGTTCAGGAGCTCGTCATTCAGGCCCACGGTGTCCTCGGGGATACCCGCGTCGATGGCGGCCTTGAGCGTGTTCTCAGGCTCCACGTCGTCGTTGAGGCCCACAAACACCGTGTTCATCGAGTAGGCGGTCGCCTTCACGAGGGTGACGTTACCAAACGAGTAGCCGCCGTCGTTCATGACCGGGGTGCCCATGCCTCGGAAATACTGCGGGGACTTACCCGAGTAGGTGTCGTAGACTGTGCCACCCAGGCGCGCGTTCGCCAGGAGGGCGAACGGCTTAAAAGACGAGCCCGCCATCGCGATGTCCTGCGTGACAGCGTTCTGCTGGCGCTTCTCGTAGTCGGGACCCGCGTACTCAGCGAGGATCTCACCGGTGGCCGGATCCATCGAGGACAGCGCGACGTGCTGGTACGTGGGATCCCAGCCGTCCACCTCGTTCATGCCCTCGGCGGCCGCGACAGCCTGCTCCTGATAGTCCTTGACGATCGTGGAGGTGATGCGCAGACCGCCCTGGCTGATCTTGTCCTCGTCGAACTGGCCGGAAGCGAGCAGCTCGGACTTGACCTGCGCCATGAGGTAGCCGTTCGTACCCGTCATCGACTCGCTATTGAGCGTGTCGGGGTCGATCGTCTCGGGGAAGACGGCAGCGTCGCGCTCGGCCTGCGTGATCCAGCCGTCCTCGACCATGAGGTTCAGGTCGCGCTCCCAGCGCTCCTTCGCCTTGTCGGGGTTGACGGCGGGGTCCCACGCGGAGGGCGCGGGGATGACGGCCGCGAGGAGCGCCGACTCGGACAGCGTCAGCTCGTGGGCACCGTGGCCGAAGTACGCCTGGGCGGCGGCGTCGATGCCGTACGCGCCACGACCGAAGTAGATCGTGTTCATGTAGGCGCCAATGACCTCGTCCTTGGACTTCTCACGGTTGATCTTGATCGCCAGGACGGCTTCCTTGAGCTTGCCCGTATAAGACGTGGTTTCACCCATGTAGTAGCGCTCCACGTACTGCTGGGTGAGGGTCGATCCGCCCTGGCGAGCACCGCCACGCAGGTTGTTCACGAGCGCGCGGAGGATGCCTTTCAGGTCGACGCCATTGTTCGTGTAGAACGTGCGGTCCTCGGAGGCGACGATCGTCTTGGGCACATAGTCGGGCAGCTTCGTCGTGTCGATGATCTGACGATTGATCTCACCCAGGGTGCCCATCTCGGTCGTGCCATCGGCGTAGTAGACGGTCGTCTTCTGCGCGAGGGCCAGATCGTCCGGCGCGGGCACCGTCAGCGTGTTGTAGAGGTACAGGAACACGGCCATGCCAGCAATGAACACGCCCAGGAAGATGGTCAGAATTCCAAACCCGATGCGCTTGGCCCACCGGAATTTCTTCTTCGCGGGGCCCTTCTTACCGGCCGACGAGGCCGTGGCGGCCTTCTTGGAAGCACGCGACGAAGCGGCGGCGCGCGTCGCGCGCCGCGAGGGCAGGGCGTCGCGGTGCGACGCGCCCGAGCCGCCGGGCTCGATGATGTCGTTCCAGTCGGACCGTCCGTTGTTAGTAGCCACGTATTCGCCCTTTCAGCGGATTGTTATGTTCCTAGCCTAACGGTGTTTCCTGAAAGAACCCCAAAGTATGGTCCGCAACACAGCGGGTGGGTGCGCTCACCGCGCACCCACCCGCTGCTAGAGAACCTTCCGTCTCTTCAGGTCAGGACCACTGTTCCTCGGGACGACCCGGCACCGCCCACAGGGTGTGGAAGACGCCCTCCTTGTCGACCCGGTGGTAGGTGTGGGAGCCGAAGAAGTCGCGCTGACCCTGGATGAGGGCGGCCGGCAGGCGCGTCGCGCGAATCTGGTCGAAGTAGGCCAGGGACGAGGCGAACACGGGGATCGGAACGCCGGCGAGGGCCGCCTGGGACACGACGCGGCGCAGCGCGGGCGTGCACTCCTGGAAGCGGGTCGCGAACGGCTCGGCGGCCAGCAGCAGCGGCAGGTCGGGGTCGGCCTCGTAGGCGCGGGTGATGTCGTCGAGGAAGGCGGCGCGGATGATGCAGCCCGCGCGCCAGATGCGAGCCAGGGCGCCCTTGTCGATGCCCCACTCGTATTCCTTCGCGCCGGCCTCGATCTCGTCGAAGCCCTGCGAGTAGGCGACGATCTTGGAGGCGAACAGCGCCTGGCGCACGTCCTCGATGAACGCAGCGCGGGCCTCGTCCGACTCGATGACGAGCGCGGTGGCGTTGCCCGCGAGCGCCTGGCCGGCCGCGCGCTGGGCGGGCTCGGAGGACGCGCCGCGCGCGAAGGTCGCCTCGCCGATCGCGGTGACGGGGACGGCCAGGTCGAGGGCGGTCTGGACCGTCCACTTGCCGGTGCCCTTCTGCGAGGCGGCGTCCACGATGAGGTCGACGAGGGGCTTGCCGGTCTCGGCGTCCACCTGGCGCAGGACCTCGACGGTGATCTCCATGAGGTAGGAGTTGAGCTCGCCCTCGTTCCAGGCGGCGAAAATGTCGGCGATCTCGGCCGGGCTGGCACCCAGGCCCTCGCGCAGGAGGGTGTAGGCCTCGGCGATGACCTGCATGTCGGCGTACTCGATGCCGTTGTGCACCATCTTCACGAAGTGGCCGGCGCCGTTCGCGC
>ERZ772974.1202-NODE-1202-length-17308-cov-4.403292_pt1 | contig 17308 bp, 16 predicted proteins | sample MGYA00580671_ERZ772974 | MGnify/ENA primary metagenome ERZ772974 (study PRJEB29015, sample SAMEA2738065) | human oral metagenome | biome: human oral; feature: human-associated habitat; material: saliva | place: China | collected 2218 ... | reverse complement strand
GGCTACGATCTATGCCGACGCAAAGGATGCTAACTACAAGACCAACGCTGAGGCCTACACCATCCGTAAGGTCAAGGTCAAGAAGGGTAGCAAGCTATCCCTCCAGTCTGCTCCAGGTGGCGGTTTCGCTATCTCAATCTTCCCAGACAAGAAATAATCACTTTACTCTCGGGCTACCTAGCACGAGCCCCCCTGGGGATATCAGCTAGGTAGCCCGACTACTATCCACTATTTATCCGATCCGTAGAATGAACAAGGTTTTACGCCTCGTCCTCTTCTGCCTCACCCTGCTGATCGCCCTGCCAGCTCTAGCACAGGAGATCCAGGTCAAGGGGCGCGTCATTGACGAAAAGGGGGAAGCAGTCATCGGTGCTGCAGTCAAGGTCAAAGAGAGCACCAAGGGTGCCCTCACCGACCTAGATGGTAACTTCACCGTATCGGCTCCTCGCAAGGGCCATCTCATCATCTCCTTCATGGGCTTCAAGAGCCAGACTATCGATCTCTCCACGAGCAAGCTCCCTCTGAAGATCACACTCCAAGAAGAATCTCAGTCTCTCAAGGAAGTCGTCGTCGTAGGCTATGGCTCCATGCAGAAGAAGGACCTCACGGGATCTATCTCCTCGATCAGCGAGAAGAACTTCCAGAAGGGTGCTATCTCTACCGCCAGTGAGCTCCTCGTAGGTAAAGTCGCTGGGGTACAGATCACCCCTGACGGCTCTCCAGGTGCTGGTAGCCGTATCCGCATCCGTGGAGGTGCTTCGCTCAATGCCAGCAATGACCCACTGATCGTCATCGACGGAGTACCCATCGAGAACACCGCAGTCTCGGGTGCTCCTAATATCCTCTCCACGATCAACCCTCAGGATATCGCTTCGATGAACGTCCTCAAGGACGCTTCTGCCACAGCGATCTATGGTTCTCGTGCTTCGAACGGGGTCATCATGATCACGACCAAGCGTGGTAAGCTCGGACAGAAGACGCAGATCGCTGTCTCTGTACAGAACTCCCTCTCCGAAGCGGCTCGTCGTGTACGTGTCCTCTCAGCAGACGAATACCGTGCCCTAATCCAGCGCATCGCCCCAGCCTCTGTAAATAAGCTCGGTAATGCCTCCACTGACTGGCAAGATGAGATCTATCAGCTCGCCTATGGTGGTGACTATAACCTCAGCATCTCTGGTGCTGCAGGAAAGGTGCCTTATCGTGCCAGCGCTGGCTTCTATCACCAGCAGGGTGTCTTGAAGACTGACCAGATGAATCGTGCGAGTGGCTCCATCAGCATCTCTCCTCGCCTCTTCGATAGCCACCTCGGGATCGACGCTAACGTAAAGTTCTCTGCTACGCACAATCGCTTCGCTAACAAGGATGCAATCGGTGCCGCTGTCCAGTTTGACCCCACTCGCCCTGTCCGTGACAACGATCCGAAGTATGCACCCTATGGAGGTTACTTCACTTGGCTTGATGGGTCGAGCCTACAGAAGCTCGCTCCTAAGAACCCTGTTGCCCTACTCGAGCAAAAGGAAGATGTCAGTGATGTCTTCCGTATGATCGGCAATGTGAAGTTCGACTACAAGCTCCACTTCCTCCCTGATCTTCGCCTGAATGTCAACCTCGGCTATGACTATGCCTCAGGTAAGGGAACCATCATCATTCCCGAGAATTCCTCGATCGGCTGGGAGCGCTTCACCCTGAAGCAGAATGGTAAGCCCGATGTACTCAAGAGCGGTACGAACAATAGCTACGAACAGCAGAAGCGTAGCCTCCTCTTCGATATCTATGCTAACTACGTCAAGGAACTAACCTCCCTACGTAGTCGTGTTGACCTCATGGCTGGTTACTCCTACCAAGACTGGAAGACCAACGTACATAACTCCCCAGACTATACCTACGACAAGACCCTCGTATCTAGCCCTGTCTTCCCTGTGGACTACCCACAGAATACGCTGGTGTCTTTCTACGGACGTCTGAACTATAGCCTCATGGATCGCTACCTCTTCACGGCGACGGTTCGTGCCGACGGCTCTTCTCGCTTTAGCCCAGATAACCGCTGGGGTATCTTCCCTGCACTAGCCTTCGCTTGGCGCATGAACCAGGAGAACTTCCTCAAGCATGTCACTTGGCTAGATGATCTGAAGCTCCGTCTTGGCTACGGTGTCACGGGACAGCAGGATGGTATCGGTAACTACACCTACCTCCCCTTCTACTCCCTCTCGACCAACACGGCGAAGTATCAGCTTGGGAACACCTATTACAATATGCTCCGTCCCGCAGCATACGATGCCAACATCCACTGGGAGACGACCGCGACCTCTAACATTGGTCTAGACTTCTCATTCATCAAGGGACGTCTCTCTGGTACGCTCGACTTCTATCACCGTAACACCAAGGATCTACTCAACGAGATCCCCGTACCTGCTGGATCAAACTTCTCTAACCGTATCCTCACCAACGTGGGTAACATCGAGGGTAAGGGCTTTGAGCTTAGCATCACTGCGACTCCTATCCAGACCAAGCGTTTCTCTTGGGATGTCACCTACAATATCAGCTCTAACAGCACCAAGATCACGAAGCTTAACGCTGTAGAGCTCCCTGGATACCAAGGTGTCCCCACGGGTCATGTCGAGGGAGGTACTGGCACCAATGCACAGATCCACTCTGTAGGTTACGCACCTGGTACCTTCTTCCTCTATCAGCAGAAGTACGATGCTCAGGGTAAGCCTCTGGAAGGGCAGTTCGTCGACCGCAACGATGATAAGGTCATCAACGAGCAAGACAAGTATCGTACGCATAACCCCGAGCCTAAGGTCTCCATGGGGCTATCTACGAGCCTTTCCTTCGATCGCTGGACGCTATCTACCTCGCTGAGATCTAACATCGGGAACTACATCTACGATAACATCAATGCGTACATGGCGCATCACGCTGCCGTGCTGAACTCAGGTCAGTACTTCAAGAATACGACCCCAGAGATCAACAACTCTAACTTCACCAACACGAGCAATACGCAGATCCTCTCCGACTACTACCTACACAAGGCTTCCTTCATCAAGATGGATAACCTCTCGCTGGGCTACGACTTCGGTCGTATCTTCGGCAAGGCTAGCCTACGAGCATCTGCCACGGTACAGAATGTCTTCACCCTCTCTCCCTACAAGGGTATAGATCCAGAGCGTGCGATCGACTTCAGTCTCTATCCTATCCCTCGCACTTACACGCTCAATCTCTCCCTCACGCTCTAAGCTATCGACTTCCCAATGATGAATACAAATAAGAAGCCCCTCAGCCGAGCTCTCCTCGTGCTAGGGATTGGTTCGCTAGCAGTACTAAGCTCCTGCACTAAGGACCTGGATCGCTTCCCTACCAATGGCGATACCTCCAAGTCTGTCTATGATTCTCCGGAGAAGACTCTTCAGGCATTCGCTAAGGTCTATGGCGCCTATGCCCTCACTGGCAATGGTGATGGTCAAGACATCGCAGGTATGGACGAAGGCTCTAGTGACTTCGTACGTCAGCTCTTCGCCCTCCAAGAGCTCCCCACTGAAACGGCTATCAACGCTTGGGGTGACGGCGGGGTACCCGACCTCCATGCACATAGCTGGTCAGCATCTAATGAACTCGTGCGTGGACTCTACTACCGCTCACTCTACCAGATCAAGCTTGCCTCAGACTTCCTGCGTAACACAGAGTCCAAGGCTGGAGATGCTACGATGCGTACCTATCGTGCAGAAGCTCGCTTCCTACGTGCCTACCAGTACTGGGTAATGATCGACCTCTATGGCAATCCTCCCTTCGTCACCGAAGCAACGCCTACTGGTAAGGTCTACCCTGAGCAGATCAGCCGAGCTGACCTCTTCAAGTACATCGAGTCTGAGCTGAAGGCTATCGACGGAGACCTCCTTGCTCCTAAGCAGGCTGGCTATGGTCGTGCAGACAAGGCTGCTGCCTGGACGCTCCTCTCTCGTCTCTACCTCAATGCAGAGATCTATACCGGCACTCAGCGCTATGCTGACGCTGCTGAATATGCAGAGAAGGTGATCTCTTCTGGTAGCTACAGACTCAAGTCTGACTACAGCCATCTCTTCCTCGCAGACAATAACCTCAATAATGATGAGGTCATCCTGTCGATCAACTATGATGGACGTCAGTCTCAGAACTGGGGAGGTATGACCTACCTCATCAATGCCTCCACGGGGGAAGAAGCCAAGAAGACCACGGGCGTGAGCATGGGCGTCGGTGGCTGGCAGGGTAATCGTGCTACGACTGCTCTCCTAGCACTCTTCGGAGCAGATGCGGCTAAGGACAAGCGCTGTCTCATGAAGGAGTCCAGCACGCCAAATATCACGGACGTGAAGAATTTCAATCAGGGAGTCTACGTCTATAAGTTCCGCAATGTCACTAGCACTGGTGCCAATGGTAGCAATAGCGACCATGCGGATACGGACTTCCCTCTCTTCCGTCTGGCAGAGCTGTATCTGAACTACGCCGAAGCTGCTGTCCGTGGACATGGTGATAAGGCGAAGGCGCTTCAGTACCTCAATCTCCTTCGTGAGCGTGCCTACGGAAACAACTCCGGCAACTATACGACCCTCCCTTCACTCGAAGGCTTACTCGCCGAGCGTGGCCGTGAGTTCTACTGGGAGGCTCAGCGTCGTACGGACCTCATTCGCTTTGGCAAATTCGTAGGCAGTGACTACGTCTGGCCATGGAAGGGTGGTGTAGCTGCTGGTAAGGCTATTGAGACTTATCGTGTCCTATATCCGCTACCTTCTGATGACCTCCAGGCTAACCCTCAGAACCTGCGTCAGAATACCGGTTACTAAGCCACTTCATTCTTCTTTATAATTCGAGTCTCCGCCCGCTGTGCTATCGGTACAGCGGGCGGAGCTCTTTTTCCCAATCATTTAAATCATCCATTGAGATGATTTAAATTGTGCATTGAATAAACTCTTCACATCCACCTACTATACAGCCATTTACATCAACAATATTTAAATTGTTATATTTGCGTTCAAAAATCGAGTATAAAATGAATACTGCTTTTATTGATTACCCGCTCACTCTCGTTCAACCCAAATTCGACAGCTCCTTGGTCGATCTAATCATCGAACTTGAGTCCATGAGAAAAGTCACATTAGCCAGTGCAACTCCAGCCAGCCTCTTTCTTGAATTAAAAGAGCTCTTCCATTTCCTAGAGAGTGTCGGTTCTGCACGCATTGAGGGCAACAATACAACCATAGCAGAATATCTTGAGACAAAAATTGAAGTGTTATCTCCAGAGACAAAGGGTAAGGACACAGAGTCCCTTCAAGAGATCCTCAATATCGAATTAGCAATGCGCTTTGTAGAAGAATGGATAAGAGAAGGTCGCCCCATCAATGAAACCTTCGTCAAGAGTATTCAAAAGATGGCTGTAGAAGAGCTTGCTAAAGAAGGAGATACCTATGCAGGGGATTATCGCCATCATAACGTTCGCATAGCTAATTCTCATCATTGTCCTCCAGATGCTAGCCTTGTATCCTCTTATATGGATGAGTTATTTCAATTCCTTCGCCAGGATGATCCCCCACGCTATGATTTGCTTAAGGTAGCTCTTGCTCATCATCGCTTTGTGTGGATCCATCCCTTCGGCAATGGAAATGGACGTACCGTACGCTTATTCACATACGCCCTACTCCTCCATTATGGCTATGGACTCGATCAGCGTGGAGGCATTGTCAATCCTACCGCGATATTCTGCAGTGATCGCGATAAGTACTATTCCTTCTTAGCCCAAGCAGATTCAGGAGATCCAGAAAACCTACTTGTCTGGGCAGAGTATGTATTAGGGGGGTTAAAGGTAGAAATCGAAAAAATTAATAGGCTCTGCGATTACGAATACGTAGCCCACAGAATCCTCATCCCTGCTATCGACTATGCTCTAGATCGGGAAAACATAGGGAAGGATGAATATAACATCCTCCGACGAGCTATCGAGCTAAAAGAGATTCAGAATGCTGATCTTAAGCCCGTTTTACCCAAGAAGAGTACCTCTAGTATTTCTATCCTCATCAAAAGGCTTGTCAATAAGAAGATGCTTAGATCTCTCCCCGAGAATTCTCGTAAGTACATGATTTCTTTCCATGGTAGCCTATTACTGCGTGGCATTATACGTGCCCTCGACAACGAAGACTTCCTACCTCTCAAGGGTGAGATCCCAACCTAAGCACGCTACGATATGGCATTACGCCTAGCCGTGGTGCCTTTCTCAGCTAGGATCCGACCTAACGAAAACCGATGGAGCTTCCCTAGCACGAGAGAGAAGCCAAAGCTCAAGGCCTCAAGAATCGATACGAATGATCAGCTGAAAAAGCAACGCTGCAACCCCAAGAAAGCAACGTTGCTTTTTCGTAATTCCAACGTTGGAATCAACCCATTCGTCCCAATCCATGCGTAGCATCCTAAGCATAGACGAGGAAGCATTACAGCAGTAAAGGACTCTCGTCACAGGAAGCACCCCAGCGCACCTTGCCTATGAAATCAAGCCCTCTTACGCATAAAGTCTCACCTTTTGCTTCATCTATTAAGAAATTCTGACGAGAAAAGCGTACCTTTGTATAGCCTCCGATGGGAGGTTTTTTAGTTCATTGATAATTATTTATAAGCATGATCGGAAAAGAAAAAAGTTCCAAATTAACCCGCATTGGTATCTTTTATGACGGCAATTACTTTTGGCATGTCAGCACATTTTACTACCAATACCATGAGCGAAAGAGTCGCCTAAGTGTAAGCGGCCTGCATACATTCATCAAGGAAAAAATCGCCGAACTCGAAGACACGACCCCAGAGCTGTGCAAGATCACAGATGCTCATTACTTCCGCGGTCGCCTCTCAGCGACTGAAGCCGCTAAAGCATCCGGTGATGTCCTCTTCTATGAGCGTCTATTTGACGATGTACTCAACTCGGAGGGGGTGACGATGCATCACCTTCCTCTCTCTCGCACGGGTAAGGGGAAGAAGAAAGAAAAGGGAGTCGATGTACTCTTTGCTCTCGAAGCATACGAGCGTGCCCTACATCTCAACTTTGACGTCGTCGTCCTGATCGCAGCCGATGGAGACTACATTCCACTAGTACGCAAGCTCCACGCTTTAGGTACTCGCGTGATGATCCTCGGCTGGGATCTGGAGCACGAAAGTGAGAAGAAGGAGCCCACGACGACCTATACCTCTAATGATCTACTCGAAGAGGCCACCTATCCTGTACGGATGAACGAACTCATCGACAGCCGTGCCTCTCGGATGAATCACCTCATCAATGGGCTATTCGTCCATAAGGGGATCATCGAAGATCGTAGAGAGATCAAGGGACGTCCTTATCAAGCTCCTAGGGTACAACCCCGTCCACTCGATGCTAGCCAGCAAGAGCAAGTACGCTCTACAGAGCATGAGAGCGAAGACGAGAGGGATAATGATCTTAACCAGCTAGCTCAGGCACCTGAACCCGAGCTAACGCTAACCGTCCAAGAGTCTCTCCCTACTCCCGAGCTGAAGGTCGTCGGGCGAATTGATCTGCCTCATCCTAAATCCACCCTACAGCCAGGAGAAGAACTTCCCGAAGGGTTGGTACAAGGCCAGATCAACTCCATCAAGCAAGGCTTCGGCTTCATCAATGTCGGGCTGAAGGAAAATGCCTTCTTCCACTACAAAAGCCTAAATGGGATCAACTTCAGTGACCTCTATGTCGGTGATTGGGTCGAGATGCACCTCTCACGCAATGAAAAGGGTAATCTCGTCGCCTCTGACGTAGCTCTCCTCCTCCCAGAAGAGCCTGCTCACGAAGAGTAGCCCTACTTCTCACCTGATATACAAAAGCCTGCCCTAGGAAGCATCATAGCTCTAGGGCAGGCTTTTCTATATCCTCAACCTAGCTCTAGACACCTTAAAAACCCATCGCTTCCTACCTCTTAATCCTAGAGAATGAGCGCAATAGCATTCTAAAAAATTAAGGAAGGCAAAGCATTTGCTCCTTTCTTCGTGAATGGCTACATTTGCTTCAAGTGAATGCAACGAAACACCTACAGCAAAGCGCTTTGTAGGAGGTATAACTGGGTCGATAACTACGGCTCCTTAATTCTGAAGGCTTCACCACGATGAACGGAACTATTCAAGCGACAGGACTTCGCCAAGGGGTCGTCGTAGACCTTTCCCCCGGCTATGTCACGGTGCGCATCCAGCAGCAGAGTGCTTGCCAAGCATGCCATGCCCGCGCCTATTGTGTCAGTAGCGAGTGTACCGAGCGAGAGCTACGTCTCGAAAGCGGCGGACACACCTTCGTCCTAGGTGAGATCGTCATGATCTCTGCAGAAGAGCGTGTAGGCAGGCTCGCAGTCCTACTCGCCTTCATCCTACCCCTTCTTCTTCTCGTCGGGAGTCTTGCCTTGATGCAAGTCCTCTTCCCTGAGCTCAACGAAGGGCTCTCTGTCCTCGCTACCCTTAGTCTACTAGCGGGCTATTACCTGATCCTCTACACCTGCCGTGAGCGTCTCGGGAAGCGACTTCACCTCGAAGTCCTCCCGCTCTCTTCTACTCACGACTAGCATACTACCCTAGCTATATGTTTACGACTATCCTTGTCCTCACCCTCATCGGTGTACTGGGGGCGGTCTTGCTCTACTTCGTCTCTAGGAAGTTTGAAGTCAAAGAAGACCCTCGCATCGCTGAAGTAGCAGAAGTGCTACCTCAAGCTAACTGTGGAGGATGTGGCTTCCCAGGCTGCGCCGCCTTTGCTGGAGCGTGCTGTAAGAGTGCTGATCTCGAAGGACTCTTCTGTCCCGTGGGCGGAAGCCCTGTGATGGAGAAGGTCAGTGGCATCCTTGGCCTAGTAGCACAGAAGCAAGACCCACTGATCGCTGTACTCCGCTGTAACGGGACGTGCGAAGCTCGCCCACGAACCAACATCTATGATGGAGCAGCTAGCTGCGCTGTAGCCTCTGCCCTCTACAAGGGAGATACCGACTGCTCCTGGGGCTGTGTAGGACTCGGCGACTGCGTCCGATCCTGTAACTTCGATGCGATGGCGATGGATCCGGAGACTCGTCTCCCTCTCATCTTCGAAGACAAATGCGTCGCTTGCGGAGCCTGTGTCAAGGCCTGTCCTAAGACGCTCATCGAGCTCCGCAAGAAAGGACCGAAGGGTCGACGTATCTTCGTTAGCTGTCGCAATAAGGATAAAGGTGGGGCCGCGAAAAAGGCATGTGGTAATGCCTGCATAGGTTGCTCTCTCTGCTTTAAAGAGTGTAAGTTTGAAGCCATCACCATCGCAGACAACCTTTCTTACATCGACCATACGAAGTGCCGTCTATGTCGTAAGTGCGTCTCGGTCTGTCCGACACATGCCATCCATGAGCTGGGCTTCCCTCCTCCTAAGGAAAAGCCAGCTCCCACAGAGGAGAAAGCACCTGCACCAAGCACTCCGCCAGCTCCTACAGCACCGCCACCCAGCACACCATCCACGTCTCAGTCTTAGCCTCGTCTAGCTGTCTATACTTATGCTACGCTCATTTCGCCTAGGAGGCATCCATCCTCCTGAAAACAAGCTTTCAGCCAAAGCCCCTATTGAGACGCTTCCTCTGCCTAAGGAGGTCATCATCCCCATTGGCCAGCATATTGGTGCTCCAGCACAACCCGTCGTCCAGAAGGGAGATCTCGTCAAGGTCGGCACCATCATCGCTAAGACAGGAGGCTTCGTCTCTGCTAACATTCACTCCTCGGTCACGGGGAAGGTTACGAAGCTAGATAGCTTCTTCGATGCAGGAGGATACAAACGCCCTGCTATCGTGATCTCCGTTAGCCCCGAAGAAGAGCTATGGGAAGAGGGGATCGATCGCACCCCAGATCTCGTGAAGGAGTGTACACTCTCCAAGCAAGAGATCCTAGATCGTATCAGCTCGGCAGGCATCGTCGGCCTAGGTGGAGCGACCTTCCCCACGCATGTCAAGCTCGCTCCACCTCCAGGGAGTAAAGCAGAGGTACTCATCATCAATGCCGTAGAGTGTGAGCCTTACCTCACCTCCGACCATGCCCTGATGATGACTAAGGGAGACGAAATACTCGTAGGAGTGAGTATCCTCATGCGAGCCCTTAAGGTGAGCCGTGCAGTCATCGGGATCGAGAATAATAAGAAGGATGCTATCCTTCGTCTCTCTCAGCTCGCTATGGACTATCCAGGCATCGAAGTCATGCCTCTCAAAGTACAGTATCCACAAGGAGGAGAAAAGCAGCTCATCGATGCCGTCCTACGCAAGCAAGTAAAAAGTGGTGCTCTCCCTATCTCTGCAGGAGCAGTCGTACAGAATGTGGGTACAGTCTTCGCCGTCTATGAAGCGGTGCAAAAAAACAAACCTCTCATCGAGCGTATCACGACAGTCACAGGCAAGCATCTTGAGAAGCCATCGAACTACCTCGCTCGTATCGGCACCCCTATCGGTCATCTGATCACTGCCTCAGGCGGTCTGCCCGAGGACACGGGTAAGATCATCGGTGGTGGCCCTATGATGGGTAAGGCACTTCTCTCCACGGACATCCCCGTGACCAAGGGTACGTCGGGCATCCTCATCCTCCCACGTGAGGAGTCGACCCGCCGCCCCATGCGCAACTGCATCCGCTGCGCTAAGTGCATCACCGTCTGTCCCATGGGGCTGAACCCCGCCTTCCTCATGCGCGACGTCCAGTATGCAGACTGGGAAGCTACCGAGAAGGGCTTCATCGTAGACTGTATCGAGTGTGGCTCTTGTAGCTATACTTGCCCTGCTTCCCGTCCGCTCCTTGACTATATCCGCACTGGCAAGCAGAAAGTCACCGCCATCATCCGTGCACGCAAAAGCTAATCCTATGGACCAGCTCATCATCTCTCCCTCTCCCCATATCCATAGTGGCGATAGCATCGAGCGCAATATGTACGCTGTACTTGTTGCCCTCGCCCCAGCTTGCCTCGTATCGCTCTTCACTTTTGGCTTAGGCGCCTTAGTCGTCTTAAGTATCAGTGTCCTATCGTGCATACTCGTCGAATGGGCGATCACGAAGTATCTCTTCCGCCGTCCAAGTACGATCGCTGATGGCTCAGCTATCCTCACCGGACTACTCCTAGGGATGAATCTCCCCTCTAGTCTACCCTGGTGGATCGTCTTCCTCGGCGCACTGATCGCTATCGGTGTAGGCAAACTCAGCTTCGGGGGGCTGGGGGGAAACATCTTTAACCCCGCCCTCGTAGGTCGTGTCTTCCTCCTCATCGCCTATCCAGCCCAGATGACCCTTTGGCCTCAGCCTGGGCAATACCTCAGCTATACTGATGCCGTCACCTCAGCGACACCTCTCGGCATCGCCAAAGGTATCCAAGCCTCTACACCAGGGATGAGCTGGGAGCAACTCCCCTCGACCTCTGATCTCCTCTTTGGGCTGCATGGGGGGAGCCTCGGTGAAGTCAGTGCCATCGCCCTACTTCTAGGCCTAGCCTTCCTCCTCTATCGTAAGGTGATCACTTGGCACATCCCTGTGTCTCTCCTAGGGACAGCGTTCCTCTTCTCCGCCTTGATGCACTGGATCGACCCCACACTCTATCCGACACCTCTCTTCCAGCTCCTCACGGGAGGGATGCTCCTCGGAGCGATCTTCATGGCCACAGACTATGTCACTAGTCCGATGAGTGCACGGGGTCAATTGCTCTATGGTAGCTTGATCGGCCTACTGACGATCCTCATTCGACTCTTCGGAAGCTACCCTGAGGGGATGTCCTTCGCTATCCTCATCATGAATAGCTTTACGCCCTTGATCAATATGTATATTCGTCCGAAGCACTTCGGCGATCGCTAGTCTATGAAGAAGCTAAGCTCTACTCTACCGAACATGCTCCTTGCCCTCGGTGGGATCTGCATCATGGTATCCGGTATCCTCGCTCTAGTGAACCACGTCACTGCCGAGCCTATTGCTAAGGCTGAAATAGAAGCGAAAGTCGCAGCTATCCGAGCTGTCACACCTGTCTTTGATAACAATCCCTTTACCGAGCTCCAGCGTGTCCTCCCCGAGGGAGAAACCGATAGCCTCACCGTCTATCCTGCGAAGAAAGCTGGCAAGCTCGTAGGCTTCGCTATCGAGAGTTATACGCTGAAGGGCTTTAGCGGACTGATCCGTACGATGATCGGATTCGATGCCGAAGGCAAGCTTATTGACTTCGCTGTCCTCCAGCATGCCGAGAGCCCTGGACTGGGATCACGTATCTACGAATGGTACCATGAGAAGAGTGAGACCGGTGGTATCCGTGACCTGCGTGGACTGGATATGAAGACCGTCTCCCCTCTTACCGTCAGCAAGGATGGTGGCAAGGTCGATGCGATCACAGCTGCCACGATCAGCTCTCGTGCCTTTCTCGATGCTGTCAATCGTGCTTGGAAGACTTTCTCCACAGTACAGGGACAATCGTCTTCAGTGAATACGGACGATACAGCGCCCCAACAGCCTAAGTAACCTCTCTACTCCCTACCCGATCTATGAAACCGCTTGACATCATCCGCAACGGCATCACGACGGAGAATCCCACCTTTGCACTTCTCCTGGGGATGTGCCCCACACTAGCTACGACGACTTCGGCTCTCAATGGGATGGCTATGGGGCTTGCGACCATGTTCGTACTCATCTGCTCCAATACAGTCATCTCCCTCATCAAGTCCCTCGTGCCTGATGCCGTGCGCATACCTTGCTTTATCGTCGTCATCGCAGGCTTCGTGACTATCGTGCAAATGCTGATGCAAGCCTTCCTCCCCAGTCTCTATGCCTCGCTAGGACTCTTCATTCCCTTGATCGTCGTGAACTGTATTGTACTCGGCCGTGCTGAGGCCGTCGCGGCCAAGCAAGGAGTCGCACACGCTAGTCTCGATGGTGTCGGGATAGGCCTTGGCTTCACCCTATCGCTGACGGTGCTAGGTATGCTTCGTGAGCTTCTCGGTAGTGGAGCCATCTTCTCCCTCCAAGTCTATCCTAAGGAATATGGGGCACTACTCTTTGTCCTAGCACCGGGTGCTTTCCTTGTCCTAGGCTATCTCATCGCCCTGAAGAACCACCTCAGCACTAAGAAGTAAACGCTATGGTACACTATCTGCTTCTCTTCGTGGCGGCCGTTTTCGTCAATAACGTCGTCCTCTCCCAATTCCTCGGTATCTGTCCCTTCCTCGGGGTATCAAAGAAGGTCGATACAGCCATAGGCATGGGTGCTGCCGTGACCTTTGTCCTAGCGATCTCGACACTCTGTACCTTCCTCCTGCAGAAGTTCGTTCTAGAGCCTCTGGGGATGGAGTACATGCAGACGATCTCCTTCATCCTCGTCATCGCCGCACTCGTGCAGATGGTCGAGATCATCCTGAAGAAGGTATCGCCTGCTCTCTACCAAGCCCTCGGCGTCTTCCTCCCGCTCATCACGACGAACTGCTGCGTCCTCGGGGTCGCCATCCTCGTCATCCAGAAGGAATACACGCTGCTGGAGAGCGTCGTCTACGCGATCTCCATCGCTATCGGCTTCACGCTCGCCCTCGTGGTCTTCGCTGGCATCCGCGAGCAACTCTCTCGCACCGAGCTGCCCGCCTCGATGAAGGGCATTCCCATCGCCCTCATCTCCGCCGGCATCCTCGCTATGGCCTTCATGGGCTTCAGCGGCATGGTGAAGATGTAAAGCGGGCTCTTTCCCCCCGATAAAGAGATTCCCCGACCTGTCTTATGTTAGACAGGTCGGGGAATTATATTATCTACTCTGTCAGACTCCAATCCTAGAGAAGCTTAGGTACCCATCGGCAATCTTATCCCTCCTATCTTAAAGCTTTTTCAATTGTAGACTTATGCTTCCACATAAAATTTGGATCTATAAAATAATTTACTCGTATTGACAGAAAAACTCACGGAATTCCACCTCTCATCCAACAAGATACAGCATTCTTATCAAATTATATCGGCATATTCCTACATTGCACTCTGATATAAATAATAATATCGAACTACCAAATATATGATCACCATGATAAAGTGAGAAAATAAGCACATAACACTACTGTAGTAGAAGAGCAATATACGATCGCCAAAGAATAGACCACTAAGAAGGAAACAAATAGCAATATAAATACATACTAATAGCAGATGTAAGATAATATGAGATATTTGTTTATACCCTTTGATTTGTTTCCTCTTAGATACACTATCCATATCTGAAGATCGACAGCGTCTAATATTATCAGGAATTGCAAGCAATAAAGAAAAGAATATCCCCACAAATAAAGGCATCGCTATACCTACAAAACCATTTAAACTATTAACCCTATTGCTAATCTCTTTCAATAGCTTATCATCGTTAAAGATTACAATAAAAAACAATAACGCTGGTATAATAAACAACAAAATCAACAAAACTATCTGAGCTTTCTTTCGTAAATAGTCTCCTCGAATATCCCTTCTAGAAGAATCAAGAGCCTCATAGTGAATCTTTAAGATCGTAGAAAAAGGCTCAAGCATTATCAAGCTCTTTGAGAATTTGAGTAATCTCATGATCACATAACTCTTCCATTTTATCCCATATAGGATAATTATCCTCATCAATGCACTCAGACGGTACAACTATATTGGGGATCAATTTACTATCTGATAGATCATACTCAAGAGGAACAGTTCTTTCCTCTTTCTCCCCCCGTTCATTCTCTGACTGATATGTGATTTTGTAGTGATATATATCCGCCTCTTTGAGCTCAATACCATGCTTATTCTTTGTATATCTCCGTATAGTTTGTTTATCGATGGTATCAATTGAAGGTAAATCACCCTTTAGCTGGATACGAGCTGTTGAAACATGTGTATCCGTTGGATCATACTCTGATGTCTTATTAACAATTGTGATTGCTATAGGTGTACTAGAATCAAGGAAACGCTGCATTCTTAAGCGGGTTGTAGTCTTCTTGATTGTATGACCAACAAAAGAAAACTCCTTATTTCGGAGTACTTCCTGTAACACCTCTGAAATAAGCTTCCTTATTGACAAAGTAGTGTATGACTGAATAAAAATATAACCCACATTTGACTCTTGCATCCAAAAACGCACAAAAAAGGGTAATGCAACAGTGTCCTCTGCTGGAATTGTAGTTCGTTCTTCAAGTTCAGGAGAAATAAGACTCTGCTTAATACCTGTAATTCCTCCATCTAACATCAAATCTAGTATCCTACGCTTGGGATCTATTCTTTCTTGATCCTTTACAGCCCCCAGATCTTTATCCTTAGTCTTATAAACCCTCTTCAGAGTATTCAGGATATCATCACAAAAATAAATAAACTTATTTCCTACATCATGATATGCCTCCTGTAGAAACTCATCAATAGACAATACATCTGTGTCACTGCCACCCAAAGGTTTTATGCGGAAGCAATACATACCTAGATTAAGCTTATGAGCCATCTCCTAAAAAATTATATATGTGAATAAGTATTTTCTCAATATTCGAAAAAGTCAAAGTCGTACCAAGATCTAAATTCCAACCTGTAATTTAAGACAAAAATAAAAGCAACCTTACTATTCATCTTTCCCCAACAATACTTAGACTTCTGTATCGCATATGTTTTTGCCTGAAGACATGTCAATTAATAGTCTAGACCTATTGCATAAGTCTGATTGGTAGGATGAGCACTTGGTATAAGTGCAGTGTAGGGGTAAACTCAACAAGATTCTCTATATAAGAGGTAACATTTCGTTGAGAAAACTGGCATCGCACTCAAAAACCTTATATTCTGTTCAAAAACACAGATTGACAATTAATACCTTGCCCTCTCTAGCAAAGCTACAAAATTCTCTCAAATAAAACTGTTTTTATGAAAATGTACTGTCTCTTGATTTGCTTTACAGGTCGAGGAGCTCTTCTATTAGATTATCCCCCATTGTAAATAACCTCAGCCTACATCCGCCCAAGTATACCAACAGTAAGCCAGTTATAGCTCATCTTAAATCATGCCTATGTGAGACATGAGAGAGCAATATCAAGGGGAGTTAACGACCATATTTGACCACTTTTGACGACTATCGAACGTTTAGGTCGATTATTACCTACTAAGGGGTGTTTGGTGTCGTATCTTCGTGTTGTGGAAGGCAACGAACGAGCTTTTTCGAATGAAACAAAGGCTCCCTTCTCAAAGAACACAAACAGATAAACGTACGAGATGATACACGAGCACTCACCACCCTCACAAAGCGATAGGTAACCACCTATCAGGGTATAACTAATGAACCTGTCCATTCGATAGTAACCAACCTAAGAACGGATTACTAACGAAAGAAAATCTCATTACTAACCCAAGAAAACTGCATAAGTAATGAAACAAACAGCTCCTTAGTCATCAACCCAAGAGCTCATCCGAGCATTTAATGTACTTCATTCGGGAGCTTGCCCAGACATCTAGCCAAGCGACTAGATAGACATCCATCCCGAGCATAACTAACCCTATATATCCAGTATATTATCATCATGAATAAGGCATCTAATCCTATCCGATTCTATCTCCTTGAAAGACATATCGTCGACCCACGTGACCCGAAGAACAAGGAGAAACAACGCAAAGTCTTCCAAGCCCGAACTGCTTCCCGAGGTCGGGTAAAGTTCCGAGACTTCTGCGGAAGAGTAGCACGTGGGGCTTCCTTCACTCAACAGGAAGTCGAAGCAGTGATCAACTACGCTACCGAGATCGCCCGTGAGATCGTAGCCAATGGTGACATCGTCGAGTTCGGCGACTTAGGGACGATGAGTCCGAGCTTTGTGGGCAAGGTGGTGACTAAGGTCGAAGACTTCAACGTCCTGACGCATATCACTCGCCCGAAGGTATGCTTCCGCCCCAGCCGTGATTTCTTCGATCTACGCACCTATCCAGGTGTCTCATTCCAGCGCATAGATGCTCCTACCCCTCAGAGCAAGGGTAAGAAGAAGTCTGCGCCTAAAACACCCAGGTCTAATGAAGGAGGCTCTGGAGATTCCTCTTCAGGCGACGGACACCTCGGAATCTAAGGAACAATCTGCTATACCCTCAGTCAGTCGACTGATCGCTCTTCCCCACTCCATCTAAGCAAGAATCCCCGCAAGCTATAAGAGCTTGCGGGGATTCCTTTTTGATCCTTGATCTTAATATCAGTGGAGTGGTTTGCCAGTAGTCGAAAAGTACACTCCGTCTGAGAGAAGGGGACTACATCATGCCACCCATACCGCCCATGCCGGGGCTCATGGCGGGCATAGCGGGAGCATCCTCCTTCTTGTCGGCGATGACGCACTCG
>ERZ772974.1188-NODE-1188-length-17439-cov-10.855787_pt1 | contig 17439 bp, 17 predicted proteins | sample MGYA00580671_ERZ772974 | MGnify/ENA primary metagenome ERZ772974 (study PRJEB29015, sample SAMEA2738065) | human oral metagenome | biome: human oral; feature: human-associated habitat; material: saliva | place: China | collected 2218 ... | reverse complement strand
CTTGGTTGTATGGAACAACTCAGCTAGCTGCGTTTGGTTTAGCCAGACCGTTTCATCTTTAATGAATGCTTTGATACGAAGACTTTTATCTTCCCCCTCATAAAATATGATCTCACTATTTTTATCACTATTCATTAGATTACCTTGACTTTCGTATCAGGACTAATAATACGGAAGTGTTCAGAAAGATTAATCTTTGCGGCAGAACCAGTAAATGACGAATCTTTGAATGCGGCGGTCAATGCTTTAAGATTTGCAATTTCTTTGATTGTTTCTTCTGGGATATTATCATCAAAGCAAGCTACGAGACCGGTACCCTCATCGAGGTAACCATAAAGATATACTGTATTCTCGCCAATCTTGCGCGTTTCGAGCTTAAGGTCAAATGGTAGAGCAGAAGCATAGATTACGCCGAATAATAAATCGAGCGGAGAGCGATCCTTTTTGATATTATCAATAGCGTTAAACAAGTCGGACTGGTCGATCTGATTGAGTGGCTTTCGGATGTCTTTATTTTCATTATTGCTATCGATGCGAAATACGCGGAAGCCCGTGTCAATGTCCGATTCTGGATGCTCAGACTTAATTTTCTCTCCAGCACGACGAAGACGCTCAGCGGTTATTTGATCAATGGTGTCGTATCCAGCTTTTTTGGCTTCTGACTTTTCATCAGTTTTTTCATCAAGCTGCACGCAAATATACTGACGCTTCCCGCCGTCTTCAGCGTTTAAGTCCATGACGGCATGACCAGTAGCCCCAGAACCTGCGAAAAAATCAAGAATATAATCGTCATCAGAAACAGAGCCAATATTAATTAGGTTTTTTAATAACATCGTAGGTTTAGGAAAATCAAATACTCTAACGTTATCGAACATATTTTTAATTTCCTCAGTTGCGTTCCTATTGTTTCCAAATTCTGAACCCCAAAAATCATTAGCAATTTGCCCATTCTTCAATGCATCCTTTAAGTACATTTTTCTCATAGGATTACCGCCATTTGCAGGCCAATGTATAAGACCCCGTGCATTCGCATCCAGAAAGTCTTCTTCTTTCATCATCCAGTGGTCGCGTATTACGTTTCCATTAGGCGTAGCATAATCAAATACATAGTGTCCGCGGACACTATCTATGCAAGGTCTCCTTGCATAGATACCATTTTCATCTCTATATTGATATTCTTTTTTTGCTGTCTCGGAAAGTGGCAATCTACCAATGTTTACGGAAATATTATTCTTCGCATAAAATAAAATACTATCTCTAACTTTAGAAAAAACACCAACGTTCGCTTGCGAGTTAAAGCGTCTCCAGGCAATATCGGCAATAAAATTTTCTTCACCAAATATCTCATCACATAATTTTTTAAGATTATGAGCCTCATTACTATCAATTGATATAAAGATCATTCCGTCGTCGGTAAGCAGGTTCCTCGCCAGCTTCAATCTCGGGTACATCATCGATAGCCAGTCAGAATGGTATCTACCATTTGCCTTTGAGTTTTCCGTGTACTCGTCTTCGGAGATAATTACATTGCCATCAGAATCCGTAGAGTCGTCCTCAAAGTCGGCTTTTTTAATCGTAAAATTGTCGTGATACACAAAGTCATGGCCAGTGTTATATGGAGGATCGATGTAAATCATCTTAATTTTACCGAGATACGATTCTTGGAGCAGTTTCAGTGTGTCAAGGTTATCTCCAACGATGAGCATATTCTTTGTATTGTCAAAATTTTTGGAGGCTTCCATGTCTGGACGAAGAATCTTATTGATCGGTGCACCAGCTTCAATAATGGACTTTCGCTTACCAACCCAGGTAAAGTTGTATGACTCGTCCTTGTCGTCCAATTTATCCAGCGCTTCGCCCAACGATTCAAAGAATTCGCGACTACTTTTCCAGTCTAGGTGATCTAGGTCGACTTTCTCGACGTAATCCATAGTGTTCCTCCACAATTAACTTATAAATACACTTAGCATAAGTATACCATAGGAAGATATTTTTCGTGGGAACCTTAAAGTGTTGCGAGTGATTTTTTTAGTCGATAGCGCTCTTCTGCTAGCTCTTGCTTCTTCCCGAGCGATGGCTCCGCATTTATCTTGCGCGTTAGAGCGTCAATCTGTTTCTGAATCTTCTCGCGCTCTTTGAGCTTCTCGATATCTTCTTTAACTGTCTTCGGAGCATCCGATTCCGCGAATATTAACTTATCTCCCGCAATCTGGCGGACAAAATTGCTAAATACCGCATCAATATCTAGTCCATCGATTTTAATGTTGTCTAATTTTGGATCATTCCATCCAGTAGAGAAATACGTATCCACCTTCGCGGAGTTTTCATCTTTTTGGCTCTGTTCTTTGTAAGATATTACGACCTTTTTTGCGGTACCTTTTTCTATCAAAAAGAGAATCGGATACGGGATTGCCGAATCGATGGCCTTGAGAACTTTTTCTGGAACCTCTCCATTTTTAAGAGTAATACGGAATACTTCTATTTCTGGCCATTTTTTGGCTGGTAAGTTAATCGTATTTGGTGCGAGTTTATATTCCCAAGTAATGCGCGAGATTTCACTCTGAAAGAGATTCTTCGTCGTAGTATCAATGCCGTTATAGAAGTTTTCCTTCGCCACGATACGGCCGACTTTTGCATATTCAGGGAACTTTATCATTATTTCACCACCAGGAAATTAATCAGTTCAAAATCATCCAGCCCAGAAATCTTGTTCGTGAGTGCCGTTGTGCCGCCAGCCCTAAACAAGCTAGCCACATCTTTTTCATCCTTCACGGTCACAATATTACGAATTACGCTAGAGAGTAGCCTTGAGTATTTATCCATCCTCTTACCACTCTCCGTTTCATAGTTAAACTCAAAAACCAACGCCCTAATTGGCATATCAACATCCTTACAAAGCAGTCTCATCTTATCAAGTAAAACTTTTGGATTCAAATGATCAACAAACACCTCGCCATCATCTTTAATATATACGAGATAGAACGGATGCAAGCGATTTTGTTTATCAATATTCACGTTTGAGTTAATATTTTTCAAAACATATATTACACCAGCCGGCGCCTCATCCTTAATTGCGCCAGCCGCAGCACTAATTCCAAACGGAATATGATCCACATCTCCATATTTCTTGTGTAGCTCTTGTAAATCCAAATGAAATTCATTTAATCCTAGGTCCATGATCGAAACCCCACTGTTCATTTCCTCAAGGTCCACCACTTCCTGCTGCAACCTCTTTAGTTGCTCCTTGCGATATTCCAGTTCTGGATCGGTATTCTCCAACACATCACCACCTGCGCCCGTAATCGAAATCAGTTTCGTACGATTTTCTACGCGCGCTTTAAGATTAATATACTCATCCAGCGTCACATTTGGCCAAAAATTCACTAACTGAATCTGCTTATTACTTGAACCAATACGGTCAATACGCCCAAACCGCTGAATAATTCGTACCGGATTCCAGTGAATATCATAATTAATCAAATAATCACAATCCTGCAAGTTCTGACCTTCGGAAATACAATCGGTCGCAATTAATACATCAATATCCTTATTCAAAAACGCCGAACCGAAAGCCTCTCTGTTTTTCGATTTTGGACTAAAGCAAGTCAGAATACTATTAAAATCTTTTGGCACCCCAGCGCAGTTTGTTTCCGGGTTTTTACTACCAGTAATCACTCCGGTTTTTAGCCCATACTCTTCTTCCAAAATCGGCGCAATCTCACCATAAAGATAGTCCGCCGTATCCGCAAACGCCGTGAAGATAATAATTTTCTTATTATTTTCATTAATAGGCTTTTCTATCTTCTGTTTAATCACTCTCTCAAGTTCAAGCAGCTTCAAATCATGTTCCGGTGTAATCAACCGAATCCTCTCCAGTAACTCATCAAGCACTTGGTGGTCCTCATGCAACTTCTGACGCCACGAAATCCTATCCATATCACCAAGCTCGATTTTCAAATCCTTACCAACGGTGTAATCTGAATCATTGTCATCATCATCAATCTCGTTAATCTGCTCCATGATTTGCCCAAAACTAAAATTCGTCGAACGCCCCTGCTCGAAACGATCAATGTTATTCATCGTGTCAATAATCAGATTATCTAGCCGCTCCACAGTCTCACGAAATGCATAAATCGAACTCTCCGCTCGCTTCAAAAGATTTGTAATCATCAGAACATTACGGCCAGTCTCACGGTTCTCCCAGGTCTTTCCTTGAGATGAATCTAAGTCAACATATTTTATAAGCCTAGATTTCTGGACAAACTTAAGCGGTGTATAAATCTCAAGATTAAGCTTATCGATATAATTAAACAAGGTATTAAAATCAATATCCTCAAGATTTGTTAGATCAGGACGATAACTTTTTGGCGCTAACCTCTCTGGGAACGACCCGAGGTTCACTTCGTTATAATATTTTTCAATATGCTTTCTTGATCGCGCGATTGTTACACTATCAAGCAGATCAAAGAAACTAAAATTCAGCATCTCGAGTAACCTATCTGTCGTCCGCTGTTTTGGCTCAAGTTCAGACCAAGTCCTAAAAGCAATATTCGCATCCTGAAAAATCTTACTCAAAGGACTGCTCGCCTTCAGTTTGCCCGACAATTCATACTCATCACCGCCACTCGCAATCATTAGCTGATTCTTCAGGTCCGTAAAATCGATATTCACCGGTGTCGCCGAAAGCATCAATACTTTCGTATTAACCCCCGACTTAATGATTTTGCGAATCAATTTTTTATAACGGTTCTCATAGTTTTCATCCATCCTGCGTGTACTGCGTTCGCCATTACGGAAATTATGCGACTCATCAATTACCACAAGGTCATAATTACCCCAGTTAATTAAACTCAGATCTATACCATTGGATTCTCCACGCTCTCGTCCCAAATCTGTATGATATAGAACGTCATAGTTCAGTCGGTCGTCCGCCAATGGATTGTTTTTATAGTTACCCTTAAAAGTATTCCAGTTGTCGCTTAGGCGTTTCGGACATAGAACTAAAACTCGCTGGTTGCGCGATTCAAAATACTTAATCACCCCGAGTGCTGAAAAAGTTTTACCGAGACCAACCGAATCCGCCAGAATACATCCACCGTATCGATTAAGCTTCGTAATACAACCAACTACCGCGTCGCGTTGGAAGTTATAAAGCATATTCCATACTTTCGACTGCTTAAATCCAACTGCCTCGTTTGGCAGGGAAGCATCGTCGATATCTGCAAGAAATTCACTAAAGATATTGTATAGCGCAATAAAATAAATAAATTCAGGTGAGTTTTCTTTATATGCTGCAGTAATGTTCTCAAGTACCGTATCTGTCACATCGGAAAGTCGCTCATCATCATTCCAGACCTGGTTAAAAGTATTGAGGTATTGTCCGGCAAATGGCGCATAAACCTTCATCGTCGTAGAATATGCATTATTTCCGCGGTCCTCGCCGAGCTCAGCTGTGGTAAAATTCGCAAACGGATTATAGGTGATGTCTTCTTCCGGGTTCTCAATATTCATGAATGGCATCATTGAATCGCGAGAGATATTAGAGCGAAAATGCGCTTTTTTGCGAATCCAGTCCGCACATTCCTTTGCAATCGCCTGCTGATTCAACTCATTGCGCAGACGCACCTCAAAATTCGTGCCATAAAGCGAACGTTCTCTGTCCAATCTTGGGATATAAAACTCACGCGCCTCTTTTGGTATTTTTTCTTTAGTAAAGGTATCGCCAGTAAAAAGAAACCGAAACTCATCCACATTTTTAAGTTCCTTTTTTAGAGCCTCAAAAGCATAGATCGAGAAAGAAGCAGCGGCAATCGAAATCCGACTACCCTTTCTAATAGTCTGCCGTAAGTCATCAATTACCTTATGACTAACGTTATCAAGTATCTCCGGCGCTTTAGGCGTTGACGCTGAAGCTCCCCTGCTAAATAGGCCCATTTACTCTCTCCGCAATTAATCTATAAAATCCTTATCATAATCATATCATAAAAAGCATATTTTTAGTTTGTTCCGACATAGACTACATTATTAAGCATATGAACCCGATCCATAAGTATCACGTATCATAGTCTTCTTTGACAACTCCAATATTTCATTGTATAATATCCATATCGGGTATTTTCCCACAACATAAGGAGGGGTTTATGAGCACTTTAAAGATTAACCTAGCGAATTTCTTCGCAAAACAGTCCTGTTCTGCCTGGCAGCGCAACCGGATCATCCGGAAAATCTGCCGCGACACCTATCGTCTCATCATGGAGACCGGCGCCACGAAATATCCGTACGCAAACTCTGATTTTGCAGACTGGCCGGAATCTGATGGCGATTCCTACACACTCGTCACCGATTCATGCAACTTTGTTATCCGTCACAGTGCCAGCTACATCGCCTGGATGATGAAAATCCATTGTGGCGGCTGGCCGAAATTGCCGGTCCCCGGCGAACGCCAACCTGGCGAACATAATTTCGACGCCAAGCACTGGGATGAAGTCCTTGAATTCAATGGCTGGCAGGAATTATCCGAGGCTGAATGGCCGGAAATGGCAGACTTGTACAATGACGCTCACTACATCGGCATCATGCCTGGCGAAGGAGAATTTGGTCAGCTCGTCTGGTTTATGTATGCAGGATCAGGCGACTCTAAAAAGCCGGGCAAATGGTGTGTCTTGACCTATCAGGATCTCAAGGAGCAGGGTCTGATACTAAAAGCATCGGCAGATACTGGCATTACCTGGTATCGTGAACCCAGCCACGACAAGAAAAAGTTCTAACTAAGCCAAACTCGAGCCAAAAGCACGATATAAATTCAAGTCAAACTCGCGAAATTCGCTCAGCACCCCTCAAAAGAGGGGTGTTTTCTTCTTCAAAACCATAAAAGCCATCACGAGTAAGATCCAATCCCAATATTTTTAGATACAAAAAACCAAACCTTCATCGATCCGCAAAAAAACTAAAACCCAGACTTCCGTCTGGGTTTAGGGGTATTACAACTGAAACGAGATCTGACCCTCGTGCGTTTTTGTGTTATAAAACGCTCTGAACGAGCAAGTCGTCCTCCCATTTAGGCTGTTCGAGAACTTGGCTATGCAGTAGCCATCGACAATAAGCTTTACACCCGAACCATCCTCATGCGAAATGCCGCAGATACTAGTCACATCCATTTCCAGTGCCGTGTAAGCACAAATGGGACCATTCAGCGGCGCCGTATAGCTCTCGGCAACAGCAAAGAAGATCGGGATCACCGCATCCTTGTCGTATGCGTACTTGCACGCATCAAACAGGGTGTCTCTGTTTGGGCCACCGAAAATCAGGTACTCGTAACTCGTGGTTTCGCTACTGCTGTTGGTATTCATACGAATACTCCTTTCAAAAGATCTAGCCAAATACATACGTATTTTGGCTTACCATATCAACCCGCTATTGAGTTAACTTATATATTCTAACATGTTTATGTCAAAAATCAACTTTCACGTTAAACTATCTCAACTCAATAAACTAGCTATAAATTCTCATGCTAATCTATTATAATAACCATATGAATAAACCAGAACTCGATCAGGAAGCCAAACTCAACCAGCGCCTCTCCATTATCAAAAAATATTACGATCTCGACGCCCTCCTCGCACATGGCACCAAACAGCAGGACATCGCAAAATATTACAGAAAGTCCGATTTTTTCTATAATCACGTCCACTCTGGCGGTGGTGGCAATATTCACATGGCTATCTCTAGCGACCACACCTTCAATCGAGCCGACTTCAAAAGACAAGCTGAATATGTTGCAAAATTCATCAAAAGTGGCGATAAAGTTCTCGAGGTTGGTGCCGGCCAGCTCAGTAACACTCGACACCTTGCCGAGCTTTTCCCAGATGTCTCATTCACTGCACTCGACATTCCAAACCGTAACTTTCTCAAAAATAAAGTTCCCGAAAACGTCACCCTCATCGAAGGCGATTATCACGACCTCAAAAATCTCGAAGATAATTCCTTTGACGTAGTTTTTGGTGTCGAAACTATTTGCTATAGTCAGAATAAACAGCTCGTCGTCAGTGAAATTATGAAGAAGCTTAAGCCAGGCGGCACTTTCATTTCGTTTGACGTTTTTGAACCAAAACCGAGATCCGAAATGTCCGATTTTGAAAAAAGAATTTCCAGCATAACTCTGGCCGGCATGCGCGTCACTGATCTCGACCAGTACATTGGTGATTTTAAAAAATATCTCAAAGAAGCAGGCGCCAAGGATATTAAGATCACCGACCTCACAGAAAATATCATGCCAAACTTAAAGCGACTCGCCAAAATTTCCCGACTCTACTACACTCATCCACTCCTTCTCAGAGTTCTCAAAACCGTCCTCGCCGAAGACGTCACAATAAATAGTATTGCGGGCTTCCTCATGGACCTGACTCTTGATGGCAAAAATATTCACGCCTACTATCGCGTCACTGCCAAAAAATAAAAACTCAAACTAGGCCGCCCCACAAATAATACCCACAAACAACATCCACAAACGGAATCCAACAAACAATAACTCTTTCAAAATCATTAATAGAAAAGCATGAAAAAGCCCCGACATTTGTCGGGGCAGCAGGAATTTCGTCTTTGCTCTTTGAAGGTGCTTTGAGATGAAGATTGTTGGTGGTGACGCAACATAATGCTCAAGTGTGTTCTGGAGATTTTCGACAGTTTTGCTCTAGGAGTGGGGATTCCGTAGCATAGCTAGTGATGCAACCAACTTGGAGGGGGAGGTTGACTAGACTAACTGTTTTGCCGTCCGAATTCACACGGCCCAAGCTAAGTCGTTTCAAGCCCATACGTAAAAACATAAGTGACTTATACTCTTCCTGGACTACGCTTTTCAGCGGCAATTCTAGCAAAGACGAATGCGTCAAGACGCTTCCTGCAACCTGGTGAAAAGATTCTTCCGCCAAGTCGCTGCTTATTATATTGTATAAAATGTCTAATGTCAAACATAAGCGGAAATAATATTTCAAAAAACAGCAGCTCTTAAAAACGACTATTGCCTAAAACGTTAAGGTCCTGGGCCTTAACGCTAAAATTGACTAATAATAATTTTATGATTTAATAATAAAAAGGATTTTATGACAAAGAAACACATCTGGAGAATCAAAAGAATTTATTTTGATCAGCTAAAGAGCGGCAAAAAGACACTTGAGATCCGCGTTGGCTATCCGCAAATCAAGAAGGCCCAAAAAGGCGACATTATTACGTTTGAAAATTATGGTTTTAATGAGTTTGACGTAAAAGACGTCAGGATCTATCAAACTATCGCAGAAATGCTAGACGCCGAAGGTGTAGAAAAAGTCCTTCCTGGTATGACTTACGGTGCTGCCCTCCACACTCTCCAAAAAATCTATCCAAAAGACAGGGAAAAACTCGGTGTTTATGTCCTAGAATTAATTTTCAGGACGAATCACTCTAGACCTGAAAAATATAAACGCGCTTAAAATCTCCCCTCCAACCAAAAAACAAAAAAAGAAGAGCCTTAGACTCTTCTTTTCACTCAAGGAATTCTAGCTTTTTCCCCAACAGATACGGGTACTTATATCTATAACCTTTAAGTAGCTAAACTATATCACGTTTCAAAAATTTTGGAATAGTTTTTTAAAAAATCCGCTACATGCCTTTAGTGCGTGCTTTATATTTCGCATAGCGAATCAAGACCGCCGCGGCCACCGCCACACAGGTAATAATCCCGGTCATCAAATAGTTTGTCGGCTGAGGAGCTGGCGCCTCCTCCCTACTATCCTGTAAGGTCTCCTCCTTACCATCCTGCAAGGTCCCCTCACGTGTCTCATCGTTTTCATTCATATTTTCATTATATCACATCAAAATTTTCCATTTTTCACCAAACTCCACCTCTGTAAAATTCAAAAATTCCAGATTCTTCAAAAATCTATCATGCTCATGTTTTACATTTTTTAAAATCCGTTGTACAATCCAGTCAGATAGATAATTATGAGCCCCCATCATAACAATCTATCAGCATGTAGTAAAACCTATTCTTTTACTACATCAAAAACTTATTCGTTGAAAGGGAACAGACTCCGAAAAACGGAGTCTGTTCTATTTTTTATCAAACGCTACTCAAACCCCTCAAGTGCAACACTAAAGATGTTAATTTAGAAACCTATTTGTTATTTTCAAAGAACCTGTTATAATATCCCGCATAGCAACATATTGTCATGTTGCGCGCGCACCTTACCCACCAGTTGCATCCCAAAGGAGGGGGAACCATGAAGATTCTTATCAAAGACACACTGCGAAACAAAGAAACACTGTACCTGCAGAAATGCGACGTTCGTTACTTGCTTGAACACCCGGATATCATCCGGAGTCCAAAAATCAAGCCTGGCAGCCCCAAGGCAATCGAGCTCGATGAGATCGAAAAACATGGATACGAAAGCTTCTTCAGAGAAACCCTAAACGATGAAGCCAACAGACTTATCCTTGAAAGTGACCTCTGCAGCGATTATGATTTCCGCATTACCTACAGAGACACCGCAAGTATCGGATGGATCAATTCTCACAAGTGGATTTACGATTATGAGGAATATATCGTCGAACCCATCGATAGACTCACACGTGACCTTAAAAAAATCAATAAGTCTATCGAAGTTAAATTGGCAGAACTTGATGACGCAGAGTATGAATATCAGACGCAAACTGAACGCGCCAATCATTCTCACAATCCCAGTATCGCAAGCCCCACTACCACAAGCACTGAAGCTGCCATTTCATACGAAGAAATTCTGCACAGTGATTATCGGAAGTATAATCTTGCAGAAATCGAGGTCCTAAAACGGAAAAAAGACGCCCTCAGATCCATGATTCAGTATCATGAAAGTGATATTGAATTTACTTTTCCCACAGAATTCCGCGGATTAGTACGAAACACTAGCCTCAATCAGCGCATGAAAGACGCCTTGAGCAACCCCACCCGCAAGATGAAAAACTAAAGCAAAAGGCACCCGCAAGGGTGCCTTATTTTAAGGTTAATCGTAAGTATCCTGCGAAAGATCACAAAACGTCATCTGTCTCGATCCATCCTCCCCTGAAGAACTGCGGTCAAAGAATACAATCACACCAGTATGTTCCTCAACATTATACTGTGCATGAAAGTCTTTGACCTCATACTTCCATTTCTTCTCCTTATGGTCGCGATATTTTAAATCCACTTCACATACACCAGACACATGGAATAAATGCGGTTTTCCAACAGTATTCTGAAGCCCCAGTATTTTCCATCTGCGAGTCGGTACTGCTCCGAGCCTCAAATTGATGCCCGGTTTATTGACCTTTTCACTCTGAAGCACCTCAAATCTTACTGCCGCCTTTCTAACATCATCACTCTGCGCAAACTTACACGCCGCAAACAACTTATTGATGTTAGGCCCTATAACAATATTATAGCCGCCGCGTACACTGAAATCCTCAAGCGTAAAATTCGTTACGCTTGATCCCTGCAGTTTCTTGATACTCATACGTATCTCCTTCCTAAAGAACACCCCAAAATCGAGGCAATGCCAGCCCACTATTAGACTAGTATCTACTATTATACAATAAATCCCTCAGCATGTCAAAACTAGGACCATTTGCTATACGCCACTTCACTCTCGGCCGAAATGATCTTTCGTACCTTATCCCCCTGAGCGTAAAGCATCGCCTCCCGTTCATGCTCATTAGTCTTCGCTTTACTTTCCGCCATCTCCAGTGCCCCAGAAAAATATTCTTTCATCGCTGCAATCTGCTTCTTCGCCTCCGCTAGCTCTTTTTTGTCCATATTTTCCGCCATTGATTCCGGCAAACGGTCCACCATCGCCGCAATCTGCTTCGCCTGCTCTGCACACTCCATCAATGTACACCACTTCGCTCGCTTTTCCGCCATCAAATAATCTCTTCGGCGCCTCAAATACTCCTGCTCTCCATATTTTTCCTTAATCTCAGTCGCTGGACTCCCCTTTGCCAGCACATCCGCAAGATCAGCCGAATACCCAATCACAAAACGTGGCATCACAGGAATCCGCCCCTTCTTATGAATCGGATGCCAAGGATCATTCATATCCTCGAAATATTTCGATGAAGCAAAACCCGGAATCTTCAAACCGTCTTTTTGTATTGAAGGTGTCGGATACGTTCGCACATATTCTTCACCATTCGCACGACGCTTCACCTCCGCTGCGCCAAATTCCGATATTGCCGCATTATCGCGACTTGCACTGTTCCCATATTCATGCGCCCAAGAAAATTTCTTCTGCAACTTCTCCTGAACTATGTTATAAGTCAAATCCACCGCAAAAGGCACCACTTCGCCCCCGGTCTTCTCATTCTGGATCATCCCAATTACATCGATATGATTAAACAAATCGTCTACCTCTGAAGCTGGAAGAGTTCTTAGAGCCTCATATTTTTTATCCTCAGCAAATCGATCTTCCTCAGAAAACCAGTCACCCGTCTCCACCATCGAAGTAAAAGTCACCTCTAAAATTTTCGCATCACTCCGCTCCTTGTCCCTATGAAAATCCGGCATACTTTTCTCAGCTCTCACTAGTCTAAGGTCCGCGCGAATTTCCTCAGGCCTATACACCGAGTTAAACGTTTCTGGCCTTGGCGTCAAACTCTCGAGCGTCTTCTCCATTCGCTCATAATGCGTCAACTTATTCTTATTTCCCACGAAAACTACCTCCAACTGTATCTAGTCGCATTATATCACACAAAATAAGGCCCGTCTTTCGACGAGCCCTGCGACAAGGCGCCTTTCTAAGCTACCTGCCCCGTGGTTTGGCTGTTTCCAGCCATGAGTTCGACAAGCCCTTCCAGGTCAGATAAATCAACCAACTCTGTCAAGGTCATCAACTCCATTAAAACTGTGAAATCTGTAGCTTCCATTATTCCTCCTTGGTTTCTTCGTGTTCTATTGTGAAGAATTTCGAACTAATCCAGTCCAAAATTCCATACACCGTATCATTACGGTAGTTACTTGCGAGTGTTGCCACTTCGATATTGATAATACCATTCGCAAACAAACGTTCATCATCTATCACAAACAAAGTCTCATGCGAATGTGTCTCAATATAGTTACAAAATCTCTCAAAGTTTACCGCATCACACAGCTCCATGAACTTCGAGCGCGAAAACCGCACTGCAATCCGTACCGGCCGACCGATCATTGTACCGTCAGTCAAGGCAAACATCAGTCCGTTATGTCTACGATTCCAGTTGTAAACAAAGTTATTCAGATTAGCAGTGCCCTCAATCATAAGCTTCTGCCCCAGGCTACCGCCAGAACTTCTCTTCTTTCTCGGCGCCACATCCTTACGAAAACTATTCATCACAGCTCCCCCTTTCTAAGGTACCCTTTTTGCATCAACATTCAACATCTGAAACAAATAGCATCTTTTATTATAATATATAATTCTGTTTATGTCAATATTGCGTATCTTTGACTTTTTAAAGCATATATGTTATAAATATAAAGTTTTTGCACCTTATGAGGAAAGGAGGATAGAGGTAGAACCTCACTGGCAACCTGTTGGACTAAATCTAGAGGGTCGATCTTTATACTGAATAGATTCGCATTTCTAGAACACCTATCAAACTTGGAGGGAGCATGTTTATTAGTAATGTCAGAACACATCAACCGTTAATTGAGAACTGGGAGCTGATTTTTCCGAAGATATGTGGCGAGGGAAACCGCCAGAAGGTAGCTAAAGCCTTTCATGACATTTGGAGCAAATCCGAAGTTGAAGAAGTAATTTTCAACCAAGATACTAAAGATCCGATTCATGAACAGATTTCCGAGAACACCTATCGGATTATCACGAGCGGAGAACTTGAGATCGCCGGCACTATCTATGGCTACAGTGGTCACATCCAAGGTTTTTCTATTTTAATCGACAATATTGCCTCGATTACCCGTATCAAAGATTTCAATGGCAACTATAATTGGTCTTATCCGCTTCTCATTACCACCAGAAACGGTAAGCAGTACCGCATTTATGCCAAGGATTGCACCGATAGAACAGGACGCGAACTTAGCGATATTACAATGTTTGGAGAAGTCGAGACCAGAACAGGCTATTAACTACATCCCAGCATGAAACACAAAGGATACCTGTAACCTATACTCCAATCCTCAAAGCCTCCGCCTGTCGGGGGCTTTTTCATTGACTTTTTATTCCATTCCATACTGCGGATCGTTGGAGAAACGGCTTTTTTATATTAAAATTAGATCCAATATGACCATTAAATATCTCGAAACTCCAATTACTCAAAATAATCTGCCACTAACCTATAACATTGTATCGGCAGGAATCCTTGAATTATCAGATGAGGACAAAACTAAGACAGGGCGTCTATACCATATTCAAGTGAATGATGAATGGCACGACTACTACATCCTCTATATAGGGCCTCTTAATGATAACAAGATGCCATCTTTACAAGAAATAACTTCCGATAAAGATATAATAATCCGTATTGACTCTGGCTGTCTTACTGGCATGGTTTTTGGAGACCGCACCTGCGATTGCCACGAGCAATTACAAATTGCCATAAATACTGCATTAGAAAATGGAGTTGGTTTTATAATACACATACCAAGTCAAGATGGTCGCGGTATGGGAATTGATTTTAAGCTAAAGACCCTTGATGAACAGTATTATAATAATCTGAATACGGTTGAAAGTGCAAAAACCGTGTCAGGATTAAACAATATTGATCGCCGCACATACCATGGGGCCGTTGGCTGCCTAAAGGTTCTAGGCGTCGCGACTTCTATGTCACTAAATATTGCAACCAACAACCCAGATAAGATAAATGCCTTTAAATCAGCTGGTTTTACTAAACTGAACACCACTAGAGTTTTTGCTACACATATTTCCGATGAAGTCAAAAAACACCTATCTGCGAAACAGGAATTTCTCGGACACCTAAAATAACCAATTCTTACCGCAATCAAAGCCTCCGCCTGTCGGGGGCTTTTTCACATACAACATTCAGAACCTATGCAACATATCAGCTGGAGTTCTATACCCTAATCCTAAATGTATACGTTTATAGTTATAAAAGTCAATATAATTAAGAATTTTATTATCTAATTTCTTTAATGGCTCACTTTCTAAGTAATAATTTCCAGTACATTCTTCTTGTATTGTACGGTTAAATCTCTCAATATGTGCATTATCGTTAGGTCTACCTAACCTCGTATGGCGAATCTTAATTCCTCTACTTTCTAATCTCGTCTCAAAATATCTCGCAAATTCTAGACCATTATCGCTCTGTACTGTCTTAAACTTAAAACCAAAGTATTGTTCTGCTTCTGTTATGGTGTCTATAGAATGTCCTGGCTTCAAATTTTCATAAACTCTAGCATAAGCCATTCTAGTGTATAAATCTATCACGGTATACATATAACGTTTTTGTTTGCTAATTGGATTAAATAAATGAATTGTATCAATCTCAACTAAATCTCCTGGACTTAATATTCTAGGCCTAGGAATACTCTTGTACCTCTGATTACGATGATATTTTAGTCTTACCATTCTATGATGGCGTTTCAATACCCTACGTACGCTAGATAGGCTTATATTGATGCAAAGAACCTTATTGATATAGTGCCACACCACTTCAGCACAACGTTTTATCTGATCTCTAACATCGAGTACCAATTGAACTAGGTCTTCCGCTAGTGTATGTGGGTGTTTAGGCGAGGATGACTCGCTTTCGATTATCCATTTACAGATTTTGTACTTATACGGAGAAATCCCAAGATATTGCCTTCTCACGGCATTGGTGAGCTGAATGTGATTATTTATCTTCTTCCATTTCTTATACCATCTCCAGATAGTGCTTCTATGTACACCAAAACGATCCGCTACTGCCCCCACTGGTTTTTTCTCTATAACCAGCATTTTTACGGCTTTTCCTCTTGCAATTTCTATGTTTTTGCCAGTACAATATGACATAGGTAGATTCTCCTTATTTAAGTGATGTTAATTTAAGTATAGAATCTACCTTTTTTGATGGCAACAACTTTACCATTCTATGTTGCAAAGGTTGTGAGTTAATACGTTTTCATTGACTTTTTATTCCATTTATGGTATAAATATATCGAGTTTCACTCAACCACTCGCAAAACTATAAGTTTTGTGCTCGATATATCGGCAACATAACAAATTCTTTTGCGTGCACATTACCAGAAAGGAGGTTTCGGTTTCACGAACGTAACTGTTCAATTTCATTTTTCAATAAGAAAGAGGAATAAACATGAGTAAGACACTAGCTTCGCAGTCCATGTCAGTGAAGTATCTCGGCGGATCAAAACAACCGGCCTATCTCCCCAGAGTCGAGAGCTGGAATATCATTCCTGCTCCTGGGGAAGATGCAGATCATTTTGAGGAAACCCTCAAGACCTTTGTCGCTTTCTTTGACGACAGCGATGAAGAGGGCAGCATCGAGATAACTACCCCGTTCCGCTTCACCGGCAAGCTTATCATGTCTGATGAGAGAAGAAAGGACGCAAAGCCTATCACGCTGAGCAATATCGTAAGACTTGAAAAGATTTTGCTTGCATATGGCAACGGTCTCGTTCGTATCTACACCAGCACTGATAAAATCTATTATTTTTATTTTGAAGGCTGGTCAACCGAAGCAAGATCAATGATGAGGAGGCTATCAACTAGAAGATCTATTTATTCTAGCTGTATCCCTTCCCAAAAACAGATTGAATTACGCAGACGTGAGACCATTTGTCGACCGACTTTTAATCTCATAAGCAAGAAAAAGATAAATATGGACTAACCATTGCGTAACCACCTTTCAAAAAGTCCCCGGCAGCCAGCCGGGGCTTTTTCGTACCTAGTTTCATAGCTAGTTTTTCTCACCTCTAAAACTCAAAAATACGCTCAAAAAAATTCCGCCCGCCCCACCTCTGATTGATTTTTCATACTGTTTATGCCATAATCAAAAAAGAGTATATACTCGAGCGAAAAACGCGCACCTTACAAAACTAGCTTTATACATTCAGATTTTTAAACTTCACAAAGGAGGAGCCAAATGAGACAGTGTAATATGTTGAAAAACTGGGGTTTCTGTTTTCTGAATAAGCATGGCAATCTCAATCGCCAGATTATTGCTGATTCGTTCGACTCTTTTCTGAGTCAAAAATCCAGCAACCGCCTTCGTGTCCCCGGCAAATGCGTCCTCAAAGGCATCATTTATAAGGGGAACGAAGCCTTAGAAGGAAAAGAAATCCACACCGAGGAGATTCGCTATATCGACCGCGTCAACCGAGAACTCGAGCAGAAACTGCAATGTCAGCCTGAGACTACTTCTCCGCAACATAATCTCTATCGCGCCACCACCACCAACGGCTCCGAATTTTTCTTCTACTCCGATGAGCATGCCGACGAAATCTATCAG
>ERZ772974.1184-NODE-1184-length-17473-cov-3.685842_pt1 | contig 17473 bp, 18 predicted proteins | sample MGYA00580671_ERZ772974 | MGnify/ENA primary metagenome ERZ772974 (study PRJEB29015, sample SAMEA2738065) | human oral metagenome | biome: human oral; feature: human-associated habitat; material: saliva | place: China | collected 2218 ... | reverse complement strand
AACAGCAGAAATAAAAAAAGAAATGGAAAATGACAATCCCGACCAAAGAGCCAAATGCTCCTGTTCTACTCCCAGTTCTAGCAGGTATACGGGAAGGAAGGGAATAATCATGGTATAGCAAATAGCTAGCAGTGACATCCCTATGGTAAGGATCCACACCGCTACCATTCCTGTTTGTTGTAATCGTTTCATATTTCACATCCTCTACTAACTTTAGATTGTAACCTTATTGTAACACATCTACTACTAGGCCCCAACAAATCCCCCTGTATAGGAAGAAATAAAAGTAGAGGATAGTTGATACGGTATCAACCATCCTCTACTCGTCTTACAAGTACATCTAATTAGATTTTGTAGCCTTTTACATGATGCAGCACTTTGAACAATAGCCCTTGCAATACTTGCATTTCCTCTTGTTCTAAGCCAAGTTTTGATTCGATTAATGCAGGAATATGACGAACCTTTTTCTGTAATGATTGTCCCTTTGCTGTTAGGGTAATCACTATAGAACGCTCATCCTCTTTAAAACGCTCACGAAGAATTAAGCCTTTTAATTCTAGCTTTCTTAACAATGGTGTTAATGTGCCAGAATCTAAGAACAATCTAGTTCCGATAGCTTTTAAATTCACCGTTTTTAATTCCCAAATAACAGACATTACTAAGTATTGCGTATAGGTCAATCCAAGCTTAGTCAATTCTGGTTGGCAGGCCCGAAATACTTCTTTGGCTGCTGCATACAAGGGAAACCCTACATGGGTTTCTACGTCTAATTTTTCCTTCTCTTTTTTCACTTCTAACTTCCCTTACCCTTTTTTCAAATCTTACACTGAGAAATGTCGGTCGATGACATCCTGTAATGTTAAACTTTGCATATACTCGCGTAAATGGTTTTGTAAATGCTCCCATAATGGTAATGTACGACATCCATCGCTCATTGGACATGTGTTCACTTCTTCCTCTAAACAAGCCACAACGGCAATGGAATCTTCTGTAGCCGCAAGAATATCATAGACTGTATAGTCTTTTGGTTCCTTGGTTAATTGATAGCCGCCGTATTTACCACGCACACTTTTTACATATCCTGCCGCACTCAATCGTGCTACAATTCCTTCTAAATATTTATCAGAAATTCTTTGGCGCTCCGCCATTTCGCGAATAGATACATTCCGATCTACGCTATGTTCTGCTAAGTCCACTAGAACACGTAATGCATATCGACCTTTAGTAGAAATTTTCATAGATAATACCTCTTCAAAAGTAGGATTTATTCCTAGTCTCTATTATATCTATAACAACGAAATTTGTCTATATAGATTGTGTACATAATTAGTATGCAAAATGCATAACTACCACGCAATATAGTCATATATACAATATCTCGTTGTATATTTACACACACTGAAAACCAATGTCAACTGTTAGTATACACTAACATTATTTATTAGTTATTTTTATATAATTATCTAACTTTTATAATTTTTTTGAATATATTCTGTCAAAAAACCTATCCTTATAACTTCCTCTATGCTACAATAAAAGAGCATTTTTATTTAATGATTAGGAGGTTTCCCATGTTAGAACGCGTATTCGCCTTAAAGGAGCGAAATACTACAGTCCGTACAGAAATACTAGCAGGACTGACGACTTTTATTACGATGGCATATATTTTGCTATTAGCTCCCAACTTACTAAGCCTAGCTGGTATGGATAAAGATGCTGTATTAATTGCTACAGCCTTGGGTGGTGGTTTAGTCACCATTGCCATGGGAGTATTTGTTAATTATCCTATTGCTTTAGCACCAGGAGTTGGCCTATTAGCTTTTTATTCCTTCACCGTAGTTCTAGGTATGGGGTTAACATGGCAAACAGCATTAGGTGCTGTATTTATTTCTGGTCTTGTATTCCTTGTACTGACTCTGACGAAAATCCGTCAACTTATTATTGAAGCAATTCCTTCTTCTTTAAAGATTGCTATCACCGTAGGTATTGGCTTGTTCATTTGTATCATTGGTTTGAAACTATCTGGACTTATGACTATCGCCTTATCCTTACAACCTGGTACATTGAACGACATTGTAACTGCCAAAGGTCATGGAGCACCAGCTGCATCAGAAACCTTATTAACATTAGGAAACTTAAGCAATCCTGAAGTGCTTTTATCTCTTTTCTCTTTGTTCTTCTCTGCCGCTCTCATGGCTCGTCGTGTCCCTGGATCTCTATTAATTGGTGTTATCATCACATCTATCATTGCTTATGCAACTGGTATCGCTACTTTACCAGAATCTTTAAGCATTATAGCAGTCCCTGATTTCAGTAAAATTGCCTTTATGGAATTGGATATTTCATCAGCATTCCATGTTGGACTTATTACTATTATCTTTTCATTTACTTTCGTTGAACTCTTTGACTCCATGGGCACACTGATTGCTACTGCCTCTAAAGCAGGCATTGCAGACCCTAAAAAGGGTGAATTCCCAGGTCTTGGTAAAGCTATGATTGTAGACTCCCTTGGCGTTAGCTTCGGTGCTATGCTTGGTTCTAGCACAATTACTGCATTCGTTGAAAGTGCTGCTGGCGTAGGTGCTGGCGGTCGTACAGGATTGACTGCTGTTACTTGCGGCATCATGTTTATCCTTTGTCTATTCTTTGCTCCATTAATCGCATTAGTTCCGAATGCAGCTACAGCTCCTGTACTTATTTTAGTAGGAGCACTAATGATGGAAGCTATCCGTGAAATCGACTTCTCCGATTGGACAGAAGGTTTCCCTGCCTACTTAGTTATTGTATTAATGCCATTTACATACAGTATTGCTAATGGTGTTGCCGCTGGTCTTATTGTATATCCTTTGATGAAGTTTATCACTGGCCGTCATAAAGATGTACACTGGTTTATGTATGTACTAGGTGCGATTGTATTGGCAAAATACATTTGGTTTGAATAACATACTGAATAACATATAAAATAACTCCAAATACAATAGAGGAAAGTTGATTCCATCATCAACTTTCCTCTATTTTTTAGATTCTATAATACATGCTAACACTACTCATATAAGAGTAATCGCCAACTTGTTTTACATGACAATAGGCCATATCTCTCTATACATCAATGAAAGGATCCCACAGGACCTTTTCATTGTATTTCGTATGTATTTCATATGGCTCTAATCAACAGGGATCGGACCTAGTCCCAACTCTTGTACTACAGCAAGTCGTCTTCGTATACTGCTTCTTCAAAGAACAATGGCAACAAATCTTCACTATATTCATTCATGTCGCGGCCTGTTTTGGAGAATACCACAGATGCTGCAAAGCGCATTAATTCTGCTTCGTTCTCTGGATTGTTTACAAATTCATTAATAATTTTATCCATATCTAAATGGCGTTTCATAATGAATCGAGCTAATTTACGACGATTCACCGGATCATTCACCAATTCATCTACATCAATAATATACTCTGGCATTTTGATCGCAATATGTGTGTGGATTCCGTCTTCTTTCATGATAACCTCCTACATTGTACGCCCTATCATAGGGCTATGCTTATATACTAACAAATGTTATGTTTCACAACAATTACATAACGACTTTCTATCTGTTGCAGATACTCCTTATACATACCTGCATATCTGCCTATAGGTTCGCTATGCTCCGTACCCGCTCTTGTAAGCTAGCCTCATCAGTAAACACCGTATCTAAACACAGTCCATGGGCAGGCGCTGTTTTCCCGATTAATTGTCTATTCTCACCAGCTATAATACGTGGCACGTCCTCTGGTTGAAAGCGACCTAAGCCTACATCCACCAAGAATCCCGCCATATTCCGTACCATGTGATACACGAACCCATCTCCTAATACATGGATTCTGACAGTCGTTCCCTCTTGGAATACCTTTACAGCGTACATGGTTTTCACTGGATCTTGTATCGTCGTATTATGGCCTTTGAAAGTACTGAAATTATGTGTTCCTTCTAATGCCTTTGCGGCTTGCTTCATGGACGATATATCCAATGGTTTGCGCACATGGTAGGCATAACGCAGTTGTAGTGGGTCCACCACGGCATCATTATGAATGGTGTAAATGTATTCCTTCCCTTTCACATAATTCCGTGGATTCCAATCCGATGGCAACTCCTGTGCCTCACGGACCACGATATAGGGTGGCATATGGGCAATGAGGGCTCTCATTAGATTATCTACGGGAATCTTACCCGTAGTAGTGAATGCCACTACTTGTCCTCTAGCATGGACACCTGCATCCGTCCGAGAAGACCCGTAAATCGTGATAGACTCATTACAAACCTTAGATAAAGCTTCCTCTAAATAGCCTTGCACCGTAGGGCCATTCTGTTGTCGTTGGTATCCACAAAGCTCTGTGCCATCATAGGCGACGATGAGTTGTATGGTTCTTGTCATATACCAAATCCCCACCGCAATACAGCTAATAGAAGGCTCACGAACACCACTGCGCCAATACCATAGAAATCTAATGGGCTATAGCGTAATTCTTTCATTCGTGTACGACCTTCTCCGCCTCGGTAACAACGAGATTCCATAGCTACTGCCAATTCATCGGCACGGCGGAAAGCACTAATAAATAATGGCACAAGTAAAGGTACCATATTTTTAGCCCGTTTCAGTAAGGATCCTGTAGTAAAATCAGCACCACGGGATTCTTGTGCTTTCATAATGCGGTCTGTTTCCTCTAATAGTGTCGGAATGAATCGCAAGGCAATGGTCATCATCATAGCCAATTCATGGGCTGGCACACCAAAACGTTTCCATGGATTTAGGAGTCTTTCAATACCATCCGTCAACCGTATAGGCGATGTTGTATAGGTCAACAAGGAGGAGAATACGATTAAGAAAATCAATCGTCCTGCCATAAGGCCACCCAAATTAAGACCTTCTCGACTGATATGAAGCCAACCATAGGTAAATAGATATTCTCCCGGTGTGGTGAATACGTGAATAGCCAAGGTGAATACAATGATGATCCACAAGGGTTTAATAGACAGCCACACCAGCCGCACTGGTAAACGAGATAACCCCAAACATCCGAAGGTAAAGGCTGCTACAATGCTATAGGTCACCAAACTGTCCGCAAAGAAAATAGCAATGATGAAAATCATAGTGGCTATAATCTTAGCCCGTGGGTCCATGCGGTGTAACAAGGAATCTCCTGGAAAGTACTGGCCAATGGTAATATTACTTAGCATGGTGCACCTCCTTGAGATACTCGTAAATATCTGCTACTGCCTCATGGACATGAACACGGTCGATATTAACGGGAATATTTCGTTCTGCCAAAGCTTGCAAGGTTTGCGACAATGGCGGTACATCCACGCCAGCAGATTGTAATTTCTCACGGTCATTATGGAAAATTTCAATAGGGTTGCCATCTAATAAGACTTGCCCTTGGTGCATAACAATCAATCGATTCGCCATGCGAGAAATATCTTCCATATTATGGGACACAAGGATAACGGTAATCCCTTTTTCCTTATGTAGTTTCAGAATTTCTCCAAAGATTTCTTCTCGTCCAAATGGATCGAGTCCAGCAGAAGGCTCATCAAGAATTAAATAGTCTGGATCTAAGGCAATAACCCCTGCGATAGCCACACGGCGCATTTGTCCACCCGATAAATGGAAGGGAGACCGCTCTGCATAGGTATCGTAGTCTAAACCTACAAACTGCATGGCTTCTCGCACACGGCGGTCCACCTCTGCCTCATCAAAGCCTAAATTTTTAGGTCCAAAGGCAATGTCTTTAGCAATGGTTTCCTCAAAGAGTTGATGCTCTGGATATTGGAATACCATACCCACTTTATGACGTGTTTGTTTTACTATTTCTGTTTTATCTACTAGGTCCACACCATTCACTTTCACAGTGCCTATGGTAGGATGCAATAAGCCATTTAAATGTTGAACTAAGGTGGATTTACCAGACCCTGTATGACCGATGATACCTACAAATTCACCTTCGTGAATGGTCAAGCTCACATCGTGTAGAGCCGTTTTTTCAAAAGGTGTCCCCTGTCCATAGGTGTAGGTTACATGCTCTAATTGAATTGACATATGGCCTCCCCTAGTTCTTCATTGCTAGTAATGCCCTTTGGCATAGTTACCCCTTTTTCTTGTAAGCGCACCGCAATCTCTGACGGCACCGGTACATCTAGACCAAGACCTTTTAACGTATCTACATTCATAAATACATCTTTTGGAGCTCCTTCATCGATGACCTTACCTTGTTTCATCACAATGATACGATCTGCTAAAGCTGCTTCTTCCATAAAGTGCGTAATATATACGATAGTGATGCCTTCTTCTTTATTGAGACGGTACACCGTATCCATGACTTCTTTGCGTCCTTTAGGATCGAGCATAGCCGTTGGCTCATCTAAAATAATGCATTTAGGTTTCATCGCTAAAACACCAGCAATGGCGATACGTTGCTTTTGCCCTCCTGATAATAAGTGCGGACCATGTAAAGCATAGTCCGACATGTTTACCGCTGCTAAGGCTACATCCACACGACTGCGAATCTCTGGGGCTGGTACCCCTAAGTTTTCTGGACCAAAAGCCACATCTTCTTCTACAATGGCTGCCACAATTTGATTATCTGGATTTTGGAATACCATACCCACATTTTGGCGAATATTCCAAATTAATTGTTCTTCTTTTGTATCCATTCCTAACACGGTAACGGTACCAGATGTAGGTTGCAATAGGACATTAAAATGTTTGGCTAGAGTACTTTTACCACTCCCATTGGTCCCTATAATACTGACAAACTCACCTTCATGAATGTGAACACTCACATCCTGTAAGGCGTGCACCTCACGGCCCATTTCGTCTTGGTACACATGACTCATATGGTCCGTAGCGATCATAACTTGTTTCATTTTTTATCTAATTTCCTCTCTACGTAAGTACAATTGTTACTTCGTATTACAATCTACTTCATTATACCTTGTAGAGAGATTTAGGACAATAGGCAACCTACTGTAGGTTTATATGGTTAACAATGTAGTTTATTTTTTGAAAGCAATGTGACGATAACTTGTGAACGTCAACCATTTTCCGAAAGTATCATTTAAATTTTTAGAATCTTCAATATCTGCTAAGAATTGAGTATATTCTTCGCTAGAGTGTACCTCAATACCAAAGCCACGACCATTCAATAATGGTACACCTTGGTACGTATACTCACGCAATGGAGCGATGGCTGTGATGACCCCATCTCGCACAGAAATGTAGACTTTATCACGTAGAATCAAGATATCGAAAGTACTTGGATATTGGTAGCTATCCCCTGTAAGCGGAATCGCATCACCCACATGGTATGTGGCACATTCAGGTCGTACTTTATCTACTGTCAACCCTTCTACATCGTAGTAGAATTCTTCAAAAATATCGCCACGACCACGAACAGCATCGCCGATAAATGTGTATAGTTCCTCTTCTTTATCGAGAGTATCTTGGATAACACCGCAAGCCGCTGTCATATGGCTCACACGGTCGATAAGGATGAACTCGCCCAATGTTTTATGCTTAGTAAAAGCATCTACTACTATTGGCTCTTGTAAGGTCAAGACACAGCGAGCAATTTCATTTTTGCTCAATCCATCGCGCTCCACATGATCGCCCGTGTTTACATCGACAGCATAACGGATTTTGCTCACCACCCCAGATACTAGTTTTGTACCGGCCATGATAAGGTATTCTCTGCCTTCTTGTAGTGTGGTGTCATCCATCCAAAGTAATGTCGTTTCTAACTTCGCGCTGACCTGTAACTCTGTGCCATTCGCAATAACGCAACCACGAGATACGTCTACTTCACGGTCTAATTGGATGGTCACTGCTTCCCCTGTATAAATTTCCTCAACAGAGTCAAATCCTCGAATTAAAGATTTCACCACTGCCGTTTCACCGCTTGGCAATACGCACACTGTGTCATTCACACGAAGAGTACCGCTTTCTACTTGACCTTGGAAGCCTCTAAACGTATGGTCTGGTCGAGATACACGTTGTACTGGCAAATAGAAGCCTTCTTCTTCAAAAGCTTGGATATCTACTGTTTCTAAATGGCCGAGCAAGGTATTGCCTTTGTGCCAAGGCATGTGCGGAGAGTGAGCGGTAATATTATCTCCCTCTGTAGCCGACACAGGAATGATAGCAATGTCCGCCAGTTGCAATTCTTGTTGTAATGCTTGAATATCTGCTTGAATCTCTTGGAATCGACTTTCACTATAGTCCACTAAGTCCATTTTATTCACTGCAAAGATGAAATGTTGGATACCCATTAAGGCGCAGATACGAGCATGACGACGTGTTTGCACCAACACCCCTTGCTTCGCATCCACTAGAATGATCGCTAAGTCAGCAAAGGATGCCCCTACCGCCATATTGCGAGTATATTCTTCATGACCTGGTGTATCCGCCACGATGAAGCTGCGATGGTCCGTTGTGAAATAGCGATACGCCACATCGATGGTGATGCCTTGCTCACGCTCTGCCATCAAACCGTCTAGCAATAGGGAGTAGTCGATTTTACCACCACGACTGCCCACCTTACTTTCTAGTTCAAGGGCTTCCTTTTGGTCTGCATATAATAATTTAGAATCGTATAAAATATGTCCAATCAATGTAGATTTTCCGTCATCTACACTGCCACATGTAATGAATTTCAATAAACTTTTCATTAGAAATAGCCCTCCCGTTTACGTCGTTCCATGCTACCTGCCGCTTCACTGTCGATGACCCGTGTGGTCCGTTCAGACGATACAGCACTCAATGTTTCTTCGATGATTTCATCTAAAGTGGTCGCATTCGATTCAATACCACCTGTTAATGGGTAACAGCCTAAGGTACGGAATCGAACTAATTTATTTTCTACCGTCTCCCCTTCTTGCAAGCGGAACCGCTCATCATCGACCATAATTAAGTTGCCATCACGTTCTACTACTGGTCGTTCTGCTGCAAAGTACAATGGCACGATGTCGATGTTTTCCCGTTTGATATATTGCCAGATATCTGTTTCTGTCCAGTTAGAGATAGGGAATACACGCATGCTTTCCCCTTTGTTGATTTTTGTATTAAACAGTTTCCACATTTCTGGTCGTTGGTTCTTTGGATCCCACGCATGTTGTTCATTCCTGAAAGAAAAAATACGTTCTTTCGCACGAGATTTTTCTTCATCACGACGACCACCCCCAAAGGCTGCATCAAAACCGTATTTATCTAAAGCTTGTTTTAATGCTTGTGTTTTCATAATATCTGTGTAGGCAGCACCAGAGTCGAATGGATTAATACCGCGATCTACCCCATCCTGATTGATATACTCTAACATTTCGATACCTAGTTTCTTCGCTACATTGTCACGGAAGTCGATCATTTCTTTGAACTTCCAAGTCGTATTCACATGTAAAAATGGAAATGGTGGTTTTGCTGGATAAAAAGCTTTCATCGCCAAATGCAGCATCACCGAACTATCTTTTCCGATGGAGTATAGCATCACTGGGTTTTCGCATTGTGCGGCTACCTCACGAATAATATATATAGCTTCCGCTTCTAATTCATCTAAATGAGAGAATTGACTCATATTAACCTCCTTAATAGGCATTACTTTCTTTTGCATTTACTGTAATTCGCTGCACACTGCCGTCCACCTTTGTAATATCCCAATGCAGCAAATGACCTTCTGTTGTTACCACCATAGTAGCCCCTTTACCACCCATATCTTCTCCTAGGAAAAAGGAAATGGCTCCTACAGGACATTCTTTCACACAAGACACACAACCCCAACAATCAGAGGGATAGGCGATGTAGGCTTTTTTCGCTTCATCTTTGTAGATCAATGTCCCCGGGCATACTTGTTGACATCTACCGCAACCAATGCAAGTATCCTTATTAATTTGTATGCTCATAGGTATCCCCCTTTTCTACTAGTGGTCGTTGAAAGACCTGAAATTCTCCCTGTGTATATACAGAGTTCACATACACCAATCCCTCGTCGCTACAATTCGGGTAATCACCATGTTCCCCAAAGCTGTGCCAACGGGTTTCCTTACGTCCTCCTAAATGAGCTACTAAGGCTTGTGCCACCACAATACGATCTCGTAATTCATAGATGTAAGACAATTCATGTAAGGTAGTTGCTTGTAGTTGCTCTACATCTTTGGCTAAAGCTTGTAATTTTAACTTCGCAACGCCTAAGCCTTCTTCGGTGTATTTGTAGGCTTGGCTGATACCACCAGCATAGGCATCCATGATGTCTTGTAATTTCTGTTCTTGCGCCTCGATACAAGCTAAACTATAACTACTCTTAGCATGGATGTCTTCAGCATTTTTATTTGTGCCATTTTGTGCAGCACTATCGTTAGATCTAGTTTGTGTAGAATCATCATTACTACCAACTTGTATAACATAGCGTTTCACAATAGCATCAATTGCTTCCCTATACCACGGTTCATTTCCTACAGCAGATACTTCACCTTGATTTTTGTATCGTCGCACAATCTCATCCCCAGCAATTTCTCCTTCTGCTAAGGCTCCTGTGACATATTTTTGAGGCGCTCCCCCTGCCACATCACCAGCAGCAAATAGGTTAGTGATGGTCGTTTCTCGATGGGTATCAACCCAGTAACCGCTCGCCGTATGACCGCCTACAATGTATGGCTCTGTACCTTCAATTTCTACATTTTCTGTAGCTGGACCATGACCACGTTCTACCCAACGCAACGTTTGGCTTGGTGCCATGTTGAGGTAGGCTTTCAGAAGGTCTTGCTCTTGGTCTGGAGAAATCCCCTTCGTCCCTAAATAGCAAGGGCCTCTGCCTTCCACCTGTTCCTGTACGGTACCATACACACGTTGTGAAGTAGTGATACCGTATACACTTTCATAGTCCTTGCCAAGACCATTGATTTGTTTCGCTCCTACCCCTTGGGCGATAGTCCCGGTAGGTGCGATAGTATCTTTACAACGAAGGGCAATGAACCGCATCTCTAAGGTGGTCATCTCCGCTCCTTGCAAAATACCCATAGCATAGCCTGCTCCTGTATTAAACGGAGAATACCACATTTTATGACGAGAGAATCCTGGATTGTTAGGCTTATAAATCCCAGAGGCACCGCCAGTAGCACAAATTACATAAGTGGCTTCAATCTCATAAATAGTACCCGTTTCTTTATGGAATCCTATAGCCCCATAAATACGATTGTTTTTCACAATATAATCCGTGATAACCAACTGATTGATCACCTGACAATTCGCTAGAGATTCCACGGCACTCGCCAAGATGGGCTTAATATTTTCACCATTGATTTTAATGTTTCGATTCCCACGAGCTACGTAATTACCTTGGCCATCTTTCAAAATCACTAGGCCTAATCGTTCTAACTCATGAACCGTTCCATTCACTCGTTCACACATAGTACGCAACAAGTCATCTCGTACAATGCCCTCCGCATCCTTCGTGGCATAGTCTACATAATCTTGGACCGTACGATTTGGCAAAATATAACAGTTGATGGCATTCACCCCTGCCGCTAAACATCCGCTTCGTTTAATATGGGCCTTCTCTGCCACGATAATACGGGCATCGCTGGCTTTTCCTATAGTTAATGCTGCGTAACAACCGGCCGTCCCTCCGCCGATAATCAGTATATCCGTGCGCAGTCGCTCTTTCTTTCCTAACATCCTATGCACCCTTTCTTTCCTGTGTATATACCCTTGTATATATTGTTTCTGTTCTATCTATAGCTTCTAAATATACTGGTAGGTATTTTCATACCAGCTATAGCTTCTAATCATTTCATAAGTATTTGATATATATGGTGTAACATCCTTGTAGCCTATATTACAGATATCTAATTAATATCATCTATCTTCGTTACTACCATATCCGATAGATTTCTAGATATAGAACAAGCTACTTGTATTCATACCTTCGTTTTCCACTAGATACGTTGCGTTATCGTCATAGATGCAAATTCTAGAAATCAACACATCCACCGCATCACCGACTTTGAAAGCATGTCCATCGATGGTATGATTTGCCACCAGTACTAACTCACCAATCCGGACCGTCACTTCCAAACGGTTCCCTTTAAACAAAATATGTTCAATATGACCTAGCTCCACTACGCTGCGATAGCGGTGTAAAGTCCCTTGAGAATGAATGCTGATATATTCTGGTCGAATTAAGGCTTCTTTTACATTGTCGATTTTCTGAAAGCCTTTTAACACGTCATATCCTTCTACGACAGAAGACTTACCTAAGAACTTAGCTACAAACGGAGTCTCTGGATTACAGTAAATCTCCTGTGGCGTTCCCACTTGTTCAATACGACCTTTGTTAGTCACCACAATTTGATCTGCCATTTCTAAGGCCTCTTCTTGGTCATGTGTCACAAAGATAGTAGTAATCCCAATTTGCTGAATCGTATTGCGCAACCACATACGAAGTTCTTCTTTTACCTTCGCATCGATGGCAGCAAAGGGTTCATCCAAGAGCAACACATCTGGATTCGGTGCCAAAGCTCTCGCAAAAGCAACCCGTTGCCGTTGTCCGCCGGACAGTTGACTTGGATATCTATCTTCTAAGCCACTAAGTCCGATGAGATCGATGAGCTCCGTCACACGGCGACGAATTTCCTCCTTGCCCACTTTCTTCACAGTCAATCCAAAGGCAATATTATCAAACACCGTCATATAGCGAAACAATGCATAACTTTGAAACAAAAATCCAATCCCTCTGTCTGCAGGTGCCACAGTATTGACCCGTGTCCCATTGATGTAAATATCGCCTTCATCAGGTGTTTCCAAGCCGGCAATCATTCGTAGTATGGTCGTCTTACCACTTCCACTAGGCCCTAAAAGGGCTACCAAGCTGCCCTTCTCAATAGACAAGGATACATCTTTCGACGCTTGAAAGTCTCCATAATTTTTATATATATTTGATAAACTAACGTACATGCATTTCCTCCCTCTACCTATATTGATGACCAATGGTATCGTTGATGAGCATTACCAATGGCTCCTTTTATCATTAACTTACTTTACCGATGGCTAGCTTTATACGCAGCATAGGTGCGCAAGGCGATCATGATGAAAGCCAACAGAATCAGCACTGACGACACACTAAAGGATGCTACCACGGCACTTTCAGTACCAGACATATAAAGAGCATCGATTTCTAATGGCAAGGTAAACGTAGATCCCCTCGCCTTAGATACAGCTGCCACCGCACCAAATTCACCCATAGCCCGGGCCCCACACAAAATAATCCCATACAACAAAGGCCATTTGATTTGAGGAAAAGTAATATCCTTAAAAATACGCCATCCAGAGGCCCCCATCAAAGCCGCTGCTTCCTCTTCTTCTCTGCCTTGATTCAGCAGGACTGGCAAGATTTCACGGAATACAAAGGGCATGGTCATGAATACAGTCACCAAGATAACCCCTGGTATAGCAAAGACAATACGAATGTCTAGCCCTGTCCACGCATTGAACTGATTGATATACGGCCCCAACCAACCCAATCGACCAAAGGTGAGTAAAAAGGCTAACCCTGCAATAACAGGAGATACAGAAAAAGGTATATCTGCCAAGGTAGCGATCAATGTTTTACCAGGAAAATCGAACTTTGATACCGCAAAGGCAGCCGCCACACCGAAGATGGCGCTCACCAACATAGCAATAACCATCACCAGTATGGTCAGCCCCAAAGATTTCATCACATAGACAGTGCTAATAGACTGCGCATAGAACTGCCAACCTAAAGATAAAGATTGAAACACTACTGAAAACATAGGAATAAGGAGCATAAAAATAATGAATACCCAAGCTAATAGAATTAACAAGGTAGAACCGTATCGTCCTTTCATAGTCCCCTTACCTCCCTTTAATACGCTTTGCGTGATGATTCTGAATCAGATTCACTACTAATAATATTGAAAACGAAATGCCTAATAGCACAATGGCAATGGCCGTAGCACTGCTATAGTCAGCATAATTTAACTTTTGCATAATCACATAGGACACAGCTTGTGTGTGATTTTTAAAACTATTCCCTGAAATGTAAATGATGCTACCATATTCGCCAATTCCTCTAGCAAAGGCCAAACTAAAACCAGTCAACAAGGGCGGCAACAATTCAGGAAAAATAACTTGTCTATATAATCTAAACTTGCTCGCTCCCATCATGAAAGCTGCCTCTTCGTAAATAGGATCTAATGTTTCTAACACCGGTTCCAAGGACCGCACCACAAAGGGAATCCCTACAAATACGAGGGCTACTACAATCCCGATTTGACTATAAGCCACGTGAATTCCCCAGTGCGACAAGATAGATCCAAACCAACCTGTATCGGTATACAGTTTCGATAAGGTAATCCCAGCCACTGCTGTTGGTAGTGCAAAAGGGAGTTCTATCATGCTGTTCAGTAAGGCTTTCCCTGGAAATGTGTAGCGCACTAGAACCCAAGCCAAGATAAAACCAAAGACCACATTGATAGCAGCTGCTATAGCTGCTGTTCCCAAGCTAGTTGTAAAGGCTTGTATGACATTCGCTTTTGTAAGCAATACTTTCCAAGTGTCCCAAGGCAAGGACAATCCATGGGAAAACACTGACCCTAAAGGAATGATAATACAGATAGATAATAAGGCAATAGTAATGCCTAAGGACAAGCCCATACCTGGAATGATTCGTGTCGATGTAGGGCGTATGATTCGTGAAAGCCACGATGTATTATGTTCCATAGATTTCATCAAATACCCCACCTTCATCAAAAAACTTTTTATACACTGCATTCCAACCGCCATAGGCGTGGATGGTCGTTAACTCTATCTTATGGCTAAAAGTCGAAGAAAACTCCTGTAAAATAGCTGGATTAGAGGGTCTAAATCCATAAGAACCAATCAATCGCTGTCCCTCATCAGAGTATAAATATTGAATATAATCACGCGCTACCTCTGTAGTTTGATCTCGTTCTGTAATTCCTTTTACAAGAGCCACATTAGGCTCTGCAACGATGCTTGTGCTAGGAGTCACCACCTCATATTGACCTGGATAGTTCTTCACAATTTGTAAGGCTTCATTTTCCCAAATCAAGAGCACATCCCCTTGCTTATTTTCTACGAAAGTCGTTGCCGCACTACGAGCACCAGCATCTAAGACTTTCACATGATCATAAAGAACTTTCACATAGCCTTTCGCCCCTATTTCTGTGCCATACGTCCTAAGTCCGTGATCCCAAGCCGCCATGAATATCCAACAAGCCGCACTAGAACTCTTCGGATCTGGAGCTACGATGGAAATCCCAGACCTCTCTAAATCTGCCCAATCTTGTATATACTGAGAATTACCCTTACGTACTAAAAATACAATAGTCGACGTATAAGGAGCCGAATGATTGGGAAACATGTTCTCCCAATTCGTATCAAGCAAATGCACACGGTTCAGCATTTCAATATCTTGCGAAGACCCTAAGGACACAATATCGGCATCATTACCTTCGATGATGGACCGCGCCTGTGCACTAGAGCCACCATGAGATTGAGTGACATGCACATCCTTTCCAGTGATAGCCTTATAATACTTACGAAATAGTCGGTTATAGTCCTCATAAAACTCACGGGTACTATCGTAGGATACATTCGTAATATACACCTCGTTACCTACTATTTTTGGCTCTTTCATACACCCTGTGAAAGTCCCTATAGTAACAATCCCTATCATGGCGATGAGCCAGTTTCTATATCGTTTTCGTTTCATATATACCCTCCATCGTCATGTCTAGGGAACAATACTATCCGCTTGTTTAGCACAATATAACGCATAGTTCCGTACTTGTTTCATATATGGACTAATATCAGCTAGAAGTGATACTTCATATATTCCATTACCATATGATATATCTTTATTCTATAAATAGACCCTTAAGAACTTTAGTCTAGTATATGTTAGACATCAAAAATACCTGTCGATAAATAACGTTCACCACCATCTGGTAGCAATACAACAATATTCTTATCCTTATAGGCTGGGTCCTGACCAATTTGTATAGCCGCTTGTAAGGTAGACCCAGAGGAAATACCAAGTAACAATCCTTCTGTTTTAGCAATGGTCCGTGTACATGTATAGGCATCCTCTGTAGAGACCGTCACAATCTTATCTAACAACTTAGTATCTAACACATCTGGTATAAATCCTGCTCCAATCCCTTGGATACCATGAGGTCCAGCTTCTTTGCCAGATAATACAGCCGATGTAGTTGGTTCTACTCCAATAATCTGTACTGCAGGATTTTGCTCTTTTAAATAGCGACCCACACCTGTCACAGTTCCCCCTGTCCCAATAGAGGAAATAAATACATCTACTTCACCATTCGTATCCTTCCAAATTTCAGGACCTGTAGTTTCATAATGAGTGTTAGGATTCGCAGGGTTTGTAAATTGTTGCAAGATGAAAGCATTGCCATGTATTTGTTGCAACTCTTCAGCCACCCGGATGCTTCCTTTCATCCCTTCTATGCCTGGTGAAAGCACAACCAACGCCCCCAATGCTCGTACGATACGTTGACGCTCCACACTCATCGTGTCCGGCATGACAAGAATTAATTTAAGTCCCATTTGGGCTGCTACAAAGGCAAGACCAATCCCCGTATTACCACTAGTAGGTTCAATGAGCACCGTATCTTTTTGTATCACCCCAGAGTCAATCCCCTCTTTGATCATTCCGTAGGCAACACGATCCTTCACACTGCCCAAGGGATTAAAGTATTCTAGTTTTCCTAACAAGCGACCATTCAATTGATATAGTTTTGTGAAAGCATCCAATGCCACTAAAGGCGTAAAGCCTATTAAATCTGTTACATGTTGGTACATGATTGGTTCCCCCTTACTGCTGTATTTTTTATGTATTCTACTCGATGGTTAATATATACTATGTAATATGTAGTGAAAATATATCTATCTGCTGTGATAGTTTGATCATTAATCCATAAATTTAATATATTGATAATATCCATATCTAATTTTATAAATATATATTTTTATTTTATATTTACTACATAGGTATCGACATATGTTTATAGACAGTATCTAATTGTTCCTCAACATAGAGCTATAATAACGTCTAATATTGTATATTTTTATTCCTATGTAGTCAATTGGATATAAACTATAGAATACTATAGGGTAAAACTATATACATAAATATACAAATTTAAAATGAGAATTGTTCTTTATTATTTTATGTGTAGCGATAAAAAAAGACACCTTTCGGTGTCGTAATATATAAGTTATTTCATAGCTATTACTTTTTAGTATATTGGATGGAAAGGGCACTCTTTGTACCTTGTAATTTGCAACTTCCTGCTTTGTTCCTGACTGTGGGTTTTATTCGCCCTTCGGGCTTTAAAACCTTACGCCAGGAACTAAGCGATGCTCTATGATTTATGCGTCGC
>ERZ772974.1183-NODE-1183-length-17476-cov-3.988921_pt1 | contig 17476 bp, 14 predicted proteins | sample MGYA00580671_ERZ772974 | MGnify/ENA primary metagenome ERZ772974 (study PRJEB29015, sample SAMEA2738065) | human oral metagenome | biome: human oral; feature: human-associated habitat; material: saliva | place: China | collected 2218 ... | reverse complement strand
CACATCCTGCGCTCCTACGGCATCGAGACGGCAGGTAAGCACTTCGACACGATGATAGCGCACTACCTGCTCTATCCCGATATGCGCCATGGGCTGGACGAACTGGCGGAGAAGTTCCTCGGCTACAAGATGATGAGCTTTGAGGAGATGCTCGCTCCGCAGACGCCGAAGCAGTTCGATCTGCGTCAGGTCGAGCCTGCGCGCCTACAGTTCTACGCTGCGGAGGACACGCACATCACCTTCCTCCTCTACCGCTATTTCGCCGAGCGACTGCAGCAGGCTGGGCTCACCGATCTCTTTGAGCGCGTGGAGATGCCGCTGATGCAGGTGCTCCTCGGTATGGAGCGCGAAGGTGTGCGCCTCGACAAAGCCTGTCTCTCCCGCCAAGCTGAAGAGCTACAAGCCCAGCTCACCCGTCTCGAAGAGGAAGTATGCACCCTCATCGGGCATCCCATCAACGTCAACAGCAGCAAGCAGGTCGGCGAAGTCCTCTTCGATGAGCTGCGTCTGGTGGAGAAGGCGAAGAAGACCAAGACGGGCGGCTACACCACCAGCGAAGAGGTCTTAGAGAAGATCCGTGACAAGCACCCTGTCGTAGGGAAGATCCTCGACTACCGTGGTGTGAAGAAGCTCCTCAGCACCTATGTCGAAGCCCTTCCTTCGCTCGTCTACCCCGATGGCAAGATCCATTCGTCTTTCAACCAGACCATCGCTGCCACCGGCCGTCTCTCCAGTAGCAACCCCAACATCCAAAACATCCCCATCCGCACCCCCGAAGGGCGTGCCATCCGTGCCGCCTTCGTCCCCGACGAGGGGGCGACCTTCCTCAGTGCCGACTACTCGCAGATCGAGCTGCGTCTGATGGCGCACTTCAGTGAGGACACTGCCCTCATCGAGGCCTTCCGATCGGGGCAGGATGTGCATCAAGCCACCGCAGCGAAGATCTACGGCCTCCCCTTAGAGGAGGTCGATAGCGATATGCGCCGCCGAGCCAAGACCGCCAACTTCGGCATCATCTACGGGATCTCCGCCTTTGGTCTGAGCGAACGACTCTCCATTCCCCGCAAGGAAGCCAAGGAGCTCATCGATGGCTACTTCGCCTCCTACCCTGGCGTGGCGAGCTATATGGAGCGTGTCGTCGCCGAGGCCAAGCAGCGTGGCTATGTCACCACCCTCTTGGAGCGCCGTCGCAGCCTCCCCGACATCAATAGCGCGAACGCTGTCGTCCGTGGCTATGCCGAGCGCAACGCCATCAACGCCCCCCTCCAAGGCTCCGCCGCCGACCTCATCAAGCTCGCTATGATCCGCCTCGATGCTGCTATCCGTGAGCGAGGGCTCAAGAGTCGTATGATCCTGCAGGTACACGACGAACTGAATTTCAACGTCCCGATGGACGAACTCGCCGAGATGACCGAGCTCGTGCGCTCCACGATGGAGAGCGTCTTCCCCGACCTACGTGTTCCCCTCGAGGTGAGCATCGGCCACGGCACGAACTGGCTCGAAGCGCACTAACCCCACCCCTTATTATTATTGTATATATCCCTCTACGACTTATGAAGCTATTAGCATTAGATATTGACGGTACGCTCATCACCAAGGAGCACGTCCTGACCGATGGAGTCCGATCGGCACTCCTCTGCGCCCAGCGCGACTACGATACCCGTATCATCCTGGCCTCGGGTCGCCCCACTCCAGCCCTCGCCGCCCTCGCCGAAGCACTACAGATCGCAGACTACGGTGGCTACCTGATGCCCTTCAACGGAGGGAAAATCCTTGAGGCCAGCACGAAGAAGCTCCTCAGCGCCCAGCTCCTCGACAGCGACCTCATCCCCCAGCTCTACCATCTGGTACAGGAGCACGGGCTGAATATCCTGACCTACACCGAGGAGCACATCCTCACCGAGCGCGAAGACGATCCCTACGCTGAGAAGGAAGTCGTCATCACGGGTATGCCCATCCGCCGCGTCCCTTCCTTCATCGAGGCCGCTACCGAAGCCCTCCCCAAGTGCCTCGCCGTGGGTCCCCTCGACAAGCTCATCCCCTTAGAAGCAGCGGTCAAGGCACAGCTCGGAGCGCGTGTCGGCGCCTTCCGCTCCAGTGACTTCTTCCTCGAGCTCGTCCCCCTCGGAGTCAATAAAGGCAGTGCCCTCGCTCGCCTCCTCCAGATCCTCGGCAAGACGCCTCAAGACCTCATCGCCATCGGAGACAACTACAACGACCTCGAGATGATCGAGCTGGCAGGCACAGGGGTTGCTATGGGTAATGCCCCCGAAGACATCCAGCGTCGGGCGAACTTCGTCACACGCTCCAATGCCGAGGACGGCGTCGCCTATGCCCTCGAGCAGCTCCTCTTCGTCTAAGTCGCACATACCTTCCTCTACGGCTGCGCCCAAGTGATGCTTGGACGCAGCTGTTTTTTTCACGTACAGAGCACCACGAAGGAAGTGCCTCTCGGGGACTTCGTGCCACGTACCAGCCGTGGAAAATAATCGTTCCAACAGGTGGAAAGTAAACGTTCCAGCGGATGGAAAGAGCCCGTTCCACCCAAGGAAAAAAGTTCCACCTATCGAGCCCCCACCGCAGGAGGCAGGAGTCGGGAGCGATGAGCTCTATCGTTGCCTTCTCGCTCGCTGTTACTTTCTTTGTACCTTTGCGTAAAATGGTAAAATAGAGATACTGTATGAAGCTGTATTTTATTGGTATCGGAGGCATCGGAATGAGTGCGCTCGTACGCTACTTCCTGAGCAAGGGAGACCAGGTCGCAGGCTATGACTTGACCCCCTCACCCCTGACGCACGCCCTCGCTGAAGAGGGTGCCGACATCCACTACACCGATGACCCCGAGCTCATCCCCACAGCGTTTCGCACGATAGATACGCTCGTCGTCTTCACCCCTGCCGTACCGCACGACCACAGAGAGTTAGCATTCTTCCGCCAGCAGGGCAATCAGGTGATGAAGCGTGCCGAGCTCTTAGGCGAACTGACCCGCCGTGAACGAGGACTCTGTGTGGCGGGTACCCACGGCAAGACCACGACCTCCACGCTCTTAGCACACCTACTGCGCTCCAGCCACGTCGACTGCCACGCCTTCCTCGGCGGTATCTCGAATAACTACCAGACCAATTGCTTGATCTCGGAGAAGAGCGACTACGCCGTCATCGAAGCCGATGAATTCGACCGCTCCTTCCACCATCTCTCCCCCTACATCGCGGTCATCACCTCCGCCGACCCCGACCACCTCGACATCTACCACACGCCCGAGGCCTACCGCGAGAGCTTCGAGCACTTCACCTCGCTCATCAACCCCTCGGGCGCACTGGTGATGAAGAAGGGCATCCCCGTGACGCCTCGACTGCAGCCAGGTACGCGCCTCTTCACCTACACCACAGGCGAGGAGTCGGCAGACTTCCGTGGCGACGGCATCGTTATCCGTGAGGGGCATCTCTTCTTCGACTGGCACTACCCTGCCCTCAACGGCCGTGAGGCGGGGACGCTCCACGTCGAGCTCGGTGTACCCCTCCTGATCAATGTGGAGAACGCTGTCGCCGCGATGGCCGTAGCCTATCTCTCGGGAGCAACCCTCGACGAATTAGCCCAAGGAGTCGCCTCCTTCCGTGGGGTCTACCGCCGCTTTGACCGCCTCATCGATGACCCACGCTGCGTCCTCATCGATGACTATGCGCACCACCCTAATGAGCTCGACCCCAGCATCCGCTCGGTACGTCAGCTCTACCCCGACCGCAAGATCCTCGGCATCTTCCAGCCCCATCTCTACAGCCGTACGCAGGACTTCTATAGGGAGTTCGCCCAAAGCCTCGACCAGCTCGACGAAGTCATCCTCTTAGATATCTACCCAGCACGTGAGCTGCCCATCCCAGGGGTGACCTCGCAGCTCATAGCCGATGCGATGCAGCACCGTGAAGTCCTCGTCCTGCCCAAGGAAGGACTCCTCCCCGAGCTGCGCCAGCGTGCTGACCTTCCCCCCGTCATCCTGATGGTCGGCGCGGGAGATATTGACCGCTTAGTTCCCCAAGTCGCCGAAGAGCTCCGTAGCAGACTATGAATAGACTCTTCGTGCGCAACCTCCTGCTCCTCATCCTGTCGGTAGCCCTCATAGCGGGGATTGCCTACCTGCTCATCTCGCCCCTGCGCACCACCTCTACCGACCGCTGTCAGGCAGTCACCGTCGAGGTCAAGAGCGAGTCGGGAGGGGCTGCCCTCTTCCTCACGGGTGACCGCATCGCGGACGAACTGGCGCGCCGTGGCATCCAGCTACGAGGTAAGCGACTCGACTCCATCGACCTGCGCCAGATCGAGAAGACCCTCCTCTCCATCCCCATCTACAAGAGCGCCGAAGCCTTCATCGCCCCCTCCTCCTCATCGGTACAGATACGCCTCATCGAGCGTCTCCCCCTCTACATTGTCCAGGAGGAGTCGGGGAAGAGCTACTACGTCACGCAGGGGAAGAGCACCATCCCAGTCAACCCCACCTTCGCTGCTTACCTCCCCATCGTCAGCGGTGCCGTCAATAACAAGATCGCCACAGGTCCCGTCTATGACCTGATGGCAGCACTCCGAGATGACCCCTATTTCACCGACTACTTCGGGCAGATTTACGTCGATCCCACCGAAGGCATCGTCCTCATCCCACGCATAGGCACCACACGCGTCATCGTAGGGCAAGGAGGAAACTGGGCAGAGAAGCTCCGCAAGTGGCGCATCTTCGCCGAGAGCGTCCTCCCCAAGCGTGGGATGAACGCCTTCTCCTACGTCCACCTCGACTACGGAGACCAGATCGTCGCACGCAGCCGCTATGCCCCCGAGGGAGCGACCTTCGACGAAGAGGGCGAAGTGATCCCTACCCCCACCACGCCTGAGGCGACGCCAGCTCCCGCCCCCGTGACAGCCCCCCCAGCTCCTGCTCCTAAGAAGCCAGAGGTAAACCAAGAAAAGCCCAAGGAGAAGCCAAAGGATACTCCCAAGGAGAAGCCGAAGAAGCAGGCAGAGACCAAGCCCAAGGCAAAGGAACAGGTCAAGGACAAGCCAAAAGACAAGCCCAAGACCACCGAGTACGCTACCAAGAAGAAGGACGAGCCCAAGAAGGCTACCGCCAAGCAGCCCGCCCCCTCCACTAAGAAGAATAAGCCCACCGACACGAAGGACAAACCTCACAAGCCACAGAAGAAATGAACGACCGTAGGGACATATATGCCGTCATCAATATAGGGAGCAGCTCCCTCGCAGGGCTCCTCGCCACCAAGTCCCCTGAGGGACGCGTCGAACCCATCAGTGCCTACCGCATCCCCTCGGGTGGCTGCGTGCGCCAGGGCTCTATACACAACATCGAGGAAGCAGCACAGCGCATCTCTTCCCTCCTCGATGCCCTGAGCAAAGACCTCCCCGAAGAGGCTACCATCACGGGCGTCTACGTCGGGCTCGAGTGCCGCTCGATGCGCTCCGAGCACTACGACGCCTTCATCGACCTCGGCCCTGAGGGCAGTGTCGTCACCCCAGAGCATCTGCTCACCCTCAAGGATCAGGTCAACGATGCCAGCTACCCAGGGATGACCATCCTCTCGGTCACCGAGCCTCGCTACCTCTGTGATGGCAAGCGCGAGCCCAATCCCCGCGGCGTACGCTGCCGCCGTCTCGAGGCGCAGTACCTCCTCTTGGTAGCGCGACAAAACATCATCATCAACGTCCGCGAGACCATCGAGGATCGACTCGGTCTGCGACTCCTCGGCATCCTCCCCACCCCCATCACCGAAGCTACTGCCACGATGACGCTGGAGGAGATGGCCCTTGGCTGTGCCTACGTCAATATCGGTGGGGGGACGACCTCCATCACCATCTACAAGGAGCGCTTCCCCTTAGCCCTCTTCGTCCTCCCCTTGGGGGGCAACAACATCACGCGCGACCTCACCCAGCTCTCCATCCCTCTGCTTGACGCCGACGCCGAGCGGATGAAGGTGGAGCACGGCTCGATGAACCTCTCCGTCTCGCGCACCCAGGAGATCGTCGCTACCTCCGTCGATGGCTCTTCGACCAAGCGCTTCAGCCAGATCGAAGTCAACCGCTACATCAATGCCCGTATCCTCGAGATCCTGAGCAATGTGGTGAGCATCATCCACGAAGCAGGCTGCAGCGAGAGTATCCCCAAGGGCTTTGTCTTCGCTGGGGGCGTCACCAAGACCGACTACTTCTATGAGACCCTGCGCAAGCTCTCTCCCGAGTACCGCAAGGCCTCGCTCCGCCGCGACATCTATGAGGAAGGTAGCAACACTGCCCTCCTCGAGCACTACATCACCGAGATCGCTCTGGCCTACCAAGCCACCGAGCCATCCGTCACCTACACCCTGCGCTCCTTAGACTCCCTTCTCCAAGAGGAGCCCACCCCTGCTCCCGTCGAGCCCGCTACCTCCGTGAGCGAGCCCCTCGCTGAGGAAGAAGCCAAGACCTACACCTACACCACCATCGGAGAGGCGCAGGTCGCCCCCATAGAGGAGGAGGAGGACGACTTCGATGAAGAAGAGCAGGAAGAGCCCACCCACGAAGAGCGATCCAAGCACAAGCGGTCGTGGAGCTTCGATAGCGTAATGAAGGGCATCAATTCGCTCTTCGGATCCAATGATAGCGGTGACGATTATTAGCCCATACCTTTAGACGAAATGGATACAATGGAACGCGGTAGTATAGAGTTCGAATACACCAAGAGTGAAATCAAGCAGCTCATCAAGGTCGTGGGCGTAGGCGGCGGTGGCGGTAATGCCGTCACGAAGATGTACACCAGTGGCTCTGTCCCAGGGGTGTCCTTCCTGCTGTGTAACACCGATGAGCAGGCACTGCGCCGTAGCCCTGTAGAGGACAAGATCACCATCGGACGACAGGTCACTGGCGGTCTCGGAGCAGGGGCTAAGCCCGAGCGCGCCCGTGAGGCTGCCCTCGAGAGCCAAGATGAGATACGCGCGGCACTCTCTTCGGGCGATACGCGTATGGTCTTCATCACCGCTGGTATGGGTGGCGGTACGGGCACTGGGGCTGCTCCTATCATCGGCAAGATCGCGATGGATATGGGCCTGCTGACCATCGGCATCGTCACCATTCCCTTCCTCTTCGAGGGCACGGCGAAGATCCTCCAAGCCCTCGAGGGCGTCAAGCAGATGCGCCAGTGTGTCGATGCCCTGCTGGTGATCAATAACCAGCGTCTCATCGAGGTCTACAAGGACTTCACCGTCGCCGCTGCCTTCGCCAAGGCCGACGACACCCTCAGTAATGCCGCGCGCGGTATCTCCGACCTGGTGAATATCGCCGGAGAAGTGAACCTCGACTTCGCCGATGTCGACACCATCCTGCGCGATGGCGGCGTGGCCGTCATCAACACCGGCTATGCCGAAGGCCCCGAGCGTATGACGCTCGCCATCCAGGAAGCCCTCAATTCGCCCCTGCTCAACAATAACAACATCAGCAAGGCGCGCCAGCTCCTGATCAACGTCTACGACGGCGACGAAGCCCCGCTGACCGTCGAGGAGTTCAGCCAGATCCACGAGTTCACCAGCGAGTTCTCTGACGAGGTCAATACCATCCACGGGATTGCACACGTCGAGGGACTGGGCAAGAAGATCGCCGTCACCATCCTCGCCTCGGGCTTTGGCTTTGACGAAGATATCTTCATCCCCAAGAACGCCAAGAAGCCAGATCCGCTCTCCAAGATCAACGACGCTAAGGAGCGCGACGAGCAGCAGCGCGTCATCGAGCGCGTCTACGGCAACGCCGCCGTCCGCCGCGCTAAGGCTGAGCCCGTAGCTCTCTCCATCAGCGAACTCGATGACGAAGAGCTCCTCATCATCCTCGAGGAAACTCCTTCCTACCGCCGTGACCTGCGTCTCTTCGAGGCCAAGCGCGCCGAGAAGCAGCCTCACCGCGCCATACGGATTTCCCACCCTGGGACGGCCAATCAGCAGGCACGCGACCGCTACGAGCGTAGAGATGTACTCGCTCCTATGGAGGTACACGCTGCTCAGCCCACACCCTATCAGTACACCTCTACGGAGACGACCTTCTCTACCGTCTCCTCCGAGCCCAAAGCTCCCACCGAAGCTCCCGAAGAAGACAAGAGCGAAGAGACTCCCGACAACGTCATCCGCTTCTCGGGCTTCTAACTCCCTATATGCTCCCTCAATATCCTATCTGAGAGATGACTATCGCAGTAGACTTCGACGGCACCATCGTGCGTCACCGCTATCCTAAGATCGGCGAAGAAATTCCCTTTGCCACCCAGACCCTCGCAATGCTTGCACGCGAAGGACACCGCCTCATCCTCTGGACCGTCCGCGAAGGTGCCCTCCTCGACGAAGCCGTCGAATGGTGCCGCCAGCGTGGTGTAGAGTTCTACGCCATCAACCGCGACTTCCCCGAAGAAGATGCCACGGGCAAGGGCTTCTCCCGCAAGCTCAAGGCTGACCTCTTCCTCGATGACCGTAGCTTCGGAGGTCTTCCCGACTGGGGGACGATCTACCACCGCATACAGATGGGCAAAGCCCTTGACGGCGAGTGGCACCGCCTCGGCCTCGACGAAGAGGACGATGAACCCCGTGGCTTCTGGGCGCGTCTCTTCGGACGCTGATCATCCAGCCTATCCCCGACACGACTACACTACCCACAGACCATACTATCTCGATAGCCTATGCGCCTGCCTACACTCTGCTCCCTGACGGCGATCCTTCTCTTCACGGCTTGCCAACGCTCCGATACGGCACAGAAGGCTACTGGCGAGCAAGCCAACCCCCCCGTCCAAGCTACCGACACGACCCTCATTGGTAAGCGACTTCACCTGAAGTTCCCCACCAATAGCTCCACCGTCGAGTACATCTCCGACAGCCACCTCTTCTGGAGCAGTCGTGACTCCGTCCACGGTCGTAAGGAGGGCGAAGACATCTACCACGCTGTACGCATTGATACCAGTGTCTTCTTCGTGAACTGTGTAGAGGCTGATGGCACCACCGTCAGCCAAGTCCTTGACCTCAAGGCACACACCTGCCAAGCCTTCATCACCTCGAATGTCTATTCGCGTGACCGCACCCTGCGCAGCACCTCTGTCCTCTCGGGCAGCATCGAGAAAATCGAGGACGCCAACCACCTCCTGCTCGAATAACTCACTCGCCTTACGGCACGTATCCGCTCCATACAGCTACAAACGAGGGGCGCAGAGACCATAGTAGTCTCTGCGCCCCTCGGCTATGTAGGTAGCTTAGTAGCTATTAAGGCTGAGCATCTGGATCGAACGGAATAGGCGCATCCAGCTTCTTGTACTGCAGGCGCACCCAGTGGATCTTACCTGGGCTAAGCGGCGTCGTGCTGACATACTGATTCTGGAACGTTCCGTTCTTCTTCTTGAGCTTGTAGGAAAGGTCAAGATATTTGTAGTCTGATGGCTGATCTGCCGTGAAGTCAGCATCACTATTATACTCGCTTTTTTGCTTACTCTGCACTCTGGGCTGAAGCCAGAATGTAGTCTTTGCCCCTGCTGGAGCTGATGTACCCTCATATGGAGGCATCACGAAGTAAAGCATATGGCAATGCTTGTTCGCATCTAAATCCTCTGTAGATATACTCGCACCACGCACATAAACCGACAGCGTATTTTCCTTCATATAGTAATGGTATTGAGGAAAAAAAGCTTCTGGATCTTTCGTATATTCAGTAAGATTTATCTTACCACGTGACCAGTGTACCTTATCTCCGTCTTGGTCATACCAAAGAGCTCCATAGAAGGTACAAGCTGTACTCTTCAGATTATCCAAGGCATCTTGACTCAACTTCGTGAAGTCTTCAATTCCAATAGAAGCACCAGGACTACGGAACGACTGCTTAGCCCTACGAGAAGCCAAGTTCAGTCCTCGGGCACTTGATATGGACGTAGGATCAGGCTTCGCATCTACATCATCAGGATTCAGCTCGTAGTGCAAGATCATACCAGGAGACTTGGCCTGTAGCTGTACCCCTACGATGCCATTTTCATCAATCTTCACATCCTTCCAGTCGGCGCAGAAGGGGATCTCCATAGTCTTTGCCTTTGTAGGATTATCGTGGCCGAAGTACATCGTCTTCGGATAGAGCATCCAGTACCCATCGTACTTGAAGGGTTTCACATCCTGAAGATCATCAAACTCCGTGTCGTGCTCATAATACTGAGCCAATTCACCTGCACCCAGTTTATCCAGGATATACTGCTCAGGAAAATAACCTCCAGACTGCGCCAGGTCATATCCAAATTTGCCCTCCTCGCCTTTGCTGTAGTCACCATTCAGATCCACAGAGAGGATAGCCGCTACCTGCCACTCCCCGTTAGTCCCTGGGCTTGCCTCCGGAGAAGTCTTAGGGAACTCAGAGGTTGGGAGGAAGGGATGTATTTCATCATTAGGTTCACTTGGCACCTCGATCTCCATCAACTGTTTGACACCCAGCTTCAGGTGACCGTTCGATGGATCTTTCATAGTCCATTTTTTGGGCTCGATGACGACCGAGAAGATATCTTGCCTATTCGTAGAGGCTACCATCTTCCCACCAGCACCCGGCACCATCTTACGGAAGTAGAGTCGTGTCTGGATCTTGTCCTTGATAGCGTCCCAGTTGATGCGTGGACGGTATCTATCGCTCGTAGGGTCGAGAGAGAACTCGATGCCACGTCCGTCGGTACCCTTGGGAAGCTCGATATCGGCACTTAGGCGCATCTTGATGGTACGCTTCTTCGTAGTCGTCTTCTCCGTCTGCTCGGCAGAAGACTTCGGGGCAGTGGTAAAGTCCTCGTGGCTACATCCGACGAGGGCAAAGGCAGCCACCACAGGGACTGCCATATACTTGATGATATGCTTTAAAGACATAGGGTGTTGATTACTTTCGTTCTAAGTTGTTTGTACCACATCTATGATTGCCTACAGATCGTCCCCTTCATCGAAGTCTTCGACGTCGAGCTCGATGGACATCTGTATAAGGATATTCTGCGGTGCAGAAGTAGCGAAAAATTCGGCCATAGGAGGCTCGTAAGTGACTCGTCTCTCGCCGGAGCAAGGGCGCATAATTGGAGATAACTTGTTCATCTGTTGGGTGTTAATAATTTTTAACGGGGGGGGGTAATGGCTTAACCAAATGTTAAAATATACATAAATTTATCTTTTCACCACCAATACTTTTTGTTTTTCCAGTCGATCTCCTCATAGATTTATTCTATTCCCTTCCTCAAGGAGTAGAGCCACATATGCGTTGTTTGCCGTCCCTCAGCGTCAGTTTTTCTCACCATCCTACCGAGGTTCGTCACACACGGGGTGGAGGGAAGGTAGCCTCTTCCTATTACTTCGCCGCTCGACCAATAGTGCTTCGCGCTCAAAGCACTATTGCTCCGAAGCTGAACCTATATTGGTCGGTGCGCCGAGCAATAGTGCTTTTCGTGCAAAGCACTACTGCTCGGTAGCACCTTCCCCCCTTCATCTTCAGCCTCACAGAAAGCGATGTCACGGACAATCAAAAGGGCGCAGTGACCGTAGTCACTGCGCCCCCTCGTTACTTGATGAAGGCAGTTCGGTGCAGCAGCAGCTCTATATATCAGCAGGTGACATCGTGCAGCTGCGACCGACGAGCATAGCTACTGTTTCTGCCACTGCAGGCTGACGTAGTGGATCGCATTGGGCTTGAACGTGGTGGTCGTATTGGTATACTTACTTTCGAAGGCTCCCGTACTACCCTTGCGTAGCATATACGTGGGTGAGGTCTTTTCTTCATACGCGTGGTAAGGACCTGAGCCAGATATCTTCCATTCTTTCTCGGATAGCCAGAAGGAGGTCTCAGGAGAAGAAACAGATTCACCTTCGTAGGGAGGCATCACGAAGTAGAGGATATGCACCGTGCCGGACTCTAACGCTTGTTGGCTAATCCCCGTGCGATATCCATCAATGGGAAGTCTATTATGCATCGAGCGATGGTACGTATAGCTATTGCCGTTGGGATCTTGGTAGTTATCGAGCCACGCCCCACGCTTCCAGTGTACGGTCGTTCCATTCTGGTCATACCATAGCGTGCCATAGTGCGTGCCCGCATTCGTCTCTAAGTTATCCAGCCACTGTATAGACTGATCTCCTCCGGCAGCAGCAGAGCCTTCACGGAAAGTCTGTCGACCAGGAGCGCTCAAGGCGCGTGCTCCTTCGGGGGCTTTACTTAGCTCGTAGTGCAGGATACTCCCTGGGCTCTTAGCCTTCAGGCGTATTTTCAGCAGAGGTATACCATTCTCCTGCTCCTCGATCACCACGGGCGTCCAGTCAGCACAGAAGGGAATGTCCATCTCTGAGCTGAAGGAGTCGAGGTAATCCTCTACGAGAAGTTTCTCTTCCCCACTATAGGTATCGATAAATCTCATTTGCTCTGCCGACCCCGTAGGATACATAGCCTTGAGCTGATCAAATAGTGTACGGTACTGGCTATACAATGAGATATAATAGCTTCGGTTCTCCTTCTTGGGCTCATAGCTCTTAGCTAACTCTTTATATCTCGGAGCTCTCTTATCGATGACAGTACGCAAATTCTCTTCTCCTTCTCGATAGTAAGCCGATTTATGGGCTGCATAGTCCGCCTTGTAGGCATCATAGCGCGCAGCGAATACCTTCAATAACTCGAGGTAGAGCTGAGGGAGCTTCTCAAAGTTCTTCCTCTTCTCGTTATAAGCATCCCAAGAAGAGTAGTTGTACGTGGCTACACGGGGATAGACGAGCCATGCACCATCCTGGCGGAAGGGCAGGTTGGGATCGCTTGGATTAAAGGGATCGTTAGCTGCTCCCTCTGGTATCCAGTCCTCTTCAAAATTTGGGTCTAATTGCCTTACGATAGCCTCTACGGGAGTAAATACCCCTTTAGGGAAGTGGGCAATCCTCCCCTGCATAAGAGGATCAGGATTTTCATGCAGATCTCCCTTGCATATGATGGCTGCAGCTTCCCATTCCTCTCCGAATAGAGGCTCTTTCTTGGGATAGTGCTCACGCGCATCAAAGGGATGGAAGCCGGCAACAATACCTCCTCCCATTACAGGTTCAAGCTTCCTCAGGTGCGGTTTACCATTCTGCCCAATGCCGAGGTGTATTTTATTCCCTTCGACATCACGCACCTGCCATTCGCCATCCTTGATGGTGACAGAGAAGAGCTCTTTCGGATCGGTAGAACCCTTCCTGCGCAGGTAGAGCTTAGTATGATAGCTGGATAGGGCGAAATCAATGCGCGGACGCAGGTGACCGTGCTTCCCCTCCTCGAGGACGAAGCGCGCACCTCGGCCAGTAGATTTAGCGAGACCTGCAGGAAGATCGACGTCCGTGGAGATGCTCAGATCGAAGCTCCGAGCAGCAGTGTCCTGGAGTGCCTTATCCTGGAGCGTCTTGTCAGCAGGGAGAGAGGGGGCTTCGTGCTGACAAGCAGCGAAGATCAAAGCCGTAGTCAGGGACAAGGTCACAGCCTTGGCCATACTCTTGAGGTACATAATGACTGGTTTGCTTTACTTAATAAGATTGGGTTAAGTAACGTGTGTCGGGGCTACTATAAGGGTTCCCCTTCTTCAAAGTCCTCGATCTCGAGTTCGATAGACATCTCTACTAAGATATCCTGCGGTACAGACAAGGCAAAAAGCCTGGCCATAGGAGGCTCGTATGACTCGTGTAGCGGAGCCCCTACATTCTTCTTACTATTCATATTGTTTGTGTTTCGCTCCTCTAATCTGGTATTACGATTAGGGGGGTGGTAAGGAACATTGTATGTGACTCCAAAGGTATACAAATTATCTAAATCATTTCCCCATCCCGTTTGCTCAGTAACACCATCTACTGAGGGAAGATAGCTCCCCGATTACTTACTACCGATGCCTAAGGCGTGTCCGTCCTTTTCCTCACTCCCACTGTCCCTGTGCGCCGACCCCACAGAAGCAGGCTGCATGAAGCACTATTGGTCAGAGCGCCGAGCTATATTGCTCCGAAGTACAAGCTATATTGCTCCGCAGCTGAACCTATATTGGTCGGTGCGCCGAGCAATAGTGCTTTTTCGTGCGGAGGTTTATCGGCTTGCAGCCCACTCCCCGAGCTCTTGCTTAGCGTCTTTTTTGTAGCTGTGAATGTGTACCAATATGGTACACATTCACAGCATAAGCAAACAGGTATGGAAATAATAAGCAGTCGGGACTTCCGCTCGCAGATGGGCGAATATCTGCGCAAGGCCTTGAGCTCTGAGGTAGTCATCAAGTCGCGTGACTTCGGCTCCTTCAAGCTCGTCCCCCTCACCGAAGACGACACGCTGATGAGCAAGGAGGAGTTCTTCGCCAAGATAGATAGGGCTATAGATCGGGTGCGTGCGGGTCAGTACACCGAAGTGTCCACAAAAGAAGAGCTGACAGCCTTCTTAGATAGCTTGTAGTGCACAGAGATGTATCAGTTAAGGTTTGATGACGAGGCTACAGAAGGCATTGCACGGCTGAAAAAGAAGCCATCCCCTCGCACGCGTATCGTATGACAAGCGCAAAGGAAAGGAGGGCAGATACATCAAGGGCTATCCGACCTGAGGTCAGATAGCCCTTGATGTAGGGAGGGGGAAGTGTCTACAGATGCTTGTATGCCAGATTGAGGTAGAATCCACCAGCGCACGACACTTCGGAGCTGTACTCCTACTCCTCTTTGTCTGCTTGTGCCTCGAGAACACGAAGGTCATAGTTATAGCTGGCTTGCATCTTCATCCAGAAGCTATAAGGGATACCCAAAGCCTGCTCCAATTTGAAGGCCAAAGCATCACCTACCTTACGCTTGCCCTTGATGACTTCGCAGAGCTGGGAAGGAGCGCACTCAATCTGTGCAGCGAAGGTCTTTTGCGAGATACCGCGTGCCTTGAGTTCTTCGCCGAGTATTTCTCCAGGGTGTATGGCTCGTGATGGAGTCAGTGGCTTATTTGTTTCCATAATGTGTACTATCTATTTCTATGAGTTCTACAAGAATGCCGTCCTGGCACTCGGTAAAAAGGAGACGCTCGATACTACCATTGATCAAGCGAACGGAGCTTTTACCACTATACTCATACCTAAGTCGCTCATAGTGGAGGAAGCTAAAGGCCTTTAACTGGTCGACGTGCTGCACTTGTTGCATTACTTGTACTGCACGTAGATAACCATCCAGGAGCTTCCTATTCTTCTGTACTTTCTGATACTTCTTATCTTTCGTCTTACCAGTCTCGAATAGCTCACGCAGAGCAGAGTCAGCAAATACTATTTGCATAAGCGGGGGGATGATTACACCACAAAGGTAGAAGATAATTCACAAAGCTGCGAATACGTCTCAAGGCAAGCTATATCAGAAGTCACCTCCATCGTACTCTACGCACAAGAGTAGATATATCCCCCGAGGCCTTACACCTCCCAGGGTAGCAAGCAAAGAAATAGGGGTTGTACAGTAAGATGTACAGCCCCATTATTCCCGTTTTATATGCTAATAGCGTGTAATAGCATCTATCGGCACTCTGTGATGTCAAAAGCTCGGAGCAAGTAAGCGAAGAGGATATGCCTTGAATTTCGTTGCCATATACTTGCTATTTCAGTAAGGCAAAGTTACGAATTCAGCTTTGAAAGTTCAAAGGACTTATTGATAACCACTTACAGAAGCAACAAGAGCGCCACAAATTCAGTGAGCGCTATCGTATGAATTCAGTGGCACGATGCTTATACCCTCACTTGCCACTGCCGGGACAGCGGCAAGCACAGATCCTTCGCGCGCGTACCTAATATAGAGACCAGTGCCGTGCACTGGTCTCCTATAGTCTTCAATATAAAGAACCACTATTTGGAGATTGAAAAGATACATCTATATTTACTCTCGAAACATACTCACAAACAAACCTAAAGCACATCACAAGATATAAAGACTCTTATGAAAGCATCTAAGTTTCTTTGGGCAGTCGTCATGGCCCTCACCTTCGTATTCACGTCTTGTGATCCATTCTCGAAGAATGAACCAATCGTTGAGGGGGATGTTGACAAGTACTTCGATAGTAATGCCCAGCATAAATCATTCCGTGTACTGACAGCTGAAGGGAAGCCCTACAACCACAAAGTAGATTGGCATATTGTCGGTATCATGGTACCTTATTCAGATACCTACTTAACGAAGAAGGTCGACACCCTATCAAATGGAGATTTCAGAATCTCTTACGATTGGGTAACCTTTACCGTCAAGGAAAATAAGTCCATCATCGATGTCGAAGTCCAAAAGAATGAAACAGGCAAAGAACGGTCAGTCACCTTCCGCCCTAGTAACTCATATAAGCAGGCTTACCTCCCCAAAATACGTGTGACACAGCGAGCAAAGTAAGCTCCATCCTATCATACTCAGGGTACTCACCCTGCTCTGTGCGGGACGCTTTCGGCTAAGCCGAGGGCGTCCCGCACGGACGTTTATCTGGGGAGTACGGTAGGGCTACTTCGGTACTCAGAAGAAGGCTAATTAGGCAACTGAAAGACCTCCAGCTTATTGATGAGGTGCTGACTTCCACGAAGACGGGAGTCACCCGCCCGAAGTGCGGTCAGCGAGTGCGCCTTGGAAGCCCTGCTGAGGTAGTCAAGTAAGTAGAGGAGAATGTGTAACTTTGTGGACTGTGCGCACCTCGCTTTGGCGCGTCGCAGCTATCACATCGATACAATCCAAATAGATAATAGAATAAGCAACTGCTCTCATGGCACAGCAAGAAGACCTCTTTAAGAAGGTGATCGCCCACTGTAAGGAATACGGCTTCGTCTTCCCCTCCTCCGAAATCTATGACGGCCTCGGCGCCGTCTACGACTACGGCCAGCTCGGGAGCGAACTGAAGAACAATATCAAACGCTACTGGTGGGAAGCAATGACCCTCTTGGCTCCCAATGTCGTGGGGATCGACTCGGCGATCTTTATGCATCCCAAGATCTGGAAGGCTTCGGGACACGTCGACGCCTTCAACGACCCCCTCATTGACAACAAGGACTCGAAGAAGCGCTACCGTGCTGACGTCCTCATCGAGGATCAGCTGGCCAAGATCGAAGAGAAAATCAACAAGGAAGTAGCCAAGGCTGCCAAGCGCTTCGGCGAGAGCTTCGACGAAGAGCAGTTCCGCTCCACCAACGGGCGTGTACTCGAATATCAAGCCAAGTGGGAGGAGCTACACAGCCGCTTCGCCGCTGCGATGAACGACACCAACCTCGAGGAGCTGCGCCAGATTATCCTCGACTACGAGATCGTCTGCCCCATCAGCGGGACGCGCAACTGGACGGAAGTGCGTCAGTTCAACCTGATGTTTGCCACCGAGATGGGCTCCACAGCTGACGGAGCGATGAAGGTCTACCTTCGTCCCGAGACGGCGCAGGGCATCTTCGTCAACTTCCTCAACGTGCAGAAGACGGGCCGTATGAAGGTGCCCTTCGGTATCGCACAGATCGGTAAGG
>ERZ772974.1179-NODE-1179-length-17482-cov-4.994836_pt1 | contig 17482 bp, 18 predicted proteins | sample MGYA00580671_ERZ772974 | MGnify/ENA primary metagenome ERZ772974 (study PRJEB29015, sample SAMEA2738065) | human oral metagenome | biome: human oral; feature: human-associated habitat; material: saliva | place: China | collected 2218 ... | reverse complement strand
AGAAAAGCAGTACCGGCTCAATGACGGTGCCTTTCTGGCTCTGGATGGTACGGCTTACTATACCATGGAGCGCCAGTCTGTTGGCAAGGCTATCTTTGGCGGGCAAGGCGGTCTCTTCGTTATGACGACCCAAGGGCAGGGCACTCTTTTGGCTAATGCCTTTGGTTCTATTAAGAAAATTGAGCTTCATAACCAAGAAGTGACAATCGACAATGCCCATGTAGTAGCTTGGAGCCAATCTTTGAACTATAACATCCATCTGGAAAATGGCTTCTGGCAGTCTATTGGAACAGGTGAAGGAGTGGTCAACACCTTCCAAGGTACTGGTGAAGTCTATGTGCAAAGTCTCAATCTTCAAACCTTTGCAGGCTCCCTCAGCAAGTTTATTCCAAGAAGCTCATAAGAAATAAAACTAGGACAGAAGATCAGGCTAGATGCTGGATTTATCTGTCCTATTTTTTTGTAACAAAGCCGACAGCTGACAAATAGCAGAAAAGATGGTAAGATAATATAAAATTATTTGAATATCAAAGTACCAGTAAGGGGAAAGAATGTCATATTTTGAAAACTTTATGAAGGCCAATCAAGCCTTGAAAAGGCAACGGCCGCCTTTATGATTTAGCTGTTAGCACCATCGGATGCTAACTCGTTCGTGGCATTTTTGGCGGATTAAAGAAACGTTAGGAGAATAAAGTGACAATTACTATAAAACCTTATCGGAAATCGGATAAAGAGGCTGTTTTAGAATTGTCAATACAGGCTTGGTCTCCAGTTTTTCCAAAAATGGAAAAAGGAGTTCCTAAGTTTGTTTATGACAATTTTTATCCTCAAGGGTGGGAAACAAGACAAATCAATGATCTAACAGCGGTCTTAGATGAAGAGGGTCAGTTTGCCTGGCTAGCTTTTCTGGAGGAGGAGTTGGTCGGCTGGATTCACATTCGCTTGCACCCTGAGGATAAGATGGGTGAGATTTATATCCTAGCTGTTGCTCCAAGATATCAGCGTCAAGGTATTGGAAAAGCGCTCATGACCTATGCTTGTGATCAGATTAAACAAAAAGGAATGGAAATGGTCATGGTTGAGACGGGTGGTGATCTAGGTCATGCACCGGCTCGTAAAACCTATGAGAACTTTGGTTTTGAACAATGGCCCGTTGCTCGCTACTTTAAGAAGTTATAACTCACGGCTCTTTGTCAACTGTAGTGGGTGATAAAAGCTAGCACAGAGAGCAGTTCATATAGGTTCTCTCTTTTTTGAAGTTAGGGAAGTTCTAAAGCCAAAACCTAGTATGATAAGGTTAATCCGTTTGAACATCAAATAATATAATTAGTCAGGAGTCAAAATGTCATATTTTGAAAACTTTATGAAGGCCAATAAAGCTTATATTGATTTGCATGGGACAGCACATCTGCCCATTAATCCCAAGACTAAGGTAGCTATTGTGACCTGCATGGACTCTAGGCTCCACGTGGCTCAGGCTCTGGGTCTAGCACTAGGAGATGCTCATATCTTGCGCAATGCCGGCGGTCGGGTAACAGAGGACATGATTCGCTCGCTAGTCATCTCCCAGCAGCAGCTAGGAACGCGGGAAATCGTGGTTTTGCATCATACAGACTGTGGGGCACAGACCTTCAAGAATGAGGATTTCACGGCCTATCTTCATCAAGAACTAGGTGTCGATGTCAGTGATCAGGACTTTTTGCCCTTTACAGATGTAGAGGAAAGTGTGCGAGAGGATATGGCCTTGCTGCGGCAGTCACCACTGATCCCAGCTGATGTAGAAATCTCAGGAGCGGTTTACGATGTAGATACTGGCCGGATGACAGTTGTTGAGGAATAGTTGGGAAGTCAATTTCTTTGTCTGCGCATCAGCATTGAAATTGGCTCCTTTTTTATGTTAAAATAGAGAAACGATTTTAATTAGTTAGGACAATGTTATGATTCTTTCCATTATTTCTCAGGGACTGGTTTGGGCCGTCCTAGGTCTAGGTATTTTTATGACCTTTCGGATTCTGGGCTTTCCTGATATGACGACAGAAGGCTCCTTCCCCTTGGGCGGGGCGGTAGCTGTTACCTTGATTACCAAAGGAGTCAATCCTTTTCTGGCAACAGCAGCAGCCGTTTTAGCGGGCTGTGCTGCGGGTGCCGTGACAGGTCTGCTTTATACCAAAGGGAAAATTCCGACTCTGCTTTCTGGGATTTTGGTCATGACCTCCTGCCACTCTATCATGCTGATGCTGATGGGCCGTGCCAATCTGGGGCTTTTAGGCAGCAGTAAAATTCAGGATGTTCTGCCCTTTTCAGGGGAAGTCAATGACCTCTTGACTGGTTTGATTTTTGTCAGCCTAGTGATTGCAGCCCTACTCTTTTTTTTGGATACCAAGCTAGGGCAGGCTTATATCGCGACTGGAGATAATCCAGACATGGCTCGCAGTTTTGGGATCAATACTGGCCGTATGGAGCTCATGGGACTGATTCTGTCAAATGGCTTGATTGCTCTGTCTGGGGCGCTGATTGCCCAGCAGGAAGGCTATGCAGATGTTTCCCGCGGGATTGGAGTGATTGTTGTCGGTTTGGCCAGTCTTATCATTGGCGAAGTGCTCTTCCAGAGTCTGACCTTGGCAGAGCGACTGATTACCATTGTGGTTGGTGCGATTGCCTATCAGTTCTTGATCTGGGGTGTCATTGCTCTCGGCTTTAATACCAACTATCTCCGTCTATACAGTGCGGTGATTCTGGCCGTCTGTCTCATGATTCCAACCCTGAAAAATAAATTCTTTAAAGGAGCCAAGTTAAGCAAATGACAGCGATTGTAGAATTAAGAAATGCAACTAAGCTTGTAAAGAGCGGCTTTGATGAAGAAAAAATCATCCTAAATGATGTTTCTTTGGACATTCACGAGCATGATTTTATTACGATTTTAGGCGGAAACGGTGCAGGAAAGTCAACCCTGTTCAATGTCATTGCCGGAACTCTCCCTTTAACCAGCGGCAGCATTCATATCTTGGGGGAAAATGTCACTCATTTTTCACCAGAAAAGCGGGCCAAGTACCTGTCTCGTGTCTTTCAGGATCCTAAGATGGGAACGGCTCCACGTATGACAGTGGCGGAAAATCTTCTTATCGCCAAATTCCGAGGCGAAAAGCGTGGCTTGGTGCCCCGTGGACTCAACAGTTACAGGGAAGAATTTCAGGCGACGATTGAGAAAATCGGCAATGGCCTGGACAAGCATCTGGATACACCGATTGAATTTCTTTCTGGCGGGCAAAGACAGGCTTTGAGTCTGCTCATGGCAACGCTCAAGCGCCCAGAGCTTTTGCTTCTGGATGAGCATACTGCAGCACTGGATCCCAAGACCAGTGTAGCCTTGATGGAGCTGACCAATGAATTTGTCAATCGTGACCTCCTAACAGCCCTCATGATTACCCATCACATGGAGGATGCCCTCAAATACGGCAACCGACTAATCGTTATGAAAGATGGGCGGATTATTCAGGACTTAAACAAAGACGAGAAAGCCAAGATGACCATCGCGGATTATTATGGCTTGTTTGAATAGGCTTGCTCAGAGTTTTGTAAAAACAAGAGAAAGAATATGTACTAAATAATGTACTGCTTCACAAAATTAGACAAATAATAATCAAAAGGATTTAGTTCTCTGTTAAATAGGACTATGTCCTTTTTCTCCCAATTGCCCTAATAGATGAATAAAAACCGCTAGATTGCGGTTTTTTTCTTATCAAAATAGTCTAAATCACTCATCTAAGCGAATAAACATCATTGCGTTAAGTAAGGAGATGAGCGCGACCGTATTAATATTATTGGAATAGATCAGTCTCTTGTTCTCAATGGGTGGAATAATAAAATTAGAAATGATGATGTCATAGGGTGATTCTTTTAAAGAATCGATTGATAATTCTAATTTATTCCAAACTTCAAGTTCAAAATTATTACTGCAATAATAAGAAAGTGTCTCTGCTACCGATCTTGCATGATACTGATCAAAATTACTCATGACTAAAACCTTTAATTTAGGCTGATTTTGTAAAAGATTCAGCACTAAATGTTTGCTGTGAGTGATAAAGGTATAGGATAGATGGTTGACTTTCATTGGTGTGCTATGGATATCCAAAGTCTCTAGGTAATGTTCAATCCCTTTTTTAATATCTGAAACAAATTGAGGGAAAATATTTTGAAAGTTCTTGATGGTATTCCCTTTTTGATCAAATAGGATAAACTCTGTAGATAGTTCCTGACGGTGCAGATGTGCTGTATTATGCAAATGCCAAATAAGATTGTCATTATTGTCTATTTTTAGATTATATTTGCTTTCTATCTGATCAATTAAATCACTTAATAATTGATACGAATTTTTTACATAGCTGTCTGTTTTTGCGCAGCTCATAAATAGATTTTCATCAATGAAAAACATTTTTTGAAAATAGGAGACAAATAGTTGGCCTATCACTTCTTTATTCAAAGAGATATGATATTCAGAATCAAAGCTCGCTACAATGTCTTCGATTCCTTCTGCCTGCATGAAAGATTCTAACAATTGATTGTTAAAAGAATCTTTCTCAACTTCCAAGAAATGACCAAACTTTATTCGATATAAATTTGTAACCAGGAGCAATTTTAACATTCTTTGAGTTGCGAAATTGACAGGAAATGCAGTTTCTTTATAGACCAGTGCTAACAGCTTACACAAAGGTTCTACTGAAAAATCTGTAAAGGGCCATTCAAGAAAATAATATTTTTCCGAAAAATATTGTGCAAAAAAATAACGGATATCAATCTCATCTCCAATAATCCGAGCAGGATTGAGACTAATTTTAAAATTATATTGTTTTTTTATGATTTTGTTAATATGACTGATTATACGATAGAGTGAGGAAGAGCTTATATAAAACTCTTTACAAAGACTCTCAGTTTCATATCCTTCGTTAAAGAAGATGAATTCTAAAATTGAAAAATGGGTTGAATGCTTAAAAAAATGGTGATAAACCATCTCAATATCACTATCATCGGTATTAATGATACGTATACCATTAGTGGACGAGTGAAAAATCAATTGAGGAAACGCAGACTTGACATGGGATAAATCATCTTTTACTGAACGTTCTGTACAATTCAATAGTTCAGCCAGTTCAGAAATATGAAACCAGCGTTTGTTTTTAAATAGTAGTTCTAATAGTTCTAATTGCCTGTGGCTCTTTTTAGACAGTAATTCTCGCATTAAAATATTATCTTTCTTTATATAGTGTTTTTATTATCAGGCAATTATACCATATTTTATGCATTTAACCTCGTTTAACAACTCTAAAATATATCTAAAAATGCTGATAAAAGCCTATAGAACAAGGAATTCTTATCTTTGCGTATCTATAGTACAGATAAACGGAAAGAAAACCAAGTTGAATTATTATGTTTCCAAGTTGGAAAATTATATAATTATGTTAATCAAAAAATAATAGTAAAAAATATTATTAAACAATTTTGATTTAGAAAAAATTAGAAAGGAGAATCAATATGCTTTGGTCTATTATTGTTGGAGGTGTTATTGGTCTTATTGCTGGATCAATCACTAAAAAAGGCGGCTCAATGGGTGTTATTGCAAACGTTGTTGCAGGTTTAGTTGGTTCTGCTGTCGGTCAGTCACTTTTGGGAACTTGGGGTCCTAGTTTGGCTGGTATGGCCTTGCTTCCTTCTATCATTGGTGCAGTTATTGTAGTAGCTGTTGTATCATTTTTTGTAGGTAAAAATGCATAAATTGTCTTTTTACTTTCAAAATACAATTTAAAATTTAATGATGTGAGGATTCAATATGTCAAAATCAAGAAAAATACTTTCCCTTATTTTCTGTATTTTAATCTTGACAATTTTGATTCCTGTTTTGCTAGACTTTCATAAAGTCAGCGGTCTGGGGCTCCAGTTATTTAGCTGGAAGTTATTCACGTGGAAGCAGATTCCTTTTGTGGGCTACTATCTTTCTAGGTATGTTTTCTGGGGCACTGTGGTTTTAGCAAGCTTAATCTTACTACTGATGTTAGTGATAGTTTTTTATCCTAAGAGACGTTTAGAAATTCAGCTAGCTGATGCGGATGGGAAACTGATGCTGAAAAATTCAGCGATTGAAGGGTTTGTTCGTAGTCTGGTAACAGATCACGATTTAATTAAAGATCCTACAATTTCAGTAAATAGCCGTAAAAACAAATGCATGGTGTCCGTTAAAGGGGCAATCGTTCCTTCGGAAAACATTATCAAGAGAAGTCAGTTGATTCAAGAAGAAATTGCGTCTGGATTGACAGAATTCTTCGGAATCAATCATAATGTCAAGCTTAAAATCTCTGTCTCAGACTTCAAGCCAAAAGAAGCGGCTAAAAAAACTACTAGTCGTGTAAAGTAAGGAAGTAAAAAATGGAATGGTTTAAAAAATATCAATATCCAATCTTGTCTGGATTAGCAGGCATTATTCTAGCGTGTTTTATCCTATCCTTTGGCTTCTTTAAGACTCTATTTGTCTTGATTTGCGCTACTCTAGGGGCAGGAATTGGATATTATATTCAAAAAAATAATATATTTAAATAAAAATAAAGGAGTTTAACATGTCAAATAAAGATGTTAAAGATGTTGCTAAAAAAGAAGTTGCTCAAGCAGCTCACGAAGTAAAAGGTGAATTGACTTATGATGATAAGGTCATTCAAAAAATTATTGGCCTTTCTTTAGAGAAAGTTTCAGGTTTGCTGGCTATTGACGGTGGCTTCTTCTCTAACTTAGCAGATAAATTGATTAACACTGATAATGTCACTAACGGTGTTAATGTCGAAGTTGGTAAAGAACAAGTAGCTGTTGACTTGAATGTAGTAGTTGAATATCAAAAGAATGTTCCTGCATTATACGACGAAATCAAGAAAGTTGTTGTGGAAGAAGTTTCTAAGATGACTGACTTAGAAGTTGTTGAAGTCAATGTTAATGTTGTTGATATCAAAACTAAAGAACAGCATGAAGCTGATTCAGTTAGTCTTCAAGACCGAGTAACAGATATTGCAGAATCAACAGGCGAATTTGCTTCAGAGCAATTCGAAAAAGCAAAATCTGGTATTAGCGGTGGTTTCTCAGCTGTTCAAGAAAAAGTTGGCGATGGTGTAGAGGCTGTTAAAGACGCTGCGTCAAATGAAAAAGCTCGCGTTCGTTAATTCTCTCACTGAGATTAGGAATTCTTATATTCTTTCATTGCTTTAAAAATTGAAACTAATAACGGAGGTATCAATTATGTCTACAGAAGAAAAATTCAACCAAGCTAAAGGTTCTATTAAAGAAGGCCTTGGCAAATTAACTGGTGATAAAAAAACAGAAAAAGAAGGAGCTGCTGAAAAAGTAGTTTCTAAAGTTAAAGAAGTTGCAGTAGATGCCAAAGATGCTGTTGAAGGCGCAATCGAAGGCGTTAAAAATATGGTTAAAAAAGACGATAAATAAAACCAATAGTTGATTTTCCTTATAAAAAGTCTTTGTTAGCTATAGTAACTAAAAAGAGAGAACATTTAATCCTGTTCTCTCTTTTTTGTGTATTTGGCTAGAAAAATTGTTCCTATTCCTTGTTTTTAGTTGGAGTTTCTTTCTTCTCCTTATCAATTTTTTGAAGTTCATGGTCATTTTTATATTGAATAATATACTCGACGATGTCTTTTTCGGTCAATCGATCATTGGATAATTGTGAAATTTGAATTGAAATATGTTTCAAGCCATAATCGTTTTGTTTACTAAGAATTTCTTTCACTTTCTCATCTGAAAGATAGTTTCCTGAAATAGTTAACTTTAAAGTATTATCTTCTTTATCATAGTTCTTTTTTAGGATTGTGTTCTCTTTAAACTGATCAGATAAGTATTTATTTATAGATTCATTGATTAAGGTCTCTCTCACTAAGGTAGTCGCTGAAACCAAACTTGGAATAATAAGAATAAGCGAAACTAGAATTAATATTTTTCGCATTTTATAGGCTTCTTGATTGTGTTTAATGTAATGATTTTTCACCATAGTTAAGCTCGTCCCTATGTATGTAGCAAGCATAATAAAACTACAGTTAATGAAAAATAAGTACGATGCTCCTAACATAAACTCAAAGTTTCCCGTTGCTATAGCATAGCCGACAGTACATACTGGGGGCATAAGAGCTGTTGCGATAGCAACTCCAGGTACAATGTTATTTGCTTCTTTTTTACGTGCTCCAATAACTCCAGCTACCCCACCCACAAAAGCTATAACTACATCCCAAATTGTTGGTGAAGTTCTGGCAATAATTTCTGAACTTGCATAAGAAATTGGAGAAATAAAAAAATAAATCGTAGATGCTAAGAGGCTTAACGAAACTTGAATAGAAAGAATTTTAAACGACTTTCTGAGCAGTTTCATATCTAGTATTGCTAATGAAAAACCAATTCCAATAATAGGTGTCATTAATGGAGAAATCAACATTGCCCCAATGATAACTGGAGTGGAATCCATGTTTAAGCCAATAGATGCAATCAACATTGCACATAACAAAGTAGCTAAATCGCTTCTTGATAAATCTAAATCATCATAGAGCTTATCTCTAAATTCAGCTAAAGAATAAAGTTTATCCTCTTTTAAAATTTTTCTCATAATAGTATTCCCCTTATTAAAGTTCTCTAAATTATAAATTCATGCGAAGCAATGAATGAAATAAGTAATATTCCAAATAAAATACTGGAAGAGGTATATAATCGCTATTTATTTTATAACTTAAAAAAATTGCAATTAGAATCTAATTTCTGAGAAGAGGATTCTTAACATTCTTACTGGATTGAAAAAGCAACATATACTGAATTATTAACCGCATAACAAAACAGCATCTAGTTTGTCAAGGCCTTTTTTCTTTGTGTAACTACTTTTTCAAAATTCTTAAAATATTTTTGTATTTTTATTGTGTAAACGCTTGCAAAAATCTGAATAGAGTACTATAATAGAATTAAGGAAATAGAAAGAAAGGAAACCAAATTCATTCGCTTTTAAGTTTACTTTGTTGGTATAGTTGTTTGTAATACATAAGTAGTTGCTTTACTTGACATATTGGTTGAATTGTCAGACAGGCCTGCTTAGCTTGCCTGATTGTAACGATAGTATAGAAAGTAGAAGCTTTTAGATGGTTTTCAAACTTCGAGAATTCAATCAATAGCGCTTTATTATATTATAGAGATTTCCAATGCTAAGATAAAAAGAAAATCATTAGCGGTTGAAGGAATTAAAAGTTTATAAAAAATAATAAAAACAATAAATCAAAAAATTGTTATTCAGTTACACCTTGGATGAACTGATTGCTCTCATACCAGCGAAGTAAACCAGACCTCTAGCCGAGTAAAGCTAGAGGTCGTTTTTTTGCTACGATTGGCATGCCGTGTATCTGGGGTGAAAACCCTCTGGGAACTGTTTTCTTGTACTTTGCAAGTATAAGATACCGTTGACGGGAAAGGGTTTTCATTGTATATTTATATTAGGGATGATGATTGGAAAACAATTAGCAGTTAGGAGGGTATGATTATACCGATTATAAGAAAAGTTCAAGTGTATCTTTTGCTTCTGTTTTTCTCTTTGAGCGGTGTCTTGCCAAGTCAGATTGTCTTTGCGGAGCAGTCGCAGAATGGTGTCTAAAGATTTGATTGACAAATACCGCTGGATTTCGCTGATTCAGTACAATGGCATGCGGGTCAGCAAGCGGATGCTCCGATACTATGGTGCTGACTGGTGATAAGCAATTTGCAAGACCAAGTGAGCCAATAAAAGGTGAGAAACCCGAATATCATACAGCTTGATATTCGGGTTTTTGGAAAGGTAAAGAGAAAATGAAGCTGAAAAAAGAAAAATGTCGGCACCAGCTGTTTGACTATGAGGCCGACTATGTCATCTGCCCGGCTTGCGGTGAGCCTATTGCGGAGAATATAACGAATAATCCCAATTTCAAGCTGCAGATGATTCGGCGGAGTCGGAAGTATAAAAGATTTTTAAGGTGGAAAAAAGGTTATTTCTTTTTCTTGTTTTTAATATTATTTTTAATGTTATTCATTATCTTCAATTATCAATTCTTGGATAGTTTAGTGATTAAAAGCTACGGGATTACAGGTATTGATTCTTTTGAGCCTATTCTCAAATGGAGCTTCTATCCCTTCAAAGATGTTGTAGAGACAGCGGCCGTCCTCACTTTTATTCTTGCAGGACCTCAGCTTGATAGACGAGAATGGCTGAGACGCTGGCATCTTCAAAAGCATGCACATTACTATTTGGCATCATATCTGTATCCAGTAATCAGAGTAGCAAATTATATTCTGTTAATTTATCTAGGCAGTGAATTTTGGAGTAAGCTTATTTATTTAGAAGAGATGGACTTGTTGAATTATCACTTAGGTGGTCAGGAACTGATTTACGCTAGCGCGGTCTATGCTAAGGAAAATCTTCGCGGCCTCTACATTGTGCTGGGCCTTAATTTTCTTGCAGACTGCTGGCTCTTTTTCTACCAGCGCTTGGCTATATGGGTGAATCGTTTTTAGGATTTATGAAAGAGTATGAATATGAAAAAAGAAAAATGCCGCCACCAACTGTTTGACTATGAATCCGACTATGTCATTTGTACGGCCTGCCTCTTTCTGCCTCTGATCTTTCCTTGCCATATCGGTCTTTGGGTAGCAGTGATTGGAATTTTGACGACCTAAATCCTGCCCGGCTTTCTCAGTAATCCCAATCACAGTTTTGTCTCGGTTGATCTCAGCCCTATCGATTTTCCTCATTTGATTGAGCGGCTGTTTCTTTTGGACATTATCACTTTTGGGTAGAAGTTGATTGGGCTTTCCGAGCATTTCGGTAATGAAAATTTCTCCCCCCTGTCTGTCCTACACTACTTGTAATAAGCTAGAACGTAGATTTTCAATGAGGTTTCTGCTTATAGAGGTAGCGCTTCCGATTCTAAGCTTGATAGCTAGCCTGCTGTTCTTTTCTGCTCATGCTCTGGCAACGGTCGGGCTGGCTTTCTTGGTTACAGCTGCGATAATGGTTTATTTTGTCCGTTTTAATCTGACTGGCAAAGCCTAACCCTAAAAAGGGACAGTTTGCGGCTGTTTCTTTTTTGCTGTCGGTGTGTTTTTCGTGGTTAGAAAAATAGCTTCATTCTAAGTGACAATGGAAAAACAATTTTTCTTTGTTTTGAAAAAACATGAAAAAATGCTATAATAGGTTAGATATGCAAACCATAGGTTTGCAAGACTGTAATTCGACTTGGCTAGCCAAGGACCGTTAGTAATAAAATAAAGAATCTTTGATAAAAGTGAGGTTCTGAAAATTGAATAGGAGAAAAAATGAGCAAGAGCAATATTAAACTGATTGCTTTAGGCGGCGTACGTGAAAATGGTAAAAACCTCTACGTTGCCGAAGTGGATGATTCCATTTTTGTATTGGATGTTGGGCTGAAGTACCCAGAAAATGAGCAGTTGGGCGTGGATTATGTTGTTCCCAACATGGACTATTTGTTTGAAAACAAGAAGCGGATTGCGGGTGTCTTTCTGACGCACGGGCACGCGGATGCGATTGGTGCTCTGCCTAATCTTCTGGCAGATGCTAAGGTGCCGGTTTTCGGATCAGAGTTGACGATTGAGCTGGCCAAGCTTTTTGTTAAAAATAACGATGCGGTTAAGAAGTTCAATGATTTCCATGTGATTGATGAAAATACCGAGATTGAATTTGGCAAAACCGTGGTTTCCTTCTTCCGGACGACTCACTCGATTCCTGAGAGTTTGGGAATTGTCATCAAGACCAGAAAAGGCAGCATCGTTTATACAGGTGACTTCAAGTTTGACCAGTCTGCCAGCCCGTCCTATGCGACAGACTTTGGCCGTTTAGCTGAAATTGGCCGCGAAGGTGTTCTGGCCTTGCTCAGTGATTCAGCCAATGCAGACAGTAGTGTTCAGGTGGCTAGTGAGAGCGAGGTTGGCAAGGAAATCGAAGATACGATTGCTGACTGGGATGGCCGTGTGATTGTTGCGGCGGTTGCCAGCAACCTGTCTCGGATCCAGCAGGTCTTTGATGCAGCTGCAGAGACTGGCCGCCGAGTGGTTTTGACAGGCTTTGATGTTGAAAACATCGTTCGTACGGCTATCCGCCTCAAGAAGCTGTCCTTGGTGGACGAACGTCTTTTGATCAAGCCCAAGGAAATGTCTAAGTTTGAAGACCATGAGTTGATTATCTTGGAGACTGGCCGGATGGGTGAGCCTATCAATGGTCTGCGCAAGATGTCAATCGGCCGCCACCGCTATGTGGAAATCAAGGAAGGCGATTTGATTTACATCGTAACAACGCCTTCTATTGCCAAGGAAGCGGTCGTGGCTCGCGTGGAAAATATGATTTATCAGGCGGGTGGCATTGTCAAGCTGATTACCCAAAACCTGCGGGTTTCGGGTCACGCAAATGCGCGTGATTTGCAGCTCATGATTAACCTGCTGCAGCCTAAGTACCTCTTCCCTATTCAGGGTGAGTACCGCGGATTGGATGCTCATGCTAAGGCTGCCATGGAAGTTGGCATGCTGCCGGAAAACATCTTCATTCCTAAGCGTGGCAGCATTATGGAATACGACCATGGTGATTTTGTGCCGGCTGGTGCAGTGTCAGCAGGAGATGTCATGATTGATGGAAATGCCATCGGCGATGTGGGCAATATCGTCCTGCGTGACCGCAAGGTCTTGTCTGAAGATGGCATTTTCATCGTGGCACTCACAGTTAACCGTAAGGAAAAGAAAATCATTTCCAAGGCTAAAGTACACACCCGTGGATTTGTCTATGTCAAGAAGAGCAGAGATATTTTGCGCGAAAGCTCTGACATTATCAATAAAACCGTGGAAGACTATCTGGCGCAGGATAGCTTTGACTGGGGTGAGCTGAAGGGTGCTGTCCGTGACAGTCTGGCCAAATATCTCTTTGACCAAACCAAGCGTCGCCCAGCTATTTTGCCGGTCGTTATGGAAGTGCGGTAAAAATCTGAACACAAATACAAGAAAAGTCGGGCTTCGGCTTTTTCTTGTCAGAAAGATAGAAGGAGAAATGCGAATGGCAGTGATGAAAATAGAGTATTATTCTGAGGCTTTGGAGATGGAATGGGGCGTTAATGTCCTCTATCCGGATGCAGCTCGCGTAGACAAGCCGGATGATAAGGACATTCCTGTTTTGTACCTGCTTCATGGCATGAATGGCAATCACAATAGCTGGCTCAAGCGCTCAAACATTGAGCGTCTGGTTCGCTCGACCAACTTGATTGTTGTCATGCCTAATACTAGCAATGGCTGGTACACCGATACTCAGTACGGCTTTAACTATTACGAAGCCATCGCTGAGGAGCTGCCTCGGGTGCTCAAGCGCTTTTTCCCAAATATGTCAGATAAGCGGGAGAAGAATTTTATCGCTGGCCTTTCTATGGGCGGATATGGAGCCTTTAAGCTGGCTCTCAAGTCTAACCGTTTTTCATACGCAGCTAGTCTTTCTGGCGCTTTGAGTTTTCTTGATGCTCGCCCGGATAATGCTGAAATGGCAACGCCAGCCTATTGGCGAGGAGTTTTTGGAGACTATAAAGACTGGACCAGCAGCCCTCATTCGCTGGAAAGTATAGCCAAGCAATCTGATAAAAAGACTAAGCTTTGGGCATGGTGTGGCGAAGAGGATTTTCTCTATAAGGCCAATCAGGAGGCAGTGAAAAACCTGCAAGACTTAGGTTTGGAGATTACTTACAGCCACAGTCCAGGTAAGCATGAGTGGTATTACTGGGAAAAGCAGCTGGAGAATGTGCTGGCCTGGCTTCCTATCGACTTCCAGCTGGAAGAGCGCCTGTCGTAAAAATAGACTGTAAAGTCGTATTCTGCCCTCAGAGTATGATATAATGATTACGTTTGAAAATCGGAGTGGGAATGATTCCCCGAAATACAAATAGGAGAATGGAACTTTGACAAAAGCGATTCGAGTGCGTTATGCACCAAGTCCGACTGGACTTTTACACATCGGAAATGCGCGGACTGCGCTCTTTAACTACCTCTATGCTCGTCACTATGGTGGAACCTTCATTATCCGTATCGAGGATACAGACCGCAAGCGCCATGTAGAAGACGGAGAACGCTCACAGCTTGAAAACTTACGCTGGCTGGGTATTGACTGGGATGAAAGTCCTGAGACTCACGAAAACTACCGCCAGTCTGAGCGCTTGGATATTTACCAAAAATATGTCAATGAACTCTTGGACAAGGGCTTGGCTTACAAGTCCTATGTAACTGAGGAAGAATTAGCGGCTGAACGCGAACGTCAGGAAGCAGCTGGTGAAACACCGCGTTATATCAATGAGTTTCTAGGTATGTCAGAGGAAGAAAAGGCAGCCTACATCGCTGAGCGCGAAGCAGCGGGCATCATTCCGACGGTTCGTCTGGCTGTCAATGAAGCTGGTGTCTACAAGTGGACTGACATGGTCAAGGGCGAAATTGAGTTCGAGGGTGGCAATATCGGTGGTGACTGGGTTATCCAGAAGAAAGATGGCTACCCAACTTACAATTTTGCTGTGGTTATTGATGACCATTTGATGAAAATTTCGCACGTTATTCGTGGAGATGATCATATTGCTAACACACCTAAACAGCTCATGGTTTATGAAGCTCTAGGCTGGGAAGCACCAGAATTTGGCCACATGACCCTGATTATCAACTCTGAAACAGGTAAGAAGCTGTCTAAGCGCGACACCAATACCTTGCAGTTTATCGAGGATTATCGCAAGAAGGGCTACCTGCCAGAAGCAGTCTTTAACTTTATTGCACTGCTGGGCTGGAATCCTGGCGGCGAGCATGAGATTTTCTCTCGTCAAGAATTGATCGAGCTCTTTGATGAAAAACGTCTCAGTAAGTCCCCAGCTGCCTTTGATCAAAAGAAGCTGGACTGGATGAACAACGAATACATCAAGAATGCGGATTTTGACACAATCTTCGCTCTGGCTAAGCCGTACTTGGAAGAAGCGGGACGTTTGACCGATAAGGCAGAAAAGCTTGTAGAGCTCTACAAACCACAAATGAAGTCTGTGGATGAAATCGTGCCGCTGACAGACCTCTTCTTTGCGGACTTCCCAGAGTTGACAGATGCGGAGCGTGAGGTCATGGCTGGTGAAACGGTACCGATCGTGTTGACAGCCTTCAAAGAAAAGTTAGAAGCTATGTCTGACCCAGATTTTGTGACGGAGAATATCTTCCCGCAAATCAAGGCTGTCCAAAAAGAGACAGGGATCAAGGGCAAAAACCTCTTCATGCCTATTCGGATTGCCGTTTCGGGTGAAATGCATGGACCAGAGCTGCCAGATACGATTTACTTGCTTGGACGCGAAAAATCCATCCAGCATATCGAAAACATGCTGAATCAAATTCAATAAGATGAACCAGCTTTCGAGCTGGTTTTTGCTTTGCAAATTTTTGTTTTTATGTCACAATCGTAATAAGAAAATCCTTTAAGGAGAGAAAATGAAAAAATGGATTATCATTTTGGTTGGAGCGTTAGTAGCCTTACTCGTGCTAGTAACCTGTAACCAAAAGAAAGAGCAGACGGCTCCTGCTTCCAACAATTCTAAAGCAAGTTTGACTAGCTCCGCATCTTCTAAAAAGTCTGAAAGAGGGACCAATTCGAGCGAACTTGATGGTAAAGCGGACAATCAGGAAACTTCTGATACAGGCTCTCAGCAGCATTCGGAAACAGAAAGTGAAAAGTCTACCAAGGAAACTAGCAAAGGAGAGAAAGAGACTGCAACAACTTCTAGTTTGGATATGAAGGCTATTGCTTCTGGAGATTTTTCCAGCATGATTGGTACTTGGCAGGATGCCAAAGGGAACAGTTATACATTCGATGCGTCTGGTATCGAGTCAGATGTTGCCAAGCTTGAGACAGGAGATTACTCTGGGCCAGATGAAAATGGGATTTTTCGAGCAGGAATTCGTTGGAAAAACCAAACCGGTGCTGCCTTTCTCATCATTCCAGCAGGAAAGAGCCTGCCAGCTGGGGAGACTGTCAATGGAACAGATCCGACTGATACCAGTCAAGATCGCTTCATCATCACTCAAAGCGTTTCCGAACATCCCGATGTTTTTTACCGCGTAAAATAAGGAGTCTTGACGGACTCTTTTTTTCTTGTTTTGAGTCCAGTATATAATATATTGATTTTGAATAAAAATTGATAAAACGTTTTTATTTTAATAAATATTAAAATTTCTCTTGACATTCGCATTTTCATACAGTAGAATGTTTAAAAATAAAATGTAGAAGGATAGAGGTAATCATATGGTTAAAGAGAAAGTCATTTTAGCATATTCCGGCGGCTTGGACACTTCAGTGGCCATTACTTGGCTGAACAAGGATTATGATGTGATCGCGGTCTGTATGGACGTAGGTGAAGGAAATGATTTGGATTTCATTCATGACAAGGCGCTGAAAGTTGGCGCTATCGAATCACATGTTATTGATGTTAAAGACGAGTTTGCAGAAGACTACGTCTTGGTTGCTCTGCAAGGACACACCTTCTACGAACGAAAATATCCTCTAGTGTCCGCTCTGAGCCGACCTTTGATTTCCAAGAAATTGGTTGAAATTGCCCACAAGACGGGGGCGACAACCATTGCCCATGGCTGTACCGGAAAAGGAAACGATCAGGTACGTTTTGAAGTGGCTATCGCCTCCTTGGATCCCAGTCTCAAGGTCATTGCTCCGGTTCGGGAGTGGAAATGGTCTCGGGAAGAAGAAATTAATTACGCCAAAGCTAATGGTGTGCCAATTCCTGCAGATCTGGATAGTCCTTACTCAGTCGATCAAAACCTTTGGGGACGGGCCAATGAGTGCGGAGTCTTGGAAAATCCTTGGAATGAAGCACCGGAAGATGCCTATGATTTGACGGTTGCACCAGAAGCAGCGCCAGACAGCCCAGTCTATGTAAATATTGACTTTGAGGCAGGTGTACCAGTTGCTTTAGATGGTAAAAAGATGAAGCTGGCGGACTTGATTCTTGAGCTGAATGACCTAGCTGGACAGCACGGTGTTGGCCGGATTGACCATGTGGAAAACCGTTTGGTAGGGATTAAGTCTCGGGAAATCTATGAATGCCCTGGTGCGGTGACTCTCTTGGCTGCCCACAAGGAAATCGAGGATCTGACTCTAGTCAGAGAATTGGCTCATTTCAAACCGATTATCGAAAACGAACTGTCCAATCTCATCTACAATGGCCTCTGGTTTAATCCAGCGACAGAAGCCCTGATTGCCTACCTTAAGTCCACCCAGCAGGTGGTCAATGGTACAGCTAAGGTGAAGCTTTATAAGGGCTCTGCGACAGTCGTAGCGCGTAAGTCTGACAATTCTCTTTACGATGAAAGTCTGGCTACCTATACCAGTGCAGATACCTTTGACCAGGATGCCGCGATTGGCTTT
>ERZ772974.1174-NODE-1174-length-17526-cov-7.829718_pt1 | contig 17526 bp, 13 predicted proteins | sample MGYA00580671_ERZ772974 | MGnify/ENA primary metagenome ERZ772974 (study PRJEB29015, sample SAMEA2738065) | human oral metagenome | biome: human oral; feature: human-associated habitat; material: saliva | place: China | collected 2218 ... | reverse complement strand
CGACCATGTCGGAGATGTTCGTGAGCGGGTAGCCGCGGAATTGCCCGCTGGAGCGCGCCTGTCGAGTTTCGACGATGTCGCCGCCGCCGCTGGAGAAGCGCGACCAGTAGTGAATGTCCATGCGCTCGGCCAGGGTACCCATAGCCTCGCCGAGGACATCCTTCTCGTCGGGTCGCTTCGCCATCTGCGCACCGGCGGCCGAGGCGGGATCGGATGCATCCTGATAGGGACCGCTGCCCGCCGAACCATCCGAGGAGGCCGAGGAGCTTTCGGGGGTCAGGCGCAGGGTGACGGAGCGCCCCTCGTAGAGTTCCGCCAATTCACGTGAGGACTGCAGGAGCAGGTCGCCGAGCGCGATGACGATCGTCATGGCGGCCACAGCCGCGACCACGCCCACGAGGGAGAGGACGACGCGCGCCTTCTGGACCTTGACCTCGCCCCAGGCCTCGATGAGCGCGCCCAGGATCTGACTAACGGCGTTCACTACTCACCCTCCTGCAACATCGTGGGGGACGAGGCCTGCTCAGCTTCCGGGTCGCCCTCGGCGGGCGGGAGCGGAGGTTCAGCCACAGCGGGTTCTGTACCCACGTTTCCCGAATGCCCAGCCTCCGCGCGCTGTGCAAGAGTGGAGGGATCCTCGACCTCGTGCAGCGTACCGTCGTAGAGCTCGTAGGCGCGCTGCGCTCGAGCGGCCACGGCCATGTCGTGGGTGATGACGATGAGCGCCGAGTTGGATTCGCGGGCGATCTCCTCGAGGAGGCTCATGACGACGCTCCCCGTATCCGGGTCGAGCGCACCGGTCGGCTCGTCCGCCAGGATCACGCGTGGGCGACGCACAAGGGCGCGCGCGATCGCGATACGCTGCTGCTCGCCGCCGCTCATCTCACCCGGGTAGGAATCCGCGCGATCCGCCAAACCCACACGCCCGAGCATGTCGAGGGCGATGGAGCGCCTGCGCAGCAGCTGTGTGCTGGGCGCGTACAGGAGCGGGACCTCGACGTTTTCGCAGGCCGTGCGTGCAGCGAAGATGTTGAATTGCTGGAAGACGAAGCCGAAGTCTTCTCCGCGCATGCGAGCGCGGCGCCCTTCGCCGAGCCGCGTCGTATCCACGCCGTCGAGCTCGTAGCTGCCGGACGTGGGGACATCGAGCAGGCCGATGATGTTGAGCATCGTAGACTTACCCGTGCCCGATCGACCCACGATAGACACATGCTCGCCCGCGGCGACGTCCAGGTCGACACCGCGCAGAATGTGCAGGGCCTCCCCGTCAGGCAGGGTGACCGTGCGGGTCACGCCCCGCAGGCACACGAGACTCATTGTGTGCCCGCTGCGTCGCCCGAGCCCCCGGCCACGCCGCCGTAGGGGCCGGTCTGGCCGTCCTGATTGTCCTTGTTCGAGGTCGGGGTGAACTCGAGGATCTCCTCGCCCTCCGTCAGCCCCTTCTTGATCTCGACCATCTTGCCGTCCGTGATCCCCAGGGTGACGGCGCGCTTCTCGGGCTTAGTCGGGTCGGAGGTCGGCAGGTAGACGGAGCCGGACTGGTAGCGGCCCTCGACCGCGGAGATCGGCACCGCGAGGACGCCCATCGCCGATCCGGCCGTCATTTCGAGGGTGACCTGCAGGCCGGCGAACACCTTCTGGTTGGAGGGGATCGCGCAGCGGGCCTTCAGGTCCATCGAGGCCGAGGCCCCGTTATCGGACCCGGCGTTTGATTTCGAGTCCTGCGCCTTGCCGGCCGAACTCACCACCTTCATACCCGAGCACTCGAAGGGCGCGGGGCCGTTCTTAATGGTAACGGTCGCCGTCGAAGGAGCGTCCTGCATGCGGTACATCTGGTCCGCGCTCAGGGAGGCGACCGCGGAGAAGGTCGGGGGGACAATCGTCGCAACCGTGTCGCCAATCGCGAACTGCTGGCCCACGAGCACACCCGTCGAAACCGTGCCATCGCCGGGTGACATGACGGTCTCGTACTTGTAGGTCGGCTCCGCGGTCTCGACGCTCACGTTGCCCCTCTCGTCGGTCACCTGCCGGGTGTCGCCGGGAATCTCCTTGCGGATCTGGAGGAGCGCATCACCCTTGGAAACCTTGTCACCGTCATTGACGAAGGTGCGCACGACGTTGCCGTCCAGGGTCGCACGGGCCACGACCGGCTCATCGGGCTGAATCGTGCCCGTCAGGATCACCGTATTGGTGATATCTGCGCGCCCAACGGAGATTGTCATCTGCCCGAAGGAGCCGCCCGGATCCACGTCGCCGCTCGTCTGCTTCTCCTGCGCGGCCGGGAAGAACGCAAACTTCACCAAGGCCACGGCGATTACTACCCAGGCAAGAACCTTGACAACATCGAGCACCTGGGCGGTGCGGGTCTTTTGTGCCACGTGCGTCTCCTTCGATGAACGGCATTGCCCAATTGTGGGGCGCACCTCATTTTCACAGCAATGCTATCCCACCCCTCAGAGATTTCTCGAGGAGCGTCCCGCCTGCTGGGCATCGCACGTCCTTGCCCCTACGTTGGATGGCAAATTGACGAAAGGCAAACATGATCCGAGAGCGTTGATGTATCCCTTTGAGGGGGTACCTGAAATGTTTGCGGCAAGGCGCGAAGGGGTCATTACTTCTCTATGAGCATCTTTAAAATGAAAAGGAAGTTTAATGCTAATCAGTGGGTACGCTCCACACGCTCAATCATTCTGGCCATTACGGATGGATTCCACGGATGAAAGCAAGATCGAGAACATCATGTCTGAGCTGATCGGCGAGTTGTCCCCGATGATGGAGACCTACTCTATGGGTGTCGAGCTCCGTCAGATCTGGCACGAACACGCGGAGTAAGGCGCGCTTCTAGGCAACAAATAGCGGCCTGCACGGGGCCGCTTGGAGGGACCTAGAGCTCGCATTTGGCAAACGGAAGAACGGTAGCCGACAATCTTCCCGCGATTTCACCGGACAACAGCGGTCAGATTCATGTAGACAGACATGGGGTGTGTGAGGGTAGCGACGGGTTAAGGGTAACCCTATTTGGCAGCTGGACACATTGAGAGTCAGTCGACCCAGCCACTGAGTTGTGACCTCTACCAGCTAGCGGACTTCCCAGTTGACAGTGAAAAGCTCGGTGGTCGATTGTTTGGCTTCGAGGGCTTGGGCGGCGTTATCGAGATAGGCATCGGACGTGGCGCGAAGTTTGTCGCGTTCGCGGCGGTAGTCGTCATCGGCCTCTTCGGCTTTGCGCCTCCAGGAGCGTGCTTCGCGGGTGAGTTTGAGCTGTTCTGCTGTGCTGCTTGCCTTACGAGCCGCTTTGGTTGCGGCAGCTTCCTTGCCGTGAAACTCACGGATCTTCGCGTCAAATGTGGCCTTGAGGTCGAGCCTGGCTGCGTCGATGAGTGCTTCTTGTTGGAGGTAGAACACAGCATTCCGGTCTTCAACCTCACCAGCGATCTGGTTTCGCTGGTCATTGATGACGTCCTCGAAACCTTCGGTGTTCACATCGTCGCGGTGCACCGCTACGCATTCAAGGTCGAGTAGGTCTCGTATTTGCTCATGGTCCATGCGTGTGCCGTCGGTGAAAAAGCCTGCCAAGAGAAGATATGTTTCCTGGAGTTTTTGTTTTCCCGCGCTCATGGCAAACGTGACCTCGTGGACCGCGATGCGTCCGCTTTTACCGCGCAGCCGCTTCGCAATCGCTGTCGCTCGCTGCGAGCCTTTCACCTGGAATATCAGCGTTGCTGGAGGGGTGTCATGCTTCTTTGCGTTGGCGACGACCCACTGTGCGAGCTCACTGGAGTATCGGTACTGGTGTGCACCGGTACAAGGCGTGGATTTGAAATAATACTGTCCAACTTTGATCCCCGATTCGGGTGTATCCGTGAGAGTGAACTGGGATCCGGTTTCATTGAAGGTGGCTCGGCCATCCAGTTCGTGGCGGGTTAGGTCGATAAGGAGGCGTTCGAAAGCGTTGAGCACAACACCGGTTTGCGTGTCATAAGACTTGAGCTTGTCACGCACTTTCGGGTCAAGGTTGTCGAAGACCTTCTTGCGGGTGCGTTTCATTTCCCGATTGATCTGCGCTGAGTAACGTTGCTCGAGCTCGTTGAAGGCGGCATCGATCTGCTCTGCTGTCGTGCATCGCTCTAAGATCGCGGCAATGTTCTTCTCAAAGTCCAAGCCGTCCTCGATCTGCCCAAGTACTTCATCGGAGGCACCAAACACTGAGGTGAACAGCTGAAACTTTTCGGTAAGAAGCTCCAATATTCGCTCTTCAGCAAGGTTTCCCTTGTTAGAGAAGTTCACGACCACTACGTTGTGCTTCTGACCAAAGCGGTGGACGCGGCCGATACGCTGTTCGACACGTTGCGGGTTCCAGGGAAGGTCGTAGTTGACCAACATGGAACAAAACTGCAGGTTGATACCTTCAGCGGCTGCTTCGGTGGCAATCATCAGGCGGCCTCGCTGACGGAACTCATCGACTAGGGCTTTGCGCCGGTCCGCAGCGGGAATACCCGTGATGAGATCGCTGCCCTTGTTTTCTTCGAGCCAGGCCTTGTAGATCCGATTGGCATGCTCAGAGTTATTCGTGCCGTTGAACAGTACAAGTCCGTCACCCCACCCGGCTTCAGTCAGGGACCGAGCGAGGTAGTCCTGGGTGACAGTGGAGTCGGTGAAGATGATTGCTTTTTCGGGTGCACCGATTTCCCGCAGGCGCTCAAAGCCTTGCTCGAGTGCATCGACGAGTTTCACGGCTTTCTGGTTGACAGTAATCGAGCGTGCCAAGGATGCGTAGTCACGTAGTTCCTGGACCTCATCGAGCATCTCAGCACGATCACTGTCGCTGAGCACCGCTGATTCCTCTGGTACGGATTCAGCTTCTTCGCGCTCCTCCCCGGTAAGGTCTGGGTCTTCGATAAACCCACCGGACTGGTTCCTACGTTTTCCAGACTTTGCTTCGGTCTCGAGGCGACCCGCGATGGATTCGAGCGTAGAGGCCACCGCATAGGAAGACGACCCCAATCGTTTGCGCAAAATTAAGGCGGACAGGTGCCGCTGAGATTTAGCGAAGGCCCACAAGAACGGCCGCTGCAGGTAGGCGTTGATCAACTCATAGAGCTTGATCTCATCCTGGCTTGGCGTGAATGCGACCGTCAGCGGCATGCGGGTGGTGAACCGGATGTACTTATCCGCATCCCGGCGTAGTGTGCGTTTGGCAATCTGCGCCACGCGCGCGGCAAGGTCATCATTGCCCGCGCTATCGGGGTGATGGATGTAGCGCTCCAGAAACGTTGCCAGCGAATGGAAATAGTCCGGTGCGAATACTGAGACGAGGCCGTAGAGTTCCTCAAGACGGTTTTGCAGTGGCGTGGCCGTGAGCATGACAGTCTTGGCTGCACCACGACAGATCGTGGCCACATTCGTTGCGATCTTTGCTTTACCAGTCCAATGAGAGCGCAGCCGGTGAGCCTCATCGCAGATCAACAGGTCCCATTGCCTCGCCAGAGACAGGTACTGAGAGTTAGCGAACTCGTAGGAGCAGATGAGGATCTGTTCACTTCCACCCAGGCTGAGGGCTTGTTCGAGGGTGCCGCGTTCGAGCAAAGTGGCTGGTAGTGCGAACTTTTCGTCGAGTTCTTGCCGCCACTGCTGACGAAGCGAGGAAGGGGCAATGATGAGGATTCGGCGTTTACGCTCAGCCCAGTACTGGCTGATGACAATGCCGGCCTCAATCGTTTTGCCCAGACCCACCTCGTCGGCCAAGATCACTCCGGGGTGAACGGGGTACGCAGGGCGAACAGGGCAGCATCGACTTGATGAGGCTTCGGTTCCACCTGCGCGTCGAACAACAATCCTGCGAGTTTGCCGACATGATCGGAAGCATAGGAACGGTCTAATTCATGCGCATAGAACTTCGCCTGATAGTCACTAAGCACACCCGGACTCTGCACTACTAGACGCCCCACCTTTCTGGAGAAGCAACTTGGTAGTCCACGCCGATCGCTTCGAAGTGCTTCATTGCGGCGTTAATCTTGGCGTTCTCACCCGGGCGACGCTTAGTTTGATCCAGAGTCGACTTGGTTTCACGAATCAGATATAAGTGATCGCGGCCGTCCTCGTTCTTAATGATTGCCCAGTCCGGGTTGTAATCCCCCACGGGAGTGGGGATACGGAACTTGCTCGGCAGTTTCATGAACAAGCGAATATCTTCACGCCCATCCAAGTACTCGGCGAACTCACGCTCCACTTCAGAGTCGAACACTACATAGTCAAAGTCACTCTTGTCGTCGTTCTTGACCTTGTAGAGCTGATCAACAAACCGATCGCGTTCCTCCTCGCCGTCGGCTTGCAGCTCGCGCAGCTCATAAATACTTCCGTCCAGCGGCTCGTACTGGATACCGTCAACGATGATGTGCGCGAGCTCTTCCTGGATACAGGTAGAGGCCATCTTGATGAAGTCGTTCGGGTTACCCAAAAACTCGCCAAGCCTGCCACTGCCAGTGAGGATGTCGATAATCGTCCTGCGTGTCAGGGAGGTCGCCTCCTGCAGCTGGGCGACGATGTCAGGCAGAGGGTAGGCGTCATCAAGTTGCGCGCTGCGAATAGCTTGTACACTTCCTTTGGCCCCGCCACGGGTGATTTCTACGCCTGTGCGCGTGACCTGGATACGAATCGGCTCAACCTGAGGAGCAGCCTTAATGCGTGCCACACATGTGGTAACCAGCGCCTCCCGGTCGAAGCTGACCCGGTAGGTGGTACGCCGACTGATCTTCTCCCAAAACGCCTCAAACTCGGGACTTGTGAATAATGCCTTGTTCAGTGTGCGACGCTGCCGCTTACGCTTGGACTTGACCAGAGCTTCGATCTTACAGCCATTGACGATCCTGACCACCGTGTCTTCATAGCCCGTGTACTGCTCAGGTAGTCCCACTTCGAAACCGAGCTGTTCGGGCACCCAGGTTCCCATGACCTTGCCGGCATCGTCAAGGTAACCGCGCTGGCGCAGGCTATCCCAAATCTCACCGGATCGGCGCGAACCCAAAACAGTTTCTGCACCGTTCACTGTGATGGGTAGTCGGGCAAATTCTGTACGGCGCACAAACCCGATCGCCACACCGGCCTTTTGGTATTCATCCTGCAGGGCGGCAGCGAAGGCCTGGTAAGACTCGTTCGCCACAACCGTCAGCTGCGCAAGACCCGGGTCTGCGACTCGCTCACCGTGCTGGTTTACCGGCAGGCGTAGACCACGCCCGATGGTTTGGCGCCGCTCCGTCTCGGACGTCATGTCACGCAGAGTGCAAATCTGGAACACGTTGGGGTTATCCCACCCCTCGCGCAGCGCCGAGTGGGAGAAGATAAACCGCACCGGCTCATCGATGCTCAGAAGCCGGGCTTTATCTTTCATGATCAACTCATAGGCGTCATCATCAGCCTTGGTCACGCCAGAGGAATCCTTGAACGTCATCTGGGCGCTCTTGCCTTTGCCGGACTTCATCTGCGCGAAGTAACCGCTGCGTGCCTCTACCGGATTGGCGGGCAGAAGAGGCTGCACTTTTGGCTGCCTGGCGACCTCTTCGGCGTAGAGCTCGTCGAACCAAGTGGCGAACTGACCGTTGGCATCGAGGTTGTTGATACCGTCACCGAGGTAGGAGTCCACCTTGTCAATGAAGAATAAGGACAACACTTTGATGCCCTTGGCGTGAACCTGGAGTTCCTTGCGGATGTGCTCGCGGATGGTTTCGCGGATCATCTCCCTAAAGATGGCGTCCTGGTTGGACCCGATCTCTTCCCCCACACCCAGATAGCCGTAGTTCGCTAGCTCAATCTGTGGCGGCTCCACACTGATCTCCACCACCCGCCAGTTACCCTTATAAGCCGGGTTACCGCCCGAAAGCCGCTCCAGGTCATCACCCTGTGAGGCAGGCACTTTCCGCTTAGCGTACGAGCCGTCTTTCTTACGGCACACCAACTCCAGCTGTGCCTTAAACGGGTTACGGGTGACCTCGACAAGTTTGACGTAGGGCTTAGCCGCACTACCCAGCTCCTGAGCATCAGAGACCACGATGGTTTTCACCAAGCTCAGCTGGTGAGCATCCAGGGGATCGAGGCGATAAACCACGTTACGGGTAGTTCGGTGGGTGGCCGAATACCGCAGAGTGCACAGCGGGTCCAGATCCGCAACCGCCGACTGAGCCAGCAGGGACTCCATGTTTTGCGGCTCATCCATGATGACGATCGGACGGGTTGCGCGCAGATAGTCCAAAGGACGCAGGCCAGCAAGCTTGTCGCGAGTCTGGCGCATGATTCGGGTGTTCTTATCCCCACGCAGCGAATCAATCGTCATCACCAACAGCTGTAAGCTCGTGGCGGTTGCAAAGTCGCGGACTTCTTCTGCCCGGTCACCGGCATACACCAAGGCATCCATGTTGATCTCCGGATACAAGTGTCGGAAGTGCTCGCGCATCAGCTCGATCGATGTTTTTACACCTTCACGGATTGCCACCGAAGGGACCAGAATGATGAACTTCGTAAACCGGTAGCGCTTGGCCAACTCAAAAGCAGTACGTAAATACACATACGTCTTGCCAGTGCCGGTCTCCATCTCAATATCGAACTGGAGGCCATCAATCAAACCATCCGTGGACTCCAAACCATTACGATCCTGAACCCGCTGCAAGTTGGCTAGGACCGTATCCTCATCAAGTACCAGGTTGTTGCCAATCGCACCAATTTCTGTTGCGATATCGAGCGTACTCTGATGCATATAGTCGCTGAGATCGCCCGCAGTCATGCTCTCTAAGTCATTCCATGTCAGCCCAACAACATCGTCCCGGGTCAACCCTTCTAAATCATGCCACTTCAATTTTCTATGCGAAGGACCAACGGACGTGATCAGCTGATCTGCATCAGAAGGTTGACCATCAAAGAGGTCCGTTACCGCGCGGATTGCATCTTCTTGATAGGGCTGGTGGGGATCAAATTGAAAACGCATGGTGTCCCCTTATACGGTCCACAGATCAACACCGCGTGAGCGGCACTCCTGAACAAGGTTAGTCTTAAGTTCGTCATCTCCCTGGAAGGCATCCTCTAAAATCACAAGACGCTCCGACTCAAGGGCAACCAGCGCGCGCAACTGCTCAAGCGTGGGCTTAACGTGCTCATTCAAATACGCCACCAGCAGGCCATCAGCCACACTGAACGCATCCAAGCCATCCACATCAATCCGCTGGACCTGCTCTGTCAACGAGAACCCAAGCTTGAGCAGCACCTCCGTAAGCAGCGCTTCCGGCCGGGCATCATCATCAGTAGACTCACCCATTCCGGCAAACAGGTCCATTAATTCACCCTCTGATAGAGAAGAATCAGCACGCCACTTCGCAAAATTCGTATCCACCAGTTTGTAGGCACGGAAGCCCACGTCAAGGGCCTCGTCACGCCCAGCAAGCTTCGAGGCTTCTTCCTCAAGGATTTTCTTACCCGCCCGTCGAATACGTTCGCGGGTGATCTCCGAGATCGTGGAGTACCCCGCCTTACGCGCCTCAGACTTCTCATCCGTCGGCTCTGGCAGCTGCACGGAAATACATCGACGATTCCCACCATCCTCAGCATTCAAGGCCATCACCGCATGAGCCGTCGTCCCAGAACCCGCAAAGAAGTCCAAGACATAGGCCGAACTCTCTACATTTGCAATATGAAGTAAATCGGTAAGAAACGGTAGGGGTTTTGGAGTATCGAATATTTTTCCACCCATCAATTCGCTAAGGAATATCGTGGAGGTACTTGTACTATATCTCGGCGAAAAAAGGACGCTCTTTGGCTTTGAAGTAGGGAGCTGCCCAATCTCCGGTCTTTGTTTCCGGTAAAATTGCCATCCGTTTGAGGTCTGTTTCAGTATTAGGTTATGCCTATTTTGCCGGAAAGTGGACTTTTTCCAATACCAGCTTAATTGCTCACCCTTTGGGTTAATTGGGTAAACCGCTTCATCTTTGGAATTCATCGGGCGGTCATCATCTGTTACATAGAATGACTCTCCACCAGGGGTTACAAAAATTGGATACCAAAGATTCGGGCGCTTTGACCTCGGTGCATTAACTCCAGTTGCACGGAGATTATCGGCAATTTTATAGAGTCCAAAATCGTCAGTTTGCCAGTCGGTCAAAACCTTTTCTTCATCAACAGGTAATTTTCCGAAATCAAACGCTCTCCGATTTCGAAGACAAACTATTACGAATTCATGCGTCTCGGCGAAACCAAATTTATCTTGGTTTCCTTTGAGATTCATTATTACCGGCATGGCACCAAGCACATTTTCTTGCCCAAATAGTTCAACGCATACAGAAATTGCATGATGTACTTCACGTTCATCGATTGACACAAACATGATTCCACTCAATTCCAACAAGTTTCTTGCAAGCTTGAGCCTCGGATACATCATGTTGAGCCAGTTGGAATGGAAGCGACCATCTGACTCAGTATTGGTGGAGAGCTTGCCTTCGCCGTCACTCTGGCCGGTTAGCTCGAGATAGCTACCGATGGGATCGGAGTAGTCATCCGGATACACGAAGTCACCCCCCGTGTTGTAGGGGGGGTCGATGTAGATCATCTTGATCTTGCCATAGTAGTGCTTTTGCAAGACCTTAAGTACTTCGAGGTTATCGCCTTCGATGACGACATTCTGGGTATTTTCCCAGTCAACAGAATTCTCACGGTCTGGCGCAAGGGTTGCCGTCGTCGGTGTCTGCGCGGCACGAATCGCCTGAGTTTTATCAGGCCAGAAAAGGCCGAAGCGTTCATTTCTTGATGCAGCATCTTCACCAAGGATAGTCTGCAACGCCGCCACATCAATTTTTCCGTCTGCCACGATTTCAGGAAGCATCTCCGCAAGCTGTCGAGCTATCTCAGTTTGGAAGTCTGGGGTGGCAGCAGGTACCTGCTGAATCTCTTCGTCCACTTTTATCTTCTCCGTTGCAGATGTCTAGCTGATCCAGATTCTCAAGCTTCGACTGACTTTCATCCAATCTGGTGAGGCTTCTTGTGAAGGCATCACACGATTACTCACAACCTAGACAACCTCATCAGAAGAACTCGCCCAATTTGTCGACAGCGGAGCAAGTCTATATCTACAATCGCGCACACAGTATCAGGCGCGCGGACGTGATCCGAACACTTAAATTAGCCCACTAACCATTCACAAAAAGTACGAAACCAGGCGCGATCATACCTCATGAACACACTCAATCTGAGCCTGGTTAAGTAAGAGCAAATGCCTCAGTCTTCGCGGTGCCCAAAGCTTGCGGGGTCAACGGGCTGTTGATACTTCGGCAGCCCGTCAACTACCAGCAGGTACGACTCCATGACAAGCTCGCGGATGAGTTCCTCGTTAATACCCGGGCCCGGCATGACGGTGATCCAGTGCCTCTTATTCATGTGGTAACCCGGAGTGATTGAGTCAAAGCTCTCACAGAGTGCCCGCGCCTCCTGCGGATCGGCCTTGAGATTCACCATCCGCTTCCCGCGATTGGTTGAGATCATGAACCATTTACCGCATACTCGCGCGACCTCCCACTCCTCGTTAAAGGGATAAAGCTCGCTGGCGGGAAGCTCGAGCGCAGCGTCGACGACAGTTTTCCAAAGCTGTTCATCATCTAGGTCTGCCTTCATGAGGACCCCCATTCACTGCGTCTTTCGAGTAACAAAAATGCATTGTCGGGGTGGCGGGATGCCCTGGGGCGTGTCAGGAGGGTGCACAAGTATATGACTTCAGGACAAAGCGTTGGCGGGTTGGGGACTTGGTGGGGCACCAAGGGGCGGCTCAGCAAGTCCGCTCTTCCTCATTCAACGGAGGTGTGATGGTTCCGTGTCGGTCGATCATTCGTGCGGGTTTCAATGGTTCGTCGCGCACGGCATCGAGGAGCCGGTCGAAGCTTTCCATCGTGGCCTTGCGGTTGGAGGGAACGAATTCCAAGGCGGAGGCGTACGGGCTGACCTCGTGCCCCTGGCCTGACAGGGCGATGGCCATACTCACGAGCGGGTTGGCTCGTGCGCCTTCCTCGATGGCCTTTGCGATCCAAGAGCGGCATTCGTCTACGTCGTTAGTCCAAGTACGGAATACCTCGCCGGCGAGTTCTTGATGCCATGAGTAGTCGTCGGAAGTGCTGGTGAGTGTCCATCCCGGCCACAACGCCGTGAAATCCTCCAGGTGCAAGTCCTCGTCCTGGAGCGACCACCAGCGCAGCGAGCGTGCTTGGTAGTCCACGAATATCCCGGTAGTCGGAACATCGTCATCCATGGTCGGCTCCCACGCATTCGATTCATCCGGTAGTCGGGAGGCTACCTCACGAGCCAAAGCCAGGAAATTCTCAGGACCGAATCCAACAACATCGTCCAGGAAGCCGTAAGCGCGCCAGGTGACGAGCCCGCCGTCTGACATACGCACGGTGATGGGATCGGCCCCGTGCCATTCATCCCATGGCTCTAGATCGGGCGCGCGATCGCATGGCAAACGATCAGAACGGTGTGTGAAGATGGTGGCCGGATCGACGCCAGCAGCCCGAAGGGTTCCCCTGGTTCCTTCGGCTGACCAGACGGCCGTCCACCCAGGCCAAGTGTGCTCAACGAGGTAGTTGATAAGTCGAGGCATGTAGAGCGCCTCGCTCTCCTCTGCCCACACCACCAGTTTCCTGGTCTCATCGATCAGCAGCGTGCCCTCAATCCACGTCGCCCCTTCCCAAGCATGCGGATCATCAACACCCATCGGAGCCATACGACGCACGCGCTCGATGGTGGCCTGCGCACCATCGATCGCAATGTCCAAGCCGATCGTTTGGGCTGCCCAATGGTCGTAGAAAATCTCCCAACCAGCAGCAGTCTTAAGCAGCACACCTAACCGCGAACCCACCGTGGCCTCCCCATCAACGCGCAACCCAAGGGCCGCTGAGCACCTCATTCATACTCATTCGATCAGAACAAGTTATTCGGCGATCGTCGTTGAAAGCTTCAGGTCTATGAAGTACCCCGGGTAAAAAACGTCTCCCCTGGGACACATCCAGAGGAGAGGTGCGGGGAATCCTGTTGGCATCCAGGCTAGCACAGGCTCGCCCGCAAGCACCCTTCGACCAGAACGCGCCGCTTCCGATTTCTCGAAAACGGCGTTATTTCAACGGAAAGTCTGGAGCGGGCGACGGGAATCGAACCCGCGCTGTCAGCTTGGGAAGCTGAAGTTCTACCATTGAACTACGCCCGCGAGGCGCCGAGCACGCAGTCGGTGCTACTAACGCAACTCGTTCATCATAGCGGCTCACTTGAGTTCAGTCCAAAGCTTCGGACATAGACTATGAGCTGTGACTTCACCCAACCCGCGCCCCGTTGTTGCCGCCGCGATCTTTGATCGTCTCCCCCATCCGACCGCGCTTTTGTGCGCCTCGCGCTCCTATCCGGAAGATTTACGAGGCCTCTTCGAGCTCCCCGGCGGAAAGGTTGAGGAAGGCGAAGACCCCGTGCGCGGCCTCGTCCGCGAAATCGACGAAGAACTGGGGTGCGCGCTGGTGGTTGACCAGCCGGTCCTCTCCCCCGAGGGACCATGGTGGCCAATCCTTGCCGGGCGCGTCATGGCGGTGTGGGGATGCACGCTTGCAAACCCCGACCAGCAGCTCACTCCCGGGCGCTCCCACCTGGAACTGCGGTGGACTCCTCTTGACGAGGTCCTTGATCTTCCGTGGATTCCCGCAGATCTTCCCATCGTTCAAGCTGCGATTGAGCAGTACTCTTCTGCGGCTACCTGTTGATGGGCATCGTCCACACACCCGTTTTTGATTCAGACACTTCTGCTTTTTCTGTCAGAATAGATGTATGCCGAAGATTATTGGGGACTCGCTAGCCGACCATCGAGAGCTCACGCGTAACCGTCTTTTCGATGCGCTCGCCAGCCTGCTCGCCGAGCAGCCTTTCGACTCAATCTCGATGTCCCAAATCGCCACGCGCGCAAAAGTCGGCCGCACTGCGGTCTACAACCACTTCCCCGACAAGGAAGTTCTCCTCCTTGAGTTCATGCGTCGCGTCACCCTGCAATTCTCGCAACGCCTCGAAGAGGCGATCACACAGGTCAACGATCCCCTAGCCCAGTTGCGTATCTATATCCGCGCACACCTGGAGATGACGACCCGCTACCACCTGAATTCGACTTTTAACCTGCGCACTCAGGTTTCGCGCGAAAACTCTGCGCACCTGCACGATCACGCAACAATCATCTCGACCAGGCTCCTGGAAATCCTCGGCCGATGCATGGAAAGCGGCGCGATCCCGAAACAAAATCCGCACGCACTGATCCCCTTGATCCACTCGTGTTTGGCGGGAAATAGACTCCCCGCCAACCCACAGCAGCGCGAGGCAACGATCGCCACCGTGCAGACTTTCATTCTTCGAGGCATCGGTGCGGATATCCCCATTACGTCCACTGCGCAACGTCCCTCCTCGGTTGAGAACGCCTCAGAGTACGGTGCAGATGACAGAGAAACAGCCGGAGATGCCGCCTACATGCGCTGCCCGGTCAGTGCATAGCCACGTGTGATCTGCCAAACTCCTATAGGATCGTGGAATAAGTGACCGGCACACGCCGTTGAGCTGAACATGACCCGGGGCGTGTGCCCCTCACTGAAAAAAGGAGTACCCATATGAGCACGATCGCGCTCACCTCGGAAAACTTCAACGAGACCATCAACTCTGACAAGATCGTGCTGGTGGATTTCTGGGCAAACTGGTGCAGCCCCTGCCGCCAGTTTGGCCCGATCTTCGAAGCAGCCTCAGAGCGTCACGAAGATGTTGTTTTCGCCAAGGTCGATACCGATGCCAACCAGGACATCGCGGCAGCACTGGAGATCGCGTCAATCCCGACCCTGATGATCTTCCGCGAAGGCGTCCTGATCTTCCGCAACTCCGGCGCGATCCCCGGAGCAGCCATTGACGACCTCGTCTCCCAGGCACAGGCCCTCAACATGGAAGAGGTCCACGCAGAGGTCGCGAAGCAGGAAGCTCAGAACGACTGACCTCACTCAGTACTGACTTCGTACGACAAACAGGTGGTGGGGACGGCCAAGCCGTCCCCACCACTTATTGCTTACCTAGGAGCGCATCCGTTCACGCGGCACCCACGCTGTACGCGCAAGAACCCGGCTCCTTCGACATGCTCTAGCCCTGCAGCTCAGCAGCAACCAGCTCAGCCAGCTGAATCGCATTCAGGGCAGCGCCCTTGCGCAGGTTATCGCCACTCACCACAAAAACAATTCCGCGATTATCCGGAACAGCCTGGTCCTGGCGAATACGGCCGACCAAGACATCGTCTTCACCGGCAGCCTCAAGCGGGGTCGGAACGTCGACAACGCGAACTCCGGGAGCGCTGTTGAGCGCGGCCACGGCCTCGTCGCGAGAAATCGAAGCGGGGAACTCGGCGTGGACGGTCATCGTGTGTGCGGTCAGGACCGGCACGCGCACGCAGGTACCACTCACGAGCAGTTCGGGAGCGTGCAGGATACGACGCGATTCGTTGCGGAGCTTTTGCTCTTCATCGGTTTCAAAGCTGCCATCATCGACGATCGAACCGGCCAAGGGCACAACATCGAAAGCAATGGGGGCGACGTAAACCTGGGGAGTACCGAAATCAACGGCATGTCCGTTGGTGGTCAGGCCCTCGAGGTTCTGATCGACGGTGCCGCGAACCTGATTGAGGAGCTCACGAACACCCTTGAGTCCCGAGCCAGACACGGCCTGGTAAGAGGACACGATCAGACGCTCAATACCGCCAGCAGCTTGCGCAAGCGGCTTAATTGCAGGCATGACGGCCATGGTCGTGCAGTTCGGGTTGGCAATGATGCCCTTGGGGCGATCGGCGACGTCTGCACCGTTGACCTCGGAGACGACCAGCGGGACCTCGGGGTCCTTGCGCCATGCGGAGGAGTTGTCGACGACTACGGCTCCGGCCTCGGCAAACTTCGGCGCATACTCGCGCGAGGCCGTGGCACCCGCGGAGAAGATCGCGATGTCGATCCCGGAGAAGTCAGCGGTCGCGACGTCTTCAACGACGACCTCTGTGCCCTTCCACGGGAGTGTCGAACCCGCCGAGCGAGCGGAGGCAAAGAAACGAATCGTTTCAACCGGGAAGTTTCGCTCTTCCAGGATCGTGCGCATCACGCGACCAACCTGGCCCGTCGCACCGACAACAGCAACCGTCAAACCAGCCATTTTCAGCCTCTCTTTGTGTAAATACGCGTTCTCAGCGGCCCGTGCCAGCGTAGACAACGGCCTCGGAAACTTCGGCGTCCATGCCGAAAGCAGAGTGGACAACTGCAACCGCGCGGTCCAGGTCTTCCAATCGAGTCACGATCGACAGACGAATCTCGGAAGAAGAAATCAGATCGATGTTGATTCCCGCCTCAGACAGCGCAGCGAACAGGCGTGCGGCGACACCCGGGTTGGTGCGCATGCCAGTACCCACCAGCGAAAGCTTGCCGATGTTCGGGTTGTAGAGGACCTCTTGGAAACCGATCTCTTCCTTCGCGGCATCCAAAGCATCCAGAGCAACCTGGGCGTCGGCCTCGGGAATGGTAAAAGTGATGTTCGCGCGAGTGCGATCGCCGACGGGGATGTTCTGGACGATCATGTCAATATTGGCGCCCGCAGCAGCAATGGTCTTAAAGACCTTCGCCGCGCGACCGGGGTGATTCGGGACGCCGGCAACAGTGATCTTGTCCTGGCCGCGGTCATGGGCAATTCCAGAAATGATGGGCTGTTCCATCTGTCCTTCTTTCGGGTCGAGGAATGCGGCCTCGGGAACCAGGCCTTTAAGTGAGGGGGACGCAGGGGTGTCGGAAATCCAGGTTCCATCTTTCTCAGAGAAAGAAGAACGCACGTGCAAAGGAACCTTGTAGCGGCGGGCAAACTCAACGGCGCGCAAGTGGAGGATCTTCGCTCCGTGAGCGGCCAGCTCCAGGGTTTCTTCCGTCGAGATAGTGCGAACGCGGTGGGCCTTTTTTACGATTCGCGGGTCGGCAGAAAAAAGGCCATCGACGTCGGTGTAGATCTCGCAGACGTCAGCGTGGAGGGCGGCAGCGAGGGCGACCGCGGTCGTATCGGAACCACCTCGGCCCAGGGTCGTCACGTCCTCGTCATCGGAAATTCCTTGGAATCCGGCGACAATTGCGACCTGCCCTTCTGAGATTGCGCGGGCAATGCGCTCGGGAACCATGCCGGTGATTTGTGCGCGGCCGTAGGCGGAGGTCGTGTGAATGCCCGCTTGTGCGCCGGTGAAGGCCTGAGCGGCAACACCCAATTCGTTAATCGCCATAGACAGGAGGGCCATCGAAATACGCTCGCCCGCGGTGAGGAGAATATCCATTTCACGTTCGGGAGCATGCTCGGTAATCTGAGCGGCCGTGTCCAAGAGGTCATCAGTTGTATCGCCCATTGCGGAGACAACAACGACGAGCTTGTGTCCGGCATTTCGAGTGTCGACGATGCGTTTTGCAACGCGTTTGATCGCTTCGACATCGGCGA
>ERZ772974.1160-NODE-1160-length-17673-cov-5.499773_pt1 | contig 17673 bp, 14 predicted proteins | sample MGYA00580671_ERZ772974 | MGnify/ENA primary metagenome ERZ772974 (study PRJEB29015, sample SAMEA2738065) | human oral metagenome | biome: human oral; feature: human-associated habitat; material: saliva | place: China | collected 2218 ... | reverse complement strand
TTAATATTAGCCTTGAACAACAATCAAGCAATGATTTCTATTCTATCAGCGGTATCACTCCGGAAAGTCTAAGCGGTAGCGTAGGGGCCATGAGTGGCAAGGCTATTGATTTAAGACAATCAGTTACAACCGTTCAAACGGCTGGTATCTTTGAACAGTCGAAAGAAGCAGAACGCCAAATTGTTAAATTGTTATGGGGTGAGAAGAATGCACCTGGTTTAATTCCTCAATTCTACAACGAAGCCAAAGCAATGCGCATTGTGGGCGATGATGGTCAAAAGGAATTTGTACAGATTGCACCGGGTTTAAATCAACCTATGCAAGAACAGGTTTTAACCGATGCACTAGGGCAACCGCAACGTGATGCGGAAGGTAACCCGATTAAACAAGTCTTATATGATCTATCCGCCTTTGATTTCGATATCGTAATTACTACAAGTCAAGCAAGCGCAACGGCAAGACGTGCTAACCTTTATCAATTATTGGAAGCTAAGAAAAGCGGTGTTGATATTCCTATGGATATCATTCTTGACTTTATGGATTTCCCAGAAAAAGAAACGGTTAAGAAACGCATGCAAGAAGCAGCAGAAAAACCAGCTTTACCAGAATTGCGTGTTAGTGGCAGCCTAGATGATATGCCGGCGGAAGCATTGAGCATGTACTTGCAAACGCTAGGCGTACAGATTTCACCACAACAAATTATGGCGGAACGGTTAGCCTTGAAAGGTAAGCAGCAGAACATTCAAAATGCACCGCCAATTTTGCCGCCTACGAACGATTTAGGCACTATGTAATATAAATCTATCAACACAATAACAAACGCTCCGTAATGGGGCGTTTTTTATATTTCTTTCGCCCTAAGTAATGGCGTTAAAAGACTTGCTTATACATTATCGCCCGGCAACGGCGTTAAACTGCCATATTCTTATATTCGTCCGGCAATGACGTTAAAAGGCAATAAGGAGTATTTGATATGGAAAAAGATTTAGTAAACATCGAAGAAGCTGGTTTCACACCGGAAGATTTAGAAAACGCGGGCGTTGAACTGGAAGAAACAACCGAAGAAACGGATACACAGGAAACTGCACCAGATGAACCCTCTACAGATGATGCGGCGGAAAGTGATGCGAATGATGCGGAAGTAGAACCAGAAGCGCCGAACACTAACGAAGGTACGGAAGAAACGCATGCGAACGATCAGAACTTAAAGGCAGCACTTGCACAGGAACGCGCAAGACGTAAAGCAGCAGAAGAACGTGCTAGACAATACGAAGCACAACAACGGCCAATTACGTTGCCAGACGAAGAAGTATCAAATATTCGCGACTTTGTACGCCGTGAAGCATTGAAACGCTTTAATATTACGGCGGAAGATTTAGAAAGTCTTATGTTTGAAGATGTACAGAAATATAACGATTTCATTCGTTTTGAAGCCAACGCAGAATATACAATTACTAATCAGCAAATGGCGGCACATCAACAAAGACAAACTAATATTAATTTCGTAAATGAAATTAAATCATTACCGAACTTTGGAGAATTGTATCAACGCGGTTTAGAAAAGTTAAACGGAATGACGATGCGCGATGCACAACCGATTAACGATGCTTTTTATCGTGTTGATATTGGCGAAGGTACACAGGCCGATTTTGAAACCATTAGAAAATTTGTAACAGAATTGCAAAATGAACGGGCAACAAGTACCGAAGTACCGAATAACCCTTTACAAGTTGCGGCTACGTTGCCAAAAGCTGGCGCGTTAAATGGTGGCGTTCCTACGCCTAACAAAGTAACAGAAGAAGATATTTTAAAAGCGTATCAAACGGGCAACCTCGATGCATTGCCGGACGATGTACGCAAATATTTTGACGAATTATAAGAGGAAAAACATGGCAGAACAAAGAAATCAAGTTAATATTCCAGCGGCCTTAGTTCCTAAAGTATGGGCCAAAAAAGTATGGCACGAAGGCTTGAAAGAAAGCTATTTTGATAAATTTACAGCATTGGACGGTTCCAACGTTGTACATAAGAACAAAGATTTAGAAAATGTAAAAGGTGATAGCGTAGTATTCGGCTTGATGATGAACTTAACAGGTTCCGGCGTTGAAGGTAACCGCGCTAAATTATCCGGCGCAGAAGATAGCTTGAACATTTATGATTTCACAGTAAACACTCAATTAGTGCGTAATGCGGTTTCCCGCTTTGAAGCGGACGACCAAAAAACACAATATGATATGTTGAAAGAAATCAAAAGCGCATTGAAACAATGGTTATCTGATTGGTTAGACGATAAATTAATCTCTAAACTTTCCGCAACACCTACTAGCGGCGAAGTATTATATGCAAGCACAGCTAATACACAAGCAAGCATTACGGCAAACGATAAATTGACTACAACTATTATTTCCCGCGCGAAACGAAAAGCGATGATGCACGGCCCTAAAGTACAACCAATTAAGGTTGACGGCATGGACAAGTATATTATGCTTGTATCCCCATGGGCGGCTCGTGATTTAAAAGACGATGAAAAATGGCTTGCAGCACAACAAAACGCAAATGTTCGCGGTTCTAAAAACCCTATTTTTACAGGTGCATTAGGCGAATATGACGGTGTAATTCTTTACGAATACGAACGCGTATTATCTGATACTACAGGCGCATCTAGTGCAAATGTATGCCATAACTTATTGTTGGGCAAACAGGCAGCATGTTTCGCAGTAGCTAGACCAGCGAAACACATCGAACAAACAGACGATTACGGCAACATTGCTGGTAATGGTATTGCGTTCTATGGCGCGGTTGAAAAAACTAAATTCAATGCCAAAGACTACGGCGTAATTCAAGTAATGACTGGCGGCGTTGTTGAACGCTAATTTATAGGTATAGGCGGGGTGATACCCGCCTTTATTCTTATATGGGGTGAATATGAACGTAAAACAAATAGTAAATAGGGCGTTCATGCAAATAGGCGATACATCGCAAGAAACGTATACACCATACCAGTTATTGGAGTATTACAACGAAGGCAATCACCTATTAAACGCTTTAATTAGCCAATATTGCCCTAGCCTTGCAACTGCCACGCATGAAGATAACGGAACGGGGCGAATTGTACTGCCGTTTCAATGTATCGGAGTGTTAAAGGTACAAGCAGATGATGCGGAAGTGCAAGGGTATCATGTATTGAATTTACAAACGGTGGTATTTGATGCGGATCATGAACAGAAAATCACCGTTGATTATATAAAGACAGCTGGATATAAAACGCTAGATGATGAAAGCGGACTACCGGCAGAACTAGAAACATTGTTAGTTGACTATATCGTGTATCGTGTAATGAATATGGACATATCCGGTATTACTTCCAATATGGTAAATGCATTACAAACAATTAACAGTGGACTAGGTGAAAATGATTGTATTATAGCGGAAGGGTATTGGGATTATGGTTGTAAAAGAACTGATTACTCTGGTTAATGTTGAAAGTAACGAAATACTAGATGAACAATTAGAATATATCCAGTACATTAACGCCGCTATTGATTGGCTAACTACTATATTGGTTAGCATTAAAGACCGCGAAGTAGTTAAGAATACGGATATACCAAACTTAAAAGCCGTACCGTCAGACTTTATGGGGTTCGTTCCAAAGAGTGGCTATCCTATCCGCATCATTAACGGAACGTTTGAAACGTATGACGGGGAAGCAGTAAAGGGCGTGTTTTATAGCGTGCGTAAAAACCACGTTGATGATATGGACGATCCTATTCCGTTTTCTGAATTCTTTTATCAATATCTAGTGCAGCTTATATCTTTCATGGTGAAGAAAAAATCCCTTATGACTGATTATGCTGCCTATGATAAGACCTTTATTGACTACATCACGGAACAAATTAAAGTGGCAAGGGGTATTACATAATGGGCGTAAAACAGGTAGCAACAACAAACGGTTTCCGGTTGGGCCTTGACTGGTCGAACCCGCCCGAAAATATAGATGTACAAGCCTTAACACAAGCATTACAATGCGAATTTGACAGTACAGACAATGCATTGCGTACCGTTCCGGGGGTTAGGACATTATATGAATTTACCGACAAGATAGAAACGCTATATTATGATGTGTATCGTAAACGGTGGTACTTCTCGTCCGGTAATAGTTTGTATGAAACTGATTTTAGCACACATAAATTACTAGGCACATTAAGTGGTATACAAAAGCCGAAATACCATGCCTTTGGCGGTGATATTCTTATCGCAAGTGGTGATAAATTACAAGCCATAAGCGGTTCTGGTAAATTGATTACCGTTGAAAGCCCTCAATGTGATGTGGTATCAAGTCATTCTGGGCGTGTATTAATAGCTTCTATATATTCGCATAGGTTGAATTGGTCGGCGGTTGGTGATTATCAATCATGGACACATAACAGTAACGATGCTTCAAGTAGCCAATATGTTGATGTGGGGTATAAAGACCAAGGCAGCATTATTGCGGTTGACTTCTTAACTCGTGCAATTATCGTATACAAAGAATATGGGCGTGTATATCAAGTAGTTGGCACACCAGACGATAATAATTTGACTGTATACCCGCTATCCTCTACGGGATATTGTAGCGGTTCAACTTTGAGTATCGATGATAGATCATACTATCTAGGTGAACAAGGGTTTAGGTCATTCATGCCTACAAACACATATGCAGAAATACAACCGTTTGAAACTGGGTTAAACATTAATTCGTACCTGTTTAAGTACATCACAAAAGATTGTGAGATGTGGCACGTTCCTAATCGTAAGCAATTATGGATAAAGCCATATAATGGTGTTGGCGTGTTTATCTATCACTATTTACCACGCTATAATGACGGCCGAGGAGTATTCACGGCACGTAGATTTACACACAATATACATTCTATTGTAAGTATAGAAAAAGATGTGTATGTAGCGTATGGCAATAAAATCGGGATACTTGATGAAAGCATTGATACTGATGATGGCGTACAAATAGAAACATCTATAGTAAGCGGTAATAGGCTTGCAAGCGGTCAATTTATTCTAATAATGAACTATAATTTTATTACTCATAACATCATTAACGGATACGGCACAATAGGAATTTCAAACAAAAAGCCTAAGCTTATATCTTTTGCTAGTAAAACGATGAAAACCTTTTATGCAACCATAAAAACGGCAACGGCTAACATAAAAATGAATGCCAACGAATACACAAAAGAGCATAAAATTGGCGGCGGTGCAAATCGAAACGTACAGTTTAAAATCTTTGTAAAAAAAGGTGCTATATCGTTAAGACAGTTAGATTACATATATGAGGAAGTATAAATATGGCATATAAAGAAAAGTATCCTTTGGACATCACACCGCAAGGGGATACGGTACAAGATAGTATCCGTAAAAATCGTGATGAAATGCTAAATATTGCCAAAGGTATCGACTTAAAAGCTGGTGGCGGTGGTAATAGTGGTGGTGGCGTACTACGAAATAGAGTGTTGAGCGGGAAGGTCGGAAATGGTGAATATTCGTTTCTGATTGGCGATAATCTAAGCGTAATAATTGACGGCAGTCAAACACCTGTTCTATTGGCGTTTGCCGACGGGTTCGATGATAACGGTAGCGTTGATTATATGGCAACTGTAACCACGAAAATGAGCGCATGGAGTTTGCCAGCGCGTTCAACATCGTATTTGTATGTGGAGCGTTCTGCAACTGGTGCGTTAAGTTATGGTAGCACAACGGTTGAGCCACTTCGCCAACCTAATACACCTAAAGCCGAAATGGATAAAATGTATTACAATACAATCGCTGATAAGATGTATCTGTATAATGGCGTTCAATGGAAATTAGTACAACGCATCATTGTTGCAATTGTAGTAACAGATAGTACATCGATTAAAAGTATCAAATACTACCGCCCGGGGTTTAGCGGCGATGTAATGGCGGATAAATCTATCACTAGCGAAAAAATCGGGGATAAAGAAATAAAAGGTGCTAATATTGCCGATGAGCAAATAGAAAGCAAGCATCTGGCAAAGAGTATCAATGATTTATTTGCAGCGGTGAAGAAAGATATTGAAGATTTAAAACCAAAGATTGATAGCGTATTATCAAAAGCCTATCCAGTAGGTGCGATATATTGTAGTACCGTAGAAACTAACCCGCATGATTTGTTTGGGTTTGGTACATGGGAATATATCGAACAAGGGCGTGTTTTATTATCGCAAGGCAATAAATATAGTGCAGGTAGTACTGGTGGCGCAGAAACACATACATTGACAGTAGCAGAAATGCCAAGTCATAAACATGGGGACACTACTGGAGAAGGTGGCGCACATACTCATACAGGTGTTGCAAAAACCTCTGGAGAACATACCCATACATGTGAAATCGCTGATTATGGAAGTGATTTTAAAACTAGAAAGTTCTGGGAAGAAAAACAATCTTCTAGAACTGCACTCAAAACCACTGAAATAATGAATATTAAAAGCGGTGGAGAGCATACTCACGATATCCAAATAGATAACAGCAAAAATCATACACACATCATCAATAGCGAAGGTGGCGGACAAGCGCATAATATTATGCAGCCGTACTTATCTGTATACATGTGGAAGCGGGTGGCCTAATGAAAACGGATAGCCTTGAAAACATGATAAAGGACTATGAACGTAGAACGGGCGAACGTGTAGACCTAAGCGGGTACTATTTCGATGAAAATAACAACTACAAAGACAAATACAACTATTATTTCAAATACTTCCCTAATGCGGGGTTCTTATTCTGGACTATCAATGAATATGAAGGCGTAAGATATTTTACGATCTGGCAAACATACGGGGATATGAAAGTAATCGGAAAATATATTGTTGATGTAATGAAGTTAAACGATTTAGACATTATCGTTACGGCTACACATCGCAGCGTTAAAGGGTTCATTAAGAAGTGGAAAATGGAACGCGTTCCAACTATGGACTATGTATATAATGGGTTCAATTATAAAGTGCTAAAGACTGTTAGAAAACATCTTGAAGCTACTTTGTAGAAAGGAAAAGCATGTTTATATTTGACTTGCAATTATTTGGCGGTGGCGGTAAAAAATCAAAGGTAAGTAGCATTGATGCAAAACTTCCTACCGCTACCGCAGAAGAAAAGGAATTGCTAAAAGGGCAAATTGGTTGGATAAACGGAACTAACCAAAGCGCCAATACGTTGCAAGGCATGGGGGATACAGCACTAGGCAATGTGATTACACCGGCATATAAAGATATGTTCAATCAGTATCTAGGCACTAATCAAAACAATCAAAATGCGATTGGTGCGTTACAAAATCAGATTTCAAGTGCTGGTGCGCAGAACCTAACCGACAACACAAAATACGCTAATCAGTTAGCGACAAGCGTTGATAATATGAACAATACGGCAAGCCAATTGGCGAATGAATATAGCGGAGCATTATTGCAAAATCAAAATGCAATGAACGCTATTACAGCGGGCCAATTGCCTACTGCATACCAAGAAGCACGCCAAAAGGCACTAAACAATGATTTAGAAAGCACATTAGGTAGTGCAGTAACCGGGCTTGCAAGCCGTGGCATTATCAATTCTTCACAAGCAGATACTGCTATTAACAATATCAGTAAAAATGCATCTAACACATTAGCAGCACAATACGCCCAAGACCTTAACCAAGCGGCAGGGCTTAACACCCAAGCACTTAATAATAATTTAAGTGGAATAGGCGCTAAAATGGGGCTATGGGGGAATACATATAATAACCAACAAAATGGGATAGTAAACCAAGCTAATTTGATGAACCAAGGATATACTAATCAAATGAGCAACGCAGGAACGGCCGCCGGGCTAGTTGGCCAACGTGAAGGGTTAGCACAAAACCCAATTAACACGGGCGCAACCACACAAGAAGCAGCAATTCAACCGGCGAAAGATTACTATTCTATGGCACAACTTAATAACGCGGATCAGGAAGATTTATTGAACCGCTACATGACGTTACGATATGGGTTAGCTAGCCCAGCACAAACAACAGTACGCCAAGGTAGTGGCGGTTTCTTTGGAGGGTTTATGAAAGGTTTTTGCTTTGTAGCAGGCACAGAAATTGCAACACCGGAAGGTGGGAAAGCAATTGAAACATTTAAAGCGGGTGATGCCGTTATTTCACTTGATGCGGTAAATGATGTAATTGAAATGCATGATATGGGCGAACATGAAACATATATGCTATCTACTGAAAATTGCACAGTACCAACTACGGCAAGTGAAAAGGTATTAACTCCGGAAGGATTGAAAGTAGTTGAAAGCCTTGTAATTGGTGAACCAATTATGACCGTGCATGGATATCAGCCTGTAACGCAATGCGAACCAACCGGAAAAACTGAACAGGTTTACGAATTGCAATGTACTGGTGATAATCTATTCTATGCCAACGGCATTATGGCAGAAGGTATCAATGAAGATGAACTGCAAGCCATTAAAGACAAATTAAATAGTAATGAAGATTATGATAATAAAGGCACTAAAAAAACAAGCAAAAAAGGCAGTAAGAAAAATACTGAGAAAGTAGAGGAATAACACAATGGGAGTTATTTATTTACAAGACTTTGAACCGTGGGCAGCCGTTGGCGAACTAGCCGGACAATATGCCTCGCATCGTCTAGGTGCATTGCAAAATAATAACATGGCGAAAGGGTATCAAAGCATGTTAAATGGTGATGCTCAACAAGGGCAAGGGCAGTTGCAAGTGATTGATAACCAAAATAGAAATGCAATACAGATGCAACCGACACAATTTAACTCCGCGCAATATGTAAATGATGCAATGCGGAACAATTCCGTAGGCGCTCAAATGGTGGCGCAACATAATGGGTTATGGGGGCAACCTGGACAAGTGGCACAAACACCACAACCGGCAGCACCTGTACAAGCTAATACAGATGCACCAGCGGTGGCAACGCAACCACAACAAAGTACCGGCTTATGGAATTTTCAAAATCTAAACAATACCGGCATTGGCGTACCTCAAACGTACCAAGACATGGTACAACAACGGGGTACTAATTTTTTTCACCAAGCGCCCAATTTGGTAAGCGATGGTAATACCGAAAAGGATAAAGCGCAAGGACAATACGCCATTCCGGATAAAGCAAGTCTAACCACAGAGGCCCGCAAACGATTGGGTGCTAACACATTAGCACTAGTCAAAGCGGGCTTTGACTTTAAAACCGCGCAAGGGCTTGCAAGCGAACAATATCAAAGCGATATCAATTCGATGTATGCGCAACAAGTCAACGAATACCAAGAAAAGGTATTGGAACCGATGCGCCAACAAATCATGAACAATCTTGTATTTACGCAAGATAAAGACGGCAACCCGGTTGTAGATACATACAATACAAAACGAGTTAAGGGGTTAGCGCCAGCCGTTGCAAGATATAATTATCTAGCAAGTAAAGTAGGCGCTGGCACTATTGATATGAATAACTTGAATAGCATTGCAGCGCTTGATAAACCAGATTATAAATTTAGCAGCGCACAAAACGGCCATATTGTACGCTACAACATGGGCGACGGTACTATTCAAGATATGGGCGGTTATGGCAAGGTTGAAACAAAACAATTTGCGAATGGCCAAGTTATCGTAATGACGCCAGACGGCCAAATGAAAAATATCGGTAATTTCGGGGCCAAGAACATTAAAGTTTTACCCGACGGTAAAACATATATTGTTGGTACAGACGGCAGCATGAAATATGTAGGTACACATATTAAACCGGCAACGGCTACACATACAGGTACAAGCGGTTATAATGCGCAAGTATTAAGAACTTTATCCGCGCAGCATACTGCATGGGTAAAAGCTAACCCGGATAAGGCAGAAACAGAAAGTCCTTATTATGGGCAATTACAAAGCGCATTAAGCGGTGCGCCTACTGGTGGCGGTGGTGCTGGAGCGCCAACGGTTAAACGTCAACCGACATATTCAAGCGAAGAACAAGCAGCAGTATCCAAGCGAATGAATGAACTATCAGCGCAAGGCTGGAGCGACGATCAGATAGCGGCGGAACTTGATGCGGCCGGATACGGCAATTATAAATCGTGGTTAAAATCTTATTAATAAAAGGGGTAGACTATGGGTGCGTTTGATGATATTACAAGCCAATACGGCAAGGCAGCTGGAAACGGCAACGCCTTTGAAGATATAACAACCGAATACGGTGATGATGTAGGCAACGCGCCCAAGCCTACATTATGGGATAGTGTTAAAAATAATGCCGAATATGTTGCTAATGGCGTTAAAAACAATATTGAATGGATTGATAAAACAGGCAAAGAAATTAATGATAATGTAATGAATACATTATCAAATTGGAAAGATGATGTAGTAAATAAAGCAAATAATCTAAGTAGGGAGTATTCACAAAGTGCTGCTAATGCCCTTGAAGCTAATGGAGATAATTTTTCGGCCTTTGATGATAACGGCGACTTTATAGAAGGACATGAAACGCCCGGCCTAAACAAAGCAAGAGTAGAGGCATACGATACCGCAATTGGTAAGCCGGCTGGATATATAGCTATGACGCCGTACGTACCGCCAAAAGTCAAATTGGTTGCAGGTATATTGGCTGCCCCAACTGTTATTGGTAACGCAGCCGAAATGTACGATGCCAATGCAACGGCAGAAAACGAAGGAACGGCACCGGACGGGGTATTAGGGAATAAATATGTTGCTACGGCAAAAAATGTTTTAGTAGATCCGATTACGGAACCGGTTGGGCGTTTAGTTGATGATCCGGGCGAGTTCGCAAAAAATATAGCCATGAACCCTACGAATTTATGGGACGATGTATTTATACCGGTTGGCATGGTTAAAGGCGTAATGCCTAAAAAGGTAACTGGTGCCATTGGCGAACGTGTAGGGCGTGTTGGCGAACATATCAAAGAAAAGGCATCTAATGCGTTTGAAGATATCGGGGAACGCTTTAATAAGAAAGAACCAAGCATGCAAGAAGGTGTGTTGTACAACGCTTTTGAAGATGTTCCAGTACCGGAAGAAACTGCAAATGCAGTAGAACCGCGTGCATATGCAGAAGATGCATTGAACGGCCAAGCCTATGAGGGAGAAACAGGGAATATCCAAGCGGATATATATAACCGATATCGTCAAAACGGATTAAGCGACGTTGAAGCGGCGGGCATGACTGGTAATATTGGCGCTGAAAGTAGTTTTAATACCACCATAACAAGTGGCGACGGCTACGGTTCCCGCGGTTTGGTTCAATTTACTGGGGATAGATTGAACGGTGAAAAAGGCTTGTTGAAATTTGCCGAAAGTAGAGGGCTAGACCCATGGGATTGGAGAACGCAAGTTGATTTCAGCGTATGGGAATTGCACAACACGGAAAGCGCAGCACTTGAAGCAATGCGCGCAAGACCAGATGCAACACCGGCAGAAATGGCTAAAATTATCCGTGAAACCTACGAACGCCCAGACCCTTCCGTTGCTCGTGATAATGTTCGCGCTCAAATTGCAGAAGAAACATTTAATGGGAACTATGGGAAATATGAAAATGGGCCACGTGATACATCATTTAAAGATAGCAGCCTAGATCCAAATCGTGTTACACGTGATGAACCATTCAAAGATGAATTTGTAGAACATGAAACTGTAAAAGGTGAAGAACCGCATACAGATTTGAATAGTTTTGTTGAAAATGCCGAAAATAAAGCAGTTAAAAACGAAGATTTAGGTATAAACTATCAAGGCGAAGGCGAAACGGCCCGTACAGGCGAAATATACGAATTACAGCCAGAAAACCGCATGAATACTGACTTTGTAGAGGGTGAAAAACCTAGAATTCAAGAAAACGCGATTGAAAATGATGTAAATAGTAAATTTAGATACGAAGAAGATACGCCAAACGTAAGTTTGAAAAATGCTATTGATGATTTGCCATTGAAAGCGCGTGAAACAATCGTAAATGAATTAAAAGACGTTGTAAAAAATGATGCATCTGAAACACGATTTACAGAATTAGAAAATAAAGTACATTCTAATACGGAAATTTTGCAAGACTTGAACCGTGCAACAAAGCCGGATATTCCAAAAGCGGAACTTGATGCGGTGAAAGTTAAATTGTCAGAAGCATTAGACGTACCAGTTGAAGCATTGAACCATGAATACATGGAACGTGTTCGTACTGATCGCGCTGCCGAACTTATTGCAGATACGCAAGAATTAAAAACGTTAAAAGTAGAACCGACAGAAGGTGGCGTGAGTGCATACGCGCAGCAGCCTAGCCAACTACTTGAACACGCTACGCATGAACAAGTACACGAAGCCATTGTAAAAGCCTTTGACGGTAACGAAGCAATGGCAAATCGCTATTTGGAAAGTAAAGGCGTTAAACCTACAGAACCATTACAATATAGCGTAAGGGGCAATGAAACGCCGCATACTGGCGTTGATGAAGTAGAGCGATTAGGGCGAAGCGTAACACGTAAAGAAATCATAGATGCAGTTAATACCTTGTTTAACCAGCGCATTAAAAGTGGCCGTTTGGGTAAAAAAGGCGTTGGCGGCTGGTACAATACATATACCGATGTCATTCGTAGCGGTAATTATGGCGATTTCCGCGTTATCATGCATGAACTGGGGCATTATGTAGATAACTATTTTAAATTTAGTAATGAACCGCGTTTTAACAACGAATTTAATCGTGTAGTACAAGACCGTTTCGGAAAAGCGTACAACAAGTTAGGCATGGAAGGTATACGTGGCGAAGGATATGCAGAATTCTTTCATGATTACGTAAGCGACCGCGCCAAAGCTAAACGCGAATTTCCAGAATTTTATAAACATTTCACGGAAGCGATTGCGAAAGAACCGGAATTAAACGGTATTACCAATAAATTATCTCAACTGGTTCATGAATGGCACCGTCAAGGCGGGGCAGAACGTGTAAAGGGTAGCATTTCGTTTGAGAGTAAAGGTAAAGTGAGCCAAGCTATTGATGCGGTTAAACGTGGTGAAACGCGCGACTTTATCAAAAAAGCGATGAGCGATGTATACACTAAATTAATTGATGAATTAAACCCGTTAAAAGATTTGGTTGAGCAAGTCGAACGTGAAACGGGTGAAAAAATTTCGTTTGATGATAATCCGTATATGCAAGCGTGGCTGGCGCGTGGTTGGGCCGGTAAGGCTGAAACGTTAATAGAACACGGTGCGCCAGAACATAAAATACCAGCGTTTAAAGATATTATTAAAGATATTGGAAAGAATGAACATAAAGATTTTTCCGCATATCTGGTGGCGCTGCATGATTTAGACCTACATAAGAACAAACAAAAAGCAACGTTTACATACACGGAAGATGCTGCCGTATTAGGTAAGCACGCCGGAAATGAACGCTTTCAAAAGGCCGCCCAAGAAATCTATAAATATCAAGATTATTTGTTAGGTATGCTTGTTAAAGAGGGTATGTTGACGGCTAAAGCGTATCATACAATGCGCAAAATGTACCCGCATTACATTCCGTTTTTCCGCGATATGTCAGATGTAGGCATGCAATCGTTCTTATCTGGTGGCAAGGGTTTTATTGATGTATCTAGTCCGGTAAAACGGTTAAAAGGTAGTACGCGCGATATTATAGATCCGTTGGAAAGTATTGTTAAAAATACATTCCAATTCTATAACGCGATAGAACGCAATCACGTTGGCCGTACATTTGCGAAATTAGCCGATAAAAAAGGCGTAGGGCAAATAGTGGAACGTGTAAAGGGTGATAAGGCAAAAACGGATAATACGTTTAACGTTTGGGAAAACGGCGAAAAAGTAACGTATGAAACAACACCGGAACTTATCGAAACTATGCGCATGCTGGATAAAGAACAATCAAACATGATTATGAAGATTTTATCTTATCCGGCAAGTTGGTTACGCGCTGGCGCTACATTATCACCAGAATTTATCTTGCGGAACCCTGTACGTGATATGATAGGCGCGGCAATTTACTCTAAACATGGTTTTATTCCTGTTGTTGATACTTTCAAAGGTTTAGCTTTATACCTAAAGAAAGGACAAACATATTGGGAATATAAGAAATCTGGGGCAGCACATGCGGCAATGGTATCCTTAGACCGCGACTATTTAGGCGGTCAATTACGCGACATTATGAAGCGTGAAAGCAAGTTTACGAAGCTAATTAAAAACCCTATTGAAGCATTGCGCGCTATGAGTGAAGCAACAGAAATGGCAACACGATTGGCAGAATATGACAATGCACGAAAGGGTTATACTGGCGTTGGTAATCGCTTATTCGGTAAAGATAGAAAGCCGTTATCAGCACGCGAAGCAGCACTAGAAAGCCGTGATATTACGTTAGATTTTAGCCGTAGAGGTACGCACACAAAGAAAGCTAACCAAGTAATAGCTTTCTTTAATGCAACAATTCAAGGCGCAGACAAAATGGCCCGTGCGTTTAAAGAAGATCCGCGCGGTATGACGGTTAAAACTATGCTTTATATCACACTACCAAGCGTTATGTTATGGTACATGAATAAAGATGATGAGCGATACCAAGAATTACCACAATGGGAAAAAGATACATTCTGGATAATTCCTGGTAAAGAAAATATGTATAGAATTCCTAAACCGTTTGAAGCTGGGGTATTATACGGTACGGCGTTTGAACGCATGCTACAGTATATGGACGATGCGAAAAACAATCGTAAGGGCGTAGGTTTTAAAGGTTTCGGGGATCGTGTTTTTGATAGTTTGGCGCCGAGTTTTATGCCTACCGCCATGATACCTATTGTTGAAGCAACAACCAATTATTCACTATTTAGACAACGCAATATCATTCCGCAATCTCAAGAAAATTTACCAGCACGCCTACAGTACGGCGCTAATACTAGCGAAGTAGCAAAATTCGTAGGCGATAAAATAAACGTTTCACCGTATATTGTAGATAACACAATAAGAGGGTACGGTGGCGGCCTTGCTGGGTTAGGTTTGAACGCAGTTGATGCGGTATCTGGTGCAAAAGAAAACAATGCATCTAAGAAGTGGTATGAAGCGCCGGGATTAAGAGGGTTTACGGCGGCACCTTATCAATCATCTAATAGCGTACAACGTATATATGATGATTATAAGGAGCAAGAAAAGCTACATAATGAGTTCAAATTAACAGGGCAACGGCCGGAAGGATACGATGCTAAAGAATTTGCAAAACTCAAAAATGCAAGTAATAGCCTTAAAAACTTAAATAAAGCATCTAAGGCTATTATTAATAATGAACGCATGAGCGGCGAACAAAAGAGGGAACAACTAGATAAAATTAATATGAGAAAAGCTAATATAGCGCGTAGCGTATATGGCTTAGGTAAGGTTAAATGAGGGGTAAGTAATGGATCATTTCACTAGGTTTTTTGTTGAAGGTTGGAACTCTTTAACAGATAGTTTTTTATTAAAAGTTTTACTAAGTGGCGCCGGTGCATTGGGTATGTGGCTAATTCATATAAAACACGTTCAAATATTGGGCGTGTTTATTTTATTGGTATTCGTTGACTTATTCACCAAATGGGCGGCAATTGCTTATAGAATGTTGGTTGATGAATACAAATATAATGCCGATGAAATTGCAGTTTGGGAAAAATACCGTGCAATACCGTTAGCGTTTGATAAGGGTTTGATTTCGAGCCGATACATGCGAAAAGGTTTTGTGTTTAAAGTGGCGACATACGTCGCCGCTACACTTGCCGCCTTTTTATTCGATGAAATGAGCGGTCAAAAGCAATTCGCGGTATCGTTGGTATGGCTATATCTTGGTTCGTGTGAATTCCTATCCATTATGGAAAACCTACGCGACGGCGGAAATGTTATGCTAGGTAAATTTTTAGATTTGGTTAAAACTAAAATTGAAAACAAAGTTAAATTATAGGGGGGTACCATGAGGGGTATTGATGTAAGCGAAAATAACGGTGTAGTTGATTGGGGCGCAGTCAAGGCTAATGGGTTTGATTTTGCTATTATCCGCATTGGTTATGGCCGCGGCAATTTAGATAGTGAATTTTATAACAACGTAAACGGCGCAATAAACGCAGGTTTAGCTATTGGCGTATACCATTATTCCTACGCTATAAATGAAGAACGTGCAGCGGACGAAGCAGAATTTGTATTGAATACATTGAACGATGCCGGCCTAACTGTTGACAAGTTGCCTATGGGCGTATGGTTCGATATGGAAGATGCGGACGATTACAAGGCAAATCGTGGTATGCCAACCGGCCAACAATTAACAAATATTTGTAGTGTGTTCATCAATAAATTGTGGCAAGCTGGATATGTTAATACTGGTTTGTACGCTAGCTATGATTGGTTAGTGAATGTATTAGACGTTAGTCAATTAGGCGGTTGCGCTATCTGGTGCGCACAACTTAATAACCAATGCGACTATGAAGGGGCCAATTTGTGGCAATACACGTTCAGCGAAAACATCGAGGGCAAGGAGTTTGATGCCGATTTAGTAATGAATTGGCCTATTTAATAGGGGGTAATTATGGATACTATCATTCAATTATTAAGGCGATATGCGCCCGTAATCACCGTGGCAGCACTTGTGCTACTGGTGGTGGTAGTTGGCTTATTTTGTTACAAAATGGCTTATACAAAGAAATTGCAAGAGCCTGTTATCCTCAATCAAACAGTAGCGAAAACTCCGCAGAAACTGGCGGATACGTTAAAAATAACGCCAAAGGAAGCAACGGAAGTAATTGCGTATAAGGAAACCGCGCAGCCGGTAGCAACATATTATACACAGGCGCCAACGCTACATGATGCGGCAGTAGTTACGAAAAATGCTATTAAGGATAAATCGCCGAATATTCCAAAGGAAGCTATAGAAAAAAGCGATAGAACCGCGGTAGTAGAAAATGACGAAGCCCAAAAAGTTGACGTGTATAAAATCAATTTAGACAAACCGCATAGTATATTAGCTGGTGCAACTGTAATGAATAATGGCGAAATATACGAAACTATCGGGTACGAAGATAAACGCATTCAAGGGCTTGCACACTTTAAAGGAACAGAATTTAAAGGCGCATCGGCATTGGTTAAAGTTGTAAGATGGTAGGTGATCCATATATCTCCGAGTTGCACGGTTTGCAACAATCAACTATTAGTTGTCAGTTGGAAAGTATTAATTTATAACTGAAAGGAATACTATTATGGCTAAAATTTTTGAATTTGAAGGTAAAAAACACATGTTCGCGGAAGATATCGAACCAAATGCAGAAGGCTTATACATGGCTACATTAAAGGATAGCGACAATGTAACTTGTGAAATGTATTTTATTAATGGCAAGTTGCATCGATTAGTGGAATTAAAAGAAACAAAATAATATACAAAAAATAGGGGTGCTACATCAGCACCCCTTTATTTTTATTTGACGGCAAAAATACGTCAAAAATTCAGAAATAGAACATAATATTTTGTGTAAATATTATTACTACAACGAATTATTAATGCAATTATTTACTATAATATATAACCTCGTGGATAAAACCATACAAATAGGGTATAATAAGGTGATATACAATGGTTTGTAATAGAAAGGAACTCATCCATGAGAAAAGCCTTAAAA
>ERZ772974.1153-NODE-1153-length-17729-cov-39.319792_pt1 | contig 17729 bp, 22 predicted proteins | sample MGYA00580671_ERZ772974 | MGnify/ENA primary metagenome ERZ772974 (study PRJEB29015, sample SAMEA2738065) | human oral metagenome | biome: human oral; feature: human-associated habitat; material: saliva | place: China | collected 2218 ... | reverse complement strand
CGTCCGGTCGCGGGGCACGAACCCCGGCAGGGGGGCCGGGGCGGCGGCGGGAAGATTCGTCACGGGGTCAGGCTAACGGTTGGCCCGCCGCAGCGGGAGGACCGAAACATCTTCAGCCCACCTCACACTGAGAGCCGGGACACGATCCGGCGGGGTCAGGGCACCTCACTTCGACCAAAACTTCATAGAAGACACGGAGCCGGGTCGATTATGAAGTTTTGGTCGAAGTGATGGGGCCACACCACTGCCGGCGGCAGCGGGCCTCCCTCGAAAGGCGGAGACGCTGGCCGCAGTCCGTCCCTTCGACGCATTCCGGTTCTTCTCCGCGATTCCTAGCCTCAAGGTATCCACCCATCTATCACGGGGACTGTGCGGCACACCGGCCGCGGCCCCGCCCGGAAGGAAGAGAAGCACCATGCCGCACCAGATTCCACACATCAGTCCCACCGTCAACAAGGTGGTTGAGGCCCGCGCGCTAAGCAAGATCTATGGCGAGGGCGAAGCCCAGGTCGTGGCCCTGGACACGGTCAGCCTCACCATCACCGAAGGAGAGTTCGCGGCCATCATGGGCCCCTCCGGCTCAGGCAAGTCCACCCTCCTGCACTGCCTGGCGGGCCTGGACACCCCCACCTCCGGCAGCGTCTTCATCGCCGGACAGGATCTGTCAGGTATGAAGGACAAGCAGCTCACCGCCGTACGCCGCGACCAGCTCGGCTTCATCTTCCAATCCTTCAACCTGCTGCCCACCCTGACCGCCGAGGAGAACATCCTCCTACCCCAGCGCCTGGCACACCGCAAGCCGGACCGGGACTGGTACGACGCCGTCATCTCAGTCCTCGGCCTCACCGAGCGCCTCACCCACCGCCCCAACGAGCTCTCCGGCGGACAGCAGCAACGCGTAGCCGTGGCCCGAGCCCTCGTGGGACGTCCCAAAGTCATCTTCGCCGACGAGCCCACCGGCGCCCTGGACACCGCCTCAGCCGCCAACCTGCTACAAACCCTAGCCCACATGTGCCAGACCCTGGGCCAGACCGTCGTCATGGTCACCCACGACGAACAAGCCGCAGCCACCACCAACCGCATCATCCGCCTACGCGACGGACGCATCACCAACGACGACACCGTCCACCACACCCCCGGCACCCACACCGCACCGACCGCCCGCCCAGCCCAGCAGGCACCCGTCACCCCCGCTCAACCGGCCCCTCCCGCACCACCGATGACGACACCAGCCACCCACCCCGACTCCACTGCACGATTCGACGCCGTGACGACCCCGGCCGGCCCCGTACCGGCGCGCCGGGCCATCACCCCGCCGGCCGCGCCAGAACCCCACCGCACCTCCAGGGCAAGCACCACCCCCGTCGCCCCCGAGCCCCGTCCCGCCGCGGTCTACAGCGCCCGCCACGCCGCGCCTCCCAGCGCAACCCAGATGTTCGGCTTCGGCAGCCCCTACGCCACAGGAATGGAGGCCCGCTAATGCCCTCCCTCCTCGACCTACGGCGCACCGCCGCCGCCCTCGTGGCCGTAGCCATGAGCGCCGCCCTCATCGCCTTCGCCTTCATCATCTCCGACTCCTTCCGCACCCAGACGCAGACCAGCGCGCGGGTGTCCGTAGGCGACGCCGCTGTCGTCGTCCAAGACGGTCGTAGAGCCAACAGCACGGAAGGCGCCCTGGACGACTCCCTCCTCAACCGGGTCTCCGCCCTTGACGGTGTCAGCTCTGTCCGTGGTGCCCACTGGGACATGCTGTGGCTCGACCTGCCCAAGCAGCTAAGCGCCGTCGGAGCCCAGGTCGCCGTCCAGGACGTCCCGGCGCTTACCAAGTTCACCACCCTGAGCAGCGGCCGGCTCCCCACCGCCACCGGTGAGGTGGCCATCGACTCCGACCTCGCCGAGCAGCAGGGCCTGAGCGTCGGCGACACCATCCGCCTCACAACCAAGGACAAAGACAACGCTAAGGCCGTCCACTCAGCTCCCACGGTGGTCGGCATCATCTCCGCCGGGGCCGACAGCAAGGACATCGGCACCGGCACCCTCTACGCCACCGCCGAGCAGCTCCAGGCGATGGGCGCTCGTATGGACTACCGCAGCCTGTACGTGAAGGCGAAGCCGGGAACGGACGCCAGCGCACTCCTCACCAAGGTGTCTCAGACCGTTCACTCGGTCCAGCCCACCGCATCAGTTCAGAGCGCGGGCGAGGCCATCTCTCAGCGAGCTAAAGCAGAATTAGGAGGGACGATCATCTCAACCATCCTCAACCTCCTGTCCCCGGTCTGCGCGGTCGTCGCCATCATCGTGATCGCCACCACCTTCAGCACACTGGTGGCGCGCCAGACACGCATGGTCGGACTTATGCGCTGCATCGGCACAACCCGCCGTCAGGTGATGCTCGCCGTGCTGCGCACCGGACTCATGACGGGTGTGGTCGGCTCCGTCCTGGGCGCGGCACTCGGAACCAGTATCGGTGCCATCGCGGTGTCCTCAGGAACCTTCGCGGACCTCAAGGCGGATCAGCTCACCATCTCGCCGGTGTCCCTTGGGCTCACCGTCGCCTTGGGGACGCTGGTCACCCTCATTGCCGTTCTGCGCCCTGCGCGCACAGCCACCCGCATCTCACCGCTCATGGCTCTCACAGGACAGGTCGCAAGCACCAAGCAGGCCGGACGCAGGCGGATGTGGAGCGCCGTCGCCGGAGCCATCATTGCCGTCATCGGTGCGGCCGTGGTCACCCTCGGCGTTCAGGCATCCGATATCTACATCACAGCATGTGGGAGCGCCGTCGTCGTCGTTGGGACCGTCCTCAGCCTTCCTCTGCTCGTCACCGCCATCATCGGATTCATCGGCAGAATCAGTGGTGACGCGCGATTCCCGGTCCTGCGCCTGGCTACCCGGAACCTGGCCCGCAACTCCGGACGGTCCGCCGCGACCGCCGCCACACTTTTCGTCTGCGTCCTGGTGGGGTCAGCGCTCTTCGTTGGCCTGTCCTCCTTGAACGCCTCCTTCGACGCCATCCTCGGCCACAGCTCACCCGTGGACGCCAGGATCTTCGGGGTCACGCCGCAGACCGATACCGCGCAGCTGACGAAGCAGGTCAAAGCAGTCAACGGAGTCAAGGATGTCACCTATGTTCCCTCCCTCGGCCTGACCCAGACCATCGATGGAAAGTCGAAGGACATTACTGTCGACGTCATCGACACCAGTAGTATCGCACCTATTGCACGGTCCACCAGCGGCTTGGAGGGCCTCGATGACAAGACCCTCATTGTGGGCGGCATCTATAACATTCCAGATGGCGCCACAGTCACCCTGACCGGGGCAACCGGAAGTGTTGAGCTGACGGCTCGCGTCCAGGAAGGCTGGGGCGCCGCCATCAGCCCGGCAGTGGCTCAGCGCATCAACAGCAATACCCCTACCAACACCACCATGTGGGTTCGGTCCACCGGCAATTCCATGACATCCGATACCGAGCACGCCCTCAATGCGGCTGTCCGAGGTCAGGCTCTGATGGTGGCCGGTAGCGCCGCCGCCAGTGAGCAGATGTCATCCCTCATCACGAGGATGGCCCTCATCGTCTGCCTGGTTCTGGGCGCCGCCCTGGTCATCGCCTTGTCCGGGCTGGCCAACACCACGGACGTCTCAGTTCTGGAGCGGATTCGAGAGATCGGGGTTCTGCGCGCCACCGGCAGCTCCCGCCAGGAGATCCGGCGTCTCATCGTCACCGAGGGGACCCTCCTGGCGGCCGTGGGGGGGAGCCTCGGTCTCCTCATCGGAATGTTCCTTGGCGCAGCAGGCACGGTTGCGGCGGGAGGGGCCGCTAAGGGTATGTCTGTGCACATCCCCTACCTCGCGCTGATCGGCATGTTTGCCGCGACCCTGGCCGTCGGCCTGCTGGCCTCACTGCGCCCGGCCGGACGGGCAGCCTCGGTGCCGCCGGTCATGGCGCTCGCAGAGGACTGATCACATACCGAAGACTCGGAAACACACCCACATCCGATGACAGCTTCCTCACCCCACACAGAACTCACATGAAGAAGGAGAACTACATGGACATGTTCTCCCGGCGCCGCACGTCACTGAGCGACAACAGATTCAGAGGCACCATGAACGCCGAGACCCGCTATCCCCTCGAAACCAGCAATTGCTTCGCCTGCCCCTTCAACGAACATCAGTGCCACAACCACTGCTTGAGCAAAGGATATCGCGGAGGGTTCTGCGGAGGATTCGCTGCCGCCACCTGCCGCTGCCACTAACTCCCATCACGTGCGGGGCCGCTTCCAGACATTTGGAAGCGGCCCCGCACACCACATACTGACCATACTCGACACCCCGAAGAGCATCTCACCCCCTCACGGATGACAGGAAGGAATATTTCCTACCTTCGTTGTGTGTTTCTGTGCGAGCCACCCCCATAGAGTGACACCAACTCGGTGGCAGATACATGCACAACGCAGACTCAGACGCCACATCACAGTCTTCCCCAGTCCGGGGAAGGTGCCCGGATGCACTCACCCGCACACCCCCACAGCCTCCCAAAGGAATCATCCAGGGAGACCACCAGAAAGGAACACGCCAATGGACAAGTTCACCCGCCGCACCACCACCCTGAGCAACAGCGACTTCAGCCAGGCCGTCAGCTCCGAGACCCAGGCCCCCATCGAAGGTGCTGAGGGCTTCAGCTGCCCCGGCGCCGAGTACGCCTGCAACAACCGCTGCCGAAGCATCGGCTACAGGGGAGGCTATTGCGGCTCCTGGCTCAACCTCCAGTGCCGCTGCTACTGAGCCAGACCGCACCCGCTCTCCACACCCTGGAGGAAACTCAGGAAAACACTAAATGTGGGCTGTCAGATGCCGAGCATCTGACAGCCCACATTTTCCTTCCCACCCCTCTCCGCATCAGATATCCGGCGAGTCATCCTTAGGGAGGACTCACTCCCATAAATACCGCCCTTCGGAGAATTTCCTCCAGATAGGCATCCCCGTAATCTTCTCATATCAGCCAAGGCAAGGCGAAGACATTACTGCTTACACTAACGTCTTGCACTACTCGCACGAGAGATGATAAAAGGACCACCCCATGCCTCATTTTGTTCGCCGATCCACCGCTCTTGCGGATGTGACATTTGAGCAGGCTCTTCATTCAGAGACACATACACCCACCGAGGGAGCAGAATACAAGTGCCCTACCGACGAGTCTCCGTGCGACCGTCACTGCAGGTACTCCGGATACCGGGGCGGCTACTGCGGAGGAATACTCAAGACCTCCTGCCGCTGTTACTAACTCAATCAGCGATATTGCAGCGCACAGGACCACACCATCTGAATCATCTTTCTTGCGAGTGACTCCGGCACCTCGGTGCCGCCAGCATCGCACCACAGGCTTCCCCCAATCCGGGGAAGGTGCGCAGACACATTCACCCGCGCACCTCACAACCTCCCACGGGAACCGCCCGGGGAGGACCACCAGAAAGGAACACACCAATGGACAAGTTCACCCGCCGCACCGCTAACCTGGTCGACGCCGACAAGGCCCTCAACGCCGAAACCCACGCCCCTATCGAGGGGGCCGAAGGCTTCGGCTGCCCCTGGAACGCCTACGAGTGCGACCGCCATTGCATGAGCAAGGGATACACCGGTGGAAACTGCCGCGGCAAGATCCGCCAGACCTGCCACTGCTACTGATCCAGACGTAACACGGGGCCTGTCCCGCACCGTAGCAGCGGCGCAGGGCAGGCCCCGCCCTCAATCCAGTCCCCCAGATCAAGGTCCACACCAATGAGTCTTCACGATACGCCTTGGGTCAACAGAAACCAACTACTCATCAACAGCACGGGAACCTGGGAGCAGGTTGATGAGTCCACGCTCGCAGCCAGGCACACGTCCGCCTCGCTTCGGTTCGTCCTCGCCCGCATCGCGGACGTCAGGCCGCCCTTCGGACAGTCGCTCTTCACCGAGGTCCTTCACAAGGCTCCCGGAACGCGACTCACCAACGACTCTATTCAGACCCTGCCGCCCGAGCAGTACAGCACCGGCGTCATCAGCCTCGAGGCCGCCGAAGAGGTACTGACCCAGGCCCTGCACCGGAACACCTCTGCCACCCGATTCTCTTCGGCGTCAATGCCCGTTGACGACATCATCCTGCGCTATCTCAATGCTCTCACGGCACCCGCTCCGAACGGTGACTCCGCACCATCTGAGACCGAGGCGAACGACATCGACGCACGGGGCATTCGGGACCTCATCGGCTCCATTCCGAGTGAAGCGAAGAAGGATTCCCAAGGCGGGGGCTTCTTCCAGCGACTGCTGTCCAAGAAGGATAAATCGGACTCACACGAGCATGAGCACGCCTCGGAAGACTCCGAACCGATCATCGTGGAGCCAGACCCGCAGTGGCTCAGCATTGACGCCATTCAGATGATCGATGTCGCAAGGATCGTGTCACTGTCCTCGTGGGAGGAGGCCCTCAAGGGACTCCCACCGCGGGTGGCCCAGCTCCTGTGGACAGTCTCCAGCGACTCATCGCCGTCATCGGACTCGCTGTACCGCCCAGCCCATGACCCAGACGTTATCGTCGCCTTCGCCCAGGTTCCTGTTGAGCAGCGCTCCATGGAGGTCCGGAACGGCATTCGCACCTATGACGCCGCGCTGTTCCGCAGATTCGGTAAGGAGCCCGTCAACGACCATGCTGCGGCCCGCCTGCGCGCCGTCAAGGAGGCCGCCGAGATGTGGCCCTCCTGGCAGGAGGAGCTGGCCGACGGATCCCTCGCCGCCCAGGACTGCATCGACGTCGACGGGATGACCTTGATCGGAAAAGACCCCTTCCTTCGCCAGAAGTACGCACTCGACGTCAAGAAGACCGTAGAGACAGAAAGGTGGGTGACCTCATGGCTGAGCGCTGGAGGCTCGCTGACGGAATGACTTTGACGCACCTGGAGAACGGGGGCTGGACACTGGCAGACCTCCATCGCCTCTCCATCCACGAGCTGGATGAGGAGAACGGGTCCCTCCTTGATGAGGCCCTCCATTCCACCGAACCGACCCCAATTTTACCCATCATCGAGTCCGCTATTGAGTCCGGCATCATCATCGATTCAGATTCCACTTCTAATGCTCAGGAGAGTTCATTATGAACAGCCTATTCTTGACACTACTCATCGGAGGAGCGACCGGGGTCCTCCTAGGGACCGCAGGAGCGAAGATCTGGGCCGCAGCCCGCACCCGCCTCGCCTGGCCGGAAGGCGCTAACTTCCTTCGCTTCCACCTCTCGAGCAACTTCGTCATCGCCGCCGAGATCATCGTGTCCGCCATCGCGCTAGCCATTCCGGGCCATCGGATCGTCTCCCTCCTTCTCGCCATCATCTACGCCGGGTTCGTGGTCGGAGCCACAACGCTCAAGGGCCAGGAGTGCGGCTGCTTCGGCATCGAGGGCATGAAGGTCGGCCCCGCCCACATTTGGGGTTGCGCCCTGACTGCCGCAGCCCTGCTAGCCAGTGCGGTCAGCAGCGAGGAGATCGCGAGCCCCCGTCCCCTTCGCCTCGTGGTGGCACTGGCCTCGGCCGTCGTCATGACCGTTGCGATGCAGCTGTGGAACCGACTGACCCGTGTCGAGATCGACGACACACATCACGATCAGCTCTTCATCGTTCTGTCTCCGACGTGCGCCGCGTGCGCTGCGCTCAAAGTGATGGAGAATCACGACGTCAACGACTCCGAGCTCGACGGAACCATCCTGTGGGTGGACCGCGACTCCGAGCAGATCGCCCCGCTTCGTGAGGCTGGAGTCGACGTCTCCGCCTACCCCGCCGTCGTCTCGATGAACTCCGCCGACCCGTCCGATGCCCACGTGCAGTCTGGCCTACGTGAGTGCAGGGAGGTGCTTCAGTCATGGCGCACTCGGCAGCTCGCCCTTCAGGCCTGACCTCCGTGCGGCGCGTGCTGGCCTCGTCATGCGGCCGGGCGCTACGAGCCTCCGCCCTCTCCATTATCATCGCGGCGCTCCTCCTTGCCGTCCAGGCAACCCTGGACACCATCTCTCCGTTGATGCTCCAGCGCATCATCGACAGACTGACCCAGAACCCAACGACGACGGGCATTCTCCTACCAGGCCTTCTGGCCGCAGGCGCCGCAGTCGCCAGCACGGTGGTCAGCGTGGCCTCGCAACGCATGACCGCATTCACCGGGCAGCGCTTCCAGGAGCGCCTGCGGATCCTCATGCTCAACAAGCTGACCCGATTGTCCTCATCCACCGTCAGCGCCGAACCGGGAGGCTCCCTGCTCTCACGGATCACGAATGACACTGCCCAGGCGCAGACCTTCGTGTCCACCATTCTGCCGCAGGCCCTCGGCCTCATCGCCCGACTGGGGATCTTGCTGAGCATCATGTGGACCCGGTCCTTCACGATCACCCTGGTGGTCCTCGCACTGGCACTGATCCTGGCCCTGCCCACGGAGCGGGTCTCCCGAACGCTCAGTGCCACCACCGACCGCATGCTCGACGCCATGTCCGTCTTCAGCGGCACCGTGGTGGAGCGCGTCGGCGTCACCGGCCACCTCTTCTCCCGCACAGCGGCCGACATCCCCACGGACCGGCGTCGGGCCGAGGAGTCGGCCGCCGGAGTACGTGCCTCCTACACTCGCATGATCACCCTCGACAGCGCCTTCTCCTCGTCACTGGACCTCGTCGGCGCCCTGGGAACCGTGGCCGTGCTCATCATCGGCGGATACTCCGTGGTCCAGGGGGACATGACTCCCGGGGCCCTGGCCGCCCTGGCCGCCCTCACGCCCCAACTCTACGGCCCGCTCCAGGCAGCGTCCGGGGTTCGCACGGGCCTGGCGACGTCATGGTCCGCGCTGTCTCGCGTGAGCGACTTCCTCGAGTCGAAGGAGGAGTGGTACGAGGCTCCCCCGGCACCGGTCGACGTCCCCAACGGCGGAGCACTGCTGGTTAGGGAGACCGACTACTCGGTTTCCGCCGGGATGAGCAGCACCGTACTTCTTGACTCGGTCAGCCTCACCGCCCGCTGCGGAGAGATCGTCGCCATCGTCGGCCCGTCCGGAAGCGGTAAGTCGACCCTCCTCAGCCTGATCGCCGGAGCCAACCACCCTTCGCAGGGCAGCATCACTGTCGCCGGTTTCTCCCCCGTCGTCACTGGCACCGAGGCCTGGAACAGCATCGTTCAGTACTGCCCCCAGGAGCCGTTCTTCCGCAACGGCACTCTCAAGGAGAACTTCGAGGCGGTCTGCCCCGGCATCAGCGAGGCCAGAATCCACGAGCTGTGCAGCAGAGTCGGCCTTGATCTGTCCCGCCTGGGGGACCGTTCCGGAACGAGCACGATGCTCGGGGAACGCGGGGCACGCATCAGCGGTGGAGAGCGCGCGCGTCTGGCGATCGCACGGACCCTCGCCCTCAACCCGCGAGTGCTCCTGCTCGATGAGCCCACAGCGGCCCTGGACGACGAGTCCACCGATCGCCTCATCGCCACGCTGCTCGACCTCAAACGCGATCACTGCATCGTCGTCACCACCCACGACGCCCGCCTCTTCGCCGCAACCGACCGGGCCTACCGCATGGAGTTCGGCAGGCTCCGCGAGGTGCCCACCCCAACCCTCGCCCGAGTAGAGAAAGGAGTGCCCGCATGAGCACGACGGTCACGCCCCTTCCCATCGAGCACCAGCGAGAAGGACTCAACCGACTCAGCATCCACACTCTGGTGGACCACCGCACCGGCACCCGAGCAGTGCTGGAGGCCCCGGTCTTCCGCACCTCTCCCAGGACTCGCATGAACCTGCTCCGTTACCGGGGGGTCACCTACGACCGGCAGTCCGGCGACATCGTCTCCTCCCCGGTGCCACACGGCTACCTGGGAACCGTCAGCGCCGGCCACCCGTTCCTCTTCTCCGAGCGCGGTGACGGGCTGCCCCTGCCCTTCGGCCCGCGGGGCTGGGTCCTGTCCACCTGGCAGGACGACGGGCGCGTCGAGGTCAGCGCCTGCAACGAGGTCGGGACCACCGCATCCCGATGGGGAACCAGCACGCGCTCCCTTCTGGGTCTTCGCCCCAACCCGGCCGGCTCGACCCGCCTGTGGCACTTCGGGGACCACGTCGTGTGGCTGCGTCAGGAGTACCAGCCCTCCGAGGTCGTCACTCGTCACAGCGGCGACGCCGAGCTGTGGCCGGACGCCCTGGTGGAGGAGTTCTTCACTTCCTCCATGTGCACCGTCATGCTCGACGACACACCGCTTCCCGGGGTGCCTCAGGGATCGGTGGTCCTCCTCGAGGCCGGCTCCCCCTTCCTCATCGGAGTGGCCGGCACGCCCGAGGAACTGGCCGCCTTCATGCGGGAGGACCATGTCCCCCACTACCTCGTCGACCTCCACGACGGGAAGAGAGAGGAAGACCGGGAAGGCGAATCGCCGTCGTCGGTATCTCTCATCGGTGATCTGCCCCGCGGATCGGTGGCCCACCGTTCCCTGGGCGGGCGAAGCACGGTGGTCTTCACCGAGCGCCTGGTCGATGAGACGATCTCCTACTCCACCGAGGACGGTTCGGTAATCGCCTCCGTCGCCGACGGCGTCAGCCACTACACCGGGATCCCTGGACTGACCGGGGTATGGGTCGAGCTCGGTGCACCCCACGTCCTGCGGTGGGCCGGGGGCTCCTGGACCAGCGATAGCCCGATCGACCGCCTCCTTCCCGGCGGGACCGACGACAACGTCCAAGTCATCACCTCCGACGGCTCACACCGGCTGGTGGGAATCGGCGGAACCGCCGAAGCGACCGACGCTCCTCAGGCCTCCTCGTCCCCCATTTTGTGGTGCCCCTCGTCGGATGATCCAGCCAGCAACGTCTCCGGAACCGTGATTACCCGAATTCTTCCCGAACGCACGGTCGATATCACCCTGTCCGAGTCGACACGCTGGTCGGTCCCGCTGGTCTGGTTCGACAGCTCCTGGGCACTGCCGATCGAGGCATCCGATCCCGCTCCCATCGACCTGGGCTCGTTGCAGCCGGACAGCGTCCGGTGGTGCCACGCGGGCTCGCGCCCTGTAGTGCGTGTGGGCATCGACTACCAGGCACTGGCCGAGGTCCGCGCAGAGGAGATCCTGGCCGAGCTGCACCAGGCCTGGGAGGCCGCCCTGGGAGTGATCGCTGCCGAGCTGCCGAAGTCTCCGATCCCACCTTTCCTGGGTGGCCATAGCTTCGGCGCGGCGCTCGCGGCAGTCTCGGTGCTGCGCGGCATGTCCTCCCCTAGGGGGGTACTCCTGCGTAGCGGCGCGTACGACCGATACGCGACGCCGTCGGGATTCGAGCACGACCGGCGCACCGCCGCCTCCGATCCCAGCCTGTACAGCATGATGACCATCCTTCCCAGCACTCGCGCACACCGGGATATCCCCTTCCTGCTGACCTGCGGGGACTCCGATGAGAACTCAGCGACGACTCCCGAACAGTCGCTCTACCTGTACGAGAACCTCCTGGTCGCCGACGCCGACGTCACCCTGTCCGTCTTCCCCGGCGAGGGCCACGTCTTCAGCTCCCGGCAGTCGATCGTGGATCGCCGTCGCCTGGAGGACAACTGGATGAATGAGCACATCCAGTCCCCTCAGCAGTCCCATCACCAGTAATCAGCCACAACCTAAGGAACACCATCATGAGCCGCATCAAACGCTCCGACATCAAAGACTCCGTCCAGACCGTCCTGGCCTCCCGGGACGAGCCCGGAATGATGGGGTGGATTCCCCGCACCGATCAGCCCTCTCCGGAGAGCCGCGACTCGGTCGAGGCCGACCTCCTCGCACTGCGCGACCTCCTGGAGAAGCACGGCGACGCCCTGTCCGGAGACATCGAGAAAGACGCGGCCCTGGTGACCGCCGCGCGCCGTCGTGGACACGTGGTCGACCTCGTCGTGGGTAGGGAGCGCGCTCCGTACAACGGTGAGGCGGGCTTCCTGTCCTGGATCGAGCACAACGGCTCGGTGATCCTGACCCTCGCCCCCGTTCGCGAGCTCTACGAGGAGGTGGCCCGGTGGTGAGCATAGAGGCGCCCGCAAGCTCACCTCGTCACCGCAGGAGGGCACTGGCCGTCTGCGCTACGTTGTTGCTGCTCCTGGGCGCGGGGAGCACGACGGCCGGCGCCGCCTCGGTCGATTCATCTTCTCACGGCTCACTGCTTCCGGGCGATCCCCTCCAGTCCAAGCAGTGGTACCTCAGTTGGCAGGACCGCCCGGGCTCACCCTCCACCGGCAAAGGCGCCTCCGTGGGCGTCATCGATACCGGTGTCGACGCCTCTCACCCCGATCTGACCGCCGCATACGACTCCGCCAGCAGCAAGTCCTTCCTGTCGGGGGACTCCTGCAACGGAGACACTGCCTGTGACGATCCCGCCCATGACGGCTTCGGTCACGGAACCTCCGTCGCCGGGATCATCGCGGCCGCAGCGGACGGGCACGGCACTGTCGGGGCCGCTCCCGGGGCCAAGATCGTCAGTCTCAAGGCCGGGGACCGGACGGGCACCTTCTCCGCCGACGCCGTCAGCCAAGCGATCCGGTACGGGGCGGACGCGCATCTCAGCGTCCTCGTCATGAGCTTCACCGTCGACCCCTGGTTCCGCTACTGCGACAACGCGCCCGCCGACACGGCCGAGCAGCGGGCACAGCAGAAGGCCGACCTGGAGAAGGTGACCTCGGCACTGAAGTACGCCGCCGATCACGGGGTGGTCCTCGTGGCCGCCGCCGGCAACGAGGCCTACGATCTCGACCATGGCACATCGGACCCGTACAGCTCGGGCTGGTCCGCTCAGGCAGAGCGTCCCGTGACCGATCAGTGCGTCACCATGCCCGCCCAGTCCGACGACGTCATCACCGTCGGGGCCATCACCAAGAAGGGGGCTCGGACCGCCTACTCCAATGTTGGAGCCGCGCTCGACATCGTCGCCTTCGGGGGCGAGCCGCCTCAAGCAAGGCAGAACGGTGCCGTGGCCCAGGGGCCGGAGTCGGGAATCCTCACCACGGCATCGGCGGGCAGACTCCGTGAGCTGGGCGCGCTCAACAACGACGGCTCTCCTCGAACCGACGAGGTCCTGAGCGACTGCCCCTCAGGAGGGGGTTCCTGCAGGTACTACTGGTACCAGATCGGAACCTCGTTCGCGGCGCCCCAGGTCGCGGCCGCGGCGGCGGAACTCAGGTCTCGTGGAGTACCGGCGGGTGACGTCAAGAAGCAGCTGACGACGTCGGCCACCCCGATTTCATGCCCGAGCGAGAAGCAGGCTCTGGCATGCGAACCCATCACAGGCGGAGGCAACACCTGGTACGGGGCGGGAGCGCTCCGGCTCCCCAGGTGACACAACCGGCCGGAGCCACTCATCAGGAGAGGATAGCCTTCACCTCTCCTGATGAGTGGCAACGACCAGCTTGAGGCGTGAGGACACGCCGTACTTCTTCATGAGGTGGGAGACGTGGCTCTTGACCGTGGCCTCTGAGATGAAGAGCTGGTCGGCGATCTCAGCGTTGGAGTACCCCTCACAGAGGAGATCCAGCACAGCTTGCTCAGCTTCAGTAACACCGGGGCGCGAGCTTGGAACGGGGCGCAGGTACTGGGAGACGAGGCGGGAGGTGGTGGCCGGGGAGATCGTCGTTCCGCCGTGGTGGGCGGCGATGACGGCCCGGACCACCTCCTCCGCCGAGGAGTCCTTGAGCAGGAAACCGTTGGCCTTCCGGTCCAACGCGGTCCGCATAGCCTCATCATCATCGAAGGAGGTGAGGACGATCACAGCAACCTCGGGCATCCCCTGCTTGACCTTGGTGAGGAGCTGAAGACCGTCCATTCCCGGCATCCGCACATCGGTGATGAGCACGTCGACCCGGTAGTTCCGCAGGAAGCCGAAGGCGTCCTTTGCAGACCCGAAGGTGCTGAGCACCTCGATCTCCTGCGCTTCGTTCAGGTAGGCCCTCAGAGCCTGCAGGACAAAGGGGTCGTCATCAACGACGATGACCCGGATCTTCTCCGAGTCATTGTTGTCGCTTAAACTATTCGAGAGAGCATCTGTCCGCATGGAAGAATGATACTGAGTTTGCCCGTCCCGAGAGCGGTTCGTATGTCTCTTCTTGCCTTCGACACTCAGACATCCTTCACATGGCACCCCACGCGACGCACCCACCTGCTCCATGCAGGAGTTGCCATCTTGCTCCTCAGCACCTCACCGGTGACCATAGGCGTCCCTCTTACTCCTTCCGCATTTCTGGTCACCGCCATGAGCCTGGCCTGCCTGCCCCTGGCATCCCGGTTTCCCGCCGCAGGAGCAGCCGCAAGCCTGGCCATCGCCTGGTTCGCCGCCACCTCCCCATACGATTTAGGCAGCATAGCCGTGTTACTGCCGTGGGGGCTTTGCATCATGCTCCTGGGCCGAGGCCTCCGACGCGACATGGCCTACATCCTCGCCTTCGCAACGACGTTAGCACACCTCTCAGCAACACCAACGTGGCTTCAAGGGCTGACCCTAGCAGCGACCGTTGGTGCTCCTTGTGTGGTGATCGGCGAGGTGGTCCGCCATCACCGCCTCCAGGCCAACGTCGCCGAGCAGGAACGCCAGCGCAAGCTCGACCAGCAACGGCGCCTGGTCGTCTCCGAACTCCACGACACCGTTGTACGCGATCTCAGCCACGCCGTCATGATCGCCGAGCAAGCCCGCCTGGCCGACCCTCACAACACCCGCCTCAACCAAGAGCTCGCAGCCATCATCACCCCCGTACGCACCGCTGTCGAACAGCTACGACGCAGCCTCAAAGCCATGAGCGCCGCAGAAGGAGACGACTCCCTCCTTCTGCTGGCCGCCTCACCCCCACCACCCTTGACCGAAACCATCCGCGCTGTCCGGGAAACCCTCGCGCACCGAGACGCCCACCTGACCACCCACGGCACAGACCTGCTCGACAACCCCAGCATCGGCCCTGGCGTCCGCCAACAGCTCGTACGCATCATCGCCGAGCTCATCAACAACGCCGCCAAGTACACACCCCCGTCCAGCACCGCCACCCTCACCATCGAGGCCGACAACGACACCCTCGAATGTATGTGCACCAACCCCATCAACCACAACCAACCCACCAGCACCGCCACCTCATCCCAGCTCGGTCTCTTCCAAGCCCAGCAACGCATCGAATCCCTCGGCGGCTCCCTCCACACGACCCACACCATCGACCGCTGGACCACCATCTTCACCATCCCCCTCCACCCCACACCGCCGACAACCATGGACTGACGCACAACCACCTCCGCCTTTGAGCACACCGGAACGACCGATATCCACAGAAAGTCGCATGTGATTTCATCCATAAGAAGGCTGGTGCGGTCCCGGAAAGCGGACCAAACTTAAGCCATCACCTCACCACCGCAAGGAGTCAAACATGCGCAAGGTCGTTTCCCCCATCCTCTCCGCCGCCATCCTCGGAGGAGCTCTGCTTCTGTGTTCTCCTTCACACGCTGCCTCCACCTCCACGCATACCCACGACGAACCCGCCATCTTTCACACACCAACAAAAGTGACTTGCTCGAAAGTAGTAGGCCTACTACCCATTTGCCTACCCTAACCACATAGCCCTCCAAACCCCATTTCGTTCTTCGAAGAAGAGGTGCGATTCGCAGATAGTTGACCGTCATTAATTTTCGCACCACATGCGATAGGAACCAACATCTCACAAGGCAGTTCCCTTGATGCCGCCCACATGAACCTGGACGACATCAAGGGAACTGCCTAATTCATATCGCGCCCGCAAGAACATCCATCTCAACATCGACTCGCATCTGGCAAGATACTGACCAGATCGGATTCGTCTTAGCCCCGTAAAGGCACTGAACTTCTCCGACCTCGTCGGTACCGCGGCTCGTCGGGCCGGACATGGAGAGGACGCGGCGCCGTATGAAGTCCATGGGCGGCAGCCTGAGCGTGAGCCAGGGCGAGGGCCGCTGGACCACCATCTTCAACGTCCCCTTCCAGGCGGTCTCTTGAAAGGCCGCTCAGCGACGCAATCCCTGGGTGCGCGATCTGCCCGGATATGTCGTGCAACCACGGTTTCCCGGCGGGGACACTCCGCGCGGCCGGGTGCCGATGGTGCCCGACGGGGACATGGCACGCGTTCGGGGACGGTCGTCCTGTCCCCGAACGCGTGGACTGCACCCGTCAATGTCGAATGTCCCCGGTCGAGAGAGCCTTCTGCCCACGCCACGTCCCTCACGAGGGCCGCTCGGCCAGTCCGCCCGCGGAGGAAGTGAGCGAGATCGTGTCCACATCGGATACAAAGGCTCGGAGCGGACACATACTGACGAAGGAGAACCGCATGATTCCGCGGTTCATATGGACGGCCAAGGAGCACTGGCGGTCCTTTGTCACCGTTTTGGACATTCTGGCCCGCGATCGCCTCCGGTGGCGTTGTCAGTGCGCGCTGCCGAGCTCGACGAGGAGCACCCCGGCCATGATGAGCGCGATGCCGGCCACCATAGTGCGGGTCAGCGGCTCACCGAAGAGGAACCGTGAGGCGATTGCTGTGACGGCCACTCCCCCGGCCGACCAGATCCCGTAGGCGACACCAAGTGCCAGGCCCTCCTTGAGGGCCAGGGTCAACAGGGCGAAGGCCCCCAGGTAGCCGGCCATGACGAGGCCGTACCATCGCAGTCCTCTACCGTCGGAGGCGAGCTTGAGCGAGAGTGTGCCGGTGGTCTCGGAGGCGATGGCCGCCACCAGGTAGAGCCCGCTCATGACGCCTCACCGTCCTTGTGCTGCGTGCCTGCGCGCTGCGCCCCGACCTCCACGAGGAGCACCCCGGCCATGATGAGCGCGATGCCGAGGGCGACGAGCACCGTGATCGGCTCACCGAAGACAAGCATGGACAGCACGGCAGTCAGCGCCACGCCCAGGGCGCCCCAGAGTCCGTAGGCGACACCGAGCGGCATGCCAGCCTTGAGCGTCAGCGACAGGAGGATGAAGGCCAGCGCGTACCCGATCCCAACCATGACGTAGAAGCCCGGCTGGTTCAGGGCCTGGCGCAGGGCGAGGGTCGCCGACACCTCGGAGATGATGGCGCCTCCGAGAGCCGGCCAGGCGCACACGCCGTGGCCCGCCGCCCCCGGACGCTCCTTCCGCGCACCGAGCACCGTCCGGCCGGCGGGAGCACCCGGGCGGCACACGCTCCCCCACGTGGACGGGCAGAGCACGTCCCTGACCGTCACGCCCGGTTCTCCGCGGTCTCGAGCCGCCGGCAGACCATGGAGCCGAAGGCGAGCACCGGGACGATCATGAGCAGAGCGTTGGGCCCCCACCACAACGGGTCGAAGTCGCGGTAGAAGGACCAGAAGGAGATCGCCATGAACCCGGCGCAGAAGGTGAGTATGAGCCCGACCGTCAGCACCAGGTCCCCGATCCTGCTGCCCACGCGCGTCAGGTGGGCGCCGAGGAAGACGGTCAGTGCGGCGGCCACGTCGAGCGGGAAGAAGGACCAGTTCCAGGCCTGGATGACCTGGTTGGAGTAGTCCTTGAAACGCAGGTGCTCGGGAATGAGATTGAGGAAGACGGCCGCCCAGTAGAGCAGCAGCCCGGCATCGACCGCCACCAGCAGCCTCTTGTACGTGGGACTCATCGCCCCACTATTTCACCGGTCCTCCCCGGTGTCGAGGTCTGACCAGCCCTCAGGACCGCCGGCCCAGGACCAGGCTCATGGCCTCGGAGCGGGTGGCGGCGTT
>ERZ772974.1147-NODE-1147-length-17831-cov-3.728117_pt1 | contig 17831 bp, 18 predicted proteins | sample MGYA00580671_ERZ772974 | MGnify/ENA primary metagenome ERZ772974 (study PRJEB29015, sample SAMEA2738065) | human oral metagenome | biome: human oral; feature: human-associated habitat; material: saliva | place: China | collected 2218 ... | reverse complement strand
CTTTTTGCGTGCGGATGCCGGAAGAGCTTGAAAGGACAAATAAAAGAGGCCGCGCGTGCGCACGGCCCCTGAAACATTGGTTCTTACAGTCGCTTGATAAAGTGCCCCTCGATGCTGACCTTCTCGTTGATGACGACAAAAGCCTGTGGATCGATGCTGTAAATCACAGTCTTCAGCTGGCGCACTTCGTACTTCGAGACGGCGCAGAAGAGAACACGGGTCTCTTCATTCGTGTAAGCGCCATGTGCGCCCCAGGTGGTGACACCGCGCCCGAGCTGCTTTAAAATTGCCGCTTCGAGCGCGTTATCTTTGCTCTTCGTGATAATCGTGACCAGAACATTGATGTTCTGGGTGTGCATTCTGTCCTCGGCGACCGTGCAGACTGCCGTGCAAATCAGAGAGTAAATGACAATCTGAGCGTTGAAGAGGAAGAGGCAGATGCCGTACAGCACGACATTGACGCCGATGCCGACCTTGGCGACGCTGAAATCCTTTTTCCACTTGATGAGCAGCAGCGCAATGACATCCATGCCGCCGGCGGAAGCGCCGTTACGGAGCATAACACCGAGGCCGAAACCGGAGACCAGACCGCCGACAATGCAGGTGGAGAGCATATCATCCATCACGTGAACCACGGGAATCACGGAGAGGAAGAACGAAATCAGCGTGGTCGTGAACAGCGTCTTCCAAAAGAATTTTTTGCCGATGGCGCGCATCGAAATCAAGAGCACCGGGAAGTTGACGCAGTAGTAAATAATACCGGCGATATCAAAATCTCCGGTGTTGAGGTGAAGCAGTGAGACCAGTCCGGTACGTATCAGCTGGCACATACCGAAGAGGCCGCCGGAGTACAGTTTTGCTGGGACAATAAACCAGTTTGTCGCTGCGGCATAAATCAGGGCGCCTACGGTTGCGCCGAGCAGCTGCGAGAGCAGCGCCTTTTGTTCCGCGCGTTTTTTATCGAGTTCCATGAGTTGTTTCCCCCTTTTTGTTCGTGGAAGTATCATATCATAAGAATTTCTGTAAAGATACAGCGGAAGCGGCTTTTTCACTTGCAAAAGCGACGGTTCGAAGATTGTTTTTTCCAAAGGGCAAAGCAGCTTTTTTCTTGAAATGAAATAGACAGAATGTTATAGTTTCAGTGTATGTCTTAATAAGAGTAACAGTTATAACGAACGATAGAAGAGAAGGAGGTGACCGGGATGAGTGACAGTGATGGTGGAGGTCGAAGTAAGATCGCAGCGGACAGGATGTTCGCCGGAATGTGCCTCGCACGATATTCCGGGAACCTTTTGCATTTTCGGAAGTAGAGGAAGGCTTTTGCCGCTCTCTCCTGTTCGCCGCGCCTCCGGTTTGACTGTCAGTGCGCAACCAGTCAACGAGCTGCCGTGGCAGCTTAGAAGAACAGAGAGGAGAGAGTATGGGAGATAAGGGCATGAAGACCCGTGAAGAAATCCAGCAGGAAATTCTGGAAATTCTCCGCGGGCGTAAATCACCGAAAATTATGCGCGATGAGCTCGACGAATATCATGCGGGCGATCTCGCGGCAGCGCTGGATCAGATTACGATTGAAGAGAGAGAGCGCTTTTATCGCCTGGAGAGCGATGAAGACCTCGCGGAAGTGCTGGAGCACTGCGACGAGGCGGATAAGTACCTGGAAGAAATGAGTCTGCACCGCGCGGCCAGCGTGCTCGCAAAGATGGAGCCGGACGTTGCGGTTGACCTCATGAAAGAGACCGACTCCGTCAAGAAAAAAGAATGGCTCGAGCTCATGGATGCCGAGTCGAGAAGCAGACTGCAGAGTCTCGCATCCTTTGATGAGGATTTAATCGCGAGCCGCATGACGACGAACTTTGTCTGGCTGTACAGCAATATGACCGTTCGGGAGGGTATGAAATCCCTCGTCGAGCAGGCGGAGGAGCACGACAATATCTCCGTGATCTATGTTTTGGATCCGCAGGGCGTCTTTTACGGTGCCATCAATTTAAAGGATTTGATCATTGCCCGCAGAGACACCGAGCTCTCGGACATTATTATGACGCAGTTCCCCTATGTTTACGCCGATGAGCGCATTGAGGACTGCCTCTGGATTATCCGCGATTATTCCGAGGAAAGTATTCCGGTTCTTTCTTCCGATAACCATATCCTCGGTGCCATCACCTCGCAGGAAATCGCGGAAGTGGTCGGCGATGAGATGGGAGAGGACTACGCGAAGTTGGCAGGTCTCTCCGCCGAGGAGGATTTGAACGAGCCGCTCCGCATGAGTATCAAGAAGCGTCTCCCCTGGCTGATTCTGCTTCTCGGTCTCGGTATGGTCGTCTCGAGCGTGGTAGGCCTCTTTGAGGGCGTGGTCGCACAGCTTACGATTGTCATGGCCTTCCAGTCGCTGATTCTCGACATGGCAGGTAACGTAGGTACCCAGTCCCTTGCAGTCACGATTCGTGCTCTCATGGACGATCAGCTCACCCCGAAGCAGAAGTTAAAGCTTCTCACCAAGGAAGTCAATGTCGGTACTTTGAACGGCATCATTTTGGGTCTCCTCGCCTTTGTCGGCGTAGGTCTCTATGTCACCGTTTTCAAGGGCATGCCGGTTCACTATGCGTTCGCAATCTCGGGCTGCATCGGTGTATCTCTGGTTGTCGCAATGTTGATTTCGAGCTTGGTCGGTACTGCGGTTCCGATTTTCTTCAAGCACATCCACATAGACCCCGCAGCGGCTTCCGGTCCCCTGATCACAACCATCACCGACTTGGTCGGCGTTGTGACCTACTACGGACTCGCGTGGCTTTTGCTCATCGAATTTATTCACCTGTAAAACACAAAGAGTCGCAACCTTCTCACGGGGGGAGCGGCTCTTTTTTTTCAATTCAGTTCGTTTTGTCACCCGCTCGGACAAAAAGAGGGGAAACGAAAACAGAAACAAAAAAGAATCGAAAACAGAAACGGTAAAGAATCGAAAATAGCATCGGAAAAGAAGGCAAGAGTCCGAAACAAAATGAAACGAAGCGCAAAATATGGAGATATCATCGCTTGAACTAGGATTTTATAGGCCGAGTCGGGAGAAAAACAAAGAATGTCCGAAAATAAATCGGAAAACAAGCGAAAGGCTTGAACCCGTTGTCGGTAGAATGGTAAAGTAAGAGTTAAGGGTATTGAAACCACAGTTTTCTATTTTGGGGGTGCTTATGAAATTGCTACGGAAGTTTGTGTGTGCCGCATCGGTCGCGGCGATTTCCGCCTGCCTCGTGATTCCGTCGATGGCGGCAACGGCGCAGTGGAAGCGCAATGACAGAGGTTGGTGGTATGAGGAGGCAAACGGTTCCTATCCGACCGCTACGTGGAAACTCATCAACAATAAGTGGTATTACTTTGACGGCATCGGCTACATGGCCGAGAGCCGCTGGATCGGAAACTACTATGTCGGTGCCGACGGCGCCATGTTGGTGAGCACCGTGACCCCCGACGGCTACTATGTCGACGAGACGGGAAAGTGGATTGAGGGGAAGAGAGCTTCACTTCATGTGAGTAAGAACAGCACGGCCGGAAAGAGAAGAAGCGGCGGTGGCGGAGGAGGCGGAAGCAGCCGCGGCAGAAGAGGTGGCGGCGGAGGAGGCGGTTCCCGCGGCGGCAGCGGCGGCGGGAAATACCGCGAATACCGGAACTGCGGCGAACATGGGCAATGCCGGCAACGTCGGAACCACGGGAAATACCGGCAGCGCGGCGAATGCGGGCAATGTCGGAAACGCGACGAACACCGCCGGTGCCGGCAACAGCGCGAATACGGCAGGCGCCGCGGGAACGCAGCTTTCCGGTGAGGAGGGCAGAGTCATCTCCGCACTGATGGCCTTAGGCTTAAGCGAAAAGGAGGCAAAGCTCTACTACGACATCAATGCCTATCGTGAGAGCCTTGGTCTTCCGAAGCTTTCGCTCTCAAAGTCTCTGACCACAGTTGCGAGAACCCACGTTGCGGATTCCAATGCGCACACGCCGGAAAACCAGGTGGATGTAAGAGGCATACAGGGCAATCTGCACAGCTGGTCTTCCTACGGCAGCTGGACACCGGTGGTTTACACTTCCGACCATCAGTATGCGGCGAATATGTGGAGCAAGCCGAGCGAGCTTACCTCTTATCCGGGCAGCGGCTTTGAGATTTCGTCTCGGTACAGTCTCTCGATGACACCCGATGTGGCACTGGATTCCTGGAAGGGGTCTCAGGGGCACAATGATGTCATGACGACCCAGGGCATGTGGTCGGATTTAAAGACCATGGGTGTCGGCATTGACGGCAAGTATGCGCATGTCTGGTTCGGTCAGGATGCGGATCCGGCAGGTTATTATGAGGTGCCGGGTTACACGGTGCTTCAGCCGTAATCTGTCTGCACATACCCCGCAGAAAAAGCTTGCTTTTTCAGCAAGCTCTGGCTATAATGAAAGCCGTGCTGCGGGGCGTGGCTCAGTTTGGCTAGAGCGCACGGCTGGGGGCCGTGAGGTCGCAGGTTCAAATCCTGTCGCCCCGATTTGAATGAAACAGGAGATTGCGAAATCTCCTGTTTTTTTGTTACACGGTCACAGCATCTGCACCGTTATCTTTATTTGCAATAGCTAATCGTGTGGATGCCGCTCTGTTTTTTTGTAAGAACACATGGTATAATTGCACATGTGTCAGCGCGATAAAGGATTATTTTCTATGAAAAAGCTGATAGCCTTTGACTTTGACAAGACACTCTACGATCATCAGACGCTAAGCATACCCGAGAGCGCCGAGCGCGCGCTTCGGGCGCTCAGAGAGCGGGGGCACATCATCGTGCTTGCGACCGGGCGGGATATGTCGACCCATTATTCCAGGCCGTATCTTGACTTGGTCAATGCCGCGGCGCGCGTCGAGCAGAACGGCGCAAAGGTCGTTGTCGGTGATAAAGTGCTGTTTGAGCATTACATCGACCGCGGTCTCCTGAAGCGGATGATGGACTATGCGGAGCGGACCGGCATAGGCTTCGGCGTGACCATAGAGGATGAGGACTATTACCTGAACCCGGAGCGCATCCGCGAGGCTGAGATGAAGCGCTGGGGGCAGTGCGGACGGCAGTTTAAGGATGCGAGAGCACTCCTTACGAGGGATATCCGCACAGTAAACTTTATCGGCACGGAGGAAGAGGCAAAAGCCATGGAGCAGGCCTTTCCGGAGCTACAGCTCCGCATGTTCTCCGTGAACTACGGCGCGGACATCATTGAAAAAGGCATCAGCAAGGCAGAGGGGCTAAAGAAACTCTGCGTGTATTACGGCTTGGAGATGAGCGATGTCTATGCCTTCGGCGACTCCTACAACGACAGCGAAATGCTGGAAGAAGCGGGGGTCGGCATTGCGATGGGCAATGCCAAGAAGGAACTCAAGGAGATTGCGGATTACATTACAAGCCCGATCGATCAAGATGGTATTTGGAATGCCTGCAGACACTTTCAGCTGGTGTGAGTGCGCAGGAAAATCACAAGGAGGCCGATATGAGAGAAGAACTGAAGCAGCTTCGCGAGGCGATGAAGAAGCGTGGAATCACGGTGTATTATCAGCCGTATTCCGATGCACACGGCAGTGAGGAAATCAGTGCCAGAGATCAGAGCGTTCGCAAAATCAGTGGGTTCACGGGAGATTCCTGCACCCTGGTGGTGCTCGAGAAAGAAGCATTCCTCTGGACGGACAGCCGTTTCTTCGTACAGGCGAACATCGAGCTGAAGGACAGCGGCGTTGAGCTGATGAAGGCAGGCGTTCCCGGTACGCCGACCATAGTCGAATACTTGGAGAATCATTTCCCGGAGGGCGGCACCCTTGCATTCTATGCGCCGCTGCTCGGAACGAATACGGGCAAGGAGCTGAAGGAGTTTGTCGCGAAGAAGAAGGGCAAGCTGATTACCGACATCGACCTTGTCGATGATATCTGGAAGGATCGCCCGGAGAGAAGCCATGAGCCGATCTGGGTGCACGATATCAAATACGCGGGCGAGGAGGCAAAGAGCAAGATCGATCGCGTGCAGGCGGAGATGAAGAAGCTCGACGCTTCTGTCTTCCTGACCGGCAGACTGGATGAGATTTCCTGGGTCACGAACTTGCACGGCGCAGATATCTCCTGCAACCCGGTTTTCCTGTCTTATCTGATGGTGAAGGCTCGCTCCGCAAAGCTCTTCTGCCAGGAGAACGCACTTACCGATGAGGCAAAGAAGCATCTGGAGGAGCAGGGCATTGCGGTCGGCTCCTATGACGACTTTATTGCGGCTGTCGGTAAATTAAAGGATGAGCGCGTCTTGACCGATCTCCGCGATTTGAACTTCGCGGTTTACAATGCGGTCGTTGACAAGAACACGATTGTGGACGAGCTGAGCCCGATCTCCCTGATGAAGATCATCAAGAACGATACCGAGCTCAAGGGCTTCCGCGATTGCCATGTGCGTGACGGTGTGCATCTGACCCGCTTCCTCTACTGGCTGAAGAAGACGATCAAGGAGGGCAAGGCGGATACTTACACTGAGTACGATCTCGGCGAGAAGCTGAATTCGTTCCGCGCAGCGGATCCGAAGTATGTGACCCTGAGCTTCTCGACCATTCCCGCTTACCAGGCAAATGCGGCAATGGCACACTACATGCCCTCTAAGGAGCAGAGTGATGTCGTAAAGCCCGAGGGACTTTTCCTTGTGGACTCCGGCGCACACTATCTGGACGGCACGACGGACGTCACGAGAACGCTTGCGCTCGGCGATATCACGCCGGAGCAGAGCCGCGACTACACGCTTGCTGTCATCGGCATGCTGAATCTGATGTTTGCGGTATTCCCGTACTATGCGACCGCTCCGCTGCTTGATACCTATGCGCGTCAGGCAATGTGGAAGTTCGGCAGAGACTACGGTCACGGCACCGGCCACGGCGTCGGCTTCGTGAACAATGTCCACGAGCTTCCGGTCTCTGTTCGTCCGTGGCCGCACCCGGACCGCAGAAGAGAGGTTACCTTCCGGCCGGGCATGGTGACGAGTGACGAGCCGGGCGTCTACATTGACGGCGCTTACGGCATTCGCATCGAGAACATGCTGATTTGCGTGAAGGATACGGAACACGAGGGCTTCAACTGCTTCGAGAACCTGACCTGGGCACCGCTCGATCCGGATGCTCTGGATCTCAGTGTCATGTCGAAGGACGATATCCGCCGCTTTAACAAGTATCAGAAGCGCGTCCGCAAGACCATTGCGCCGCTGCTTCCGGAAGAAGAGAGAGAATGGCTCATTCATGAGACAAGAAAAATCCGCCGCGAAAAAAAGCACTGAGCGGCACAGTAATCCCGAAAAGAAGGCGCTTTTGAAAAAAAGCGGCGCAGCGAAACCAGCTGCGCCGCTTCGCGCTGTCTCCGACACAGCGCGCTGTCCCCATGAGAAGCGCTGCGGCGGCTGTTCTTACAGCGCCCTGCCCTATGCGGAACAGCTTCGTAAAAAGCAGAGAGAAGCAGAGAAACTGCTCGGCAAGTTCTGTAAGGTCGAGCCCATCGTGGCGGCGCCCGAGCCGCTGCACTACCGGAACAAGGTGACGGCGAGCTTCGGCTTTCAGAATAAGAAGCTCGTGGTCGGCGTGTACGAGCGGGACAGCCACAGGGTTGTTCCGATTGATCACTGCCGCATCCAGAACCGAACGGCGGACCGCATCATTCACATCATCCGCGATTTGGCGGTTTCCTTCCGCCTGAAGGCCTATGATGAGGATCTTAGAATCGGCACGCTTCGCCATGTTCTGGTTCGCACTTCCGAGGCGACCGGTCAAATTATGGTGGTGATTGTGACCGGCACGCCCATATTCCCGGGCAGCAAGAACTTCGTCACGGCCCTCAGAAAGCAGTGTCCGGAGATTACGACCGTCATCCAGAACATCAACCCGCAGAAGACCAGCATGATACTCGGCGAGCGCGATAAGGTACTCTACGGCAAGGGCTACATCGAAGATGAACTCCTGGGGCTCACGTTCCGCCTCTCGCCGGCCTCCTTCTATCAGGTGAATGCGAAGATGACCGAGAAACTCTACGAGACCGCGCTCTCGTTTGCGAATCTGACTGCAAACGATACGGTGCTCGATGCCTACTGCGGTGTGGGCACCATAGGCATGGCGGCATCCCGCAGCGCGGGACAGGTGATCGGTGTGGAGCTTAACAAGGCGGCCGTGCGGGATGCGATTGCGAACGCGAAACGGAACGGCATTGAGAACATACGCTTCTTCGCGGACGATGCGAGCGATTTTCTGCTGCGCGTCGCCGAGAGCGGAGAGAAGCTCGATGTCGTGATTATGGATCCGCCTCGGAGCGGCAGCACCGAGCGCTTCCTTGAGAGCGCCTGCAAGGTGAAGCCGAAGCGCATTGTCTATGTATCCTGCAATCCGGAGACCCTCGCGCGGGACTTGCAGCTTTTAAAGCGCTGGAACTACCACTGCGAGCGCCTTGTGCCGATCGATAACTTCCCGCTCACGGAGCACCTGGAGTGCGTGGCGCTGCTGGAAAAGAAGTCGTGAGAAGAAAATACAGTTGAAACAGAAAGGCCTCCCGCTGTCTCTTGCAAGAGAGTATGGCGGGAGGTCTTTTTGTCTTGCTTTTCGTTCTGTCGCCTGTGTCCGAATCATAATTGCGTGGCACTAAGGAGCGCTATCGACTTTCAACTGGAAAGCTTGTATGATTTGGATAGAAAGACAAAGGAGGAAAATAATTTGATCATTAAGAAGAAGCTAAATTTAAGTCTGTCATCCACTGGATTGAATTTGGATAAATTTAGTGTAGATAGAGCTGTTTACGGAAATGATTCAACACCAAAGATTAAGAGCTTTGCCGTAAATTTTGATCAGGCGTTATCGGAGGTTGAACATAGACTCTCAGCCAAGAAGTTTAAGAGCTTTGAAGTATTAGAGGATCTTGGCTGTGAAAATAAGATTTACAAAAATGCAGGCGGTGGCCAATATGATGGTTCCTATCGTTCCTTCCGTGTCAATGACAGATTCGGTGAAACGCAGACGGTTTCGATATTAATTTGTGGAACAGATCCGGATTTTCGGGGAGAAAACAGAGGTAGCTACACATCATTAATTGTTGGAATAGATAATTCTAAGGTAAGTCATGCATCACTGCAATATAACGTAGACAGGTATTCTAAAATCGACTTAAAAGGCCGCATAGAGTTCATACACGATGGCAGGATAGGGAGCTTCAAAAAAGCGGATGTTGTAGCCAAGGTAGAGAAATACGGAACTTGCCTAAAGGTATCAGATGATAAGATTGAACTTGGAAGCTTGCCGGTGGATCAGTTATTTTATCTAGACAATGAAGAAGTATCGGATTTTGTGTACAGACTGATTGAGTATGCTCTCTTAAGGGAAGAAGTACGAAGAGACAAGCGGCGGTAAGAAATCTGCGGACAATATATAGAGAGCTAAGAGAATCAAGGTACAGATTTCGGCAGAACAGCGAAGGAGAGCATGGAAGCCTTCTTGTAATCCGCGGGCTTGGCGCTGTCGCCGCTCATTTATGCCGTTGAAACTGCGAATCGTGATTTTGTCGGCTATGTGATCTACCATGACTATGACAAAGAGAGCAAAGAAATCGGATGGGTACTGAGAAGAGCTTTTTGGGCAGGGGATACGCAGGCACGCTGACAAAACAACTGATTGAAAAGGCCTATGCCGAAAGAAAGTCAGCGGTGCTCGAGTGCAGCCCGACACAGAGAGGTGGTTTGAGATGGAACTCTTTGTTTTATAAGAGCATCGATAGATTGTTATCGCTTTTAAAAGCTGTATTGATGGAGCGTGTTAAATTGTAAGATGGCCTATTATGACCGGAGTAGTGGTATCGACTTTTATGACAGGAAGCTATATGATTGAAGCGTAGCGACAATCGTATACGAATGATTAAAAACTTTAAATTACAGATTTTAATTACGATATCGAAGTCAAATGGTGACTGAAACGGAGGATACCTTTGCTAAGACTTTGTTCCGAAACCGAATTTGAACGGTATGCCGATTTTGCGTATGAACTGGCGAGCGACTTAACAAAGTCCGGATATCCGACTTACTGCGACGGGATTAAGACGAAGGACATGTTTCTGGAACGGGCAAGAAGAGCATTTGCATGCGAAGAGGAGCAGATGTTGCTCTTTGAATCGGAAGGAAGGGTTCAGGGGTTCATCCTCATGGATTGGCTTCCTGAGGACCGTTATCTTTCTACTTCGCTGTTCTTAACGAATACGGAGACCGAAGAGGCACTTTCCGAATTTCTGGACTATGCCGGAGAAAAGTTCAAAGCTTATGATTTATTTCTCGGCTTTCCCGCCGAGAATCAGTCTGCGGTCAATTATCTAGAAAGCCAAGGTTTTGCTTGTATCGAGGATGACTACAACAACACCGCCTATCTTGAGCAGCTCGCACCCGTGGCGGACAACAAGGAGGTTGTGAAAATCGGAAAAGAGAATTACACGCGTTTTCGCTTGTTGCATAGTCAGTTTGAAGAAAATATGTATTGGAATTCGGCGCGCATCTATGAAAAGCTTGAAAACTGGAGCATTTTTCTGGGAGAAAAAGACGGTGAAGCGCGCGGCGCCGTTTACTATACTGCTGCGGGGGATGCGTGGTACGAGATTTTCGGTGTGGATATGAATCGGCGTGAATACGATCCGCAATTGCTGAAAAAATTGCTGAGCGCGGCTCTACTGGATGCGAAGTGCAAGGGTGGAAACGTGATGACCTTCTTTTGTGATGAAGCATATGAGGAGGCCGCGAAAGAATGCGGATTTCACTGTGTCGGAAATTACCGTTGCTATCAGATGCATTTGACGTGACGAATGAGAGGTGTTTTTACAGGTTGATACAGTCGTTCGGAGGAAACGATGGACACGCTAAATATTCGACGCTTCAAGGAAGATGATCTGCAAGCCTTATATGAGCTGCTTTCGGACGAAGAAGTGATGCGCTATATAGAGCCTCCCTATTCGTTTCCGCAGACGGAAGCCTTCTTGCATTCCGCAGGCTTGTCTCGGTCGCCGCTCATTTATGCCGTTGAAACTGCGAATCGTGATTTTGTCGGCTATGTGATCTACCATGACTATGACAAAGAGAGCAAAGAAATCGGATGGGTACTGAGAAGAGCTTTTTGGGGCAAGGGATACGCGGGCAAGCTGACAAAACAACTGATTGAAAAGGCCTATGCGGAAGGAAAGTCGGCCGTGCTCGAGTGCAGCCCGGCACAAGCCGTGACAAAGCATATCGCGGAAAAGTTCGGCTTCTCCTACCGCAAGCGGCGAGACGGCTGTGAGGTCTATCAGCTCGATTGTGACGCCTGGTTTCACGTTGCGTGCATCGACCCGCAGACCTTTGTCATCAGTGAATACCGGCATCCGGAAGAGCCGCACTGCTATCTGCTCTGCGGGGAGACGGAGGCTGTGCTGATTGACACGGGACTTGGTATTTCCGATCTCAGAGCTGTCGTGGACAGCCTGACAAGGCTGCCGCTCACTGTGCTCACCACGCATGTTCACTGGGATCACATCGGAGCTCACCGATTGTTTGCGCGCTTTGCGGTGCATGAAGCAGAGAAGGATTGGATAGCGGATCGCTTCCCTTTGTCAACGGATCGGGTGAAAGCGCAGCTCTGTTCCGAGTCCTGCTTATTTCCGGCATCCTTTGACCCGGAGTCCTATCGGATCTTTCAAGGAGAGCCACAGTTTATCCTGCATGACGGAGACCGCTTTGATTTGGGCGGGCGGACAGTTGAGGTCATACACACGCCGGGGCATTCTCCCGGGCACTGCTGTTTTTATGAGCCGGAGAGAAAATACCTGTATTCCGGCGATTTGATTTATAAGGGATGTCTGGACGCCTTTTATCCCTCCACGGATCCTCAGCTCTTCTACCGCTCGGTCAAACGCCTGCGCGACTACGAGATCCTAAGAATCTTTCCGGGGCATCATGACTTAGCACTTCCGGTTTCTCTGATTGAGGAGATCGAGACAGCCTTTTCTCTCCTGGAGAGGCAGGGAAAATTGAAACAGGGAAAGGGCGTATTTGAGTTCGGAGCGTTTCAGATTCATATCTGAGCGTACAAGAAAACGCCCCCTGCTACCCGTGGCAGCAGGGGAGCTTTTTCTTTCGCAAAGGGCGTAAAAGCTAAGCGTCTGTAAGCCGAAGAAGTGCTGAGCAGCGGGTGCTGTCCCAATGAAACGGAAGGAACTGCGGATGAAATTCCGACGGCTCTTTCGTATCATGGATGAGAATAGAGGTGAAATCAGATGGAGCTCTTTGATTACTTAAAGTGGAGAAACGACGTGAGTCTAAGGGCAGCGCCGTTTAATGAAATCGACAATGTGCTTTTGTCTTATCTTGCCTATGCGGACTTCGGTGAACTCTTGCATGAACCGAAGCGGCGTGTGAGCATCGAAACCTGCTTCAAACGCTTTTGCAAAAAACATGACTTGGCAAGCGTGCGGGAGAGCAAGCTCTTTATCGAGAGAGCGCCGTTGTTACTGGAAGACATGGTATGCGGGGCACGCTTCCGGGGTACCAAAGTCGTGCACTTCAGAGAGGTCTTTGACAAGGAAAAGGTGCAGCAGTTCGCGGCGCTCGTCTTTTTGCTTCCGGACGGGACTAAGTATGTCTCTTTTCGCGGCACGGATTTAAGTATCACCGGTTGGAAAGAGGACTTTTTGATGAGCTTTACCGCGGAGACCGAGGGCGCCAAGGAGGCGGTTTCCTATCTAAACGAAGTGGCTGCCTGTGTTGAGGGTGACCTAATCCTCGGAGGACACTCAAAGGGCGGCAACTTTGCGATGTTCGCGGCTGTTTTTGCAGAAGATGCGGTCAAAGAGCGGATTCTCAAGGTCTATAACAACGACGGCCCCGGCTTTCGGGAAGAGATTGTGCGCTCGGCAGCGTACCGAGAGCTGTTGCCGAAGATTACCAACATAGTCCCGCAGACCTCTATCATAGGCCGCTTACTTTCGAACGAGGCGGCGCATACCGTCGTAAAGAGCAATGCCGCAGGTATCTTTCAGCACGATGTGACGACATGGGAAGCGACCAAGGACAAATTTGTCCGCGCGGAACCGGATGCCTTCAGTGATTTTGTCGAGAAATCACTCGGAACTTGGCTCGAAACCATGGACGACGAGGCGCGGAAATCTCTGGTTGAGACGGTCTTCTCCATGATTGAGATGACGGAGGCAGAGACCTTCGCGGAATTCGGAGAGAATCTATTCAAGAATACCGGGCTCATCATGAAAGGGCTTGGGAGACTTCCGAAAGAGAAGCGGAGCGAACTGACGGCGGCGCTCGGGGGCCTTGCCGAGGCGGGCAGAGCAACCGTGCTCGACAAGATACCCAAAATCCCCTTGCCCGGCGTGGAAGCAAAGTCTCGTGAGGAAGCGAAAGAGCGCAGCGGACAAAATTGATTTATATGATGGCGTTCACGCGGCGTGGTTTGCTCTCAGCACGATAATCCGTATCGGAGAGAGTGTGCCGAGAGAAGAACAAACTTTACGTAAATCTTGCGCTTTCAGTGGATTTGTGTTTATCGTAGTTATAGATAACTTTGTTTTCGCGTTTGGATAGGAGGGGCGGATGAAAAGGAAAATTTGGGATCTGTATGCGCCAATCTACAGCCGGGCAATGCGGGCGGAGGAGAGAAGTTATGCGTTTCTGTATCGCCGCATTCCGAAATTGGTTCGCGCAAAGGAAGTGTTGGAGCTTGCCACCGGGCCCGGCGTGCTCGCGAAGCGCATTGCGCCGGTCACCGAGCGCATGCTCGCGACGGATTATTCGGAGGGCATGATTGCGGAAGCAAAAAAGGGCGCCTGCCCGAAAAACTTGCGCTTTGAGGTGGCGGATGCCCTATCCCTGCCCTATGCGGACGCGAGCTTCGATGCCGTGATCATTGTGAATGCCCTGCATCTTTTGCCGGAGCCGGAGTTCGCCCTGCGGGAAATAGCCCGCGTGTTGCGCCCGGACGGTATTTTGATTGCCCCGAATTTTGTGAAGAAACGAGAGCGCTTTGTCGATTGTTGCTGGGAAGCTGTTCTGAGGCTGGTCGGTGTGCGGTTCGAGCATCAGTGGACGGCGGGGGAATATCTTGCTTTTTTCAGAGATAATGGTTGGGAGCCGCTGTTTTATAAGGAAATGCAGGCGAGAATGCCCTTCCTCTATGTAGAATGTGGGAGAAGTTAAGAATGGGAGGAGAGGTGTAGCATAGTCTTTGCCTCTTCGATGCCGCTCTTGGTGCGGAAGACAGACTTAAGAGCCTGTCTTGCGGCAGAGGGCGGCGTGTGATTTTCGAGCGCGTTTGCAATATAGTCGGCCTCGAGGAGTATCTGATAGTCTATGCCGTCGACCGCATCGTAACTGTGGTGATGTCCGACCAGAAAAACGATGCGCTCTAACAGATCGTCCGGGATCCCGGCGTCCCGTAAAAAAGTGCGCACCAGAACAGCACCTTCGCGCTCCTGGTTCTTGCCGTCGGTATTGCCGTATTTTTCGCGGCAGAGCGGGCAGGCGATGTCATGTGTGATGGCCGCTACCTCCAGCACATAGCGCTCGCGCTTCGAGAGACATTCGCCGTCGGCAATGTCCCGCGCATAGCCCCAGACACGGAGAAAGTGGTCGATGTCATGCAAATTTCCCTTCGAGTAATAGGCCATATCCCGTGCGATTTCTTTGACTGTTTTCATCCGTGAGTACCTCCGCATTGTTCTTGTATGCATTTTGGAACAAAGCGCGAAAAAAGTCCAGTGCTTCCGCAGAAAGCGCTGTCAAACGGTTGTTTTTCACACTCTGCCGAAAAAGCGGGGAAGGATGACAGTGTCAATTAGTCAACATTACCTTGACAAGCGTGCCAATCGGTGATAAAGTGAGCGCGTATTTTATTGTTCCGGTGTTGTGAAGAGAGGCAGGAAATGAGGCATCGTTCTGAGATTATGCAAAACCTTTTGCTGCTGAGCCAGTTCGGTCTTTCTCTCGCGGCGCCGCTTCTTTTATGCCTTTTTTTCTGTCACTATCTGGTCGCACGCTGGCAGGTCGGCGCGTGGGTGTATATTCCGGGCTTTTTCTTTGGGCTCGGAGGCTCCTTCACGACAGCATGGAAACTGTACCGGCGGGAATGTGAGCGGACAGAACAGGAAGAGAAGGAAAAGGAAACGCGCATTGCGAGTAATGACCATCGCTGACCGGGAAAAGGAGCAGAACTATGAAGGTACAGGAAGCTGTCCGGCGTGAGACCGGGAGAGTGGCACTCCATGTAGTGCTCATGACTCTTGTCATGCTGGCAATTTTTTTTGCGCTGCACCTGGCATTTCCGAAGAAAATCGGCTTTTCTTACGGCACAGTTTTCTCTGCCCTGCCGGGAGCAGCGGTGGGAATATTAAACTTCTTTCTGATGGGACTTACGGTGCAGCATGTCGCAGGTCTCGAAGACCCCAAGGAGGCAAAGCGGTTCATGCAGAAATCCTATGTGAATCGCAATACCATGCAGATTGTGTGGATGATATTGGCGGTGGCAGTGCCTGTCATTCATCCGGTCGCGGGTATTCTGCCGCTGTTTTTCCCGGGGTTTTCCGTGCGGCTGCAGGGCATCTTCCCGCCGAAGGAAGAGCAGAAAACCAAACAAGGGGGTGAGATCTAAGCTATGAATTTTGATATTTCCGGCGCAAAGATTTTCTTCCGCATTCCGACACATCTGCCGCTCATCGGTGACATTGTTGTCTCGGAGACGGTGGTTGTCTCCTGGCTGGTGATGCTGATTATCACGGGACTCTGTATTTTTCTGACCCGCGATTTAAAGGTGGAGCACATCGGAAAACGGCAGGCACTCGCAGAGCTCATTGTGGAGAGTGCGGAAAATCTGGTGCGGAATAACACAGGCGGAAACAAGTTCGACTATCTGATTCCATTCGTCGGCGCGCTGTTTTCCACGAGTGTGATTTCGAACCTGATAAGCCTCGTCGGACTCAGAAGTCCGACGGCCGATTTGTCGGTCGAAGCAGCCTGGGCTGTAACCGTTTTCACGATGATTACGTTGAATAAAATCAAGGCCGGCGGCTTGCTCGGCTACCTGAAGGGCTTCACGACGCCGATTCCGGTGATGACGCCGTTTAACATTCTCTCCGAGATTGCGACGCCGATCAGTATGGCGTGCCGTCACTTCGGCAATGTGCTCTCGGGCGTGGTCATCAACGGTCTGATTTATGCGGCGCTCGGCGTTGCTTCGGCGGCACTCTTCGGATTGATTCCGGGAGCGGTCGGAGACTTCCTGTCGCGCATCCCGATTCTTGCAGTCGGACTTCCGGCTATCATGTCGTTTTACTTTGACTGGTTTTCCGGTATCATGCAGGCATTCATTTTTACCATGCTAACCATTATGTACATTGCGAATGCGTCCGAAGGGTAAGACGGCATTTGCAATCACCAACATTTAGGAGGATAGAGTCATGACAGATTTTCAGTTTCTTGCAAGAGGTATCGCGCTCATGGGTTGCGGAATCGGTGCGGGTTGCGCGCTGATTGCCGGTGTCGGCCCCGGTATCGGTGAGGGCAACGCGGTTGCAAAGGCGCTGGAGGCAATCGGCCGTCAGCCGGAGTGCAAGGGCGATGTGACGAGCACCATGCTGCTCGGCTGCGCTATCGCAGAGACCACGGGTATTTACGGTTTCGTCACGGGCCTGCTTCTGATCTTCGTGGCACCGGGCATGTTCATGAATTTCCTGAAGTAAGTCGGGAGGGTTAAGATGGATACACAGGCACTGGTAACCATCGTGCCTTCGACCTTTGTTCTGACCATCCTGAATCTCTTCATTCAGATGTTTCTGATGAAGAAGTTCCTGTTCAAACCCATTCGGCGCGTCCTCGAAGAGCGCCAGAAGCGGGCGGATCAGAACATACGGGCAGCGGAACAGGAAAAGGCCGAGGCAGAGGCTGTCAAGGCAGAGTATACAAAGAATATGGCGCAGGCGCGCGAAGAGGCGGCCGGCATATTGGAGCGCGCAAAGCAGGATGCGTCCCAGCAGGCGGATGAGCTGCTTCAAAGTGCGCGAAGCGAGGCGCAGGCACTGAAGGCAAAGGCGGAGAGCGATATCCGCCAGGAGAAGAAGCGCGCACTGAACGAGGCGAAGGATGAGATCGGCGGCCTCGCAATGGATATCGCGGGACGTGTCGTGGAGCGTGAAATCCACGAGGCGGATCACCGCGCGCTGATCGATGACTTTCTGCAGAAGGTTGAGGATGCGTCATGATGCGCGCGGCCGAGCTCTACGGTGAGAGTCTCTACGATCTCGCGGCAGAGGAGAAGCAGGAGCAAGATATTCTGACGGAGATGCAGGGCGTCGGAACGTTACTGCGGGAAAATCCGAAGTATGCCGCGCTGCTCTCCGAGCCGAGCATCCCGAAGGAGAAGCGCTTAGAGCTCCTCGATCAGGCGTTCCGCGGTGAAATCAGACCCTATCTCCTGAATTTCCTGAAGCTCATTACCGAGAGAGGGCTCCTGTTTCAGTATGCGGGCATGTGTCGCGCATTTGAGCGGCGCTACAATGAGGCACATAACATCGCCGTGGCTCTGGTGCGCACGGCAGCGGCGCTCGACGAGAGCGAAAAAACCAAACTGCGGGAAGCGCTCGAAAAGCAGAGCGGAAAGCAGGTGGTGCTTAACGAGCAGGTGGATGCAAGCCTGCTCGGCGGCATCGTGGTCGAGATGGACGGAAAGACCCTGGACGGCAGCGTCGCGGGCCGTCTCCTCGCAATTCGCAAAAAAGTGGAAGAGATAGTACTGTAAAAAGGTGGGCATAGAATGGAAT